>ENA-ORBV01011611-ORBV01011611.1-microbial-mat-metagenome-genome-assembly--contig:-NODE-11611-length-13790-cov-3.846496_pt1 | contig 13790 bp, 10 predicted proteins | sample MGYA00237777_ERZ505514 | MGnify/ENA primary metagenome ERZ505514 (study PRJEB26160, sample SAMN06269048) | microbial mat metagenome | isolation source: Oligotrophic lake microbial mat | place...
TCGTGGGCTCGGAGATGTGTATAAGAGACAGGTCCCACCGCTCCTTGCCTCCACCGCGTGACTGGTGGTGGGTTTTCGATCCGCGTCTGAGCGTGCGGGGCCGCGCCCTGCTTTGGGTCATGGGGGCCGCCGCGGCGTTCACCCTTTTGACTACGTGGCTGGCCGGACGATTGGTTCACCGGTCGCTGGAGCAGCAGGCGGGGCAGTATTTCGAATTTCTCGCGGTGCAGGTCGGAGACAAAATCGATCGCGCACTCTACGAGCGCTACCGGGAACTGCAGTTTGTCGCGAGTCTCGACCCGGTACGTCAGGCGAGCGTCGGTCAGGCGGATGCCCATCCGGCGTTGAACGCCCTTCTCGCTACTTCGCCGGATGCGGGCTGGGTGGGGCTGCTTGGGCTTGACGGCCGCGTGCGGGCGTCGACCACCTCGGGGTTGCTGAACACCGACTTGTCGGACCGCACCTGGTTTCGCAACGCGCAGGAACGGCCGTTCGCGGGTGGTCTTCGCGACATCCCGGAACTCGCCCGCGCCCTGGGGGCGACGGACAGTGACTCCATCCGGTTCTTCGATCTGGCGGTGCCGGTGGCGGCGCCGAACGGCCGGCCGGGCGGCGTGCTGGCCGCACACGTACGGTGGGATTGGGCGAAGAATGTCCAACTCTCCGTGGTCGCGGAACCCGCGTTGCGCGAACGCATGGCGGTGACCATTTATTCCGGACCGAACGAGGTCGTGCTGGATTCGGAAAGCTCGGGCTGGAGCGCTCCGCCCACGGTGCCGACGCTTCCGGAGGCGCGGCGTTTCCGGGGCTCAATGATCGAGCTGACGCCGGAAGGGGTGAAATACTTTACTGGATACGCGCGGAGTCGGGGGTTTCGCGAGTATCGCGGACTGGGCTGGGTCACCGTGGTGCGGCAGCCGCTGGACCGGGTGTTTGCGCCCGTGCGCGAGTTGCAGCGCAGCATTTTCGGCTGGGGACTGGCCTTCACCGGTATTCTGACTCTGGGAACGTGGATTATCTCCGGACGCACGGCCCGGCGTTTGAACGCGATGGCCGCGGCCGCTGAGCGGCTGCGCGAGGGCGATGTCCTCACCGTCCTGCCGCGGCCGCGTTCCCATGATGAATACGGCCGGATGTGCGGTTCGGTGGGCGCATTGGTCGAGGAACTGCGCGCGGCAAATACGCCGCCACCACCACCCCTGCCGCGGAGTTAAAGTCCGGGTGGCGCGGAAAGGCCTGCGAGTCCGGATGTGGTGGGCCTTGCCCTACGGTAATTTAGTTCAGCGTGCAGCAGGGAGGCGTTCCCATTCGATCCGATCCATTCGGCCTAGATTCCGCAGCAGACGTAACCACCAGGTTGGTGTCTTGGGTGGGTTTGGGGCGTGGAGCCCCATGCACCCAAAACGATCGTCTCGTATTCGGAACTTGGTTACGGGCAGGCCAGCGGCATGGCCGGCGGGTCCACTGGAACTGACGCCGGCAACGTCAGCGATACGGCTGGTGCAACACGACGGGTTCCTGCTTCCGGTCCTTGGACCGCGCCTTGAGGTTCAATACTTCGACGAGCAGCGCAAAACCCATGGAGAAATAGATGTAGCCCTTGGGGATGTGGTGTCCCATGGCTTCGCCCACCAGCGCCACGCCGATCAGGATCAGGAAGCTGAGCGCGAGCATTTTCAATGTCGGGTGCCGGTTGACGAAGTCGCCGATCCTGCCGGCGAAGATTAGCATGACACCAATGGAGATGATGACGGCCGCGATCATGACACCGACCTGTTCAGCCATGCCGACCGCGGTGATCACCGAATCCAGCGAGAAGACCGCGTCGAGAATCAGGATTTGCACGATCACGGCGGCGAATGACACCTTGACCGTGCTCGCGGTGACGTGTCCGTCCGCGTCTTCAAGTTTCTCGTGAACTTCGCGAACACTTTTCCAAATCAGGAAAAGTCCGCCTAACAGCAAAACCAGGTCACGTCCGGAAATGGGACGGTCGAAGACCGGGAGCGTGAAGAGCGGCGTCGTCAATCCCATGATCCACGTGATGCTCAGCAGCAGCGCGATTCGGATGAACAGCGCGAGGGACAGGCCAAGTTGACGCGCTTTCTTCTGCTGCTCGTCCGGCAACTTTCCGGCGAGGATCGCGATGAAGATGATGTTATCGATGCCGAGGACGATCTCGAGGGCCGTCAGCGTGAGCAGCGAAATCCAAATCTGCGGGTCAGAAATCCATTCCATAAGCGTGGGAGAAAGGGAGCAGCGGCGGTAGTCGTCAACGCGGCAGTGCTACGTTGGCCTGCCGGGCGCGGGTAGGTGTCGGCGGCAACGATTGAAATTGGAATCACGTTTCCCTTCCGGCCGCGCGCGGGAGTGGCCGGGCGCCGTGCGTTGCAGACAAGAATGTTGCACAGACAAGAACGTCTGCGTCACTCCAAGCACTCCAAGCACTCCAAGCACTCCAAGCACTCCAAGCGGTAATCGATCTGCAGCGGGACCACGAATAAGGGAAAGTCTCCGTTGTGACACTGGCATTCCTGCCGGTGCATAGCGGCATGGAGCAAACCGCTCCGCCTCCATCGCGTGAGTCCGGCTAAGAACGCACCACGAACGGCGCGAAGAACGCGGCCTGGGCTGGCGGGTAGCGACCGCGAAGGCGGACGGAGCCGTCTTCCTGTTCCTCGCTTTGGATGTGGCCGACTTGATGCATGCGGGCAATGACATCGTATCGGCCGTGCGGCACTAGCAGCTCCGTCGAAGCATGCGCCTCCGCGATCAGCTCGAGGCAGCGGGCCTCCAGAGCGTCCAGTCCTTCGCGGGTGAGAGCACTCACAAAGAGCCCGTCCGGCACCAAGCGGCGAGCCTGCTGAATCATTTCGGGCCTCGCGGCATCAACCTTGTTGAAGACGGTCACGATGGTCTGATCCGCGGCGCCGAGCTCTGCCAAGACCGCCAGCGTGGTCTTGTGGTGTTCCTCGAAATTGGGATTCGTGACGTCGATGACATGCACGAGGAAATCGGCTACGATCACTTCTTCGAGCGTCGCCTTGAAAGCTTCCACCAAACCGTGGGGCAGGCGGCGAATGAAGCCGACGGTGTCGGTGACCAGCAGCTTGTGATTGCCCCGCAGCGAGAGCTGACGCGTGGTCGGGTCGAGCGTGGCGAAAAGTTTATCCGCGGCCAGGACCTCGGAGCCGGTGAGGGTGTTGAGCAACGTGGATTTGCCGGCGTTAGTATAACCCACAATGGCGCAGGTCGGGATCGGCACTCGCTGGCGTTTGCGGCGCTGGACGTCGCGTTGTTGAACGACGTTTTTCAGCTCCGCCTTTAGATGCGTGATTCGGTCGCGGACAATCCGGCGGTCCTGCTCGAGCTGGGTTTCACCTTCGCCTCCCATTGATCCCTTGCCGCGCTGCCGGGACAAGTGAGTCCAGGCGCGGGTAAGGCGAGGCAGGGAATATTCCATGCGCGCGAGCGCGACTTGCAGGATCGCTTCGCGGGTGTGAGCCCGGTCGGCGAAAATTTCGAGGATGACTTCCTGGCGGTCGATTACCGCGAGGCCCGACAGCTCTTCCCAGTTGCGCTGCTGCGCGGGCGAGAGGGCTTCGTCGAAGACAATCACATCGGCTTTGTCTGCCTGGGCTGCGTCCACGAGTTCCTGGGCTTTGCCGCTGCCGAGGAACAGTGACGGGGTGGGCCGGCGCAGGTTGACGAGTTCCGCGTGCGTGACGCTGATCCCCAGATTTTCCACGAGCTCTCGCAATTCGCCGAGCAACTCCGCGGCTTCCCCCGTCTTCATTTCGGTCGTCTGGACGCCGACTAGGAATGCGCGTTGGAGGTTGGTGGGTTTGTCGGTGAGGAAATCAGCCATCGAGGAGTGCAGGTCAGGCAATGCAGACCGGCAACGGAGTCAAATGTGCGGATATTGCGGGTTGGTGGCTCGAAATGGAGCACTTGTCCCCAGCCCGCTGGTGGCGGGTCGCAGACCCGACCCGCACCGGCAGGAATGCCGGTGTCACGTTTGGAGTGACCTAGACATTCTTCTCTGTGCGGTTCTAGTCGGGAGCCAAGTTCCAGCGGCGGGTCGCAGACCCGCCCTACGTGCAGCGAGCAAGCCAAGCGCGTTGGGGACAACACGCTCCACCACGATCAATTATTCATCAGCCCGGGCAGCGTGAGAGTGAAGCGCGCGCCGCCGCCGGGGGCGTCGTCGATGCTGACACTTCCACCATGCGCTTCGACGATGGCTTTCACCAGGCTCAAGCCGAGGCCAAGTCCGCGTTGAGAGCGGCTGGTGTCGCCTCGGTAGAGACGACGGAAAACGGCTTCCCGCTCCGCGACCGGAACCCCGGGGCCGTTGTCGGTCACGGTGATGATCGCGCCATCCGCGGTGCTGCGCGTGGCCAGTTGAACTTTTCCGCCCTTCGGGGTGTATTTCAGCGCATTATCGACCAGGTTGTTCACCGCCTGGCCGAGTCGAATCGCGTCCACGTCGAGTTCCACGCTCGTGGCCTGATCGAGGGAGACGGTGATCGATTTCTCTTCGGCGACTTCCCGGTACAGATCGATCGCGCGTTCTGTCAAGGAGCGCAGGTCGACGCGATCACGATTCAGCTTCAGCGCTCCGGCTTCGGCGGCAGAGATGTCGAGCAGGGCTTCGAGCAGGTGTAGCACGCGGTCGGATTCGTCGACGCAATCGCCGAGCGCCGCGCGCGCCTCGGCGGGATCGCCGCCATCGTGCAAGGCGAGCTCGGCGGTGCCGCGCAGGCGGGTCAATGGCGTGCGCAGATCATGGGCGAGATTGTCGAGCGTCTCGCGGAGCACGCGGACGTGCGTCGCGTTCTTGTCGAACAGGGTGTTGAGTTGGAGCACGAGCGCGGCGAGTTCGCCCGTTCCGTTGGGACCGGGCACGCGGGCGGAGAGATCGCCCGTTTCCAGAATGCGCCGGGCGGTGTCCGCGACGGCCCGGAGGGGGCGCGTGGCGCGCCACGCGAGCAGCGTGCCCACGGTAATGGAAAGGAAGAGCGCGCCGGCCGAGATGCCGATGAAGGCGCGGCGTAATGGTTCGAGCAATACGGCGCGACTGTCCATCAGTCGCCCCACCTGCAGCACCCAGCCGTTGGGCCAGGGTTGCGAGGCGATGGTGTAGTCGCGGAGGGCGTTCTGAGGGACGCGGACCGTCTGGATTTGCTGCGTGATTTCGAAGGCGCCGATAGGGACGCGTTTGATTTCGGTCTCGATCCAGTTGCTGGGCCACTTGTCGAAAACGGACGTTCCCGTGGGGTTGAGGAGGCGAACGAACAGGGCGCTTGTCTCGGGCGAGGAATCGTTGCGCACGCGGGCGATGAGCCCGGCGGCCCCGGCGCGTTCGAAGGCGCTGCCGAATTCGAGCGTCTGGCGTTCGAGGACGGCGCGTTCCCGTTGCTCGAGCGCGCCCGCCAAAAGCCAGTACAACGCGCCGAACAGCATCGCGGCGCCGAGGGCGAAGACGAGCGCGTATTGCACTGCCAGGCGCAGCGCGAGGGATTGGCGCAGCCGCTCAAACATGAGGACGGAAAATATAGCCGACGCCCCGCATCGTTGCGATGCGCTGGTGGTCGGGATCGATCTTGGCCCGAAGCCGGGACATCACGACGTCGACCACGTTGGTCTGCGGATCGAAACTGTAATCCCAGACGTGTTCCATGATCATCGTCTTGCTCACCGGGCGGCCGACATGACGGAGCAGGAAAGCGAGCAGGGAAAACTCGCGCGGTTGCAAATCCACGGACTGACTGGCGCACGTGACTTCCCGCGAGACGAGATCCAAGGTGACGTCGCCAGCGACGAGTCGCGTCGTTTCCGGGGAAGAGGTCGCGCGGCGAATGAGGGCCTGAATGCGGGCGAGCAATTCCGAAAACGCGAATGGTTTAGTCAGGTAGTCGTCGCCCCCGGCGTGCAGGCCGCGGATCCGATCGTCGACGGAACTGCGGGCGCTGAGGAAAAGCACAGGCGTCGGTCGCCGCGCGGCTCGCAGCCGTTTCACCAAGCTGATGCCGTCGAGCTGCGGGAGCATCACATCGACTATCATGGCATCGTAATCCGTCGACTCGACCAGCGCGAGGCCCGTCTCCCCGTCGGATGCGTGGTCCACGGCGTACCCGGCCTGCTTCAGGCCACGGACAACGAACGAGGCGATTTTGGCATCATCTTCGACGACGAGGACGCGCATGGGTGGGGGAGAAAATCGGAAAATCGGGAAATTGGGAAATCGGAAAACGGGGGAAAAGCGGAAAAGCGGAAAAGCGGAAAAGCGGAAAAGCGGAAAAGCGGAAAATCGGAAAATCGGAAAAGTGGGAAAGCGGGAAATCGGAAAACTCGGAAAATCGGAAAAGAAGAAACCGGGCGGAAAATCGGAAAATTGGGAAATTGGGAAATCGGGAAACCCGGAAAATCGGAGTTCGGCAAATCCTGGGGCGATCTCCGGATAAGAAAAGCCCCAGCCTATTCGCGAGGCCGGGGCGGCGTAATGTCACAACTTATCTACCTTTGACGCTGAAGTGAGTTAGCCGGCGCGCTCGGAGTTCGACTCGTCGACGACCACGAAGACTTTGCTGCCGCGGCTGAAGACACGGACGAGAGTCTTTTTGTTCTCGGCGGACTTGCTGAGTTCGACGGCATCTTGGACGGACTTCACGGGCTTGCGGTTGATTTCGAGGATGACGTCGCCGGCACGAAGACCAGCGCGGGCGGCGGCCGAGTCGGGAGCGACGTTAGCGATCACGGCGCCCTCGAGTTGCGCGGGCAGATTGAGCTGGTTGCGGACCTGCGGCGTGAGTTCATCCACGGCGACACCGTTCAATACGCCTTCGTCGTCGCCCATGTTGGCTTGGAGGTCGTCGTCTTGCAGGACGCCCTTGCCGCGTCCGGCCGGACGAGCCGCGGTGGTGGCGGTGATCTTCTGAGTCTTGCCGTCGCGAATGACATCCAACTCGAGCTTCGTGCCGGGGGCGACACCGCCAACCGTGAGCGAGAGGCGGTGGGAATCGTCGACCGGGACGCCGTTGATGGCGGCGATTACGTCACCGTTTTGAATCCCGGCTTTGGCCGCGGGGCTGTTGGGTTGGACCTCCGCGACCAGCGCGCCCTTGCGGGTGTCCAGTTCGAGTGACTCGGCGAGGGCGGGCGTGATGTCCTGAGTACTGAGGCCCAGAAAGCCGCGGACAACCTTTCCGTTTTTCACCAATCCGTCCGCCACCTGGTTGACGAGATTGGCCGGGACCGCGAGCCCGACGCCTTGGAAGCCACCACTGCGGCTGAGAATGGCGGTGTTGATCCCGATAAGGCGGCCGTTGAGGTCAACGAGGGCGCCACCGGAGTTGCCGGGATTGATCGCGGCGTCCGTCTGGACGAAGTCTTCGTAGTCGAGGCCCAAGCCGGGGCGGCGACCCTTGGCACTGACGATGCCCGTCGTAACCGTTTGGCCGATACCGAAGGGATTGCCGATGGCGAGGACGCGGTCGCCGACTTCGATATCATTGCTGTCGGCGAAGGTGATCGCGGGCAGATCGCGGGCGTCGACCTTGATCACGGCGATATCGGTCTGAGGATCGCGGCCGATGACCTTGGCCTTGAGTTCGCGGCCGTCGTTGAGCGCGACCAGAACTTCATCTGCGCCGGTGATGACGTGATTGTTCGTGGCGATGTAGCCATCGGCGCTGATGATCACGCCGGAGCCGAGACCGCTTTGGGGAGGAGTTTCCATTTCGGGCATGCGCCCGCCGAAGAACTGGCGAAAGGCGGGGTTATCGGAACCGGGAAACTGCGTGGCGGCGGCGCGCCCGGCTTTCTTGCTGGTGGTAATTGTCACCACGCTGGGTGCGACGCGTTTCACGACCGGCGAGAAGCTGGCGGGTTCGGTCGTGGTGCGGTTCACCGGCTGGGCGTCGCGCTTGATGGCGACGGCAGGTTTCGAGTCGGATTGGGAGGATTGCGCGCCAGCGGCGAATGCACCCGCGAGGGCGAGTACACTTGCAGCCCAAATGGCCTGCCGGCGGTTAAAGGAAGAAGAAGTCATAGTGATCGAGTTTAGGTTCGGTTGATTGAGAGTGTGCGGTGAAGATGCCACAGCGTTCTCTCCAGGGCCTTTCCCGAGTATTACAGAAATGAAAGGTTGAAGGACGTGGGGTGGGGTTATCGAAACGTGCGGCCGGGGGCGGCCGCGGTCCCAGGGAACGATCCACACGCGGTCAGCCGCGCGGCGCGGTCGGTGATCGCTGCACGTTCTTCGCCTGACGTGATTTCGCCGGGATTGAGAGACGCGGCTTGAATGGTCGCGGGAATTCATTCAATTCCGTTCCTTTACCACATCTATGAAGCAGGTCCTTACCCTTTGCCTAGCCCTCGCCGTTTCGGCGGTTTCGTTCGCTGCTGACACGCAGGCGGTCGAGGAAACGTTTCAACGCTATTGGACTTCATTCGTTAAGAAGGATTTCCCCAAAGCGACCGCCGACCTGCTGCCGAGCGATCTAGAAGATCTGAAGGCGGCGGTTTTGCCGGTGTTTCTAGGCGCGCAGGGCCACAAGGTGAAGGAAGTACAGGAGATGGTGAATGCATTTTTCGGCCGCACCGTGGGAAAGTCGCGCGAGACGATCTCGCCGCAGGAGGTTTTTGCCGGTCTGAATCGCGTCCTGTTGCTGGGTAATCCCCAGCTCTTCGACATGCTGCGCGATGCGACGACGAGCATCATTTTCGTGCGGACCCCGGATGCGGATAACGCCGAGATTCATTTCCAGCTGATGCTGAAGGGCGAAGCCGAGATCGAGGTCGAGGCCCTGACCAAGAAGAACGGACGCTGGTGGATGCGCGTGAAGGAAGACCCGAAGGCGACGGCCGAAGGCTTCAAGCAGATGTTCGCGCAGGGCAGTTGATTTCGTTGCGCGGCGGGAGGGGCGATATCCGTAATCGCCCTGGTTGCGGCACTGATTCGCGCTAGATCGACGATCGAAGAAGGTCATACCAGCGGTTGATATGATTTGAAGGGTTCGGCATCAGGCGTAGGGCCCGAGCTCGCTCGTGGCCGATTCGTTTTGTCCGACCTTTCAGGCCACGACCAAGGTCGGGCCCTACCCCGGAAATCAATGAGCGTGGCTGTAACTTTTCCGATTTTCGCGGGTTCTGGAGAAAAGCCTTTTTGGCGCATCCATGAAAACGCTCACCACTCTTCTGCTTTGGACGCTCTTGCTGGTGGTATGTTGGCCACTCGCGCTGCTGGCATTGTTGTTGTGGCCCTTGCTGTGGCTGCTCTCGATTCCGTTTCGGATCGTGGGGACGCTGATTGGGGCGATTCTCGCGCTGTTCAAGGCGCTGCTATTCCTGCCCGCTCGGGTGCTGGGATATCGCGGGGCGTGACTTTAGGACTTGCATAACCTTTCCGGAGGCGGGCGAGGGCGCCCGCGGTCCCAGGGGGGCAGCCCACGCGAGCCGCTCGGACGCAAAAAAAAGACCGCCGGGCAGGTGTCGGCGGGTCTTGGATCGGAAATGAGCCCGCGCACGGCGGGCTCGCCGACGATCAAATCAGCGCAGTTTCGCGAAGGTTGACTGCAGGAGCGAGAGGTCGGAAGCGTTCTTGGTGCGTTCGCGGGCCTTCGTGACGATTTCGGCCTCAAGGGCGTTCTTCGTTTTGCGAGTCTTGTTCTCGTAGAAAACACCAAATGAGCCCGGCCAGCCCTGCTGCGCCAATTTGAACGCCGCGACTTCATCTGTCACGTCGTGGCGCTGGGCATCTTCCGGCGAACCGTCGTTTTTCTTTTCGTCGATGAGCGTCCACGTTCCGCCTTTGCGCGGAACGGCGGCGTCGAACGCGCCTTCGTAGAACTCGACGCATTCCGACAAGATTTCAACGACGGAGAAACCATCGTGCTTCGCGGCGCGCAGCATCATCTCGGTCATGTGATTGACCTGAGTGGCGTGGCTGCGGGCGACGAAGGTGGCGCCGGTGTTCAGCAACGTCCGCATCGGGTTGATCGGCTGGTCAATCGCGCCGGTGGGATCCGTTTTGGTTTTGAAACCGATGGGCGACGTCGGTGACGTCTGCTTTTTCGTCAGGCCGTACACCGAATTGTCCATGATCACGTAGGTGAGCCGGACATTTTTGCGCGCGGTGTGAACGAGATGGTTGCCGCCGATCGAGAAACCGTCGCCGTCACCGCCAAAGACGAAGACGTGCAGGTCGTCGCCGCCGAGACTAATGCCGGCGGAGAAGGGGAGGGCGCGACCGTGGATGAAGTGGCCACCGTGGGTGTTGACGAAATACGGGAAGCGGGACGAGCACCCGATCCCGGCGAAGGTGACAATCTTCTCGTGCGGGTACTGGAGTTTTTCGAGAACGCGGTAGAAAGAAGCGAGCACGGCGAAGTCGCCGCAGCCGGGGCACCAGGTGGGGTGATCAGCGGTGAGGATTTTCTTGGTCAGGGGCGCGCCGGCCGGGGGCGGAGCGGTGATCGCGGGGGCTAAAGTAGACATGGGAAATAAAGGGTTGGAGATTTGAATGGGGTTGGCTCAGACGCGGGCCAACGCGCTTTTCACGGACGTGCCGGTGTTCGCTTGCAGGTCTGGGTTCTGGAGGTGATGGGCGACGCCAGCCACGATTTCGGACACTTTGAAGGTGAGGCCGTCGGTCTTGGTCACGCTCACGATGTGCGGCATCGCGTAGCGGGCGCGCAGCATCATGGTGAATTGACCAAAACCGTACAGGCCTTCGTCGTTGAGCTCCGCGACGACGACCTTGCGGAAACGCGCGAACGTCGTTTCGAGGCCGTTCGGGAGCGGGTGAAGGTGACGGATGTGGAGGTGGCCGGCTTGGACACTGGCCCCGCGAATGCGGGTGAGCGCTTCACGGCCCGGACCCCAATTAGATCCCCACGTTACAATCAGAACTTCGCCGGCGTCGTCGCCGACGAATTCCGGAGCGGGCAGAGAAGCGCCGAGCTTTTTGATCTTTTCGCGGCGCTTGATCGTCATGTCCTGGTGCATCTTGGGGCTGCCCGAGGGATGGCCCATTTCGTCGTGCTCGAGACCGGTGACGACGGGATACTTACCGGAAGCGATCTTGGCGCCGGCGGGCGCATGGCGCGTGATGCGATCGAGCGGGTACGGCTTGAAGTCCGCCGGACGCTCGGCGCGATCGGGCGCCGGGTCGATCATTAGCGCGGGGAGGTCGGGTTCGTCGAAGGCTTCAATGCGCGAGGAGAGACCTTGGTCGGTGAGAATGAGGACAGGGGTCGAATATTCGCGGGCGATGCGAGCGGCTTCGATCGCGACGTAGAAGCAGTCCTCAACGTTCTTGGGGGCAAGAACGACGCGGGGAGTGTCGCCGTGACTTCCGTAGATGGCTTGCATCAGATCGCTCTGCTCGACGTTAGTCGGCATGCCGGTGGAGGGGCCGCCGCGCTGCACGTTGACCACAATGACCGGCATTTCGGCCATGACGGCCCAGCCGAGTGCTTCCATCTTCAACGACAAGCCAGGGCCGGCGCTTCCCGTGATGGCGAGTTTTCCGGTATAGGAGAAGCCAAGCGCCGTGGAAATGGCGGAGATCTCGTCTTCGCACTGCACGAAGAGACCATTGTACTTTGGGAACTCGGCCCGAAGGATTTCCATGATCGATGACCAGGGCGTGATGGGATAGCCGGCACCGTGGCGAATGCCGGCGGCGATAAACCCGTAGGCCATCGCGGTGTTGCCATCGAGTGTAACTTGCGGGCGGGTGGACGCGGCGGGAGCGCCGGCGCGATCGGCCGCTTCGAACCGGTAGAAGAGATCCGCGAGATTGTTTTGCGGCCAAGCGTAGCCGGCGTCGAAGGCGAGCATCGCATTGCGGACGACGTCTTCGTTTTTGCCGCCGAAGCGCTCTTTGATGAGGGCGCCCAAGCGAGCGACATCGAGATCGAAGATCCGGGCGATCATGCCCAGAACGTAAATGTTTTTGCCCTTGTCCTTTGAGGTGCCGCCCACCGCCTCGACCGTGCCTGAGGTGATCGGCACGCCGACGTTGGTGAAGCGGTTGTCCTCGGCGTTAGGTTTAACGTGATCGCTGTCGTAGATCAGCACGCCGCCGGGCCGGAGGGAGTTGATGTGCGCCTCGTAGCTATGCTGGTAGAAGGCGACCAACATGTCGGCGCGATCGCCGGCCGAGAGGATGTCTCCCGTGCCCATGCGCACCTGGAAAATCGACGGACCGCCGGAGATCGTGGACGGAATTGTCATGTACGTCATAACGTCCTGGTCACTGCGTCCGGCGAGCCGGGCGAGGAAACCACCAATGGACTGGATGCCGTCCTGAGAATTACCGGCTAGTCGAATAACGACGTCGTGGATGGATAGGGGCGCGCCTGCATTCGCGGCGCCGCCCCGGGGTTCGGGGGTGTTTGGGCTGACCATGAGAGGAAGCCGAAACCTGCTCCCACCCCCCGGGAGAGTCAACGGAGGCGGAGCTCCGGCCCCCCGGTGATAAGAACCAAGTAGGGGAAGGGTGTCGGCGAAGAAGACCCGATTATGCCGCCAGCACCCGTCGCTGGGAGGGTGCCGCGGCCCGGAGGGTCGAAGTAACTGACCTGGGACCGCGGACGCCCTCGTCCGCATCCGCCTCAAGCAGCGGCCGGGGGCGGCCGCGGTCCCATTGCAAGCCCGCTGGATCGGAGCGTGCGTGCAGAGGCGAAAGAGCCCGTGGCGTGCGCGACTCCGCCCTACGCAAACAGCACGCAGACCGCGCTGGCGACCCGGGCGGTGTGCCGCGTCGGCGTGAGTTTGCCGCTGGCGAGGTCCACGCTGAAAACGGTTACCAGCTCTGATTCCTGGTGCCCGCAAACCAGCCACTTCCCGTCGGGCGAAACGGCGAAATTCCGCGGGTTCTTCGCGCCGCTGGGGACGATTTCGAGCAGGGTCAACTCGCCTGAGCTCGGGTCGATGGCGAACGCCGCCAAGCTGTCATGCGTCCGGTTGGACGCATAGAGAAACCTGCCGCTGGGGTGGACGCGCACTTCGGCGTTCCACTTTTCACCCGTGAAATCGGCCGGCAGCGTGGAAATCGTCTGCTTTGGGCGCAACCCGCCGCTCGCCGCCTCGTAATCGTACACCGTCACGGTCCCGCCCATTTCGTTAATGACGTAGCCGTGTTGGCCGCTTTTGCCGAAGGCGAAGTGGCGCGGGCCCACCCCGGGTTCCGTGCGTACGAACCGCGGGTTTCCAGGCGTCAGCGTGGCTGTGGCTGTTTCCAAGGCATAGCTAAAGATTTTATCGAGGCCCAGATCCGCGACGATCACGTAGCGGTTGTCGGGCGAAAGCGTGACCGAGTGCGGATGCGGTTTCTCCTGCCGCATGGGGTTCGGTCCGGAGCCTGCGTGCTGGATGACGCGCGGTTGCCCGAGCGCGCCGTCGGCGGCGATGGGAACGGCGCTGAGATAGCCGTCACGGTAATTCGCGCTGAGCAACACGCGACCGGTAGCATCGACGGCGAGATGGCTGGGTGGATTGGCGCCGCCCGCGGGCGCAGGGGAGGGCAGCGGCTGCAAGTGGCCGGTTGCGGCGTTCACCGCGAATCCGATCGACTGGATCGGGGAGCCATGAATCGCGTAGAGAAATTTTCGGTCCGGCGTGAGGGTAATCCACGAAGGATCCGTCACGCCTGCTGCGACGACCGGCTCACTCAACGCGCCCGTGGTGGCGTCGAGCCAGGCCGCATCTGTCTCTTATACACATCTGACGCTGCCGACGAATAGAGAGGTGTAGATCTCGGTGGTCGCCGGATCATTAAA
>ENA-ORBV01011613-ORBV01011613.1-microbial-mat-metagenome-genome-assembly--contig:-NODE-11613-length-13789-cov-5.704784_pt1 | contig 13789 bp, 16 predicted proteins | sample MGYA00237777_ERZ505514 | MGnify/ENA primary metagenome ERZ505514 (study PRJEB26160, sample SAMN06269048) | microbial mat metagenome | isolation source: Oligotrophic lake microbial mat | place...
GCGGGATCATGTGCGATCTCGACCCGGACGCCGAGGTGTCGGGCGTCATCGAATCGACTTGCCCTCCCTGACGTCAGATCGAGTGACCGATGGTCGCCGCGAAGCGGCGCCCGAGGTAACCAGAGGCACGCGAAGCGGTCCGGTGGTAACTTGCCCGCGTCGTGGCCGTTAGATAGGCACTCCGCTCCCTACACGAAAGAGGTTCGAGATGAAGTTGTTCAACGGACTCACCGCCGGCGTTTCGCTGGCCGCTTTGATGGCTCTGACCACCCCGGCTCAGGCCAAGCAGCTCCTCGCCAGCGAGAGCCTCGACAACGGCTACGGCCAGGCCCAGCCCACAGGCGACCCGAAGAAGAAGGACAAGAAGAAGGACAAGGACAAGGACAAGGAGGCTCACTGCGGCGCCGATAAGGGCAAGCACGAGGGCGCGTGCGGCGGTGACAAGAAGGACGGCGACGGCGACCACAAGGGCGACAAGGAAGGCAGCTGCGGCGAGGGATCCTGCGGCTGAAACGTGACGGTTTCCAGGTCGGCCTCGGCTACCGGCGCGCGCTGCACTCCGCGTTGATGGAGGCGCCCGCCGGAGCGGTCGATTTCGTCGAGCTCGCGCCCGAGAACTACGTCGGCTCGGGCGGCCAGTGGCGCCGCCGGCTCGACGCGATCCGCGAACGCTACCCCGTCCTCACCCACGGCCTGTCCCTCTCGATGGGAGGGGAGGCCCCCTTCGATCCTTCTTTTCTCGCTGCGGTCGCCGGCTTTTTGCGCGACGTCGAGAGCCCCTGGCACTCCGATCATCTCTGCTGGTCGAGCACCGAGGAGACCCACTTCCACGAGCTGCTCCCGATCCCGTTCACGCGGAAGAACCTCGAGCGCGTCGTCGCGCGCGTGAAGCACGTGCAGAACATGATGCCGGTGCGGTTCGCGATCGAGAACGTCTCGGCCTACGCGCGCCACGCCGAGGACGAGATGTCCGAGGCCGCGTTCGTGCGTGAGGTGGTGGAGCAGAGCGGCTGCGCGCTGCTCCTCGACGTCAACAACGTGTTCGTGAACAGCCAGAACTTCGGCGGCAACGCGTGGAGCACGCTGGCCGAGCTGCCGCTCGAGTCGGTGGTGCAGATCCACATCGCCGGATTTTCGCGCGAAGCGCCCGATCTGGTGATCGACACGCACGGCGCCGCGATCGACGAGGGCGTGTACGGGCTGCTGACGGCGGCGCTCGCGCGCACCGGCCCGGTGCCGGTGCTGCTCGAGCGCGATCACGACATCCCGGCGTTCGAGGTGCTCGCCGCGGAGATCGAGCGCATCCGCGCGATCGGCCGTGAGGTGCTGGGGTGAGCTCTTTTTCGCGCTACCTGCTGAGCGCCGTCGACGAGGCCGCGCCCTTTCCGCGCGCCGACGTGTATCGCCGCCTGGTGCGCGCGAACCTGCGCACGGTGATCGACAATGCCTTTCCAGTGACGCGCGCGATCCTCGGCGATCGCTGGGCCGCGCTGGCTGACTCCTTCCTCGACGCGGGCGGTCCGAGCACGCCGCTCTATCGCGAGGTGCCGGGCGACCTGGTGGCGTGGGCGCAGGTCGCGGAGGAGCCGTACGCGGACCTTCTGCACTACGAGTGGCTCGAGCTCGTCGCGGCGCGTCACCCCGCGGACATCGACGCGCTCCCCGAAACTCAGCCACGTCCGCGTGGCGCGGATGGACGGGTAGGGTCCGGCTTTGCCGGCCATGGGACCCGTCCTGGTTCCGCACCACGTCCGCGTGGCGCGGATGGACGGGTAGGGTCCGGCTTTGCCGGCCATGGGACCCGTCCTGGTTCCGCTGAGGCCGGGTGTTTCGTGCCCAACCCGACGATGCAGATCGCGGCGTACAGCCGCCCGGTCCACACCATGAGCGTGGACGCGCCCGACCCTGTGCCCTTCCCCACACCGAGCGTCTATCTGGTCTGGCGCCGGCCGCGGACCGACGAAGTGGTGTTCCATCGCGCCGGTCTGGTGATCGGTCGAGCGCTGGATCTGGCGCTTTCTGCAGCGCGAAATGGCGCTCCGATGACGATGACCAAGGTGGTCATCGAGGTCGCGCGCGAGGCCAACATGAGCCCCGATGTGATCTATGCCGCGCTCGATACGTGCGCCGACGACATTGCGGTGCGCGACGGCATACGACGCTGATCCGATCCGCCTTCCCCACCCGTATGTCCGCCGAGCCCACGACGCAGAGCGCGCGTGAGCACTCAGGAGGACGACAAGATGAACTTCCGCATCATGCGGCTACGCACTCGTGCGGGCTGGCTTCCCGCACTCGGCCTCGCCGCCGTCTCCGCGTGCAGCGAGCCCGCCGCACCGCCGACCGAGCAAGTCACTCCGGGCGACGCCGAGGTCACCGGCCTCCGCGCGCTCGCGCAGGGCGTCACGACGCCCTTCGACGGCACGCCCGATCCGACCGGAGAGCGCGTCATCTTCACCACGCTCGGCACGCGCGCCGAGATCGGTGAGGCGACCATCCAGGGTCTCGGCGCCGGCAACCTGATGATCACGCCGAAGTCCGGCGGGGCCGCGACCATGCTCGCCGACGGCTTCGCGGCCCCGGTGCAGGTGGTCTCGTCGCTCGACGGAACCAAGGTCTACGTCGCGGATCTCGCCGCCGAGCAGCGCGCAGACGACGGCAGCTCCGGCGAAGGCAAGCGCGGCGTCATCTACTCGGTGGCCATCCCGGGCGGCGGCGACAAGATCGCGCTCGAAGGCACGCGCGGCTATCAGCCCCGCGGCCTCGACGTCGCGAAGATCGACGGCAAGGAGTGGCTCTACTTCGTCGGCCGCGATCCCGCGGATGGCGTGTTCGGCGTGTTCCGCACCGAGAACGGCACCTCGGTGGAGATGGTGAAGAAGGGCGCGCCGCTGCTCATGCCGAGCTGCCTCGCGGTCGCGGCCAACGGCGACATCTACCTCACCGATCTCGGCGGAGAGGAGCGCGCAGGCGCGGTCCTCAAGCTCAGCGGCGACAGCGCCGAAGTGCTCGTCGGGCAGCTCAACCTCGGGACGCCGGCAGGCCTCGCGCTGAGCGAGAGCGAGAAGGTCTTGCTGGTGTCGGCGCTGCGGCCCGCGAACGAGGGCGGCACGTCGGTCGTGCAGCGCATCGAGCTCGCGACGGTCACGGTGGCCGCGTTCGACGACGGCATCAAGACCAACTTCGATTCGGCCGGGCTGCATCGCGCGCACAACGCGGATCTGTTCGCCTGGTCCAACGCTGGACAGACCGGGACCGTGTTCCTGGTCGGCACCAAGAAGAACCCACTCCCTTAATTCTCGATCGCTTCTCCGAAAGGAACTCACCATGACCTTCAAGATTCTCTGCGCAGCGCTGCTGCTTGCTCCGACCCTTGCCTTCGCCTCCAGCCACCGCGAGGCCCCGTCGATCGCCGACGATCCCGCGGCCGACAACACCGATCTGTACGCCTGGGTCGAGCCCGGCTCGCACGACAAGATGTACATCATCGCGAACTTCATCCCGCTGGAGGAGCCGTCGGGCGGCCCCAACTTCCACAAGTTCTCCGAGGACGTCCGCTACGGCATCCACATCAGTCGTGGCGCGAGCTTGAACGAGGTGCAGGACTACTACGTCTTCTTCCGCTCGACGCCGTACCCGAACGTCGATCCCGCCGATCTCGGCGCCCCGCTCGGCGGCGGAAAGGAGTTCTTCGCGCAGCTCTCGGGGAGCCAGCAGACCTACTCGGTCTATCGCGTGAACTACGAGAACTATCAGATCGAGAAGCTGATCGAGAACGCCCCGGTCGCGCCGGTGAACATCGGCCCGCGCACGCAGACCGTGCTCGGCCGCCCCGCGTATGACGACGCATACGCCGCCTCGTTCATCCGCCCGATGGGCCGTAACGGCGACGCGGGCCGGGTGTTCGTCGGGCCTCGCGACGACGGCTTCTACGTCGACCTCGGCGGTGTGTTCGACCTCGCCAACCTGCGCCCGCAGGGTGTCGCGCAGGACGGCGTCGCCGGCTTCAACACGCACACCATCGCGCTCGAGATCCCGACCCGCCGCCTCACCAAGAACGGCCAGGCGCCCGGCAACACCGCGAGCCTCGACACCACGCTCGGCGTCTGGGCGACCGCGGATCGCGCTCGCTTCGGCACCAACTTCAGCTACAGCCGCCGCGCGAAGGAGTCGTACGGCTCGTGGGTCCAGGTGTCGCGCCTCGGCCTCCCGCTCATCAACGAGGTGATCATCGGCCTCCAGGACAAGGACAAGTGGAACTCGGCTCACCCGAAGTACGACGTGCAGCTCTTCGGCGCGTACTTCCTGAACCCGGTCATCGTCCGCGACGCGGAGGCGGTCGGCATCTACACCGCGCTCCAGGTCCCGCAGGCCACGGTCGACTCGCTCAAGTCGAACCGGCTCGACATCATCAACACCATCACGCTCAACCCGCCGGTGTTCGCGGACCGCCCGTCGATTCCGCTCTCCGGCGTGGGTGACGTGCTGCGCGTCGACATCGCGACCGACTCGGGCTTCCCGAACGGCCGTCCCATCCCGGGTGGCGCGCACCCCGACCAGGAGCAGGCCGACGTGACCGACGTGCTGATGAGCGTGGTGCTGGCGGGCGGGACGATCGCGCTGTCGGACAACGTGCAGTACAACGACAAGCCCTTCCTCAGCTCCTTCCCGTTCCTCGCCGCACCGCACGAAGGCTTCTCGGGAGGCCACGGCAAGCCGACTCCGGCGCGGTAGGCTAGTAGCTCTGCACAGTGAAGTTGAAGGGTTGAGGCCGCCGATCCATCTCGCCTGGCTGCGTTGCGCCGCCTCGACAGACGCAGAGTATGCCGTCGGACGGCGCGCCTTGCCAGACGAGCGCCTCGACACCCGCAACCCATCAACTTCACTGTGCAGAGCTACTAGGCCCGCAGCGACGCGAATCCGGTGTACTCGCGGATGCTCTTGTCGTGAGTCACGAGCGTCAGCCCGTCCCGGCGCGCCTGGGCGATGAGCAGTCGGTCGAACGGATCACGATGATGCTCCGGTAGCAGCGCCAGCTCGTCGACATGAGCGGTCGTGATGGGAAGCGGCACAAAGCCCTCCTCGGCGATCGCCGCGCTCACCGACCCCTCGAACTCGAGCCGCTTCAAAGCCCGCTTGATGACGATCTCCCACGCCACCGCGGCGCTCACCAAGATCTCGTTGGACGAATCGAGGATGGCGTCGTGAGCCTTGACGCTCAGCTTGGCTGAACCCACGCGCCACCAAAGAAACGCATGGGTATCGAGGAGCAGCCTCACCGCCTCTTCCTCGGCCGCGTGGTTGCGTCGAACGCCGAGGCCAGGTCCTCGGGGAGCGGGGCGTCGAACTCATCTCCGATCTGGATCTTTCCCTTCCCCCGGCCCGACTTTCGTTCGCTGCTCGGGGGCAACGGGACCAGAAGCGCGCGCGGCTTTCCCGCCTTTGCAATGATGATCTCCTCGCCCGCGGCAGCGCGCTCGACGAGGTCGGAGAGCTGGGCCTTCGCCTCGTAGATGTTGATCTGTTTCACCCACCAAACTTAGGACCCCGCGCCAAGTTGGTCAACGACCTGACCAGAATCATGGGGTCGATCTGTGGTCGCGCGCGCTTCGTATTTTGTGCATAGGTATGTCGATGCGAACCGCCTTGTTCTTGATTGCCCTGGTCGCCTGCGAGCAGGCCAAGCCCGCTTTGGTGGCGCCGCCGGTCTCGCAGCGCGAGCTGCTCGCGACGGCGGATCCGAAGGGCGAGACGCCGGTCGACAGCGAGCTCAGGCAGCGCATCGCCGCCGCGAAGACCAACCCTCGCAAGGCCGACCTGTGGATCCTGGTCGGACGCTCGTGGGTGCAAAAGGCGCGCAACGCCGGTGACCCCGGCTTCTATCTCAACGCCGACGCCGCCGCCGAGACCGCGATCGAGCTCGAGCCGAAGAGCGCGATGGCGCTCGGCCTGCGCGGCATGGTGCTGCTCAACAGCCACCGCTTCGCCGAGGCCAAGGCGCTGGCCGAGGGCATCATCGCGATCGAGCCGACCGACGCCACCGCGCACGGCATCCTCAGCGACGCCGAGCTCGAGCTCGGCAACATCCCCGCCGCGATCGCCGCCGCCGAGAAGATGGTCGAAAAGAAGCCCGATCTGCCCTCGTACAGCCGCGTCTCGTACCTGCGCTGGCTGAAGGGCGACTCCGCCGGCGCGATCGAGGCGATGCGTCTCGCGTTCGACGCCGGGCGCGGCCAGGCCGACAAGGAGCCGGCGGCGTGGGCGCTCAGCGAGTGCGCGCACTACTTCTGGTTCCTCGGTGACCTCGAGGGCGCTTCCGCCGGGTACGACCTGACGCTGCAGTACGCGCCCGGATACGTCCCCGCGATGGTCGGCCGCGCGCGCGTGGCGATGGCCCGCGGCAAGCCCGACGCGGCGATCGTGCTGCTCGAGCAGGCGCTGAAGGAGCACCCGCTCACCGAGACCGCGTGGCTGCTCGGCGATGCGAAGCTGATGGCCGGAGACGCGGCGGGCGCCGAGAAGGCCTGGGCGGAGACCATCCGCCTCGGCAAGCAGATCGATCCGCGCACGCTTTCGCTCTTCTATTCGGCGCAAAATCGCGACAACGAAGAGGCGCTACGCCTCGCGAAGAGCGAGCTCGACAAGCGCCCCGGTCCGCAGAGCAAGGACGCCTACGCCTTTGCGCTGCTCCGCGCCGGTCGCGCCGCCGAGGCGAAGGAGGTCATGGCGCCCGTGACCGCGATGAACATCCCCGAGCCCTCGTACAAGTTCCACGCGGCGCTGATCGCGATCGCGAACGGCGACGCCGCGGGTGGCAAGAAGATGCTGGAGGAGATCCTCGCGAAGACGCCGCACTTCGATCGCGCGGGCGCGGAAGAGGCGAAGAAGGTCGTGAAGGGATGAGGATCTTTTTGATCGCGCTGTGCCTGACGGCCTGCACGAAGGATCCGCCGGCACCGCCGCCCGAGGTCGCCAAGTCGCAGGGCGCGCCACAGGCGGGCGCGAAGGCCAACTTCACGCTCGCGCCCGGCCAGGCGCCGAGCCCGCGCGCGATCGCGCTGTGCGAGGCGCTGCATACGCTGCCGGTGAACAAGAAGGCTTCGTGCCTGGGCGCGAAGGAGGCGGGCTTCATGGTCACGCCGATGTGCATCGACGCGCTGAGCGCGGCGCTGGCGATCGGCAAGATCACGCTGGATGACGCCGGCATCGAGCGATGCAAGACGGCGATGACCGCCGCGACCGACGACTGCGCGTTTGCCAAGTCGTTCAACACGCCGCTGCCCGCCGAGTGCGACGGGCTGATCGGCGGCACGATCGCGGCCGGCGAGCCGTGCCGATCGGCGCTGGAGTGCGCGGCCGGACTGCAGTGCTTCGGCGTCGGCCCCACGGATCTCGGGCGCTGCACGCCGCCCGCGCCCGTCGGCACGGTCTGCGGATCAGGCGTCGACGCGCTCGCGACGTACACCCGCCAGATGTCGACCGAGCGCACCCGCCCCGCGTGCGAGGGCTACTGCCGGCTCAACCACTGCCTCGCGTTCCATCCCGAGGGCGCCGAGTGCCAGGCGGATCTGCAGTGCGGCCCCGGCGCGAAGTGCGCCGACAAGAAGTGCAGGTGATCTCTTCGCGCGTGACTGCGTCATCGAAGCGATGCACGATGCATACATGGCGAAGTCCGCCGCCATCACCATCCGGCTCCCTGAGGCACTCAAGCGCCGCATCCAGGCGCGCGCCAAGCGTGACCGCCGTTCGCTGTCCTCGCAGGTGCTCCACGAGCTCTGGCGGCGCCGAAGAAGCTCGGCCGTCGCGCGCGTGCCGTGCTCACCGAGAGCGAGTCTGGCGCGCACGTCATCTGGATCCCGGCGGCCGTCGTCGCAGAGGTGATCATGCTGCGCGAGCTCGGCCGCATCGATATCGGGCTGCCGAGCAGACGCTCGTGCCTGTCATCTGGTCGTAGCGCGACCCACGAGAGCGCTACAGCGGCGCCGACAAGAAGTGCGCTCCGCTTCGCTGAGCTTTGCAGGTCGCTCCTACTTTGGTAGGCTTCGGGTATGACAGCAGCGAAGCGGAAGGTCTCGGTCACTCTGGACGCGGACCTCGTCGCCGAGCTCGGCGCCGCTGACGAGGCGCTGTCGAAGCAAGTGAACGACGCACTTCGAGACACGCTGGAACGGCGCCGACGCGTGCGGCTGCTCGCCAAGCTGTGCGAAGAGCTCGACTCGCGGCACGGGCGGGTGCCAGCTCGGCTGATCGCCAAGTACGAGGCCCTCCTCACGTGAGCCGCTGCGTCGTCCTCGACAGCGAGGCCATGTCGGCCCTGGCCGGCCGTCCCTCGAAGCGCCAGCAGGAGGTCCGCGCGGCCCTCGCCGTCGCGGCCCGACTCGAGCGCGAGGTCATCGTCCCCGCGCTCGTCCTCGCTGAGCTCTATCGCGGGCGTGGCCGCAGCAGCCTCGTGGATGCGTGCCTCTCGCGTGAGACTGGCATTCTCGTGCGGGCGACGGATCGGAGCTTCGCGCGCTTGGTCGGCGGAATTTTGACCGGCGCTCGGGCGGGATCGGAGCTCATCGTGGACGCGCATGCGGTCGCCGCCGCGGTCGAGATGGGCGGCGGCATCATACTCACGGGCGATCCCGTCGACCTCGCTCGCCTCGCGGCGCCCTACCGCGACGTTCAGGTGGTCGACATCGGATGAAGCAGTCGTTCGAACGCCGGCAACAGGTCCGCGCGCTCGAGGAGCTCATCCAGCTCGGTGAGGAGTCGAGCGACGGCGCTTCGGTCGAGCGCACTATGTGCGGCGACGATGCCGCGTACGTCGTCCAGGTCCTTCGCGCGACCCGCGATGACCTTTGCGACGACGAGATCCTCGACGCTGATCACCGGTAGCCGAACGCCGCCGACGTCGATCATCTGCGCGCGCGCGAGAAACGCGGCTTCGAGGCCGTCCGCCGCGATCACCAGATCGAGCGGGAAGCCTGTCCCGCGGTGCACGAACGGGAGGACCCTCGTCCGTTCGGCGAACGCTTCGATGTTCTCGACCCGCGCCACGAAGCCCGCGCGCGCGAGTGATCGCAAGAGCCCGGGGCGCTCAGCGGCCGGAACTTCGACCGTCACGTCGACGTCGGCGGTCATCCGCGGGCGCCCGTACAGGTTCACGGCCTGCGCGCCGAACAGGTACCAGCGGAGCTTCTTCCTCGACAGCACCGCGGAGAGTCGAGCCAGGAGCTCGATAGGCGCCGAGGATGGCGGAGACGCGGGCTTGCGTCTCGAGGTCGGCGCGCCGGTCTTGTTCGCTCGGCCAGCTCGGGTGGCGCGCGGCGGCTTCTTTGTAGAGCTCATCGGCGATGCGCATCTTCTCCGCAGGCGGCACCGAGCGCCACCACACGGCATCGATCGCCTCGAGCTCGTGCCACGGACGAGCCATGTACGCGAGCAGTGACGCCTTCGTGATCGTCATTGGAGCGGTGGGAGCCCAAAGAAAGCGCGGTCGGCGGCGATCTCGCTCGGGAACGCGCGGCGCATCGCGACCCCGACGTGGAGCGCGGAGTGCGCGCACGCCTCTCCGAAGCGGCGACGGAGCGCCCGGCTGATCTCCGAGAACCCGTGAGCCCCGGCGATGACGGCTGGCATCCCAGTCTCGAGCTGGCGGGCGAGCGCGAAGCACGCGGCCACGTCCGCGCTCGCCGCGTCGCTGTCGTGGTTGCGCGCGCGCTTGAGGCCGAGGCTCACGAGCGCTATCGCTCCGTCGTAGCCCAGAAAGACATCGCGCGCGCCGAGCCCGCCCATCGCGCAGGCGTCGGGCATCGGCCCAGCCTCGGCCAAGAAGGAGAGCGTCTCGCTCACCGCATAGAGCACGACCGCGGCGACCTCGACGGCGAGCGGCCCGGCCTCGAGCAGCGACTCGAGCGTCCGCCCGAGCCGGTGCGGGCGGACCACGTACGGGACGCCGTCCTGCACGCCCGCCCCGACCATCGGGATCAGGCAGCGGTGACGCAGCGCAGCGATCGCCGAGATGTCGGTCATGAGCCCGCTGTCGGGCGCGGCGAGCGGGGTGCCGAGGAGCGCGTCGAGGAGATCGATCTCGAGGACGCCGTCGGTCGGCTCGCCCAGCGCCAGGATCACCTCGCCAAACTGGGTCCGGCGCGCGCTCGGACCGAGCCGGTAAGGCCCAAGACGCCCTGCGTCGAAGGCCGCCTCGTCGACCCCCACCGGCGCCCAGACATCGTCCTCTCCAGCCTCGCCGACCGACTCCATCCGTCGAAGATATAGGCGTCGCCGACAAAGGACCACTGGTGCAGCCGCCGAGTTCCGTCTATGCGCCGGGTGCGTGATTCGCTCGTGCCGCGTCCTGCTCATTTTGTCGCTCGCGACCCCGGCCTTTGCCTGGGCGCAGGACGTGCGCGACGGCGACACGCTGCCGAAGGGCGCCGGCGGGTTGATCATCCAGACGGGGCTGAGCGGAGGCACCGATCGCTTTGGGCCGAAGTGGCGCTTCTTCGGCCGTGAGTCGATCCTCGCCGACTTCGCCGGCCTCGACCTCTCGCAGGTCCTCGCGGGCGACGGCGGCGACGCCATCAGCTCGGGCATCGGCAGCCTCGGCATCACCAACTTCCAGGCGACGCAGCGATCCGTGGGCCTGCAGTTCACGGTCGCCTATGGCATCACCGATCGCCTCACCTTCGCTGCAGTGCTGCCCTGGTCGTACGCGACCTATGACCTGGAAGCCTGGCTCGCCGCACCCGATACGACGGGGCTGGACGAGATTGAGAAGATGAATCCGAAGTACACCCTCTCCCAGTTCAAGGTCCGCGATCCCAAGGCCATCACGTGCCCCAATGGTGAGTTCGACATCACCGACCCGGACGACATCTTCAACAAGCTCATCGAGCCGGGTGGCGACGACTACAAGTTCAACGTCGCGGACCTCAACAAAGCGCTGACCTCGGAGTGCCTCGGCTATCGCGGTGCGATCGACGAGACGTTTCGCGCAGGCGACAATTACATTCACGGTCGAGGCAAGCGCACGTACTCGGGCTTTCGCGACCTGATCCTCGGCGCCAAGTATCAATGGTTCCACGGTCGCAACATCAGCCTCTCCTCGCTGCTGTACGTTATCGCGCCTACGGGCACGCCCGACGATCCCGACGACCTCTTCGATCCCGCCTTCGGCGACGGCCAATGGGATGCTGCGCTGCTCGTGGGAGCGACCATTCCGCTCGGTGATTTCAGGATCGGCGCCGCCACCGGTTACGAGATCTCGTTCGGCGACACGCTGGTCCGCCGGCTCAACGGCCTCACCTTCTCCGACGAGCTCGAAGGCCAGCTCGCGCGGAACGAGATCAGTGAGCCCGACCTCTACGACCAGCATCTCGACGAAGGAAACTCGCTGCCGATCGTGCCCGCGTACGAAAAGGCGCTCGTCGAGCGCAAGCTAGGCAACACGTTCTACATCTATTCGAGCGCGAGCTATCAGATCATCGAGATCCTCAGCATCGGCGTGACGCTCGATTTTCTGCATCACTTCCGCGACGGCATCACCGACACCGGAACGCACGTCGCAGACGGCACGCGCTACAAGACGTCCGCGCAGATCCGCCAGGAGGTCGACGACGGCGTCGCCGCGGGCACGATCCTCCTCGAGAACCGCGAGGCCGAGCTCAAGGGCCGCCTGCCCTCGAGCGCCGAGCGCAAGGCCGCCGCCTACGCGTGGCACACCGAGCGCGACTCGATCGTCGGCGGTATCGGCCTCAATCTGAACACGCTGGGGCCCTTCTTGCGCGATGAGTTCCCGCTTCCGTTGATCATCAACGTCGGCGCGGCGATCCCGCTCGGCGGCAAGAACCTCGATGCGATCGACTCCTTCTCTCTGTCGCTCGTCATCCCCTTCGTCACCGGCGACGTGAAGGACCCCGCCGAGTACGGCTTCGACGACGAGCCCGATCCCCTCAAGGGCCTGCCCTGGCCTTGAGCCGCAGCCTCTGCTCAGGCTTCGAAAGCCCGACGGCATGATCAGCCTCATCACCACCGATTAGGTCGACCGCGACGCGCTTCCCCACCGTTCCCGACTGATCCACCGCTGGACGAGCGTGGGAAAGAGGACGCTCCGATCACAAAATGCCCTGGGAAATAGGCGATGAAGAAGCGCGGGAACCAACAGTTGGGGATCCCTATTTCCTTTCTGTCGAGTCAGTTCGATACGACACATGGTGACTTAGGTTCCTGGGGATCGCGGTTCGCTCTCAGCTACGGGAACCGCATGGCGCAACACATCGCCTACGATCGCGGCGGGCGGCCTTGTCGCGCTAACCGGACCAATCGGCGCTGGGGCCCTGCCTTACTTGCTTGCGAAGGTGGACGCAGAAGAAGCGGCTTCAAACGCAGTCGACGCTCTGCAAGCGGCGGGCGTCATCGTCGGCGTTGTCAGCAGCGGTGTTAATTTGATCCGAGGCGGTCTCACCGCGCTTGCGACGGAGTCACTTTCCGCCCCGGGGTACGAAGCTCATCTGGGAGTGATGAAAGGGCTCACGATACGTGCTGGAAGGGCTCACGCCGGCGACCACAGCGCCGCGAGATCGAGCTCGATCGCCTCGAACGGCTCGGCGCGCACGACCTGGATGTCGCCGTAGGTCCCCGCGATGGTCCAGGCCGCGTCGGTGCGCCGGAGCACCTCGAGCGTCCGCGCGATCGGGTCGAGGAGCCACACGTGATCGACGCCCTCGCGCAGGTACACGGGCAGCTTTCGCACGCGGTCGACGCCCGCGGTGCTCGGCGAGAGAACCTCGGCGAGCCAGTCCGGCGCGGTCGTCGCGAAGCGACCGCTCGGTGGCGTCGCGTGTCGATCCCGACGCCACCCTGCGAGGTCGGGCACGAGCACGTTGTCGCCGAAGTGCAGCTCGGGCTCGTGGCGGATCCACCACCCACCGGGCCCTCCTCGGCCGCGGTCGAAGGGGCCGCCGAGATCCATCGCGAGCACCGACGCGGTCGCCGAATGCTCGAGCGACGGACGCGCGTGGGTGAAGAGATCGCCGTCGATGATCTGCCCCGTCACGTGCGGAGGCAGCGTCTCGATGTCGGCGTACGTCGCGCGGCGCCCGGTCGGCAGCACCATCGGGTCAGGTTAGCACGGCGCGACCCGTGCAGATCGCGTAACGTCTGAGTATGGCGAAGAAGGAAAGCGGCCCTCCGTCGAGCGACTCCGATGTCCTCCGCGCGATCCTCGCGCAGCTCCAGAAGATGGACCAGCGCTTCGAGAAGATGGATCAGCGCTTCGAGAACATGTCCGAAGGCATCGCCGACATGAGCGCCCGCCTGGATGCCGGCTTCGAATCACTGATCGACGCGGTTCGCGAGACCAACGCCCGCCTCGATCTGACCAACGTGCAGCTCGAGGCGCGACGCGGATGACGCAGCGCCATGATGGTCGACTCAGCGCCCTGGAGCGCCCGCGCCGCAAGGGCGCGGTCTAGAGCGCGGAGAGCGCGCGTGTCGGCGGCGCTCGCCGCAGGTGGCACGCTATGATCCGATCCCTCGTCGTCGCCACAGCTCGCGCACGGAGAGCGCCCCGACGTACGCGGCGAAGAGCCACCAGAGACCTGCGCCGATCCACGTGCGTGCGCCGTCGCTGGGTCTGACGCGGGAGGCGCCGACCCAGCCGAAGCTCAGCGCGCAGCCGGCCAGGATCGCCAGCGCACACAGCAACAGGCCAGCGCCGGGGTGGCGCGCCAGAAGCTGTCTCTTATACACATCTGACGCTGCCGACGAATAGAGAGGTGTAGATCTCGGTGGTCGCCGTATC
>ENA-ORBV01011614-ORBV01011614.1-microbial-mat-metagenome-genome-assembly--contig:-NODE-11614-length-13787-cov-16.477316_pt1 | contig 13787 bp, 11 predicted proteins | sample MGYA00237777_ERZ505514 | MGnify/ENA primary metagenome ERZ505514 (study PRJEB26160, sample SAMN06269048) | microbial mat metagenome | isolation source: Oligotrophic lake microbial mat | place...
CATGGAATCCCTCCTGCCACAGGGCTTATTCAATACGCTGCGGGACCGGACAGCGGGCGATTGGAGACGAGATCGAGCAGATGCAGACTGTCGAACTTCGCCCTGGTCCGTCCGAACGTGACTAGTCCGATCAACCCGTCTCCAGGAAGTGACTCGTCGGTGACCGCAGCAACCTGCGCTCCATCGACGAACACGCCGAGCCGTCCTCGATCGAGATGAATGAAATTGATCCGCTGGATACGGAGATTGTGCCAAGGTCTCTGAGCCAGCTTGACCTGTATCTCTCCCACGACCGTCACGCGGCCGCCGACCACTCGCCGCGTTGTCAGCTTGCTGGTCGCCGGATTGAGCGTGACGGCGTAGAAATTCTGGTTGTCGCGCACGGCAATCGCGAGTCCGGCCTCACCACCGCTGCCCGGCGACGCTTCAGCAAGTTGCACAGTGACATCTGGATAGGTGGTGCGTATGTGGTCGGCCACCAGAAGATGGGCACATTCAGGCGACGGGCATGGCCGGTCCTGCACGACCAGTTTGCCCGACGTGGGTGTCTGGTTATCCGAGAGAACGCGCCAGCCTGGAGGCTCTGCTCCTGGCGTGCTCAGAGTCACGAATCCCACAGGCAATGTATCGAGAGTATCCTGCTCAAAGTTCCACTGCCACACGATGTCTTGCCGCGGCGGTTCGGCATGGACTTCGACGCTGTGCACGTCCGACGCGCGAACCGACGTGGGCAACACCACCTGTGCGCCGTCCGGTATCAAGGCTCTGACGACGTCGTTCCCGACCAGATAGGGCCAAATGCCGACGGCGCCGGAGGCGCGATCGTGCCAGGTCTTCACGGTTTGCAATCGGTCCTGAAGACGCGCCGGCTCACGAGGCACCCGCAGCGCCTCCACCAAAACCAACGCATACGCGGCCACGAGCTTGTCGACGGGAGCTTCCACCTGCTCCAACGCCTGCTCGGCTTCCTGACGGGCCTGCTCCAGCCATGAATGGTCATAGCGCCGCTCCCAGGAGAGCCACTGAATCCGGTCCCAGGCGAGTTCGGATAACAGCCGGCCATGAAGCGGTCCTCCGGGGGCGGTGTCGTTCAGCAGCGCTTCATGCACCGCGAGCGCGGAAGTCGCATCGTTGTTCCATCGATAGAGCGCGCCGAGTTGCCGTCGCCCTTCGGGGGCCGTCTGTCCGCCGGCCGTCGCGTGTTCAAACGAGTCGATGGCCTGGTAAAAGGCCTCCGCCGCCGGAGAGTGACCCATCGCGACCTCGGTGAGTTCCTGCCGCCAGGTCTGTGCCTGGAGGTTCCAGTACAACTCGGCCAGCCTCGTCGCCACCGCCTCCTCCGATGCTGATATTCCGCTTTTGGTCAGACCTTCCCGCAGAAACGCCCGAAGTCGATCATCGGCAATGACGGTGTGCAGCGCCGGATCGGCTGGATCGATCAGCGTGAGCCGGGTCAGCAGCCTCGCCCGCTCGGACGTGCGCGGCAGCTGTTCGGCGCGGGCCAGCGCGGCGCTGAAGACCTGTCTTGCGTCCTTCCGATCCCACCAGCGAGCGGACCCCAAAACAAGCCCGCCGGCCCCCAAGCGATTCTTGACCTCTTCGTTCTGTCGCCCACCGGGATCGCTGGTTTGCGGAAGACGCCCATAGTGAATGCCGACCTGCACCGGCGCACCGGGAAGGGCCTCGTTGACGACGGCCTGATCGACCGGATAGCCCAGCTTTCGCAATCCTGAGACCACCACGAAGCGGACCGTCACTTCCTTGATCGGACCGTACCGGCGCAGGACGCCGTTGGCCCACCACACCTCTCCGGGGCGCAGCGCGAGAGGAGCCGTCAGGGGATCCGGGTAGGATACCCTGACCTCGACGGTATGGCCGAACACCCTCACCGGCTCTTGGCCGGTGAGGTTTTTCAAGGCAAACGGTCTGACGGGCGAGACGTTGAGGACCTCAAGGGCTGGGCTTGCTCCCCCACCTTCGCCGATCACGGCAGGGGAGACGGCGACCGCCGGCATATAGTCCTTCCAGTAATCGGCATGGCGATGCGTTTCTGACAGCAAGCCGAACCCGACCCCCCGCCCCACCGCCTCGAAGATTCCGGTTTCCGGCTGATCCTGGACCAATTCTCGATGGACTGTTAGCGTGTCGTCCCAACAGGCCCTGTCGGTCTGCTCAGATAGGCCTCGTTGACGTCTGAGCGTCAAACAACCCAGATCGAGCGCAGCCCACTGCACCACCCGATTACCGGCGAGGGCCGCGCCATATTGCAGCACAATGCGAGCGGGATTATTCAGCGTCGGTGGTGCCGGCTTGGCCGGAACAGCAGCTGATCCGGCATGAGCCAATGTTGGCCCGACCATCGCCAGCATGACGAATACCCACTGTGTCAGACGATGATGCGTTCCCATCGTGCCTCTCTGCTCTTTCTTCATGGACCGACTGAATACTCCGGTTGTCCCCCATGCGGATAGGTCCGCTTGCATCGCACGATCAAGGTTGGCGTACCCCGTCCTTCCACACATTGATCGAGTGACGGGGCATACGCCACCGTTCCTTCCGCTGTGATCTCAAACGGAAAGTCGAACGTGAAACTGATAAATTTATACTGACCTGGTTGTAATTGAAGCACGCGGGGATCGGACGTCCAGATCGAGGGAGTTACCCCAGGCACCTGCCACCAACTCTGCGACACAATCGACGTCGCATCGATGGTGATGGGGTAGAGCGTCGCCGGTGTTTCGCGCGATTCGGCAATCGCGATGGACCCCATCCAGGCAGTCCATGCGAAGGCGGCGCAACTCAGGATCATGCACCAGCTCTGCGGAGTGAGACGCGGCCTATATTCGGAAGAAGTCATGAACAATCACCGTTCCTTCGTCGGAATAGCAGAGATGGCGGCGGTGTCGCGAAAGATCTCCTCGACCACACGGCTGTCCCACTCGGTATGGGTCTCAAGTTGAAACGCCCGCAGCACCGTGGCGCTGGTATCCACAATGGAGACGGGCTGACGAATCACATGCCCGGCCTTGATCCCGACACCGGAGGCAATCCATGGGACGAGCGCTGCGACCGTCGCGGGCTGCCCATTCGCCGCTGCCGGTTTCGTCTCGCCGGTTCCACTCAAGGACGTGACGAACACCGTGGTGCGTGTGAGCAGACCATGTTCCTTGAAGATCTCCAGCACCGCCCCCATCGCCCAATCCACCGAACGGAGCGCCGTGCGATAGTCCTTTGAGATCCAGCCCTGCTCGACACCTGCACGACCGCCGTCCGGCAAGTGCACCACGAGGAGATGCGGCAGTGCCAGAATTGCATGGCCGTATCCATGGCCGCTCGCCGCCTTCTTGAAATACTGTTTGATGTAGGATACGAGCCGTTCCGGACTGCATTCCGGCTTGAGCGGCCCGCACATCTGGTAATCCGTATAGGGTTCCGGTTTTGCAAGCTGGTACAACGATTCATCCATAAGGAAGATGGCGCTGTCCCGTCCGCCGCTGAGGTCGAGATAATCAAATAGCGTCGGGGACCTGGGGTATCCTCGGCTGAATTCAAAGGTATTCCATGTGATGCCGTGGGTATTGACCGGCAACCCCGTGAGCAGGGAGGCCATGGCCGGCAGCCGAAGCGGAGGCGTCGTCGTCGCGGCGGACCATGTGACGGCCCCATCCTTGATCAGCCGCCCCAAGACCGGCATGGGCCCCACCTTGAGCGCCGATTGATCGACTCCTTCCAGCACAAACAGAATCACATGCTCAGGAACTGTCTGTTGCATCAAAGGTGACCTTGTCGAGGGAACGGCGTAAGCCGTCGCCGCCCAGACAGACGCACCTGTCAGAAGCAGGGCGATGATGAAGGACACCGTCTTCATGGTCACTCTCTCTCTGGTTGTCTCCTGCAGCCATTGCAAATAGAGTTCCGCACCTCGGCGATACGGTTCTCAATCCAGAGCCAATGGAGTAACTCTTCACTGGGACTCACGAATCTGTCCGTGGGCCTCTCACCCACTGACAAGAGCCGTGGGCGCTATCTCGTGTGCCGCCGGTGAAACCGTGTGTACCTGCACGGATCGCACAGCGATCGTGCAAGACCGCACGGCACAGCATTCCTTGTGGAGCGTGGCTTGTCGGGTTGATCTGGTTCATCTGGTTTGTTTTGTTCATCGAGTTGGTCTTGTTCAACCAAACAAACGAGACAGACCAAATTAAACGAGAGAAACCAGCGTCTGTCCCCACTTCACGAGGCTCGCTTCACGCGTCACGGTCTGTGAATGCCGGCGGACTTTGTCCGCATCCTGATAGGGCGCGCACGCGATTACGCAATGAGTCCACTCTGCTCCTCAGAAATATTGGGTAATGCCGAACTGAACGAGCGAGTTCGGTGTTGGGGCCAGCAACTGGGCAAAGTCCACACGCAGCAACGTGTTCGAAAGAAACGTCGGCACGATCCGTACTCCGGTCCCTATGTTCACGGCTCCTCGCCAGTCCCGGAGTGCCCCATCTTCGGTGAACGATTGAAATGTGCCGAAATCGGAGAATAGAACCCCTTGCACCGCCCAGCGCGGCGCCACTTGAATCGCATGCCGTAGTTCCAGGTTGGTATAGGCCAGCGCACGGTTGCGATAAAGATTATCGGAAAGCCCCCGTACGCCTGAGATGCTTCCGAGTAGGAGGCTGTGATTGGGATTCCCGGAATTATTGACCGCCTCCGCCACACTGTTGATCATCAACACGGTGGTTGAGGCCAGTGGGATACCTTGGAGGTAGCGCAACTCGACTTCATGGCGCTGCTGATTTGCGCCGAAAAAGAAGCCGGGACGAAGCTCGAGCGCAATACGGTAGCCGCTCGGCACCAGATCGTGCCAGTGGTACTTGTCCCAGGTCACCTCAGGAATCACACCGACGTAATATCCGTCAGGCGGGCGTTGCGCGCCGGATTCTTCGCTGATCAACTCGCGGTAAAATTTCACGACCACCTCATACCGCAATGGCGAACCATAGCGATAGGGTCCTTTGAATTCCAGCTCAGTTCCGATGCGATTACGTGTCCATGTTGAGGTCGAATCGGCGAACCTGATTCCGTTCACGTTGTAGGATCCCTTGATCTCTTTGGCCCACCGGCCTGGCTCGTAGGCATGTTGCGAGAGCCACAGGTCCACGTTCGGTCCACGCTGACTGTAATTGAACTGTCCGCCGAGTTGCGTACCCGTGCCAAACAGATTGTATTCCACCAGACCGGCGGTAGCGTTCAGATCCTTCATGCTCGTGCCGCTCGTAAAATTCAGGATCGGCGCCAGTGTAATCTTTTCCTGAACGTCGACCGTCACATTCTGTCCGGCACGCGTCACCTGGACGCGATCAAAGAGGCTCAGGTTACGCACCCGCCGCTCAAACTCCTCGACCTCCACTCTGGTGAACTCGGCAGGCAAGGATCGAGGCAGTAACCGGAGGATGGTCTCCTGCTCTGTATGGATCAGTCCCTCGATATGGACCCTATCTATCCGGACGGTCTCGCCATCACCAATACCGTTGGCAGCCTGGACGGAACCGAGGGCTGCCTGGTGGCTCAGCGCAAGGACGAGGCAGGCAGCCAGAAACAACCGAGCGAGCATATGCGGACCACTTGACATGATGTAGCTGTAACGCATCACAGACCTCCATAGAAAATAACCCACTCGTCGATCACTAGGACGAGCGCATGACGTGGAGATGCTGGATGGGTCTAAATGCGAAGAGGGATCGAAAAGGACAGGGGGCTGGTTGGAGGGGGCTGATAATTTGAAGAAGCGGCTCTCAAAGCCACATTGTTCGTTAACGTCAAGGCTGTAGAGCTGGCATGGATGTCCGCTGACGGAGCGGCTGCAACAACGTCCGTGGTTGAATTGCCCAGGCGCTGCGATGGCATGAGCAGATGCTCGGCAGCATTATCCGGTTCTTCGGCGGTTGCCTGGGTCTCGTCCGCCACGTTCGGTTCTTCGAACGCCAGGTCATGCACCAGGTCTCCCGTGGTCCCCAGACAAATCAGGAGAGTGAGCCACCCGAAGACTCGCATGTGAGACACCATTCGAAATAACATCGTGGGCAAGTATAGCAGAGCAAAATGAGAAAAGATGTCAAACGCTCGCAGAGGTCAACCGTCCACCGGCTGGATAACCCGGGAGGCATTGCGAGTGAGATCTTTCAGAAAACCGGTCCCGGTCAAAAATATTTCGTGGTTGCAGAAGGCGCGAGGATTCGTGACCGGGAGCAGTCGGACAGTCGTGCACTGACCCGTCCGCGAACGCTGTGTGGGCCCGCTGGCGAACGTCGATTGCACGGTGGACTCGCGGTTTCCACACGGCCAGACGATAACTTTCGACCTCGATCGTTTTACTGAACAGATCGATCGAGGAGGATCAAGGTCAGTGTCGGCAGACGCTAGAACCGATCTGCGGTGCGCAGAATGCGCGCCGCGGCGAAGGCGGCGCCGAAGCCGTTGTCGATATTGCACACCGTAATCCCGGAGGCGCAGCTCGTGAGCATGGAGGCCAGCGCCGTCACCCCGCCGAATGCAACCCCATATCCGACCGACGTCGGGACTGCGATCACCGGGATCGAGACCAGCCCGCCCACCGCACTGGGCAGCGCCCCTTCCATGCCCGCCACCACAATCGCCAGGGCAGTCCGGTCAAAGAGCTCGCGGCGGCTGAGGAGCCGGTGAATGCCCGCCACCCCCACGTCATAGAGCTGTTCGATCCGGATGCCCAGCAAGCGCAGCGTCTCGGCACACTCTTCCGCCACGGGGATATCGGCCGTGCCCGCGCAGACGAGCGCGACGGGGAGCTTGCCGAGCGGTGCAATCGGCGCCTGCTCCCAGGTCGCCGTGCGCGCAAGCTGGTTGTAGCGCAGCAGCGGCAGCGCCTGCGTCACCGCAACCGCCTGCTCCGGATCCAGTCTGGTGATCAGCACGTTTTGGCCCGTCCGCGCGAGCTCCTGCGCGATCCCCACGATCTGCTCGGGCGTCTTCCCCAACCCGAAGATGATCTCAGGGGTCCCTTGTCGCAGTGCGCGATGGTGGTCGACCATGGCATAGCCGAGATCGGCGAACGGGAGATCCTTCAGCTCGCGTAGCGCGTCCTCGAGACCCACGCCACCGGCACGGACACGTTCAAGAAGGTTGCGCAGTTGGAGTATATCCATATAGATGGCCTCCTTAAGTAACAGCAGTCAGGGGTTACAGAGGTCGCACTCAGCCGGCGACGCCGGCGCCTGTCCGGTGGCCGGGACACGTTCTTCTCGGAAACCGCAGCCTGTGCAGCTGACGATTTCCAGCCGAACGCGGCGCGTCGGCATCCCGCACGCCCCACAGGGAAGTCCCCGGAGGCGTTCCACGACGTCGAAGCCAGGCCGTTCGCAGCGCGGGCAGCCGCTCAGGGCCAGGCGCGCCAGATCCCGAGCGGCGCGCTCGATGGCCTGCAGCCGCGTGGGATTGACGTGCGCGCGCATATCGCTTTCCACATGCGCTGCCCCGTGCTGTTCGAGCACAACGCGGACCGCATTCTCAAGCTCCTCCGTCGTCATTAGGCCCTTATACACTCCTTTCGAGACATCCGGTTCCCCATTTCGCACGCCGATCACCACGATTGCATGTGAGGGGAACCCGACGCTCTGGGCGAAGGCCAGAGCGTCCGCCACGCTGCTGACCAGGCGAGATCCACAGTTAGTCTCGGCGGTGAGATCTGCTCCGACGAGCTCGAATCCGCCGTCACGACCCATCAACACGATGAGCTCGCGCCCGCCGCCGATCCACGGCAGCCAGGGATGGGGCCCGAAACTGCCTTCGCTGGCGAGCCCATAATCGGCTTCCGGGACGGCAGCCAGCGCCGCCTGCGCCTTCAAGCGCGCCGTCTCCCGTTGCGTGCCGGGACGCGGGACCTCTCGCGTGAAGGTGCCGAAGCGGTCGGTATCGAGCCCGTGGGCCACTTCAATCCGGAGCCCGAGCGCCTCCTCCAGGACAGGGGCGATCGCTTGTTCCTTGCGGTGCATCGTCGCCAACACCGCAAGGCGCCCTCTGAACCAGGACTCAGTCATGCCTCTCCATGCGAAGCCGGGAGCGCGGAGCCGGTGTATCACCCTCCGCCAAGAAGCTCAGCAGCGGACGCAGCGCTTGTCGATAGGCGGCCAACCGGAGCGCTGGGCTTCGCATATAGGGGACCGGGCCCAGCACCGGCACGCCATGCCGCCGCCTGAGCCATGCCGCATTGTCCTGCTCGGACGGATCGCCCGCATCCCTCACCTTTGTCAAAAGGACCGCCCGGACCGACACGCCCCGCCTCGCCAGCGCCTCCAGCGAGAGGCCGGTATGGTTCAACGTCCCAAGCCCGGCGCGCGCCATCAGGAGGACTGGGACGTGCAAGGCTTCGATCAGATCAATGATGTCGTGCCGCGCGTCAATGGGCACGAAAAGCCCGCCCGCGCCCTCAATGATCAGCGGACGCGCGCCAAAGGACCGGACGAGTGCAAGGACGCGGGCGAACGACGGCGCTTCCCTGCGCCGCGCCGCCGCCATCCCCGGCGCCAGCGGCGCCCGATACCGATACGGACACACATGGGCCAGAGGGTCGTCGCACCGGGCCGCGGCTTTCAAGGCCAGCGCATCGGCGGGCCGGCGCCTGTCGATGCAGCCGCTCTCGTAGGGCTTCATCGCCGCCGGACTGAGGCCCGCGTCCGCCAGCAGCGAGAGCAGGGCGCAAGCCGCTTCGGTCTTGCCCACGCCGGTGTCGGTCCCGGTCACGAAGAAGCGGAACGCCTCACCGTCTGTCGGCACACTGTGTCTCCCCATCGGGTTAGTCCGTTACGGCTCCCGTGCTGGCACTCGACACTAGCTTGGCATACTTGGCGAGCACGCCGCGCGTGTAGCGCGGCGCGGGCGGTTGCCACGCGGCGCGGCGTCGCGCGAGTTCTTCGTCAGGCACGTTGAGCTGCAGCACGCGCTGGTCCGCGTCGATGGTCACCGAGTCTCCCTCGTTCACCAGCGCGATCGTCCCGCCCACTGCGGCTTCCGGCGCGACATGCCCGACCACCATGCCGTAGGTGCCGCCGGAAAAACGGCCGTCGGTGATCAGACCGACGGAGTCACCCAGGCCCTGGCCGACGAGGGCCGCAGTGGGCGAGAGCATCTCGCGCATGCCGGGGCCGCCCTTGGGGCCTTCATAGCGGATTACCACCACGTCACCGGGCTGGATCCGACGCGCAAGGATCGCCTCCATGCAGGCCTCTTCCGAGTCGAACACCCGCGCCGGGCCGGTGATCTTGGGGATCTTTACCCCACTGGTCTTGGCTACCGCTCCTTCCTCAGCCAGATTGCCTTTGAGGATGGCCAGATGGCCGTGCTGGTACAACGGCTTGCTCCAAGGTCGGATGACCTCCTGATCGACGCGCGGTTCATCCGGCACATCCTTCAGCACCTCGGCGATGGTGTGACCGGTCACGGTCAGCGCATCGCCATGCAACAGGCCGTGGACCAGCAACAGTTTCATGACCTGTGGAATGCCGCCCGCGCGGTGCAAATCTGTTGCTACATAGCGTCCTGACGGTTTCAGATCGCATAGCACCGGCACGCGCCTGCTGAATGCCTCGAAATCATCGAGCGTCAGCATCACCTCTGCGGCGTGCGCGATGGCAGGCAGATGCAGGACGGCGTTCGTGGAACCGCCCAGCGCCATCAACACGGCGATGGCATTCTCGAACGCCTGGCGGGTGAGGATGTCGCGCGGGAGAATTTGCCGTGTGATGGCCTGCCCCAGCACCTCGGCGGAGGCGGACGCGCTGTCGGCCTTTTCCTCATCCTCCGCCGCCATGGTCGAGGAATAAGGCAGGCTCATGCCCATGGCCTCAAACACCGCGGCCATCGTGTTCGCGGTATACATGCCGCCGCAGGAGCCCACGCCAGGACAGGCGCGGCGCTCGATTTCCAGCAACTCCTGTTCATCGATGGTCTGCGCGCTGTACTGACCAACCGCTTCAAAGGCGCTTACGATAGTGAGATCGCGGTCTTTATAGTGGCCCGGTTTGATCGTGCCGCCATACACAAAAATCGCCGGGATGTTGAGGCGCGCCATGGCGATCATCGCGCCCGGCATGTTCTTGTCGCAGCCGCCCAGGGCCAACACGCCGTCCATACTCTGCCCATTGCAGACGGTTTCAATGGAATCGGCAATCACCTCCCGGGAGACCAGCGAGTACTTCATGCCTTCCGTCCCCATGGCAATGCCGTCGGAGATCGTGATGACGCCGAAGACTTGCGGCATGGCGCCGGCCGCCTTGAGCGCCTGCTCCGCCCGATCGGCCAACCGTCCCAGCCCCGCGTTGCACGGGGTGATCGTGCTCCGGCTATCGGCCACTCCCACGATCGGCTTGCCGAAGTCTCCATCGGCGAAGCCGACGGCTCTCAACAAGGCTCGGTTCGGAGAACGGTGGAACCCCTGGGTCACGGCTCGGCTCCTGCGATTGTCGGGCATGCCACTTCCTTTCCTTCAACTGCGAAAACCGTCGGTCACTGTCCACTCTTGTAGGTCGAGCCAGACAGACTCCTAGTCAACCCGGATTTTGCTCTGCAGCGAACGGACCTCAAGGCCTGGCTTACGACCCCGACTCTTATGGTGATGCCCTAAAGGTTTTCTACCTTAAGCTGTCCTGAGTTTACGACTCCGACATCGTCAGTCACAAAGGGTCGGACGTCCGACGCCTCCTGCACATGGACTACAATGGAAGGCTGTCTACTACTTGGGCGGTGTGGTATTCCTTGTGTCCCTGTTCTTGGCCAGCTGGTTCCACCTTGCGCGATCACCGTCTCGCTGCCCATCATGGAATAGGCATGGCATCTGTATGCACGACGCTTGGAAACGAGAAATCCTTGAATGGGTTCCTCCGCGCTACTGATTGGTGTTCGCGTCGGGCCGATTGTTATTCCAATAGCCTGTGTCGGGAAGTCCCTTGGCTTCAATCGTAAACTGGCCAACCTCACGCGTCACCCACTGCTTCGGGGAGCAGCAGGTACCATCGGGAAGCACATCCCAGGAGCCTCGCCGGACAACCAGCGGACCCGTCGCGAGGTTGTCGAAAAACTCGCCCCGCTTTCCGATCCCATAGAGATTCCGATGCGGCACCGTCACCACAATCTCCATATCGCTCCAGGACTGGACCAGGGCCGCCGCCCCATTGAACAGGACTTCCGTTCTCGACACGTTCGATACGACGGTTGGGCTCGTATCGGCCTCGTTGATTTCCACATCGAGTCGTCGCGTATACGCTTTCTGATTCAGTTCCAACTCCGTATGTTCGGCGGTCTTGAGAAACGTCCCGAATCCCTTGCCCCTAATCGTCACCGTCGCATCCAACCCGGCCGACTTAGGTGCATAGGACTCGATGACCGGCGTCACCAGCATAAAGTCTCCTGCGTCCGTCGCCACCACTCCCCGTTTGGCACAGCAGGAGCCATCAGGATTCGGCTTGTTCGCACTGCGATAGACCACGACTTTTCCGCTTTTCGCGCTGAAGGGCACCCAGACATCGATCCGGTCGTCGTTCCAGCGATAGATAGGGGCCGGCACCCCGCTGATCTCGACCCGGTTCTCACCGGTATTGAAGTCCATGAAGTTGTAGGGCGTCGCGCCGCTCTCGGAATAGAACCCGAAATGCTCGCCATTGATGCGGAGTAAGGTGCCAATCGGCGCACTCGGAGGCATCAGTGCCGTGGCCTTGGGAACATGGACGGTGAAGTTGGCCAGGGTCCGCACGCGTCCTTGGCTCTTCAGCACCATCGGGCCCGACTCCGCACCGAGAGGCACATGGACCACGATGACATCGTCTTTCCATTGCGCAATCGTGGTCGGCTGCCCGCCGATCAGCACCGCGTCGGCCCCCTTGCCTGCGCCGACTCCCTGCCCAAACAGCACGACCTTGGTGCCGATAGGCCCACTGACGGGATCTACACGGATTGAAGGAATCAACGAGATCGGCACTGCGTTACTCACCACATGCTCCACCGGCGCGCAACAGGATCCATCCGACAGCGGATCGGAAGAGGCCAATCGAACGAGGACATTCCCGCTGGCCGCATTGGCCGGAATCTCGATCTCGATCTTGTCATCCTTCCATCGCCTCGGGCGCACCACAACACCGCCGACCATGACATCGTTCACGCCGAACATGGTATTCGGATCGCGAGCCCCTGCCGTCACGCCGAAATGCTGCCCCATGATCTGGAGCAGCGTGCCTCGCTCACCTTCAGTCGGTGTGATGCTCTCGATGTGAGGCCTCACGATCGTCAATGTTCCCGCCGACATCTTCCTCTTCCCTGCCAGCACCTCAACAGGACCGCTTGTGGCTTTAAAGGGAACCTTCACTTCGATCAGGTCCGGCTCCCACCGCTGCACGAACGCCGATACGCCATTGATCATCACTTCATTGGCTTGGACTGATTTGAAGCTCCCAAACCCTTTTCCTGTGAGCGAGAGGGTTGCGCCGGGAGTCGCGTGGTCCGGTTGGAGCGTGACTGGCAGAGCGGATGCGCCAAATCCCGGCGGGACTCCGGCAAACTCAAGCGCCGTGACAATCAGCACCAGGCTCCATATCTTCCTGGTCTTCTGGAAGGGCCGAACCGGTCGACTCACAGACGTCTCCATCTGCTCTTGCGCGTGGTCATCCATCTCATTCTCCTTGTCCCGACATCGCACTGTTTCTCTCCTCCTGCCTTCAGCTATCCGCAAATCCTGACGGCTGCACACACGCAAAGAGCAGCGCTGACAGTACCTGAGGTTCAACCGGCTTGGTCAGACATTCCATGGCCCCCCGGCTGCGCCACACACGCCGTAATTCCGGTGTCATCAATGCGCCGACGATGACGACTGGCAGGTCTCGAACTCGCTGCCGGACGGCCTCGACTATCTCGGCGCAGTCCACTTCCAGAGAAGTGACATCCAAGAGCACCATGTCTATAACGTGGCGATCCAGAATGTCCACCGCCTCCCGGCCTGACGAGGCTTCCAGGACGTCCCATTGCCAGTCTGTGAACAAGACTTTGAGGCTCCCTCGATCATTCGGATCATCATCGACAAGGAGAGCCCGCCGTGGTTTCCTTTTCGTCGGGTTCGCGGTTGACCGCAGTGCAGCCTGTGTCGTCATGTGAACTTTTCCAGAGCAACCCCAGTGCGATCCGGCATCCTGCTGCTGGCGAGCCCGCGCGAACGGACGCACATAGCCTGCCAAGTGCAATCGAGCCGGTCACGATCTCCGCCGCGGCTGGCGCGTACAGGATTGCCAGAGGTCGGCAAGATCCTCAGGGGCGACCGCGCGAAACGCGGGCCGTTACATGTGCCCCAGCTTCCGAAGCGTTTCCATGCCGCGCCCTTCATCCTGCGCCCGCCCAGCGCGTTCAGCGCTTGTCGTGGTCCGCAACTCCGTGATGATTTGCGGAATGGTGGCGGCGCAGGAGGGCACAGTGCCTGTGCACGGCACGCAACCGAGACTTCGATAACGAGTGCCGTTGCCTCGGTCGAAGTACAGCTCCGGCATGGGAATCTGTTCGAGTTCCAGGTATTCCCAAATATTGAGTTCGGTCCAATCCAACAGCGGATGCACGCGGATATGAGAACCCGCGGGAAACGTTGTCTTATACTGATCCCAGAGCTCGGGCGGCTGGTCGCGAAAATCCCATTCCCCATGTTTGTCCCGAAGCGAGAAGTAGCGTTCCTTCGCCCGCGTGCCTTCCTCGTCCGCGCGAATCCCAAGAATGACGGCGGTCCACCCATG
>ENA-ORBV01011619-ORBV01011619.1-microbial-mat-metagenome-genome-assembly--contig:-NODE-11619-length-13781-cov-7.462201_pt1 | contig 13781 bp, 13 predicted proteins | sample MGYA00237777_ERZ505514 | MGnify/ENA primary metagenome ERZ505514 (study PRJEB26160, sample SAMN06269048) | microbial mat metagenome | isolation source: Oligotrophic lake microbial mat | place...
GTACAGGGGCAGGCCCTTGTCCGTCTTGCGGGTGATGGCCGGAACGGAGAGGCTCCAGCCGAAGCCGAAGGGGCCGTTACCGGAGCCGGAGTCGTAGGATAGCGAGAGTTGAGGTCCGAAACCGGAACGGCCAGGACTCGTGGCCAGGGGCACCGACATGGAGCCCATGCCAGTGACCGGATTGCCCGCGAACTTCTCGCCCATGCCGCGGATCGCACCGCCGCCCTTGGGCAGGGAGATGGAGGGTGTGGCCGGCTTCTGCTCGCCGTCACTCCGAGGCTTCGTGTTATCCAGTGAGGCCATTGGTCACCCTACCTCGTTACGGCATCTCGTCAAGCAGCACCGACGCCGGTGCCTGTCCGCCGAACACTGCGCTGGATCGGGCACCGGCGCGCAAAGCGAGACGGGAACCCAACGGCGACGCCATCGCGCGCGCCGGTCGAAGCGCTTGTTGGACGAAGCCGCTGCGCGGAGAAGGCGATGTTGCTTTGAAGTCAAAATGTAACCTCATTCCCTCTCACGAGGGGTCACCCTTTTATCTCCTGCCTAAAATTTAGGCAGGCCGTGTAGAACACCTGAGTCAGTTTTCGATCAGCATCACCCGTATACTACACCTTTCCTACAGGGTTTCCCACTTGTTCTTGAAGGGATTTGAGCCGCGTTTTTGGCAACACTCGTTTGGGTGTGGGGGAAAAAGTGTTTTCCGACAGCTCCCGTCCCCGAAATGGCGGCTGGTGCCACGACTGTTGGGTCTACCCCCATATCGCCGTCCGCACAATGACGGAGACTTAAATCCCAATCTTTTCGATCTCCTCTAAAGTGAGCACATCCGAGGTCCGGTCATAGAGCTTGGTGGTCCGCGGGGAGGCGTGGGCGGCGATGGCCTGCGCTTTCTCGATCGTGCCCCCGTTCTCCAGGTATGCGGTGATGCCGGTGGCCCGGAAGGTGTGGCAGCAGGTTGACTCGGGCAGGCCGACGGCTTTTCCACGGAGCTTCACCATCCGGAGGACATCGGCTTCATAGAGCGAGCGGGCCGTCACTTCCCCGCTGCGGCCAAACGTCCGGAACAGCGGCAGCTTCGCTTCTTCGGCGATGCCGGCGGCGTCGATCCAGGCATCGACATGGGCTTCGGCCTTATGGTGAGCCGGCACCTCGTGTAGCTTTCCGCCCTTTTCGTGGAAGCGGAACCACCAGCGCTTTCCTTATTGAAAGTAGTCCTCTACCCGGATTTTCATCACGGCGCCGACGCGGGCGAAGGTGTTGACCAGAACCGCCGGTAGCGCCCGGTCTCTTAACCCCTTCACGGTCGCCGTTTCGATGGAAAAGATCAATTCCCGCGCTTCATCGGCGGAGAGATCCGGGGTTTTACCTTTGGTTACGACGTACTTGGGTCCGCGAACCGATGCCGCTGTTGTGCAACCCATCCCCATGAGCCCTTTCCCCGCTTGTTTTCGTTTGTAGTTCGAAACACGCCGTTTCAAATTTCGGAGGAATCGTACCCATGTATAAAAGAACCGCCATCCGTCTCGCGCTTGGCCTCACCCTCGCCGCCCTCGCCCCGGCGCACGCCGCCGCGCTTTTCGGCTCTGACTCTGTTTCCGGGCTCCGTGACTGCGGCGCGGAGGGATCTCCCTCCCCCATTGGCTTTGCCAGCGCGAACGTCGTCAACGGCGGAGCCGGCATCGTCCTCTCAGGCTCCGCGTCGAGCACCGGAATCGGTACCCGGTGCATGGAGTTCAATTGGACCGGCTCCCTGTCCGGTGCCGTCGGCGCCAACCCCGTCGTCCCCGTCGCCTGGGACTTCAATGTCGATTTCACGGACCTGCTGCAGGGCGATATCACCTCCCTCATCACCATCTACGTCAACTACCAGTCCTATAACGACGGTTCCTTCAGGCGTGGCGGCACCGGCGTGATCAGAGATTTTTTTGGCCCCGGTCAATTCACTCTCCCCACTGTCGACCTCTCCTGGCCTGGCCCTGCCGACGGCTCCAATCCGCAATATACCAACTACACGGCGTCCTTGCGGATCGACGCCTCCAGCACCAGCCAGAATTCCGAAACGCTCACCGTCCTCATCCCCTCCGCCACCTCCATCGACATTGGCTACCTGCAAGGCGGCCCGCCCACCGGCGGCATACCTGAACCCGCCACCTGGGGCCTCCTCGCCGCTGGCATGGCCGGCATTGCCGCCCTCCGCCGTCTTAAGGCGTAACCCGCAAAAACGCCCGGAGTTCCTCCGTCAGGTTCTCGTCAGGTTCGCGCTCGATTGCCTGGCGCACCGCGTTGATCAGGGCTTGCACTTCGGCGGCATGGCGCTTGGCGTCCTGCCGCCGAAGGAACTCGGCCATCGATATCTGCACCCGGACCAACCGCCGCCGGGAAAAGGCGGTGTCTTTCGGCGTTGTCGCTGCCCGCGTCGCGTACTCCAGGGCTCGCCGTGCCGCCATCACCGCCGCCGCTGTCCTCCCCGCGTCCGCGTGTACCCACGCCATGTAGTCCAACGTCGACGCCAGGCCCATCACCGCCCGGATGTCTTTCGGGTCTGCCTTGTATGCCGCCTCCCGGATCGCCAGCGCCTCTTCATAGTAGGCCAGCGCCTCGGGCAGCCGCTTTTGTTGCCGTTCCGCCAGCCCCAAGTCGGACAGCGTAAAGCTCATATCAAAGGGCGACGCCTGAATCCTCCGCTCAATCGCCAGCGCCGACTTGTACTTCTCCCCGCCTTCGGCGAACTGTTTCCCGGCCAGCAGCAACGCTCCCCATCGTTTCAGCGCAAACGCCTTCTGGGCCTGGTCGCTCCCCGGCGTGCGGTCAAATTGGTCCACCGCTCTCCGGTAGGCTTCCATGGCCCCCTGCCTGTCCGTCCTGGAACGTAAGAACGCAATCTCGCTGTAGGCAATCGCCACATCCGTGTTCGGCCCGTATCGCTCCAGTGCCTGCACAGCCGCCGTCAGCTTTGCCGCCAGCTCCGCCATCCGGCCGGAATCGCCGCGGACCACGTTTACCCGCGCCGCCTCCGCGTAGTAGGTGCACAGCGCAATCAGCGCATCCCGCTCGTTCCCGTTGCGCGCCCGCTCGCCCAGCGCAATCGCTTTTTCGTAGCTGGCAATCGCGGCATCCGCCTCCCCCAGGTTCGCCGTCGTCGGCAATCCCTGCACCGCGCCCAACGCCCGCCACGCGTACGCCAGTTCCAGCAGCAGCACCGGATCTTGTTCCTGCGTTTGGTCGAAATTGGTCAACAGTTCCACCGTGCTCTGCACAATCGGTTTGCGCGCCGTCACCGGCAGGCCCGCGATTGTCCGCAGCATGGCTCGCGAAAACGCCCGCGTCTGCTCAAACTGGTGCAGCGTCCGCTCCCGGTTCAGGTTCGCCCGCCGGGCCTGCCAGCCCGTGGTCGCTGTCCCCAGCAACACCGCCGCCGCCAGCGCCGTCGCCAACGGATGCCGCCGGATAAACTTCTTTGCCCGATACCCCCAACGCGGCGCCACCGCCGTTAACGGCATGTGCCGCAGCCACCCGTCCAATTCGCGCTCCAACGCCTCCGCCGTCGGGTACCGCAACTCCGGCTCCGGCCGCAGGCATTTGGCGATCACCGCGTCCAATTCCGCGTTTCCCCCCTCCGCCACCAAACGCAGCAACAGCCCCAATTGATAGATGTCGCTCGTCGTGTTCACGGGTTCCCCGGCCAGTTGTTCCGGACTCGCGTGCGACGGCGTTAGCATCGGCGCCGCCTCGTCCGCCGCCGTGTTCAACATCCGCCCAATGCCGAAGTCCAGCACGCGCGGTTCCCCATCCGCCGTCACCAATATGTTGTTCGGCTTTATGTCGCCATGGACAATCAGGTTCCGATGCGCAAATCCGATCGCCGAACACACTTTCCTCAATAGCGCGATCCGCTCTCGCGCCGCCGGTTTCCGCGTCTCCACATAGCGGTCAATCGGCAGTCCATCCACAAACTCCATCGCGAAAAACGGCAGTCCCTGCGGCGTCGCCCCCGTGTCATACAGCCGCGCGATATGCGGATGCTCCAGCCGCGCCAATATCGCCCGTTCGCGTAGAAATGAGTCCACCAGTTCCGGCGCGAACCGCCGCCCGCCTATCACCTTGATCGCCACCCGCCGTTCCATCGTCGGATCGCAGTGAAAGGCCTCATATACCCGGCCCATTCCGCCGGCCCCAAGCTCCCGGCCAATCCGCCACGGGCCAAGCGTCTCCGGTAGCGGCAGGTCGATCTCCAAGTAGTGCGGGTCGGCCTCCCAGGCGTCCAGCAGCCGGGCAACCTCGGCGATAACCGCGGGTGGATGGCCGGTGGCGTGCAGCCATTCGCGCCTTCCAGTCCCGGGCCGCTCCGTGGCCTCGGCCAGCAGTCCGGTAACCAGTTCCCAGTCGCTCATGACCCGGCTTCGATGAACTGCTTGATGAACATCCGTGCCGCCAGCCAGTCGCGTTTCAGTGTCGCCGGCGAGACCGATAGAATCTCCGCCGTCTCTTCCGCCGAGAACCCCCCAAAGAAACGCAGGTCTACCTGGCGCGCCTGCCGGGGCGAAAGGAGTTCCAGCGCATTCAGCGCCCGGTCCACGCTGGGCAGGTCAAATTCGGGCGTGGAGGGCAGCGCCACCGGAAGCGCGTTCGCCGGGTTCCGTTTCGCGGCGCCCTTGGCCCGCGCCCGGTCAACCAGGACATTGCGCATGATAATCGCCGTCGCCGTGAAGAACGGCGCCCGTTGCTCGAAGGAGAGCCCCTCCGCCTGTGCCAGCCGGATCCAGGCTTCGTGCAGAAGTTCTGTGGGAGAAAGCGTGGCGTCCGGGGATTGCCCCCGCAAACGTCCCGCCGCAATCCTCCGCAACTCCGGGTATACGTTCTCAATCACCTGCGAAAGCGCCTGCGGATCCCCCTCCCGCCAGTGCCGCAAGAGTTCCGTGATCCCGGCAGAGCCCGATCCACCCGACATACCAACATTGTAGCCACACGGGGCGTCTGGTTTCCTCTAGTCTCGCCATCGCCGATCAGGCGTACCCGTGTCCGGTACTGCCATCGGCGGCGCAATCCAGCGGGATGCGAATCGATCCGGCGTGAAGCCGTTCACCCAATAAGCCACCGTGACATTGCGAATCCCCGCGCACCAGAAGGTCAACGAATCCAGCGACGACTCACAAAGAATCACCTCCGCCCGCGCCTCCAATTTCCGCACCGGGAACCCTCCGTGTTCCCCACGGCCACCAGCAAAGGTCCCCTTTCAATTGCGCACGCCGCTGTGCGAAACCTAACCCACCTTCCGCAGATTGCGATCCGCCCGAAGAAAAGTGAGGGGATTTTGCCGTCGACTGACGACTCAAACAAGAAGGCGCTCTTTTGTTTCCAACGCGGGCTCACGCATGAGGCTGGATAGGAGAGATGAAAGTCGCGTGTAGTGACGACCAACCCCCTTGTCGGCGGAGCTGAAATCCGTAGGATGGCAGTATGTACCTGCGGCGCAGCTACCGGAAAAAAGACGGCAAGCGGCACGCCTACTGGGCGTTGGTGAAGTCCTATCGAATCGCGCGCGGCCCACGGCATCGCGTGGTGTCCTGGCTCGGCCAGAGGGATGACCAGGAGCGGTTGGGAGTGCAACGGACAGCGCAGTGGACTACCGGCTGGCGACAGGATCTATTCGAGGACCGGCGACCGCAGTGGGTCGAAGTCGATGTCAAACGGGTCGCCGTCGAGCGCAGCCGCCGCTTTGGCAGCGCATGGCTCGGGCTGGGTCTGATCGAGCTTCTCGATCAGACCATCACGACCGGTCGCGAGGACATTCCGTGGCCGGTGATGACGCTGGTCCTGGTACTCGGACGACTCTGCGATCCATCCAGCGAACTACATCTGGCGGAACACTTCTTCGAGTTCAGCGCGCTGGGAGAGTTGTTGGGCATTCCCGCCGGCAAGATGAATGACGACCGCCTCTATCGAGGGCTGGATCGATTGCTGCCGCACAGCAAGGCGTTAGAGAGACATTTCGACTACGATCTGTTGCTCTATGACGTGACCAGCAACTACTTCGAGGGTCAGGGCGAACGCAATTCGATGGCCCAGCGTGGCTACTCACGCGACCATAGACCGGATTCCAGGCAAGTCAATATAGCGTTGGTGGTAAGTCGCAGAGGCATGCCGCTGGTCTATAGAATTATTCGCCGGAAACACGGCCGATGTCAGCACGGTGGAAGAGAATGTGGAAGGACTCTATGGCAAGGCAAATCGGATCTGGGTGATGGATCGCGCCATGGCCAGTCAGGAGAATATGAGGTTCCTCCAGCACCCGGCGCCGGATGGGGCCGAGGTGTTCATTCTGTGCCGGAGCGCGCAGCGGACCGGGAAGGAACAGGCGATGCATGACCGGTTTGAAAAAAGATCGAGGAGGAGTTGAAGAAGATCGCCGAGGCTTGCCAGAAAAAGAAGCGGAAAATCGGAGCGATTGAGCGGCGGGTGGGGAAATTGCTGGGCGCCAATACGCGGGCGGCGGGGTAATTCCCCATCTCAGGCTACTTGGCCTTCTTGGCCATATCTGTGTGGGCGGCAGCCATTGCGCGCATTTCCGCCGCCGCTTTGCGACAATGCTCCGCGTAGTATTTGCAGTGATCGGCCGTTTGTCCGCTCATGGGGTGCTTCATTTCATGGCCGGTCGGATTCCTGGTGTACTGGATGGCGAGAGCCTCGTGTTCTTTGGCTTCGTCCTCATGTTTCTCAGCCATTGCCGTGTAATGCCGAGCCAGCTTCAAGTGGTCAGCCGGGGTCTTGGCATTCATCACGAGCGCCTTGACTTCTGAGCTCTTCAACGACCCTTGCGACTCAGCGGCGGTCACCGAAACTGTAAATGCAACCAGCAACAGGCCGAGAATAGCCGCGGTGCTTGTAAGCTTTCGAATATTCATGTTGTTTCCTTGCGCGGGCTTGAGTAATTTCACGCCCTGCTAACAATATATTGTGCAATTGGGTGACCAGTTCCAAAATCATGACTTTCTTGGGTTTCCTTCATGCAGGAGCCCGAGCAGCGCCCAATTTCAGGCGGTTCGTGGACGATAGCGGCCAGTTGCGGAGTGGATTGAAACGAGGGGTAGGTTGACGAGCCGGTCATCGCCGTGGTTCTCCGGCAAGCAATGGCGGCGGTGGATTGAAACGGCAATGGGAGTGGGAGTGGGCTGGGCAAATAGCGGACTCTCCCGCCGGCGATGGCGTTGGACTTGGAGGGCGGGCCAAGTGAGCAGGGCGCGTGCCGAAAGCCACAATGACCGGTTGAGGTCACGCGACAAGGGGGTAGTAACGGCGCGGGATGGGATCCCCGAATCAGAGCTTTAAAGCGTTTGGCACGCAAGTTGCAAGAGTTGATTGTGGCCGAATCGAAAGGATACTCAACATGAAGATATTGGCGACATACACCACTTGGGCCGTACTGATTGGCGCGGGCTTGTTGGCGGGGTGCGCACCGGAACGGGTGCAATCAGCCGACGTTTCCGAAAGCGTTCGCAAAACGTTGGATCAGGCCGGACTGGCCGATGTGACGGTAAAGCAGGATCGTGAAAAAGGCGTGGTCACCCTGGGAGGGCAAGTATCCAGCGAGGCGGCGAAGGCACAAGCCGAACTTCTAGTGAAGCCGATTGCCGCCGGACAAGTGCTGGCGGTGGAAATTGCCGTGATCCCAGTGGGCATGGAGACAGACGCCAAAGCGATAAATTCCGCTTTGGATGGCGGCATTGAGAAGAATCTGGACGCGGCGCTCATTCAGCACAAGCTACAGAAGCTGGTTAAGTATGAAGTTAAGAATGCGGTCGTTACTCTAACGGGCGAAGTGGAGTCGGAAGCGAAGCGCGCGGCCGTCGAACGGACGGCGGCGCGGGTGCCCAATGTCAAGCAAGTGGTAAATACCCTGCAAGTGAAGAATCAAAAGGCGACGTCGACGTTGTAGTTCGAAGGAAGAGATAAATAACATGCTGTTACTGATTATTTTGTTGGTGCTATTGTTTGGCGGCGGCGGAGGGTACTACGGCTACAACCGCTGGGGGACCGGCGGCGGCGCGGGAGTGGGCTTAGGCACAGTTCTGGTGGTGCTGCTGGTTGCCTATCTCGCCGGAGTTATCCGCTAGCGAAACGCGGATACCGATGCAAACGCCCCGGCTGAGGGGCCGGGGCGTTTGCGGGTTGAAGGCGTTAAGAGTTTAGAACTGATTCCAGAGGAACTGGTTATAGACCTCGTGGTGGAACTGGAGTTCGGGGGTCTTGACGACCGTGCCGAGCAGACGGGAACAGCGGTCGGCGGAACCTTGCTTCAGATCGGCGTAGCGGCCCTTGACATCATCGCCGAGGAGGGTTCCGGTCCATTCCGCCTTCCTGAAGTTTTCGAGCGCGTCGTAAATGTTGTCCGGCAAATAGCGTTGGGCTTGCCGGAGGTTCTTAACTTTTTCGATGTTGCCTTCGAGGCCGGTCTTAAAGATCGAGAAAAGAACCATGTAGGGGTTGGCGTCGGGACCGACGGAACGGACTTCGACGCGGGAACTTTTCTCGTTGCCGATGGGGATGCGAACCATGGCGCCGCGATCGACGGCGGAAGCGATGAGCTGGTTCGGGGCTTCAAAGTGGGGATCGAGGCGGCGATAAGCGTTGACGCTGGCGTTTAGCAGCAGACAGATGTCGTTGCCATGGGTGAGGATGCGGTCCACGAACTGCCACGCCATTTTGGAGATCTTTTCCTCGCCCTTGGGATCCCAGAAGAGGTTCTTTCCCTTCTTGGAAACTGATACGTTGGTGTGCATGCCGCTCCCATTAACGCCGACGACGGGCTTGGGCAGGAAGCTGGCGGTGAGACCCATTTTTGTCGCGACCTGGCGGCAGATGAGCTTGTAGATTTGAATCTGGTCGGCGGCGGTGACGACATCGCCGTAGCTGTAGTTGATCTCGAACTGCGAGGGGGCAACTTCGGGGTGGTCCTTTTCGTTCTCGAAGCCCATAGCGCGCTGCACTTCGGCGACGGTGTCGATGAAGGTGCGCAGCGGGTCGCCGGGAAGCGAGTGATAGTATCCGCCGGTATTGACGTATTCGAACTTGCCGGTTTCCGGGTAACGGCGTTCGGCGTTTATGCCCTGAAAGAGGAAGCCTTCAATTTCATTGGCGGCGTTAAGGGTGTAGCCCTCGGTATCGTACATCGTCTGGGCGTAGCCTTTGAGGACGCCGCGAATGTCGCCTTTGTAGGCCGATCCGTCCTTGTCGATGATTTCACAAAAGATGAGAACTTTACCGGAGCCGAAGATATCGGCGGGGGCATGGTAGAAAGCGCCCCAGTCGATGCCGAGGCGGAGATCGCTCTCGCGCTGGGCGGTGAAGCCGCGGATGGACGAGCCGTCGAACGTGAGGTTATCCCAGCTCTTCAGCAGGAACTTCTTGTCGTAGTCGAGCATGTGGAGGCGGCCTTCGAGGTCGCTGAACAGAACGGTAACGGCTTTGATCCGCGTTTCTTCGGTGAGATATTTCAGCCGCTCTTCCCGAATCTGATCCGCCGGAACATGGTCCTTCCGCTGTTGCTTGATCGCAAGGTTTTTCTCTTCCAGCTCTGCGTAAGAGAGCTCCAAAAAGTCGCGCAGGTTACTCAATTCAATCTCCTCAGGAAACGGGGTGGGGACGGCGCAGATCGCCGCATTTTTAGATTATAGGCGTGCGGCTGGGGTTAGGGGCTACCTGGCGGCCAACTTTTTCGAACGTATTTATTTATGGACCCTATATCCGGGTTTGATGGGGTCGCCGGCGATGGCCGCAATGGCGCCTTCGGCGAGGCGGATTTGGAGTTGAGTGCCAGGGGGGGCGTCGGCGGGCCGGCGGAGGACCTGGCCACTGGGGAGCGAGACGACGGCGAAGCCGCGCTCAAGTATTTGCAAGGGGTTGAGGGCTTGGAGCCTGGTGGTTAGGACCGTGGCCCTTGATTGTGCGTGGGTGAGGCGGCGGCGGACGGCGGAGTCGATTCCTGAGGCGGCCTGTTGGGCGCGGGACTTGGCGGTTTGCAGGCGGAGGCGGAGATCGAGGCGGCGGAGGCGGAGATCGGTTTGGGTGCAGCGAGAGGCGTTTTCGGTTAATTTGGCGCGGATGGCGGCTTGGATCGATTGATCGGCGTCGTCGAGGCGCTGCCCGGCGCGGAACAGGCGGCGTTCGATGGTAATCTGGGCGCGCTGGGCGCCAAGTTCGCCCAGGCGGCGGGCGGCGCGGGACAGTCGAAGATGGATGGCCTGGGCAGTGCGAGATTGTGCGGTGAGGACTTGGCTGTAAATGGCTTCGCGGGACTCAGTGACGATTTCGGCGGCGGCACTGGGGGTGGGGGCGCGGCGGTCGGCGACGAAGTCGGCGATGGTGAAGTCGGTTTCGTGGCCGATGGCGGAGATGACGGGGACGGCGCAGCGGGCGATGGCGCGGGCGACGGGTTCCTCGTTGAAGGTCCAGAGATCCTCCAGCGACCCGCCGCCGCGGGCGAGGATGACGACGCCGGCCCAGGGGTTTTGGCTGAAGTAATCGAGGCCGGCGATCACCTGTTGAGCGGCCTCTTTCCCCTGGACGAGGGCGGGGAAGAGGCGAATGTGGAGGCCGGGAAAACGGCGTTCGATGACGTGGAGAATGTCACGGATCACGGCTCCGGAGGGGCTGGTGACGATGCCGATGCGGCGGGGCAAGCGGGGAAGCGGGCGCTTGCGGGCGGCGTCGAACAGGCCTTCGCCGGCAAGTTTAATTTTGAGTTGTTCGAAGGCGGCCTGGAGTGCGCCGGCGCCGACGGGTTCGATGGACTCGACGATGAATTGGTACTCGCCGCGCGGTTCGTAGACTTCGATACGGCCGCGGACGAGGACTTCGGCGCCGTCCTTGGGTTTGCATTTCAGCAGGCGATAGGGGCCTTTCCAGCAGGCGCAGCGGAGAGTGGCGCGGTCGTCCTTAAGGGTGAAGTAGGCGTGGCCGGACGCGGCGAGCTTGAGGCCGGAAATTTCGCCGCGAACATAGATGCCGGAGTAGGCATCGGTGAGTAGTGCGGCGATTTCGGCGGTTAGTTCGCCGACGGAATATTCGCGACGGTTGGTGTCGTTCATTTGCTAGTCTGGTCGAGTAATCATACCTATTCTTCCACGTTGGAGGTTCCATGAGTCCGAAGGATGTTTTGGCATTCGCCAAGGCCGAAGGCGCGCGGCAGGTGGATATCCGGTTTACCGATATTCCCGGGTTGCAGCACCACATCACTTATCCGATTTCGCAGTTGACGGAAGACTCCTTCGAGGAAGGATTCGGGATTGACGGATCGTCGATCCGCGGCTGGGCGGCGATCAATGAGAGCGACATGCTGATCATTCCGGATCCATCGACGGCTATTTTAGACCCGTTTTTCAAAGTCCCGACGCTGATTATGTTAGGGACGATACAGGATCCGATTACAAAGCAGAAATACGACCGGGATCCGCGTAACATCGCAAAGAAGGCGGAAGCGTATCTGACTAACTCCGGACTGGCCGATACGTGTTACTTCGGCGCGGAGGCGGAGTTCTTTGTATTCGACAACGTAAGTTTTGAATCCAAGCGGCACGCGGCGTTCTATGAGATAGGCGCTGAGGAAGGGCAATGGAACAGCGGGCGGCGGGAGAATAATCAGGGTTACCGGCCGCGTTACCGGGAAGGCTATTTTCCGGTGCCGCCGACGGATCATTATCAGGATTTGCGGGCGGAAATGGTGGAAGTGATGGAACGGGCGGGGCTGGTGATTGAGTGCCATCATCACGAAGTGGCGACGGGCGGGCAGTGTGAGATCGATCAGAAGTTCGACACATTGGTCAGGTCCGCCGATAACATGATGACTTACAAATATATCGTGCGGAATGTCGCTTACCAGTACGGCAAGACAGTTACATTCATGCCGAAGCCATTATATGGCGACGCCGGGAGCGGGATGCACTGTCATCAATCGTTGTGGAAGGACGGGGCGCCGTTGTTCGCCGGGGACGGATACGCGGGGATGAGCCAGATGGCGCTGTGGTACATTGGCGGGTTATTGAAACATGCGCGGGCGTTGTCGGCGATCATTGCGCCGACAACGAATAGTTATAAACGGCTGGTGCCGGGTTATGAGGCGCCGGTGAATTTGGCGTATAGCCGGCGGAACCGGTCGGCGGCGTGCCGGATTCCGATGTATTCGGCGAGTCCGAAGGCGAAGCGGGTGGAGTTCAGGCCGCCGGATCCGAGTTGCAACCCGTACCTGGCGTTTGCGGCTCTGCTGATGGCGGGGCTGGACGGAGTTATCAACAAGATCGATCCGGGCGAGCCTTTGGATAAGGATTTTTACGACTTGTCGCCGGAGGAGTTGAAGCGGGTGCCGTCGATGCCTTCGTCCCTGGAGGAAGCGTTGTACTGCCTGGAGGAGGATCACCACTTCCTGTTAAAGGGCGACGTGTTCACCGAGGAGTTGATCGAGACGTATATTGCGTATAAGGGTAAGCATGAGGCGGAGGCGGTGAGGCTGCGTCCGCATCCGTATGAGTTCTCGCTCTACTACGACATTTGATGCTCAGAGTTGGAGGATTTCGAAGGCGTCGGATTTAGGGGAGTATTCGAGTACCTTGCCGTGTTCGATGTCGTAGACCCAGCCGGCGATTTCGAGGGCGCCGGCTTCGAGGGCCTCGCGGACCACCGGATAGGTGCGGAGGTTTTGGAGTTGGTTAACGACGTTCCGCTGGGTGATGGCGGCGAGTTGATTTTCTTCGGGCAGTTTCATCGCCATGACATGGCGGCGGGCGTCTTTGCCGTTGGTGAGCCAGCGGGTTACAGCGGGCAGGTCCTTGGCTTTGTCGGGGCGCCAGACGGCTTTCATGGCGCCGCAGTCGGTGTGGCCGCAGATGATGATGTTCGGAATCCTGAGGACTTTGAGGGCGTATTCAAGGCCCGCGGCTTCGCTGGCGTTTTCACCGTGAAAGGGCGGCATGAAGTTGCCGGCGTTACGGTCGACGAAGAGTTCACCGGGGGTGGAGTGAGTGATGAGGGAAGGGTCGACGCGGGAGTCGGCGCAGGTGATGAAGAGCGCGGCGGGCGTTTGGCCCTGGGCGAGACGCTGGAAAAGGGCTTTGTGTTGGGGGAAGACGTAGCGCTGAAATGTAACTACACCTTTGCGGATGGATTGCATAGGATTTCAGAGTAGCGAATTGGGGGCGGCCTTGGCGCGGCGGTTTTTCCAGTATGTTGTAAGTCTCGGCTTTCATGTTTATCAAGATTCTCTTTTGGCTGATTATCGCTTGCGACGTGGGCGCGCTTGGGCTTTTCTTCGTTCTTGGTCTGGCAGCGGGGCCGTCGTCGAAGACCAGTCCGCTGGCTATTGCGGCGTTTATGCTGATTGTCCCCGGGTTGCTGTTGCTAGGGGCGATCCTGGTGTCCGTTCTGGCCAAATCCGCGGTTTGGCGAGGCTTGGCACTGCTGGCGGCGGCTTCGCCGATCCTTTTCGTCGTCATCTCGTCGACCTATGCCGGCTACGACCTTGGGCAGTATAAGGATGCGAAGGGGAGCTTTGCGTCCTATAAGCCGGGGCCGATGCGGGAGGTGGAAGAAGCGATTGTGCGGAATGACGCCGCGGCGGTTGCGGTCGCGGCGCGTTCGGCGAATTTGAAGCAGGAGTCGCGGGATGGATCGACTGTTCTGGTTGTGGCGCTGCGTCAACTGGCGAAGACGCCGGGGCCTCCGGACGTGCTTCGGGCGCTGTTGCAGGCGGGTGCAGACCCGAACGCGGCGCAGATGGAATTGCCCTTATA
>ENA-ORBV01011620-ORBV01011620.1-microbial-mat-metagenome-genome-assembly--contig:-NODE-11620-length-13780-cov-6.703423_pt1 | contig 13780 bp, 9 predicted proteins | sample MGYA00237777_ERZ505514 | MGnify/ENA primary metagenome ERZ505514 (study PRJEB26160, sample SAMN06269048) | microbial mat metagenome | isolation source: Oligotrophic lake microbial mat | place...
GACTTGAAATGACAGTGTCCCCTTGCTATTTTGCTTCTGTTAGGAGGTCTGGACCAAATCACGCACCTGGCTGTCTTTGGTGACTACAAGCACCAGGCAGACATTTCAACAAAGATTCAGCAGTCTGAGCAACAGTCGCGACTAGGGGTTGTCAAAAAGTAAACCACGACTTTTGCAAGGTTCGATCCAAATTCAATGTGGCACTCACCCTTAAGTGTGGATTGCCTCATAACCTGTTGGAACCTTGGATTGTTCCTGGCCCCAAAATGGAACCAGGCAAATTCCAAGGTCGGGATGTCATTTGCAACCAGACAACAACACATGACAAGCACTGCTAGTGCGATCCATCCATCCATGCTCGTCTGCATGTCTACATGTTAATCGCACAGGGTCCTAGTGCTGCCATGGCAACACAGGGTGCTTGCCGACGAATGCAGCTCAATCGGCTTCTGGTTTAGGCACAAACACTGGCCACGATTGGGCCCTCCGTGCTTTCTTCTAGTTGAATTTGCCCGACTCTCCGCACGAAATTGACATTTCCGTGCCGTGGGAGGCCTCTTCTGCTTGAAACGCCTAGGTTAATGGGGTGCTCGCTGACATTTGCAGCTCGTTCAGAGTCTGGTTTTGGTGCAATTGCCGGCCAACATTCAATTGCAGTGCAGTTTTAGTGCAGTTTCCATGCGATTTCCATGCGAAACTCATCCCTTCTCATGCGACAGTCGACATGCCAGTTTCTTTCGTTCTTCTTTGTCCGGCCAATTGCAGCAAGTCGGACGCAGCTTGAGAATCGCTCGCATGACTCGATCGCGAAAAAGGTCGGCCGTTCCTTGACCAATGCCAAACATTTGCCTTTGGTTTCGACTGTTGGATCCAGCACCTTCAGTTCCAACATACTTCAAGAACACCATCAACTGATGAACGACAGGAGCTTGGGGTCGTCCTTTTTTCTCGTTGCCGACTGTCGTGAATTCTTCGTTGTCTTCTATCTGACCAAGGACCCAATTGAAGGCATCTCTCGACATGCGATATTTCTGTAGAAACTCTTCAGCAGTCAACCAAGGCAATGCCGCCGTAGCTTCTTCAACCGTTTCAAGAGGGGGAAGAGGGGGAAGATCGTCGGAAAAGCGGTCGGCTCGTCCTTTGCGATAAGTGGCGGAACGAAACAAGTAGCGTTTTCCTTCGCAATGTTTGATGATGGATGCCAACGCTGCGTCTTTGGCTTCCTCTATGCTGTCATCGTCGTCGTCTGCAGATGAACGGTAAAGTCTATGCTTCAAACGGTGGTTCAAAAGACCGTTCAGATGCCTTAGAAACAGCACTCGCTTCGAAAACCGAGGCATGCTGTCGTATTTGCCCGTTTCGGTACCGTTTTCGATGCGAATAACTACGACAACCCACTACGATAACACTAATAGACTACTAGTAGACCTAGTAGTAGAACGAACGATGCGATCGCAACGGTCGAATCGACAGTAGAGTGCTACTGCTGCTATAGTAGCAGCTACTATTTCAACGAAGTAGACTAGTGCGTCGCACTTGTGTTGTGTTGTTGTCTGGTCGCAATTAATTTCCCGACCTTGGAAATTGCCTGGTTCGGGGTGCTCAATAAGGAATATCCAGTCGTGCAACAAGGAAGTGGTGCTAAATTCTGATTGGGCGAGAGCTTCGCTGATGTCACTATGGAAATAACCTGGGAAATGTCGTGGTTTACTTTTTGACAACCCCTACTGTACCAAAAGCATGTCAAACCGCCATGCTACAAATTTTTAAAATGTGCTAGGGTTTTTGGAATGCAACTCTATAGAGGGTACAGTTGTCTATTTCTAGCTTGCTAGCCAGCACTATTCTGTATGGGACGGAAGGGATGGTGATGACAACGTCATCTTGGATTGCAGGCAGGAATCTAGGACTGACCTCATGCCAGCCGCTCGACTTTGCCCCCTCGGACAGGGCTGTTTGTGACGACGACAAGTTAGTTGGCTGATCAAAGATAGTTTGAAGTAATTTAAAGTTTCTGGATATTAAAACACCTAGTAGTAGTAGTAGGAAAATGTAACAAAGGAAATGGTTTACTAGTGTCCTTCCTTGGCACTGTCCTACAGTAGCAAGAAGGCTTCCTTTCCTGCTAACTTATTCAGTTCCGTTGACTGGTACCAGTAGCTACTGATGTAGTAAGCACTGTACTGGAGGTTCCCGCGCTGCTGCGGATTGTGTTGAGAAGAACACTCGAGATGTCATTCGCTAACGACTCGATTGATTCGTCTAACAATTCGCTAGCTTGATGACCTGTTGCACGAGGTCGTCATCATCACAGGTTTCCTTTACCATCTTGACGACGTTTTGCAGGGCGGTTTGGAATTTTGTTTTTAAGTTTGCCTCGCCTTTACAAAATTGCGTTCGATTGGCCACATCGCGTTGAAATTGTTCATTTTGACGTGTGAATTTGGAGACGGTATCTTCCAATTTCGATGAGACGGTCGTATTCTGCAAAGCCTCTTGTTCCGCCTTGTGGTTGGCCTGCATGTCTCGATCCGTAATCTCTTCCAATTTGGCCAGCGTCGTCTTGGCGTGTGCCACACAGTCTTCATTCTCGGCGTAAATATCATCGACCAATTGATCCGCCATGTCGGGATGAATGTGGTGGATCCGCCATGGACTCTTACCAATCAGTACACAAATATTGTTGAGGGACGTTTGGATCTTTAAACGTTCATCCGCCACATCCAAGTACTTGGTTTGATGATCTTGGACTTGTTGGCGCAACCTTTCATTTTGCTCCACCACTGTATCATATTGTTTTCGCAACGATAGATCGTTCAACCCACTGGGAAGTTCATGTGCCGTCATGGTTTGTTAAATGAATGGAGTGTTGGAGAAAGCGGTATCGTCGTCGTTGCTGTTGAATGGATAAATGCAACGAAGGAAGGAAGGCAAGTCGAAATGGAGTACAGTGTATGCTCAGAGAGAGAGAGGGAGTGATGCTGTTGTTTTCGGCGACAACCAACACACCCGGTGTACTGTAATGCCTAGCTAGATATCTACAAGCGGAGCATGTGAAACAGCAAGTACTACTACTAGCTAGTAGCTAGCAAGTACTACTAGTGTTTGCGGCAACAGCGGGCAACATGAAAAATGAGCCAGTCGTTGGGCGAGTCTTGTTTTTGTTTATCACGCGCACTTCTTCCATAGTGACAATAATAGGACATAATTATTTGAATACCTTACGACATCTACTGATGATGACCAGAAAGTCAGTCACGAGGGCGAGCGGAACGAGGCGCGGTTCCAGATTATTTTGCGTGTTTTGATCATGACTTGTGGTTACCAGTACGACGTACATTCAGTACGGTCATGTACACAACTGCTGGCCTGTGCATAATTATTATTCTCAACCAGGAGGACGTTGCCAATAGCTGCAACAGACAGTACTGTTGCTGGGCATCCTTCCTATTGTATGTTTCGTACAACACGGGTGTGCGGCGAGAGAGAGAGAGAGGTCGGAATCATTGAAGTAAAACAGAGTAGTTTCAAGCTTAGCGAAATTTTGAAGGAAGAAATTCATGAAATTCCGAGTCGCTGCATGGCTTTTGGAGGCACAGTAAAATAATAAATCAACACTGTAAATAAATCGATCCAAAAGCGGCTGTCAACGACACCTTAATATACTGCAATGCCTCCACCAAAATCGCCATCCACGCCATCTGCTGCGAGGTCGTCGTCATGGCAGTCGCTATTACGGGGGTCTTTGCTGCCATCGGTTGCTGTTGTGTTTGTGACCTTTCGCATCTTTTATCAATTGTCTGGCATGAATGCCGACATGTACACACCGGTGTCGGCATCATCCTCTTCCATTCTTCAAAGTACCAATGAAAATGTTGGCACAGATACAACAATAACTGCTAAGGAACGAAACGAATCCAATTCTTTTACAGCAGATGCAAGTGCCAAACAATCCACTAAATCAAGTGCTGCTAAATCAAGTCCTAGGAGAGAAAAAGAATTGGAGCAAATTCGTCAACCGGTATTGCAAACACAACAAATTATCGATGGGGAAGCGGAAATAGACCTACATATGGCGCTAAAACAAAAATCCAATGATCACTCAACCACCACCACAGCCGTGGCCCAAAATCCTCACACGTACAAATACCCCATGCCCTATCCTCATCCTTTTGCGGGAGCCTTGGACGAACAGGAACAATGGGGATATGTTCATGACGCTCGAGTCCTTCAAAAACAAAATATTGTGGCTACCATTGCATTGTCCGATCCAGACAAAATCCATGTTTGTGAACCAAAAGTAGTCCATGCTGAAAAGGATAATCTCTTGACCGAGGAAGGACTTAAAGTCCTTGAAAAAATTCGCGTTCTTCCACTCCCCACCGACCAAAAGCGACCCCGTATTTTTTGTGCCATTTATGCTCATGAAAAAAGTGCTGCCAAAATCAAAGCCATTACCGAAACGTGGGGTTCCCGCTGTGATGGATTCTTTGTGGCGTCCACCTACACAAATCGCGAGACGGGAGAAGTTCATTTGCCCCATGCGGGAAAAGAAGGTACCTACAACTCGATTTGGCAAAAAGTACGATCCATGGCCGTGTACATCTACACGAACTTTGGTAGTGACGAGTATGATTATTTTCATTTCTGTGGGGATGATACTTACATTGTGATGGAGAATTTGATTCATTTTCTACAAACCAATCCACAAGTCCAAGAAGCCAACGACAACGGCAAGCCGGTTTCCGTGGGAGGATTCATCAGTGCCCATAAACAATTGTACAATGATGGAGGCCCAGGATATACGCTTAATCGGCATGCACTGGAATATTTTATCCAGACGGGATTGACGGATTGTTATCAAAATGTCGATGGGCTCTGGGAGGATATGCTAATGGGAAATTGTATAGGAAAACAAGGACTTGTGAGTACCCAAGAACAAGGATCGAATCGAATGCGATCCTATCATTGGGGTCCCAACGATGTCTTGAACAATGGAGCCTTGTTGCCAAGGGTCCACCAGAAATTTTATTTTCGGCAACGGACATGGCGCAGAATCGATTTGAAGGAACCCAAGGATCCCTTGGACTCGGTGTCCGACACGACCATTGCCTTTCATTGGATCAAAAGTCCCAATCAAATGCGACAAATTGACCATTTCTTCTATCCCAACAACAGTCCCATTAGTGATTATTGTGGGCAATCACAGTAGATCCTTCGCTCGGGTTCATGCTCTAAAATCCATTTCCATTTCATTCTAATAGTAGAATCCCTCTATTAGTTCATAACGATTCATAAAATCGGTGTTATCCATTTTCTACTACACATGTGTTTATTTGACTTGTTTTTCCAACATCATGCATCGGGGACATTGTCAATATGATTTCATCCCAGTGATGATTACGATTCTCACAGTGATGGGGTAACGGGTGATACTGTTGCCGAAATCAGCTGAAGCAGGCCACGATGGCAGACTTCAGCAATTTGACGAACGAACCAAGGAATGCAATCGGGCAGATGAAACGTGGCAAAATGACAAAAGAAAGGCGACGTGCACGAAGCAGAAAAATAGATCAAGAATACAAAGAGAGTCTATTTGGAATGACGATGCCTCGAAATTAATGGTCCGTAAAGCCCCCAATGCTCTTCCAAAGCATTTCCAAAAACCTTCATAGTCTCCTTTCCCCTACTTTACTGTATGCCTTGCTTTGCCGCGGATGGAGCATGCGGTGCAGAAAAAAATCACCGATCCCATTGTAAAAGCCCCAGCCCGCACTGCTCATCGAGTTGTCAGAGTTGTCATGATCAATTGATGCCACCACCGAGACTGTAGTGGACGTGAGGAGTGATCTCTAAGCTAGAGTCTGAACTAAGCGCCTTCTCTGATAGCTTTCCGTATCCGTATCCTAGATCCCGTTCCTTGTGCGCAATTTAATCTGCTTCGTCATCGCTGCATTGGAAACGAAGGTAAACTGACAAGTGATCCATGGGATACAAGGGGGCATTCCAATAATATGCGGTTCCAACGTTGTCGTCGTTCTGGACTAGCATTTCCGAAGCCGCCGTATTGTACACGACTCGATCGCACCATGCTGGGAAGCGTCCCTGTTGATAGGTCACGTTTAGAGCTTGGTCCTGGTCGTGCTGTTCCGTACTGCTGGTGTCGACAACGTCGTCAAGGTCCTTCCTCGCCGTTTCGGGAGGATCATCCACCAATAGATAGGTGGGACCAAATCGAATGGGAAGTTCCGTCAAGAGACACGACCCGTTCGTTTTCTCTAAGATGGCCATGTGTATCTCTGCCGATTCCTTGTCGAAATATTTTTGCAGGTCGGGCCAATTTGCGGCGTGGTGAAAATAGTCGAATACCTTGGAACTCGAGGCAAGAATGTTCTTTTTTTCCAACGTGATGGTTTCTTGGAATTTCTGTTGCAAGCAAGCTTTCAGAGCGTGTGTATCGAGACGAGTATTCCAGTCTCCAAACAGAAAGAGGGGATTGTTGGGAGTATCCTCCAAAACACTTGACGTTCGTGTGATGGCTTCCAAGAGTGCGTCCATCCGTCGGACGGCATATTCGGAAGGAAAGCGTTGGGATGCGGCCACAACATTGTCAGCATCATTGTACAGATGCAAGTTCATAAAGGTCCAAGGTTGGTTGTTGCCACCAAGGTTTAGTCGCGTAAGGAGAAATCCCTTACGACTGGATCCAGCGTCCGAAAACTTGGCTCCATGGTAAAAACATGAATTGTTATTGATGTTTGTATTTTTGCTATCAAGTATATCCTGTACTGAAATAAATCTTTGGTCGGAAAAGGACCAAACCGACGACACTGGAACCATTCGTGGACTCAAAAAAAGGACCGTGCCCATGGCAGTAAAGGCATCGTCATTTTGTTCCAAGGATGACCCCAAAAGACCACTGCACCATCCCGCCTCTGGCCAACATTTGTGGATGACACCTGCTAAGAATGTATTAAAGGGCTTGTTAAATTTCTTTCCTCCCAATTCTTGCAAATGCAGTACCACGACGTCCATTTGTCCTTGGTTTCGTTTCGTTTCTTCGGTTTGGATAAAGGCATGCACAGAATGAATCCAATTTAAAATCCACTCTTGGTGCTTGATGGTCACTTCATCGTCATTGCTGCACTCGACACTGCCAATGTTTTGGGTCAATAAAAGCACATTCATTCTTGTTTTTGTTGATGGATGTCCTTGGACTCTTCTATCAGTCACCAAATGGTTGTTTCCGTGGTTGGGTTACAGCACTGCTGGCTAGCAAGTGAATGCTTGTGTGTATGAGTTTGCCGGGTGGTAATATGTACAGAAAGCAGCTAGCTATCTGTTGGTTAGTTAGCTGTTGCTACTAGCTAGCTACTAGCTAGTAGAATGATAGTCGACGCCGCCATTGTCGTCTTGTCGTCTTCTCAAAAGCTACCAGTACCGGTCCACTTTTTGATGTTTCAGTCACGAGAAAAGGTGTTTAGAGTTAGGGGCATTGCAAGTCAGTGATTGATGAGTCGAGTCACACTGACGTAATACTGACCGAGAAGAAACAAACGACGATGATATTCAATATCGATAAAAACAGACTCTTGCGGGACGACGATCGTAACTACTATCAGCTAAACCCAAACTGCTACTACTAGTCTGCTTTAGATACTAGTACATCGAGTAACTGCCAGCTGGTAGACTAGAGCTGGTTATTGTGTGCCGAGATTTGCCCATTCGTGGATTTCTTCCAACAACCATCCAAGAATAACGCACCCATCCATCCATAACAAAAGCATGATGATGACGGGAGCTATGACGACGAGACGCACTACTAGTACTACAGCATTGCTATTATCTCTGTCTGTTTTCTTGGTGTGTCTGTGCACTTTTGCTTCCGCTTTTGGTGTGCCACCTAGGAGGACAGCAACGACAACAATTACAACAAGAATAGCACACCCATCATGTTGTTGGGGGCACGCTTCCTCCAGAACCCGCCATCATTACTGGGTGGGCCCCCTTGGTTTGTCCGCTTCGGCATCTGAAGAAGACACAACTACAACTTCTACTACTACTGCAGATTCCGTCATTGATTTTGATTCGCTCATGGAAATGGATTGTTTTGTCTATTCTCGTAATAATAACGATGACAATACGAAGAGAATATTGGAATTGGGCGTCTTGGAAGAACGCGTTTTACAACCGATTTGTGCCTGGACCTTGGAAGAAGCCTTTGACGACTACCTAGAATTTGTCGTGGACGAAGAAGATCGCTATTCTATAAAAGAAAAAGACGTCACGGTGCATGCCGTGATACCTCCCGATGCTTTGTCCTATGGAAGTCGACAAGTCGGAGGGGGCAAGGGACCCGGGAATCCACATGGAGAAGAAAGTGAATTGTTGTATTATATTCATAAAGACACTCTAGAACAGTTGCAAGTGGAAGGATTGCAAGTCACTGTCAAACCCGAATTGGAAATTTTGTGGTAAAAAATATAAGGCAACCACCAATGAAGTATAGTTGCAAGAAAAGCGTTACAGTAAGACCTCAGTCCATGCCAACCAAAAGGACATCATTCTGATTTTTACTGTGCACATTCTCTCGACGGATGGTGTGAGGAGCTACAATACGACGACAACAAATTAAATCTGGCTGCGATGAAAAAAGAAAGGGAATGGCCATCGGATAAAAAGTCGATACACGACGCCCTCTTGTCCATGGAACAGCAGAACAAAAAAGAAAACTCTATCATGGTGTTGCGGATGCTGTGGCATACTTTCGCCAGGATTTGTTCGCACTAGCATCCACAACACTACTAATACCAAAACAATACGCCAAGTCAATTTAGACCATTATTTAAATACATCATGATATTGAAAAGCGGGTTTCTTGAGTGGCATTTGGTAACCCTTGTCAACGGAACGACTTGGGTTTTACAGACCAGCATAGTTTTTTTATTTCTTCTTTTCGTTTTGTAGTCCAAGCGTTTCACGACATGCATTCTCAATATTAGATTGTTGGAGATACTATCAACAATATATCAAACCAAATGATCTTGGGGTGTATCATTTCCATGGCATCAAAGTGTTCCTGCCTTTGGATGGTCTTTGTTGGTCTTTGTTACTCAATGCACTCTCCAATTTTGCATTCTTCAAGTGATTTAAAAAAGCAACAAAGAGGGTAGTGTTCAATGGCTTTGAAAAATAAAGCCAGGAGTCTTTTGATGGGCTCAATGGAGAATGTATGCCTATCTTGCTAGCCAATGTATAAAGGACAAATTGTCAAAGTCAAAACATGCCAGATGCTATCAAACCACCTATTAGAGAACTTGAAACAGGAGAAGAATATACTAGTAAACATGATCCCAAACTAAGATAGGTGACACACTGAAGTGGTTGGTGCAGTCACAACAAAAAGAGGAAGAGCCTGAAAAAGTTCACACAACAGGGTTGTCTACATTAAGTTATTTAACCTCACAAATAATTTCCCCACAAGAAGGTTGCATGGGCTTGTTTATGACATTATTTTGTCACTTGCAATCAGAGGCAAGTTTAAGATCTGCTTCGATGCTTGACAGTGTGCAGTAAACCAGAAAACTTAGTGCACAAAAGTCGAGTTAAATGTTGATGCAGCACTGCCAACTGTGCTTTTAAATTTTTTACTAATACAGGACACCAGATGCACAGAATGCATAGTTATTCATTGATGTCATACGTCTGATGAATCTATAAACTTACCTTCAAGTTATCAAACATTCAACTCGCTGCAAAGTTTTGATCCTGCCTATTTGTCAACACAATTGATTTTGTATGCAAATGACATGACTGCATTGGATAGGAAGCCAAACTTCCAGACTATTCTTGATTTCCTTTGATGAGCATCACAATGCTAACAACAACAACAAAATGATTCATAAACACCATGTCTGCATGCTTTACAGCTCCAGCAGGCTCTTGGTTGCATCATTGTAGCCATGAAGTCTGATCGTTGGAGAGACACTGGGAAGTTTCACAATGATCTATTAAACAGCTGAAACTTAAGCATGCCCAATTACTTTTGAACTGATGTACAAAGTTTTGATTCTTTCCATTTTCCTGACAACCTTATGACAATTTGAAATCATTTTCATCAACATTGCATAAGACAACTTAACCTGGATCTTGCACTAATAAGTTTCAGTCAGAACTGCATCTTTCACTTTTACACTTCTTGGTTGTCACTAGCAGGCAATGATAGTGACATCTAATGAGCATGTCATGTGCAAAGTTTTAGGTCAGAAGAAAGAAAGCTTTAGAACCAAAGCTACCAGACTAAGAAAAGAGGATGTGGAATAAGAAGAGAAGCCAATTATTAAAAGACATGCCAAAGATGAGTGAGAGATGCACGATTTTACCCGTGATTCGACCTAAGTCACGATGGTAATTCCCATCTTTCAGACACGAGTCGGTCAGAAAGCCGGCTTACGTCACGAGCTGAAAGCCCTTCTGTGATCTTCTGTGGTGTTGTACACTAAGTTCTATGCTATGTAGCATTCCACTTAGTTCCCCTGGTGCTGACAAAGAGCAACGTCGATAATCTTGATGACTGTGGAGAAAAGAAGCGGTCATTTGGATCCTTTGGAGAAGGCTTGTTGTGTGCAGCTCTGCGAATTGTGGTAGCAAATTGTCCAAAACGAGCAGTTGATTTTGTGAGGGAATGATCATTTCTGATAAAAAATGCACCTCAGTTTAATTTCTTATAAGTTTCTTATTTGTGACATGCACAGGCAATTGCTTTGGTGAAACATTGTAGTTGGAAACTTCAGATCAAACAAACAAAATTGCTGACAATTGCGCCCTTGTTGACGAGTTGTTGGTGACACAACAAGCATGTTTCAAGTGCTCAGGGTGGGAGAGGGAGCGAAGCGCAGCTTGCACCCCTAGCCTCTGCTGCGAGGAGCAAAGCGCAGCTTACAACCCTAGCCTCTACTGCACCCCTCAAGCTTCACCAAAAAATGGAACTGCTTTAGCTCCTAATCAGATAGTAAATTTAACAGTTCAGTCACAATGGGAGAGTGTGTGTGCCCTGAGACAGAGGGCCGCAACCAACAGTGCTGCACGTCTGTTTTACCGAGTTCTTCGCTTTTCGTTTTTGAACCTCAGCCACAATCACGCCATAAAAAGCTGCGGCAATGGCTGTGTGCACAGCATTTGCTTATCTAACTTCGCTACAGCACGCTCACCAATGTTGTGATTTGTGCCCCACCAACCGCTGCTAGCAGTGCTGCTAAGAATCAACGACGTTAACAGTGGAGAATGATTTGATGGGATTGGCTTCACCCGATGTAAAGCAAATGGCAACAACCAGCACCGAAGAGAGCGGCACTCCAGATTCGAAGGGAAGTGACAACACAAAGGAGAGCACTCAGACGAAGAGAAGTGACGATGCGGTTGTCTTGGATGCTCCAGAAGGACACATCGAGCCGAACAGCCATGATGTTCTCCTATCAGATGTTACATCTGAAAAGCTTCATGGAGAAGTTAGCGAGAATCTCGGGGTTGTCTACTTATCAACTGTTCCAGAGGAGGATGAAGCTCATATCCTCAAACGAAAGACGTTTTATGGAAAGAAATGTGGCAAGAATTCAAGGTTCATGGTCAATCTTCCCTGTCGTCGCTGGAGTGAGCGAAACCATCCTAGCAGCCCAAGACAACCATTCCTCTTTCATAACATTGTTTTCCTCGTTGACACTGAATCGCCTTACAACTGTCTTTGCCAAGAAGCAATGGAGGCCCTTCTGGGAGGACACGGGGGCAATCCTGTTCCCCGGGTGCTCACTGTGGCACTGACCTCGGGGCTCAAGCTTGAGTTTCATATCTCCCCAAGCTCTGGGCACTTTGGGGATGTGAGTGTCCTTGGTGGCGTTTCTTTCTTTCAGAGTGTGGACATTGTTTCACGTTGCCGTGATGCCGATTTCACGCTTGCCTTTGATTGAGACGACAGGATAGGAATGCTCATTGGGGAAATTGCAACGAATCATCGTTGACACACAACAGTTCAGTTCTCGTTGGAGTTGACATAATCAAAGTTGGGGAACTAATGCAAACAGTGCGTAAAAAAAACAGTTTGAATGTGTTCTTGTCAGCGTGCTTTAAGCCATCATGACGTGTTGAGTTATGCAAAGTGCGGGCACAATCTTTTTTAGAAGGTCGCAGATTGGGGTTTTCACTGCAAACCAATCAAAAATTGCCATTTTTTTCACAACAAGGTGGGCGGTGCCTTTGCTAGCCCCCACGCTGGACGCCGGCATGCACGTCTATGCATGTGACCCAAATGCCGGGTCGCATGTGCGTCTGCAGGTAGCCTTCAAGGCATGCCTTCCTGTGTTAGCACTGGCTGGCTAGCAGTGCCACTGTTCCCTGCACATAGCTGCTTTGTGTCAATTTGAATTCAATGGCACAATAGCGATAGCGAGCAGCTAGCTAGCTAGACTAGGTTAACACAACACAAGATAACGAACAGCAACCTGTCCACCATTGCATCTCCTTTTGGAGCAGTTCCGCATGATCTCCTCGCAGTGGAAGTTGAGGGTGTGAACGCAACTGCAAAGGTCAAATGGGGCACACTAGGATCTCAACAAACGACTGCGGGTCATGATGCACATTGCACTGACACTTTCCACGCCACCGATTCCACTGGAGTGGAGCCGCTTGTCAAGACACATGATGCCCTTCTTGGTTGCAATGGCGGCACCCTCACCATTCAAGGGACAAGATGTCGCATTCAGGTAATCCAGAAGCAGCAGCAAGCAAATGGTAAGAAGTGTTTCAGATTTGGTTGGTTGGTTCGTTTGTTGTTGAATTTATTCAAGTCATCCTCCTAACGATCAATCTGCCACTCTTTGACAACTGTGGGCACATTGTCGATTGGTTTGCCTCAATTTCACCATCCTCATTGCCATCCTGATCAAGAACAACAAAATCTCAAGAAAAAATTTTGGGAGATGGTGTCTTGGAAAAATTGAGACTTGCCGTCATCTATTTTGTTGACATAAACCAAAAGCCAATGGGCACAGGTTTTTTTGTTGGTCCCAGGGTTGCAATTTCTGCAGCACACACCTTCACAAAATCAGTGAAGGTTGGGACAAAGAGAACTGGGAATTTTGGAAAACCACATGCTGGAAGAACCTGCACGCTGGTAGTGGATTTGATTGATCGGGAAAATGGCTTCATCATTTTTGCAATTGAGGGTGAAGATGCCCCAAAATGCTTGGAGCCTGCACCGGTCGGTCCAGATCCTGGAGATGAATGCATTTTGATGGCGCATCAGCTTGGGATGCACGATGAATTGGAAGAGCTTGGGAAGGGGCCAAGTGTAGGAGTTTTTCCAGGCACAATTACGAAAGCACATGAATGCCATTTTGTTTACAGCGCTCCCTCCTTTGCCAGTGCTTCAGGTGGAGCAATCATCCTACAACGAGGAGGACAAGCTGTTGGGATGCACACCATGACAGTGAACCAGGCGCTTGAGCTGCAGCGATTGAAGTCACTTGATGAAGACGAGGCAACAACAGGTGATGTTGTTCAGCATGTCAATTCTGTCAAGGAATCGGTTGCTTCCCTGATTAAGTCATTGTCTAGTGGTGCTCTTGGTCTCTCAGTCCCTTCTGTTGTGGCAGCCCATTGATCAAATCAGGAGTCAAAGAGAAGAGCCTCACAAAGCTGGCCTAGGAACTTTGCCTGGTCTGGTCAGACCTAGCGACAAATGTGTTGTGTTTTAAACACATTTAAATGTAAAATACAAATGTGTTTT
>ENA-ORBV01011622-ORBV01011622.1-microbial-mat-metagenome-genome-assembly--contig:-NODE-11622-length-13780-cov-5.308910_pt1 | contig 13780 bp, 13 predicted proteins | sample MGYA00237777_ERZ505514 | MGnify/ENA primary metagenome ERZ505514 (study PRJEB26160, sample SAMN06269048) | microbial mat metagenome | isolation source: Oligotrophic lake microbial mat | place...
CAATCAAAGTAATAGCATCGCATCGATCTTGTGGGCTTGCCCGCACGCCCAAGGCCAGCGTCAGGTGCGCGGGCGATGTCGGTATAGGCACTATAGCCTGCGCACCGGATAGGGCGGCTGGACGGTGGCGCTGAGGGGCTTGTGGCTACCGCCAGAGCAAGCCACCAGGGTGACTGCCGGCCTGCTCAACAAATTGGAGGCTCCAGCAGCAAAGCCGCTGAAGTCGTTAGTAGTAACGGACAAGAAGCCACTGCCCAAGATTCCCGCCAAGGCTTCGGCTTCAGTTGCGCGGGAGTTGAAGGCAACCGAGGTCCGGCTTCGCAGAAAGCAGGCTCAGATTGAGAAGGCGGTGAATGAAGCCGCTGCAATCGAGGACTGGTATCGCAAGACTGTGGAAAGTTGGTCGCGGATATAGCAGGCGCGGGCCTGACCGGGAGGCCTTGTTTTAGGTCGCAGCGAGAAGGTGGTCATCGAGTGCTGGGACTCTTGCTGCTGCCGACATGACATCATCGGGCGCAACGGAATGGTGCGGCGATATGCTCAAATGCAGCCATCTATTCACATCAATGACCACATCATGACCGCCAACAACAGCGTTCGTTGTTTCGCCGCCCTTGCCCGACATGCTCCACCCGGCGCGGGTGCGCGCAGACTGGATGGCGCCGTGCTGCTGGCCCGCCACGATGGCCTAGGCGCTGCGCTGGAGCAGGTGGTGATGCAGCCGTACCCGGCGAGCCGATAGAGGGCTTGCACACCGGTGAAGGTGAGCCGTCGCGCACGCGCCTGTGAGCGATAGGCTATTGCTGTGGGGTAAAGCGCCTGTCGCGTGCTGCCGGTGTCCTTTACCCGGTAACGCTGCTGGCCGGTTCACATGCTGGTGCTGGCCGATGCTCTAAGCCGTTTCCTGGCGCTGTATTTGGAAAATCGTCTTACATCCGCCGTTACATCACGCTCCAAAGAAAAAACCACACTATCGAAAAAATAGCATGGTTTCCTTTGCTGTATTGGTAGGACGTGGCAGGCTCGAACTGCCGACCAACGGATTAAAAGTCCGCTGCTCTACCAACTGAGCTAACGTCCCACACTTTCATTTGCATTGCGGTTTGTGCCGCGCTGCAAAGCCGCAAATTATAACCAGAAAAAAACGCGGTTTTGCCCTCGCTCATTGGCGTTGGGCCAGCGCGTTCAACACCCATCCTGCGGCGCACTGGCCGAAGGTGGCGGTGACACTGACCATCGATCCATAACCATGGCAATTGAGGCTTCCATCGGACTCGATGGCACACGAGGGATCGACGTCCTGCACTGGCTCACGGCTGAACACGCAGGGCAGACCCATCGGTCGACCCGCACCCGGTGCACCATGCTGTTTGCGCAGCAGGTTGCGCATGCGCGAGAGCAAGGGATCGTGGCTGCTCTGCGCGAGGTCGTCGATATCGACTTTGTGCGCCATGCGTTTTCCGCCTGCCGCTCCGGTGGTGATGAAGAGCGACTTGTTGCGCAGTGCCCAGTCGGCCATCGCGACCTTGGCCCGCACCTGGTCGCAGGCGTCGATGACGGCGTCGACCGGCGCAGGCAACACCGCCGGCCAGTTGCCCGGCTCGACGAACTCTTCCACACCATGCACGGTGCAGGCAGGGTTGATCCGTGCAATACGCTGGCGCATCGCCTGCACCTTGGCCTGCCCAACGGTGTTGTCCAGCGCATGCACCTGCCGGTTGATGTTGGACTCGGAAACATGATCGAGATCGACCAGGGTCAGAGCGCCCACGCCACTGCGAGCCAGCGCCTCGGCCGCCCACGAACCCACGCCACCAATACCGACCACGGCCACATGCGATTGCCGGATGTGTGCGGCCGCCGCCACACCGAACAGCCGCTCCATGCCACCGAAGCGGCGTGCCAGGTCTGCGTCGATCGGCGCCAAGCCAGGGTCCGTCATGGGTGGGGGTGGTACTGCAGCCGGCCCGGCGTCGGCGCTGCAGCATGCTGCGGCGCCCGCACGCGCATCAGCGCAACTGCGCGAGGCGTTCGCCGCCGGCCCGGGCCGCCTCGGACTGCGGATAACTGCGTGCGAGTTCTTCCAGGGTCTTGCGCGCGCCGGGCACATCCTTGAGCTCGATCTGGCAATTGGCGATCGACAACAAGGCCTCGGGCGCACGCACATGGTCCGGCGTCGCGGTCAGCATGATGCGAAAGTTGATCACCGCCTCCTTGTAGTCGCGGGTCGCGTATTGCGCGTTGCCCAGCCAGAACAACGCCGAGGGCAGGTAACCGCTCTTGGGATAACGCGCAATCAGGCTGTGGAAGCCGTTCTGTGCGCCCGGAAAGTCACCGACGCGAAACCGCGCCAGCGCCGCGTCATAAGCCCGGCGCTCGGCCGGCTCGACCGAGATCTCGCGTCCGTCCACCGTGATCTTGACCGGTTCGAGCAGGCTCACCCGTTCCTCGACGCTGCGGGCCAGCGTCTGCTGGCGCTGCAACATGTCTTTTTGCTCGCGTTGCATCTCGGACAATTCGCGGCCGACCTGTTCACGTTGACCGTTGCCGCGCGCCAGTTCGGCGCGTAGCGATTCGATCTGGTTTTGCAGGTCGAGCAGCGCGCGGCGCAACTGGATGTTGTCTTCGTTCGACTTGCGCAGCAACTCATTGTGCGACTCGACCAGCCGCTGCACGCCAGCCTCGGAGGCCAGACGGTTGGCCTCCATGCGCTGGCGGGCCTCCAGGATCGCCTTGCGTGCGTCGGAATCCTCGAACAACGCGGCCTGGGCATGCCCTGCCCACATCGCGCTGCCCAGCACCAGGGCCAACAGGAATCGGTTGCTCATGGCATGCTCGCCGCTGCGGCTCATCGGAAACTGATCTCGGCACGCCGGTTTTGTGCCAGGGCCGCTTCATCACTGCCTTGCACCGCCGGCTTTTCCTTGCCATAACTGACCGCTTCCACCTGAGCATCGGTGACACCCAGCAAGCCCAGCGCGCGCCGCACCGCCTCGGAGCGTTTCTGGCCCAGTGCCAGGTTGTATTCACGGCCGCCGGTCTCGTCGGTATGGCCTTCGATCACGGCCTTGCGCGCCGGGTCCGCGCGCAGTTGGCGGGCATGGATCTCGATCAGCGACTGGAACTCCGGCTTGATGATGAAGCTGTCGTAGTCGAAATAGACGATGCGCGCGCCTTGTTGCACGGCGGCATTCGAACCGGGCTTGGTCAGATCGACCGGGGCGACGCCCTGGCTTGGCAGCGACCCGCTGCCGGCGGCACCACTGGAAGCACCGCTGCCGGCCGCACCCCGGGAACCAATCAGCGTACCGGTCTTGTCCTCCACGGCGACATCGTCCAGCTTGACCGACGAGCCGCAACCCGCCAGTACAGCGGCAAAAGTCAGGGCCAGCAAAATTCGATTCATCGGTGTTCTCCTTGAGGTGTCACTGTTGTTGAAGCGGGCCCCAGTCGGGCTCGCGGATCTCGCCCGACGCGCCGGCCAACCGGGTCTTGACCCGCCCGTCGATCGTGGTGGTCGTGAGGCTTTCCCGACCCTGTGCCGACGTGGCGTAGATGATGAGCCTGCCGTTGGGCGCGAAGCTGGGACTTTCGTCGAAAGACGTATCGGTGATCGCGACCGCGTTGCCGCTGGCAAGCTCCATCACATGCAACCGGAATGCGCCATTCACTCGGGAAATATAGGCCAGCGATTTGCCGTCGGGACTGATGGACGGGGAAATATTGTAACTGCCCGTAAAGGTGACGCGTTGCACACTGCCACCGGTGGCGGCCATGCGATAGATTTGCGGCGACCCGCCGCGGTCGCTGACGAAATAGATGCTCTTGCCATCGGGTGAGAACATCGGTTCGGTGTCGATGCTCGAGGACTGCGATAGACGCCGCGGCTCGCCACCCTGCGCGTCGATCAGGTACAACTGAGAGCCGCCGTCGCGGCTCAGCGTCACCGCCAGCGTGCGCCCATCGGGCGACCAGGCCGGCGCGCTGTTCGAGCCCCGGAAGTTGGCCAGCAACCGGCGCTTACCGGTGGCAATCTCATGCACATACACAACCGGCTTGCGCGATTCGAACGATACATAAGCCAGCTGACCCCCCATCGGGGACCAGGCAGGCGAGATGATCGGCTCCGGACTGGCCAGCGCGGACTGCGCGTTTTCACCGTCGGCATCGGCGATCCACAGGTTGTAACGCTGCGCCACCTTGGTCACATAACCAATACGCGTCGAGAAGATGCCCTTGTCGCCGGTCAGCTTCTCGTAGACGAAATCCGCGATACGGTGCGCCGACTGCCGCAAATCGGCCTGCGTGACGGCGTAACTCTGTCCGCCCAGATCCTGGCCGCGGGTCAGGTCCCACAACCGGAACCGCACATCGAAACGACCATCGGCCAGCCGCGTCACGCTGCCCACGACCAGCGAGTCAGCGCCCTTCTGCCGCCAGGCGGTCAGCTCGGGGCGCGCCAACTCGTCGAGGTTGACCGGCACCAGGTCGGTGCCACGAAACTGCCCGCTGCGCTCGAGGTCGGCCTGCACGATGGACGAAATTTTTTGCGGCGTTGCGTCCTGGCCGCGGAACGGCGCAATGGCGATCGGTAGCTGGGTCAGGCCGACACCGGATACCTCGATGCGCAGCTGCGCCCAAGCCGGCATCCACCCGGCCAACAGACACACGGCGGCCAGCATGCGCAGAGTTGCGAACGCATGGCGAAACGGGTTAGGGGACATGAGTGAAAACATGGTTGGAAATAGGCACTTGGACGCAGCCTCGGCTTGAAGTCAAGCCTACCACGCGGGAGGCCGAGCGACTACCGACGGGCAGGTGCAGACAGGTAAACCGGCATCAGCGGCGCGTCCAGACGATGCGCTGATAATAAACGCTCCCCATTGCGCAGCCATGAAGGCCAGTCCGATAACCACCTTGACCGCACCTGCCGACCGCGTTGCCAAACCTGTGCAGCGCATATGCCGGTGACCGACGCTGCGGCACCGTTACAGGAGTCAGCCCTGCCGGCCGCCAGCCTGCCCCGACGTCTGCTGCGACTGTGGCCGTATTTTGGTCGTCCCCTGTGGGTGTGGGGTGTCGGCGGCGCGGCGACACTGGCGCTGGCATTGTCCGAGCCGCTGATCCCGGCCCTGCTGCAGCCGCTGCTCGACCGCGGTTTCCAGCAGGGCCAACTGCCTTTATGGGCCGTTCCCGTCGCGTTGATCCTGCTGTTCGCGGTGCGCGGTCTGTGCAGTTTCACGGCGCAGCTGGCCATGACCAAGATCACCAGCGCCGGACTGATGGTGCTGCGCAAGGCCATGTTCGACAAGCTGCTGGACGCCCGGCTGACCCTGTTCTCGGGGCAGACATCGAGTTCGCTAGCCAACACCATCGTCTACGAAGTTCAAAGCGGCTCCACGCTGCTGGTGGGCGCGTTGATGACCCTGACCCGCAACACCCTGACTTTGCTGGCCCTGCTCGGCTATCTGATGTACCTGAACTGGAAGCTGACGCTGATCGTCGTGTTCCTGTTCCCGGCCGTGGCCTTCGTCATGCGCATCCTGTCGCGCCGCCTGTACCGGGTCACCCGCAACAGCCAGGACGCCACCGACCGGCTGGCCTATGTGGTCGAGGAGAACGTGCTGGCCCACCGCGATATCCGGCTGCATGCCGCGCAAACGTCGCAGGTGGGCCGGTTCGCCGCGCTCAGCGACGGCTTGCGCCGCCTGTCGATGAAGTCGACGGCGGCCTCGGCGGCGATGACGCCGCTGACACAGATGCTGGCCGCGGTGGCCTTGTCGGCGGTTATCACCGTGGCCCTGATCCAGAGCGCCGACAACACCACCTCGGTGGGCAGTTTCGTCGCCTTCGTCACCGCGATGCTGATGCTGATCGCGCCGCTCAAGCACCTGTCCGAAGTGGCGAACCCGATCACCCGTGGGCTGGCGGCCATGGAGCGGGGCCTGGACATGATGGCCCGCACGCCCGATGAGACCGGTGGCGAGTTCCACTTGAAGCGGGCCCAGGGCGTGATTCGTTTCGAGCAAGCCTGCGTGTCTTATGCCGACAACACGGCGGCGGCGCTGGACCGGTTCAGCCTCGAAGTGACAGCCGGCGAAACCGTGGCGCTGGTCGGTGCGTCAGGCTCGGGAAAGTCGACGCTGGTCAACCTGCTGCCGCGTTTTGTCGAGCTCAGCGCCGGATCGGTCTACCTGGACGGCCACGAGTTGCGCCAATGGAACCTGGCGTCGTTGCGGGCCCAGCTCGCGCTGGTGAGCCAGCATGTGCTGATGCTCAACGATACCGTTGCCGTCAACGTGGCGCTGGGCCAGGACATGGACCGCGACCGGGTCGCGTCTTGCCTGGCGGCGGCCAACCTGCAAAGCCTGCTCGACGAATTGCCGCGGGGGCTCGACACGGTCGTGGGCCACAACGCGATGCAGTTGTCCGGAGGGCAGCGCCAGCGACTGGCGATTGCGCGCGCACTGTACAAGGATGCGCCGGTGCTGATTCTGGACGAAGCGACATCGGCGCTCGACACGGAATCGGAGCGTGCGGTGCAGGATGCGCTGCAGCGATTGATGCAAAAACGCACCACACTGGTGATCGCCCACCGCCTCTCGACCGTACAACACGCGGACCGCATCGTCGTGATGGACAACGGGCGCATCGTCGAGACCGGACAGCATGCGGCACTGCTGGCAGCCGGCGGGCTGTATGCGCGGCTCTACAGCCTGGGGCTGGGCGGCAACACCAACACGACCGAGGACATCGCCGCAGCGCTGTGAGGCGCGCCGACATTGCCCCTAGCAGAGATGTGAAATCGCTTTCCGGGAACTTCGTCGCCCGTATACTGCCGCTCAGTCATACCAGTGTGGGGAATAAGCATCAATACCAAGGGGAACTCCTCTGTCCGAGCCACGCAGTCGCGCAAGGTGTTGCCGGTCACGATCGACCGAGTCGCCAAACATGCCGGTGTATCCGTCAGCACCGTGTCGCGCATTCTCAATGGCACCGCGGTTGTAGCCGAAGAAAAGCGCAAGGCTGTCGACGAGGCAATAGCAGCCCTTGGCTTCGTGCCCAACCCGGTGGCGCGCGGCCTTGCGGGTGGTAAATCCTTCAGTATTGGTGTCGTGACCCAGGCCATTGACAGCCCTTTCTACGCGGACCTCGGACTGATTTTCAGCGGTAGGGTTGCTGCCGCATCCACTTGGTGGCGATCCACTTCTCGCCCGCCAGAACCGGCTTGCCACCGTGCAGCGTCCTTGCATCGACCTGACCGCGTTCATTGCAATACTCGAAATACACGGCAGAGCCTTTCCGGGGAACCACGCTCAGGTGTATCTCTGGAAAGATGGTCTCGCCCCCCTGTTGCACGTCGTTCAGGTAGATCACCAGTGAACTCACCCGCTGTCCGCCCTTGGCCAGATGCGCCGAGCTGCCAGGATCACCCGGGGGGAAGAAATCGAAGTGGGTCTTGTACTCGCCGCCGACCCTGTAATTGAGGATCTGCAGCCCTTCGCCATTCTCCACTGGCCAGCGCAAAAGCTCGGAGATGCGCCCGTCGATGCCAGCGATAAATGCCGTCTCATTGATGGCAAAGAAGGTCCCATGGCTGCTGCGAGCATCGATGAATCGCTCGTGCCCTGACTGCGGATCGACAATGGTGGACCGCTGCAGCTTGACACGCGACAGACGAATCAATTCGTCGCATTCCTGCTCTGACAGCAGGCCGTCGAACACCGCGACAACCGGTTGCGCGATCCGCATCGCAACGCGCACGTCACGGTCTCCGGCTTGCAGGAGATTTCCGGACTGAGGCAGGCGCGCTGTCCCGTAGATGTAGTTGCCCGATGCGTGCCCGACGTCGAGCGAGGGCGACATGTCTGCACTGTCGATGGAACCGGTCTGCGCCGCGTTCGCCCACAGTCGTGCCGTGACCGGATCGACGCCAGCATTGACCATGGCATCGACCATGGACACCGCACTGCAACCCCGACCGACGTTTTCAACGATCCAGTGTTTCCACTCGCTGAACAACAGCATCATGTGCCTTTGCTTTCCAGTGGCCACGAGCGCACCCCGGGGCTGAAACACGCCCCGGGACCCTGTCGATCAATATACCTGAATGCGGTTTCACGGGCGATCATTTCCGCCGTGACAGCCAGCGCCGCCATCGAGCCCGATCGGTCTTGTGCAGCTACGCCCCGTAGGTTCCTTCTCTCACCGTGACCATGAACGCGGCGTACATCGAACTCGGCAACTTCGGCGACGCGCGGTGATCAGGCCTGTTTTGCCAAACGCTCGTTCTGCGGGAACATTGCGCGGCGTGTCTCGTCATCGACCTCGGTCTTGAATGCATGGCGCGATTTCAGCGCTTCGGCGCGCTGCGCTGCCGGTCGCGCGTTGATCTCATCGAGCAGCCGCTTGACGTGCGGCAGTTTGTCCCAGGCCTGCGGGCCGCCCAGGATATAGGGCACCGCGCGCGCCCAACCCCAGACCGCCATGTCCACCAGCGTGTAGGTGTCGCCGAGCATGTACTTGCGCCCGGCAAGGTGGTCGTTGAGGATGGTCCAGTGGCGCCAGGCCTCGAAGTCGTAGCGGTTCAGCGCGTATTCCTTGGGCTCGGGCGCGGCGTGGCGGAAATGCACGCACTGGCCGGAGTACGGTCCGATGCCGGTCGCAACGAACATCAGCCACGACAGCATCCGTGCCCGCTGCTCAGGCGTGTTTTCCGGCAGGAACTGGCCGGTTTTCTCCGCCAGGTACAGCAGAATCGCGTTGCTGTCGAAAACAGCGATATCCCCATCGACGATCGCCGGTGTCTTGGCGTTCGGGTTGAGAGCCCTGAAGGCCGCGCTGTGTTGCTCGCCCTTGCGGGTATCGACGGGCACCAGTTCATACGGGACGCCGGCTTCTTCAAGAAACAACGCGACCTTGGCGGGGTTCGGCGACGGATGGAAATAGAACTTGATCACGTTTAATCCTTTTCGTTCGGTTGGAAGGCCCCGGCATTCTCCGGCAATTCGCAGGCCTGTGCCGGCATGCGGCGATACCCAGGCCCTTCGGTCGCTGCGGCAACAAGCCTTGCGGGACGATCCGCATCATTGCCGCATCCGGCGCCTCGCGACTGGGGCCGCGATTGCCGTAAGCTCGCGCTGCCACCCTCGATGAATTCGCCATGCACCATCCCAACCTTGGCCTGCCCACGCTGATCGCCATGCTGGCATTTGCCGGCAACTCGCTGCTGTGCCGCGTTGCGCTGCGCGACACCACGATCGATCCCGCCAGCTTCACGACACTGCGCATCGTCGCCGGTGCCCTCATGTTGTGGTTGATCGTGCGCCTGCGCAGCCAGGCCTTGCCGGCCTCAGGCAGCGGCAACTGGCCATCGGCGATCGCTCTGTTCGTCTATGCGGCTGCGTTCTCGCAAGCGTATGTCGGCCTGTCCACCGGCACCGGGGCCTTGTTGCTGTTCGGGGCAGTGCAGGCCACGATGATCGGTGTCGGCCTGTGGCGCGGAGAACGGCTCGGTGGTGTGCAGTCTGTCGGGTTGTGGCTGGCCGGCGCCGGCCTGGTCGGGCTGCTGTTGCCGGGCCTGTCGGCGCCTCCGCTGGCCGGCGCGCTGCTGATGCTGGCCTCGGGCGCGGCCTGGGGCATCTATTCACTGCGGGGCAAAGGCGCGGGTGACCCGACACGCGTCACAGCTGGCAACTTCATCCGGGCTGTGGTCCCGGCCACGGTGATGACACTGGCGACGCTGCCGCTGGCCCGCCTCGACCTGGCTGGCACAGCCTATGCCGTCGCCTCGGGCGCGCTGACGTCCGGGGTTGGTTATGCCGTCTGGTACTCGGCGCTACGCAACTTGCGCGTCACCACCGCGGCCACGGTACAGCTCAGTGTGCCGGTGCTTGCCGCCGTGGGCGGAACCGTGCTGCTCGCGGAACCTCTGAGCATGCGGCTGGTGTTGGCATCGGCGACGATTCTCGGTGGCATCGCGCTCGTGATCCTGCGCAAGCCGCCCCGGTAACAGCGTTCGACAAGCCCCGCCCTACTGTGCGCGGCCACCGAAGCGGCTCAGAGGGCTGGGGGCGCTCAAGCCGGCGCAAGTGCCAAGTTCATGCCGCCACATCTTTGTCGGTTCGCCGCATGGGCAGCAAGGCCGGAACAGCCGACACGACGATCAACTCCAGGTTGCGCGGCGTCGCGTCATAGACAAGACCGCTGACCACGAACGCCTGCTGATCCAGCCCATTCGTGTAGGCAAGCACCTTCTCGGCGAACGCGATCATGTCGTCGATGTAGAAGCCCCACTCGCGGCCGTCCGGCTCAGACATGGACTGCCTCACGTTCGATGAAAGGGCGCAGCTCGGGCCGCAGCGCCTTGTCGGTGACGAGATCGACCGGCCGCCCGCGCAGATCCTCCGGAAAGAACTGGACACCGCGGTAGCGCTCCGACGTGGCGGGACCATCGAAGGACACGAGGTTGTCGAACGACACGAGGTCGTCGATGTCGCTGTCCGTTCGCGCCGCGTCGCGCGCGGTCGACCCGAACAGAGCCAGGCGGTCGACGCCGTAGCGGGCGACCAAGGTCGGCTTGTCGCGGGCGAGCTGGTCCTGCACTTCAGCGCGGTTCTTTTGAGACTCCGATACGTGGCATCGACAAGCCGTTCAGGCGTCCGGACAGCTCCACGAGTTCGTCGCCAATGGCAGGGTTGCGTGCAAGGCGTTCGACGAACGCCGGATCGCTGGCCGCTTGATCGTGGCGTCCACGTAACGGGGTCGTCCGGCCAAAATTGTCCATGTTCATCTGCGTTGCCAGCGCAAATCAAGCGGTCGATTGCCGTTGGTAGGTTCAACCGAGCGCATGCCGCGCGTCAGACGCACGGGCCGCCTACATCACGGTGGCAAAGCGGCCCCTCGGGCGGCCTGGCGACGCCAGTATTGGGGACGCTCACAGCAGAACAATGTCGTATTGCTCCTGCCCCATCGCCGCTTCGCTTTGCAGCGACACCGTCTTGCCGATGAACTCGCACAGACCGGCCAGGTGCTGGCTCTCCTCGTCCAGGAACAACTCGATCACCCGCGGTGAGGCCACGATCCGGAACTCGCGCGGATTGAACTGCCGCGCCTCGCGCAGGATCTCGCGCAGGATGTCGTAGGCCACGCTGCGCGCGGTCTTGACGCTGCCCTTGCCCTGGCAGGAGGGGCACGGTTCGCACAACATGTGGGCCAGCGATTCGCGGGTGCGCTTGCGTGTCATCTCGAGCAGCCCGAGTTGCGAGAAGCCGCCTGCCATGGTCTTGACCCGGTCGCGCGCGAGTTGCTTGCGGAACTCCGCCAGCACCGCGTCGCGGTGATCCTCGCGCACCATGTCGATGAAGTCGACGATGATGATGCCGCCCAGGTTGCGCAGGCGCAACTGGCGCGCAATGGCCTGCGCCGCCTCCAGGTTGGTCTTGAAGATCGTGTCGTCAAAATTGCGCGCGCCGACGTAACCGCCGGTGTTGACGTCCACCGTCGTCAGGGCTTCGGTCTGGTCGACGATCAGGTAGCCACCGGACTTCAGGTCCACGCGCCGGCCCAGTGCGCGCGCGATCTCCTCATCGACACCGTACAGGTCGAAAATCGGCCGCTCGCCCTTGTAAAGCTGCAACTTGCCGACCGCCGACGGCATGAAGGCGCTCCCGAACGCCATCAACAATTCGAACTGCTCGCGTGAGTCGACCCGGATCGACTGCGTCAACTCGCCGGTCAGGTCGCGAAGCACCCGCTGGATCAGGCTCAGGTCCTGGTGCAGCAAGGTTCCGGGCGGCGAACGCAGTGACGACTGCTTGATGCCGGCCCAGGTCTTGCGCAGGTAGGCGATGTCCTCGGCCAGTTCGGCGTCGCTGGCTTCCTCGCCGTTGGTGCGCAGGATGAATCCGCCGCCCTCGGGGCGGGTCAGCATCTGCAGCCGGTTGCGCAACTCGTCGCGCTGGGCCGGGGCGATCTTTTGCGACACGCCCACATGGTCGTCCTGCGGCAGGAACACCAACAATCGCCCAGCCACGCTGATCTGCGTCGACAGCCGCGCACCCTTGGTGCCGATTGGATCCTTGATCACCTGTACCGTCAGCGCCTGCCCCTCGAACACCTGGCGCTCGATCGGGGTCAGGGCCTGGCCGGATCTCGCCACCTGCGGCGGTTCGCCCTCCGGCTGCCGGGTCCAGACGTCGGCGACATGCAGGAAAGCCGCGCGTTCGAGCCCGATGTCGATGAAGGCCGACTGCATCCCAGGCAACACGCGCGCCACCTTGCCCTGATAGACGTTGCCGACCAGGCCGCGTTCGAGCGCGCGCTCGACATGCAACTCCTGCACTGAACCGTTTTCCACCACCGCGACACGGGTTTCCTGCGGTGACCAGTTGATCAGAATGTCCTGTTGCATGGCGCTGCGCAGAGGGATGGATCTAGGGACCAAGGCCGCGCAGCAACTGCGCGGTCTCGAACAACGGCAGCCCCATGATGCCAGAGTAGCTGCCATGGATGGCGCGCGCGAAGGCGGCGGCACGCCCCTGAATTGCATAAGCACCAGCCTTGCCCATCGGCTCCCCGCTCGCCACGTAGGCCCGAATCGCAGCCGCACCCAGCGGCGCGAACTCCACGCGCGACACGCTCAAGGCCGCGTCACGCCTGCGCCCTTTCGCCACCGCCACCGCAGTCAGCACCCGATGCACCCGTCCGCCGAGCTGGCGCAGCATGGCGCCGGCCTGGGCCGCGTCGGCCGGCTTGCCCAGGATCTGCCGGCCCAGGGCCACGGTCGTGTCGGCGCACAGGATCACCCCGGCAGGCAAGCCCCGGCGTTGGTGGCGCGCCAGCGCGGCGTCGAGCTTGAGCCCGGTCACCCGCACCACATAACGCGCCGGCACCTCGCCCGGCAACATCGCCTCCAGACTTTCGGTGTCTTCATCTGCGTCCGCCAGCAACACCTCGTGGCGCACACCCAGCTGCTCCAGCAATTGGCTGCGCCGCGGGCTTTGGGATGCCAGATAGACAAGAGCGGTCATGAGGGCGGCATGGCCTGATCGGGCCTATTCGCGGTGGTAGGGATGGTTGGCATTGATCGACCAGGCGCGGTAGAGCTGCTCGACAAGCAACACCCGGGCCAGCGCATGGGGCAGCGTCAGGTCGGACAGGCGCAGGCGTTCGTGCGCCGCCTGCTTGAACGCCGGCTCCAGTCCGTCCGGGCCGCCGATGACCAGCGCCACGTCAGCGGCATCGAGTTGCCACTGCCGCAACCGGGAGGCCAGCACCTTGGTGGTGACCGAGGTGCCATGCTCGTCGAGCACGACAACCCGGCAGCCGGGGCTGATCGCCGCCTCGATCCGGGTGCGCTCGGCTGAAAGGATCGCCGGCACGGCCATGGATGCGCGGGCCTGGGCCTTGACCGCTTTGAGTTCAAGCCGCAGCTCCGGCGGAAAACGTTTTGCGTAATCGTCCCAGGCGGTCTGTGCCCATGCCGGCAGACGTTGGCCGACGGCGACTACGACCAGCTTCACGGATCCGGGCTCAAGCGATTGCCTCGCACGCTCAGGCCTGGCGCGGCGGTGGTTTGCGCGGCGCTGCCGTCTTTGCCGGTGCGGCGCCGCGCCTGGGGGTCGCCGGCGCCCTGCGCGTGGGTTTGGAAACGACAACGGTCCTGACCGTGACCGCGGCCGGTTTGTCTACGCGCGGCGTAACCTTGGCCGGGCTTGAGCGGCCAGCACCAGCCTTGGCCGGGCTTGAGCGGCCAGCACCAGCCTTGGCCGGGCTTGAG
>ENA-ORBV01011624-ORBV01011624.1-microbial-mat-metagenome-genome-assembly--contig:-NODE-11624-length-13779-cov-4.074442_pt1 | contig 13779 bp, 14 predicted proteins | sample MGYA00237777_ERZ505514 | MGnify/ENA primary metagenome ERZ505514 (study PRJEB26160, sample SAMN06269048) | microbial mat metagenome | isolation source: Oligotrophic lake microbial mat | place...
CTGTAGCGTCGTGTGGTGTGCGATGGTGCACGCGGATGCGCCACGTTGCACCGTTGCCACTCGCGTCGGTAGCAGCGCGTTTGTGGATTGCGGAAACCGCGGTGCCGCCCTCGACGCAGGCCACAGCGGCTCGGGTCGCATTGATGTCGCAGCCACCGCAGCGCCGCTACCGCAACTCTTGGCAGCGACTCCCTCTCCGAGGGGTGCCGCGCCGCTTGCAGCGGGGTCGTGGCTCGCGGAGGCGTCCACATCAGCGGCGCGGGCGACTTTCTCAAGATCCATGCCGACTTCAATTGGCATCACAAGCTGCAGGCCTACCGGCGCGTGAACGCGCTGCTGTACTTCTCGGACGATTGGCAGCCGGAGTGGCGCGGAGCCATCGAGTTCTGGAATCGCGACATGAGCCGGGCTGAGGTCAGCACCTTGCCGATCTTCAATCGCTTGGTAGTTTTCTCCACAGGTGAGCACTCGAACCATGGCCAGCGTGAGCCGAACGAGTGCCCGGTAGGCGTCTACCGCAAGGTTCTGAACCTCTACTACTACACGTCCCGGCGAGACGACGGCGACGTGAGTGATCCTCACTTCACGTTGTACAAGCCCCAGGCTTCGCCCTTCGCCATGGAGCTCGGCGAGAGCTACCGCAGCTCCGCCAAGGAAAAAGGCGGCTGAAACGCTACGCTCAGTCGCGCGAGAGTAGCTCGCGGACTGCCGAGCATACGCGGTCTACCTGCGCCTCTTCGAGCATGAGCGCCGACGGCAGGTTCAGTGCGCGTGGGCTAATGCCGTAGGCGTGTACGTTTCTCGTCCGCGCTTCTGCCGCGTCGGGCGCCGAGGAGAAGGCCGGCAGCGAGCTCAAAGGATGAAAGAATGGGCGAGTTTCGATGCCGCGCCGATCGAAGTGATCCATCATGGAAGCGTGCGAAAGGCCGTAGCTGGGGTCGGCTACCATCGTCACCATCCAGTAGGTATTGCGCGTACCCGGCGCTTCGAAGTTGAGCGTCACGCCAGGCAGGTCACGTAGCCGCGTCTCGTACCAGGCGAAGATCTGGCGCTTGCGCGCGATCAGCTCCTCCAGTCGCTCGAGCTGCGCCAGGCCAAATGCCGCCTGCAGGCTGCTCATCTTGTACTTATAGCCGACCTCGGTGCTGATGAACGTTCGGAAGCTGCCGGGAGGACGCCCGTGGTCGCGCAGAAATAGACAGCGGTCGTGGTGCACGGAGCGATCGCTGACCAGCATGCCGCCCTCTCCGGTGGTCAGGGTCTTCGAACCATGGAAGCTGAACGTGGCCATGTCACCGAAGCTTCCTGCGCGGCGACCGTTGAGCTCCGCGCCGATGGCCTGGGCAGCGTCCTCCAGAATGGGGATGCCGCGCTCCTCCGCCAGCGCACGAATGCCCAGCATATCTGGCATGCCGCCATACAAATCGACGACGATGATCGCCTTCGTGCGCTCACTCAAACAGCGTTCGATCGAAGCTGCGTTGAGGCACCAGGACGCGGGGTCGACATCCGCGAAAACGGGGGTGGCGCCCACGTAGTAGATGGGCGCCGCTGTAGCAACCCAAGTGATATCCGGCAGTATGACCTCATCGCCCTTGCCAACCCCGAAAGCAAGTAGCGCTAGGTGTAGGGCCGCAGTGCAGTGAGGAACGGCCAGTGCGTGCGCCACGCCAACGTCCTTGGCAAACGCTTGCTCGAACTTTCGCAAGGCTTGCCCCGCTCCCCCGTACCAGTCGCTTTGCGCAGCCTCCGCTACGTATCGTACTTCGCGCTCCGTAATCCATGGGCCGGCGACCGGGATGCGTGATTCTGCCACGGCGCCAGAGATACCGCTGCCAGTCTGGGTCAGCAAGCCTGATATGACGGCTGCTTCTCCGGCTTTCAGCTCATGGGCCACTCGGGACGAATGGCGGATACGTCGCGTCACGCGTAGAGATCACGCTAGGTGCGGCCGCCCAAGCAATCTCGAAAGCGGCGTCGTTCCAACAGAAGCCGCGCGCCGTATCCGCACGGAAGACCTCTCCCATTTGGTACTGCACGTCGGTATCGTCGACCAGCGTCAGAAAGCCATGTGCCACGCCGGCCGGGACGAACAGTGCAAGCGCGTTGTCGCGGCTCAATTCCAGCGAAATCCACTTGCCGAAAGTCGTCGATGCCCTGCGAACGTCGACCAGCACGTCCTGAATGACGCCAGCTACGCAACGAATCAGCTTGCTCTCCTGACTCGGCGGCGCGGCATAGTGCATGCCTCTAAGCGTGCCCTTTCGTGGATTTCGCGACAGGTTGCTTTGGGGAAAGCGCGTCGGTAGCTGGGCCCGTGCAAACTCATCCTCACAGAAGCTGCGCGCGAAGAAGCCTCGCTCGTCTCTTTTCGGCTCCAGCTCCACCAGGTAAACGCCGGCCAGTTCCAATGGGGAGAACAGCATCGATAGCGGCTTCACTTCTATCACAGGAGCGACTCGGCGCGGGCGAACGCCGCTACTCCGAGCGAACGACAGTAGACTAGCGGAGGCCGCTGTGAAACGGTCTCGCGTCGTCCATGCAGGCATCGCCCAGCGTCCCCCCCATGGGCGACCCCGCCCCGCGCAACGGGCTCGTTCGTAACACCCTGTATCTCACGCTGGCCCAGGCAATCACGGTTCCGTTGGCGGTGGTCAGCAACGCAGTGGCGGGGCGCTACTTGGGCGCGGGGGACTTCGGGTACCTGTACTTGGCCGGCACATTGTGCGCCTTCGCGGTGATGACGCTGGAGTGGGGACAGCAAGGAGCCATTCCGGCGCTGGTAGCCCGTGATCGTGCCCAAGCGGGCGCTTTTCTGGGCACCAGCCTGGTCTGGCGAAGCGGCATGACGCTCGTGGTCGGCGGGCTACTCGCGGGCGTCTGCGTGGTGCTCGACTATGGCAACGGTTTGCGTTGGGCGATCGGGCTGAGCTTCGTTTTGTCCGTACTGAACTCGTTCTCGTCAGCTTGCAAGGACACCATTCGCGGCTTCGAGCGTACCGACATTCCCGCCTACGCGCACGTCGCGCAGCAGTTGTTGATGACACTGGTGATGGTACCGGTGCTCATGTTGGGCGGTGAGCTGAAGGGGTTTCTCGGCTCACATATCCTGATCGCAGCGATCACAGTGCTGCTTCTGGTTCGCAGCTTGCGGCCGGTTGGCGTCGCTTCGCTTAGCTTCCAAGGTAGCGCGGTCAAGCCGCTGCTCCGGCTGGGAACACCGTTCGTGTTCTTCGGACTAGCCATGGTGATTCAGCCCAACATCGACGCCATGTTCTTGTCGAAGCTGGCTCCGCCCGAAGTTGTGGGTTGGTACGGGGTGTCCCAGCGCCTCATCGGTCTATTGATATTCCCAGCGTCGGCCTTGATTGGTGCTCTTTACCCGACTCTTTGCCGACTACAGGCCGAGGACAAGGGCGAGTTCGTGCGAGTGTCGCGGAGCGCGCTGTATGGCGTATCCTTGTTGGCAATCCCGGCCGCGCTGGGTTGCGGGCTGTTCCCGGAGGTCGGAGTCGCGATTTTCGGGCGAGATTTCAGCGGCGCAGAAGGCAATCTGCGCGTCCAATCCGTTTTTCTGTTCTTGCTCTATTTCAGCATGCCACTTGGCACCTGCATTCTGGCGGCCAACCGGCACAAGGCCTGGGCGCTGGTGCAATGCATCAGCATTGCCGTGAGCGTGGTCGTAAACCCGCTGCTCATCGTCTGGTTTCAGCGCAACATGGGCAACGGCGGGTTGGGTCCGTGCCTGGGGCTGGTCATCAGCGAGCTCTTGGTGGTGGTGTGCGGCGTTTGGCTAGCGCCTCGCGGCATCTTCGATCGGGGGCTCGCGCGGTCACTGCTGCTTGCGCTAGCTTCGGGCGTGGTCATGGCGCTGGTGGCGCTCGTGACCAAACCGATCTCGCTATTCTTGGCCGTTCCGCTGGCCGTGCTCAGCTACGGGTTGGCGGCTTGGTTCAGCGGCGCTCTTCAGCCGAGCACGGTAGAGCTGGTGAAGCGCTTCGTGGCCCGCAAGTTTTCGCCCAGCCGCTGAACGCTAGGCAGGCGCGCTCCGCGGACGTTACTCGATGACGACGACGTCGCCCGTGCGCAGAGGAAAGGCCGCCGCGCCCTGTTCATTGCGGGTGATGGCGTCCCAAGTAAAACGGATGCGTCTGTAGGCTGGAAACTGGCGCAGGACGAAGATCCGACTCTTGTCGGCAAAATCTCCAGGACCCCCGGACTGGCCGAGCGCCTCCACCAGCCGGGCTGGCGGCTCCAGAGTGACGGTGCCCACACGGCCGACCTCGCCTATGACCGTGACGGTGACTGGCTGTGATTGTGTGACGTTTATCGTGACGCGTGGGGTCACGATGAACTCCTTCAGCTTCGCTTCTATCTCTCGGGAGAGCTGCGTCGGGCGCTTGCCCGCGACGAGCATCTCGCCAGCGAGGGGCAGCGCGATCTTGCCGTCCCGACGGATCTTCGCGTCGCCCGAGAGCCCCTCTTGCTCGTACACGCGGATACTGATGGTGTCCCCCACACCAATCACGTAGTCGCCCGCAGTGGAGCTTCGCTCCGACGGCGGCATCTCCAAGTACCAAACGAACTGGCCGGCGCTCGCGCAAGCGCTCGGGCCACCGAGGGCAAGAAGCAGACAACATAGCGCGAGTCGCGCTCTCGGGAACTTGGGCTGAAGCACGTTGCCGGCCATGCTAGCGTGCGCGGAGCGCGTACGGCAAGGGCAACGACTTTCAAGGTGCCGACCTCCACCACCCAGAACGCTTCGAGCAAACCGCGCCAGGGGCGCAACCAAACCGCGCGAGCCCGCCTCGCCCACTGGCTGCGACGACTACTGGTCACTTGCGCCTTCGCCTACCCCGTCAGCCTGCTCGCCACCTGCCTGGCCTTCTACTACATCGGGGAAAACTGGTGGGTGACGGCAGCGGCGCTGTATGCGCCGCGCATTTTCTTCGCCGCGCCCCTTCCCCCGCTTCTTCTCGGGCTGCTTCTGTTTCGGCTAAAGCGCCTGCTCTGGACCCAAGCCGCGGCGGCGCTGCTGACGCTGTTTCCACTGATGGGTTTTGTCTTGCCCTTGCCTAGGACGACGCCTGAGGGCGCGCCGACGCTGAGGCTGATGAGCTTCAACGTCAACTCCGCCTATGCGGGCAAAGAGCGGCTGCTCGCGCAGATCGCGGCGATTTCTCCAGACATCTTACTAGTCCAAGAGATGCCTTGGCCGGAGGAGCTCTTGGAAGCGGTGCGCGCCCATTACCCTCACGCAGAAGCGTCCACGCAGTTCATCATCGGCAGCCGCTACCCCATCCTCGAACGCACCGAACCCGCGAAGTTGCCACACGAGGGACGACAGCGGTCACCTCGCTTCATCCGCTATGTGGTCCAAAGTCCGCTCGGCAAGCTTGCCCTGTATAGCGTTCACCCCATCTCGCCGCGCGGTACCTTGGGAGTGTACGGGCTGCGTGGCGTCCTGCATGGCGTTAGAACTGGAGAGATCCTGACCGGTGATCCCGAAGCCGACGTGGGCCGCAATGCTTCGCTTCGCGCGCTGCAGGTCAGCGTCGCCGCCGGCATGGCGAAACTAGAGAAGTACCCGGTGGTGCTGGCGGGTGACATGAACCTGCCCGGCCTGAGCTCCACGCTACGCAAGCACCTGGATGAGTATGCGGACGGCTTCACGGACGCGAGCTGGGGTTTCGGCTACACGTTCCCACAGAAATATCCTTTCCTTCGCCTCGACCGCGTTCTCGCGGGTCCCGGGTTACGTTTCACCGAGTTCCAGGTCGGCTGCCCGGATTTATCAGATCACTTCTGCGTGGTAGCCAGTATCCAGCGGCGTTGAATGGCTCGGGACCGGGCTGGCTTGCCGCGGCTTCACGAGTCCCGTACACCCGCTATAGGCGAAAAGTGACGCTGGCGCTGGGCCTAGACCTCTTGCTGTTCGTGATCGGCCTGCCGCTTCAGGTAGCCGCCGCCTACCTGGCCCTTGCAACGCTACTCTCGGGCAAGCTGCCTGAGTCACAGCCGGCAGCGCTTCAGCGTCGTTTCCAGTTCGTCGTTCCGGCGCACAACGAGAGCGCCGGCATTCAGGCGACCGTGGAAAGCCTGCTCGCGGTTGACTACCCCCGCGACCTGTTCGAGGTCGTGGTCGTCGCCGACAATTGTCAAGATGACACGGCGAGCAAGGCCCAAGCAGCCGGCGCCAGCGTGCTGGTCCGGAACGACACGCAGAACCGTGGCAAAGGCTACGCGCTGCACCACGCTTTCGCGGCCACTGAAGCGACCGTGGACGCCGTCGTCGTCATCGACGAAGACACGCTGGTATCGCCCAACATATTGCGGGCGTTTTCCTGGCAACGCGAACGGGGGGCGCAAGCCATTCAGGCCGACTACGCCGTCCGCAACCCGACTGCTTCCTGGCGTACGCGGCTGATCGCGATTGCCTTCGGCAGTTTTCACATCGTGCGCTCAAGGGCGCGCGAAAGGCTGGGACTTTCCTGCGGTCTGCGCGGCAATGGCATGTGCTTTAGCACCGCTCTCCTCAGGCAGGTGCCTCACCAGGCGTTCTCCGTAGTAGAAGACGTGGAGTATGGCCTACGTCTAGGCGAGGCCGGGCATCGCGTTTACTACGCAGACTCCGCTCACGTTTTCGGGGAGATGGTGTCGTCAGCCGCAGCCTCCAGCTCGCAGCGACGTCGCTGGGAGGAGGGTCGCAAGCTGCTCGTGCGCCAGCACGGCCTGCGACTGCTCAAGGCCGGCTTCACGCGCAGAAGCGGGCTGCTGATCGATTTGGCGCTGGACTTGCTCGTCCCGCCGTTGTCTCGCATCGCGACAGGCGCTCTGCTCGGTTGCCTCCTGGCGCTTGGACTCGCGATGACCTCTAAGAACGCCGGCATTGCTCTGGGCGCCTACGGCTTCTGCGTGGCCAGCGTGGTCGCGTACGTATTGAGAGGCTGGATGCTCTCTCGCACCGGCCTTCGCGGCCTGCTCGACCTTGGTCTTTCGCCAGTCTATGTGGTGTGGAAGCTGAGCCTGCGCTTCCGGCGGCCCGCGAACGCCAGCACCGATTGGGTGCGAACCAAGCGCGAAGCGCCTAAGGCTGAAGCCTCATCAGACCCTTCCCAGCCCTAGCCTAGCGCAAGCGATACGTGCGGACTATGTGCGACCGAGAATTTCCTCGTAGGCGGCCGCGGCATCGCTTGCCATACGCTGCGGATTGAAATGCTGCAGCACGCGCGCGCGCCCGTATTCACCCATACGAACGCGCAGCGCGCGGTCTCTGAGCAAGGTCAAAATGTTGACCGTCAGCGCGGGAATATCCCAAGGCGGCGATAACAGCCCGGACAACCCGTGCTCCACCACCTCCGGAGTGCCGCCATTGTCGACAGCTACAACGGGTCGTTGCATGGCCATCGCCTCCAGGAACACCACGCCGAAGGGCTCTTCGAAGCTCGGTAACGTGAAGATGTCACAGGCCGCCATCACTTGCGGGATGTCGGAGCGAGCGCCAGTGAAGACGACATGCTCGGCGACCCCCAAGCTGTCGGCCAATGCTCGAAGCTCCTCCGTAAAGGAACCGCCATGGACGAGCCATTCGTCTGCTCCAACGACGAGTAGTTTCAGGTTGGGAAACTCAGAGCGAGCACCGGCGAATGCCTGGAGCAGCTCGCGCTGCCCCTTCCACGAGAAAAGGCGAGATACCGAGGCCAGGACGAGCGCGTCCTCCGGAATCGAAAGCGAGCGACGAAGGTTGCTGCCGTCGGTCTCGGGATCCCACTTGCTAGTCTCGACACAATTGAGCACGGTGTACACGTCGGCAGCGGGCCTGCCCATGCCGACTATCGTATTCGTGACGTAGCGCGATATACTAAGTACGGCGTTCGCGTTGTTCACGCCCCAGCGCGCTGGCGCGCTGTATTCACTCGACCATTTCACGTGTACGTGCACGACCGACTTGGCTCCCGTGAGCTTGCCCAACAACACTCCGTACAAGGCGTCACGCGGTCTCTCCGTACTGTGGATGACGCGGATGCGATTAGTCTTGATATACCGGCACAACTTCCTGAAGTCGGTCGGGAAATTCCCGGACGCCTTCAGCGCCGACAGCACGTCTCTGAAGCTCTGGCCGCGAAAACCTGGCACGAACTGCGTGGGCCTCACGCTCAGGTTAGGCACCCCGCGAAGCATGCGCAGCGAATCAGGCTCCGCGCTGCCGTCCCCAGTGGTGCACGCCACGTGCACATCGAAGCGGTCGCGATCCAGATGCCGCATCAAGTGAGCGTGAATCGCCGCGTCAGCTCCAAAGCCTTCCTGCGACTGAACGAACAGCACGCCTAGCTTTTCGGTCATCCTGAGGGGCAGCTATATAGGGCGGACCGACGGCCAGCGCGAGCTAGTTTGTTGTCTCCGGGGAAGGCGAGCTACGCGATCTGCTGCGCGGGATGTTCGCCGTGAGCTCGACGAAGTCGCCCCGCGCGAAGTCCTGCTCAGCGCTGCGGAGCTCCGCTTCCAGCTCGGCCGGCATCGTCACTTCCGGGCTCTTTGCGGCGTTGGGCGTGGCCATGGCCTGAAATCCCACGCTTCGGGCCACTTGTCACGAAATCGGCGAGAATCGCGCCCGGCTCGTCCAGCCGATCACGATCGCCTCCTCGAACGGAACCCACACCGCGCCAACCTCCTGATCTTGCTGGGCAGGAAAGTCGAGTTGCGCCCCCGCGCAACCCGATTTGAACCTCCGGTCTCGACTGGGGGTTCAATGCTTTTGTGGCGTTTTTTTGTTGGTCGCTCGCCCGCTCGCCTGCTCGCCCGCATGCGGAACCACCCTTGCGAATTCGCGGTGCCGCGGCGACACTTGCGCGTGACCAATCTCGATGTGCGGGAAGCTCCCGCGAACGCACCGCATTCGCGGCCGACGCGGTTGCGCCCGCGTCGCTTGGTCGGCAGGGACAGCGAGATCCGCGATGTGACCGACAGCGTCGCGTCGGCGCCGGTGACGACGCTGACCGGGCCTGGCGGGGTCGGCAAGACCGCGCTCGCGATCGCCGTCGCGGCAGCGTGCGCCGCAGACTTTCCTGACGGCGTGACCGTCGTCTGGCTCGGCTCGGTGAGGTCCGCGGAGCTCGTTGCGGCCGAAGTCTCCGCGCAGCTCGGGTTGCCGAGATCGGGTGGCCAGTCTTACGAAGACGCGCTCACGCACTGGCTCACCGAACGTGATGTCTTGCTCCTCATCGACAACTGCGAGCACGTGGTGTCCGCCGTCGCCGATCTGGTCGATGCGCTGACCGCGCGTCTTCCGCGTCTTCGAGTTCTTGCGACCAGTCGAGAGCCCCTGTGGATCGACGGTGAGGTGACCTACCGACTCGCCCCTCTGTCCGTGGTAGGGCCAGACGCGAGCCTCGAGGACGTCGCTGCGAGCCCGGCGGTGCGGCTGTTTCGGGAGCGAGCGGGTACGCTTGCGCAGGGAGCGCTCGACACCGAGCGCGCCGCACGTCTCTTCGGAGAGATATGCCGCCGCGTCGATGGTCTCCCGCTCGCGATCGAGCTGGCAGCAGCGCGCGTGGCCGGGCTCGATCTCGAGGACATCGCCTCTCACCTCGACGATCTCTTCAACTTGCTGCCGCAACCGGCGCGACGGGCCGACGGCGCTCAGCGCTCGCTCCGCGCCACCGTGGAATGGAGCGATGCCCTCCTCACGGAGGAGGAGCGGCGCCTCCTCTGGCGGATGGCCGTGTTCGCCGGTGGGTTCGACCTGACGGCGATCAAGGAAGTCTGCGCGAGCTTTGGCCAGACCGCAGCGCAAGTCGCGGACCTCACCGCCCGCCTCGTCGAGAAATCGCTGCTCCTCAAGCGAGGCGACAGCGGCCTCTATCAACTGCTCGAGACGATTCGCCAGTACGGAAGCGAGCAGCTCACCGCTGCCGGCGAAATCGACGCCGTCCGTGAACGTCACGCGCGCTTCTACCTCGGCGTCGCCCTTCAGGCATGCGCCGGCCTGATGACCGGGTCGGAGCGGCCGCACCTCGACGTGCTCGGACGCATTGACGACAACATGCGCGTCGCGCTCGCGCGCCTTCTGCTGATCGACCCTCGCGCAGCGTTGGAGCTCTCCGCTTCGCTCCTGGCGTCCTGGTGGATTCGAGGCAGGCTCCGCGAAGGCATCGGCTGGATCGAGCAAGCGCTCGCCGCTGCGCCGGACGCGCCGCCCGAGCTCCGCGCGACGGCGCGCTTCGCGCATGGCTTCCTCATCGCGCAGGACGCCGAGGACTGGGGGGGCGCCGCCAGGTCGATCGACCTCGGTATCGCTCTCCTCGCGAACGCGAGCGAGCCGCCGCCGGTGGCACGCCTCAACGTGACGCGTACCATCCGCCACGCCATCACGTATCTCGCGACCCCTCTTCCGGAGCTCGCCGCGCATCTGGACGAGTCGCTCGTGACGGGCGTCTCGTGCTGCTACGAGCCGCGGAGCAACATCGCCTGGACGACCTGAACGGAGGTCCTTTGAGGAGTGGTTCGTTCTGAACGAACCGCGCGGGAACGACGAGCGAACGCCTCACTCGTGGAGGCGATGATGACCACGATACCCGCAGCAAAAACCGCAGCAAAGACGCACGCATTTGCCAATGGCGACCGGATGCCTCTCATCGGCCTCGGGACCTGGAAAGCGGACCCCGGCGACACCTACGCGGCCGTGAGGGAGGCCATCCGGGCCGGATACCGGCACATCGATTGCGCATCCCTGTACGGCAACGAGGCGGAGATCGGTCAGGCGCTCCGGGACGGTGACGTGACGCGCAAGGATCTGTGGATCACCTCGAAGCTTTGGAGCAACGCGCACGGCCGAGGGAACGTCGAGCCCGCGCTCCGGAAGACGCTGAATGATCTCGGCCTCGAGTACCTCGACGTCTACATGATCCACTGGCCGATCGCGCTGAAGCCAAGCGCGGTCCTCCCCGGGAAAGCCGACGACTTCATGGTGCCCTCGGAGGCTCCGATCCACGCGACGTGGGCGGGAATGGAAGCCCTTGCGGCGGCGGGACTGACGCGTCATCTCGGCGTCTCGAACTTCTCCGTCAAGAAGATCCGCGACCTACTCCCGCACTGCAAGCTCAAGCCGGAGGTCAATCAGGTGGAGATGCATCCGCTGTTCCAGCAGAACGATCTCGTCGCCTACTGCCGCTCGGAAGGCATTCACGTCACGGCGTACGCGCCGCTCGGCTCGGGCGATCGGCCCGCATTCCTCAAAGCACACGACGCGCCGGTGTTGCTCGACAACGCGGTCATCAAATCGATCGCCGATGCGCACGATCGTACGCCCGCCCAGGTGCTCATCGCATGGCACGTCCAACGTGGGATCTCGACAATCCCGAAGTCGATCACCCCGGCGCGTCTGCGCGAGAATCTCGCGGCAGCCCAGGTCGAGTTGACGAAAACCGAGCTCGAACGGATCGCCGGCCTCGACAAGCACTGTCGCCTGATTGCTGGCGCGTTCTGGGCCGTCGAGGGCGGGCCCTGGACCCTCGAGACGATCTGGGACGGGCCCTGACCATCCGTCGCGGACGCCCGGCGGGACAACACATCGTGTTCCAGCGTGCGTATCGCCCCCGCGATTTGAACCTACGACTCGAGCACGCGGTCTTAGCCGCCCACAACTCGAGAATCGGAGTGAGGATCAGGGAGGATCAGGCTATCGACCTTGACGTGCTCGCCATGGGGGAGGTCCGAGCTCGGGATTCGGGATTCCCTGGCCCTGCCCACGGTAAGGAAAGTTACGGACACCCCCGGAGCCGCCCGTAACCGAAACTCCGCCGTGAGCACCGGACCGCAGCGAAAACGAAGCCAGGTCTGCCAGGCCGCCCGGGCGCGCGCGTGGTGTTTGACAGCCGAAAGGTGATGAAAGCTCAGGTTAAAGACCCGGGTTGGCGCGTGCTCTGTTTGGCTCTAACTTACCCACTATGAGCTGCCTTCCGACCTATTGCGACGCTTGCGAGCGAGCATCGGCAACGGAGAGCGGCGCGACGGCGTTCGAGTGCGCGGTCTGCGGGAACGCCCAGCGCGTGCTGCCTGGAGCCTCCTACGGCGCTGCGGACGTGCCATTGTTCGACGAGCTCGAAGCGATCGTGTATCGCGCGCAGCTGAGCCGGAGCGAGGCGAGCCTAATCGCGGAGCAGATCGAGCGCTCCTCTCAGGACGTCCTGGGCTGGAGCGAAACCCTCGTACTACTTAGCCAGCGTCTAACGGGCCTGGAAGCATTCACTCGTGGCGCGACCGTGGAGCCCGCCCGGCTCCGGCGCTTGATGGGAATGCTCTTGTCTCTCGTCTCCGCGCGCAAGCTGGAACGCACCGACACGGGCACCTCTGGCACATATAGCAGACTAAACGACGACCTGTTTGCGAAGGTGCCCGTGGTGAAGGGCCCACGCAAGAAGCCGCGCACCCGCACAGCCAAGTGACACAGTACCTGCCGACCTATTGCGACGCATGCCAGAGGGCAGCTGCGATTGAACGTACCGGAGGCAACTTCACTTGCTCGTTTTGTGCGGGCCCGAATCGCGTCCTTCCGGGGGCCGCCTATGGTGTGGCGGACCTCCCGCTGTTCGTCGAGCTCGAAACGATCGTCGAAGCCGCCAAACTGACGAGCATCGAAGCCAGTCTCGTGGTCGACGAGCTGGAGCGCTGCAGTTCGGATGTCGAGGGCTGGCGCCAAACTCTGGAGCGGTTGAGCCCGCGCCTACCAGGCTTGGAGGCCTTCGCGGCGGTGGTCCTGGACCATCCTGCCCACCTGCAGCGCTCGATGGGAATTCTGCATTGCGTCTCGTCGGCGCGTAAACGGGGGAGCCGCAAGCTGCCGTAGCTCCGGACCGGCCCTACTCCTCTTCGACTTCGTCGTTTTCGTCGTCTTCTTGCTCTTCGGCGTCGCGGGCCGCCTTTTCGTCGTTGTCGGGCGCGCGTAGCTTGTAGCCGGAGCCGCGCAACGTTTCGAGCGGAAGGGCATCCCCCAGCTTCGCGCGTAGCCTGCGAACGTGGATGTCTACGGTGCGCGGGCCACCCTCGTAGCGGTTGCCCCAAACGCGAGCCAGCAGGTGCTCTCTAGACAACACCTTGCCCCTTCGTTCGCACAGATACGCCAGCAGTGCGAACTCCTTCGCCGTCAGGGCGACGGGGCGTCCGTCCACGAACACTTCGTGACCGGCCTTGTCCACCACGATACCCGCCACCTTGTGACGCTCTTCCGTAGCGAACTCGCTCCGGCGCCACTCCAGCGCCCGAATTCGTCCATACAGCTCCTCCGGAACGTACGGATGAAGTACGAAATCATCGAAACCTGAGGAGGGTTCGATGCGCGCAATCTGCCCAACTGTTACCGCAATGATCGCGCCAACATTGTCGAAGTAGGGCTCCTTCCGCACCGCCCGCAGCGCAGCCACCGCCAAGTCGGGGCGATCCAGCGCCTCGAAGACCAGGGCACGCGGTCGGACCCCCATTTCGTCGTCATCTTCGCGGATCAGCTCGACGGGATCGTCCCAGAGGTCGAGCGTTCTTACCGTCGCGCCTAGCTGGCGTAACGTAGCTGAAGCTCCTTCCTCACGCTCGAGCATCGGGCCGTGGCCGATGACCGCTACGAAGCTTTTGGCCCTAGAATGCTCAGATTTCGGTGCCGCCAACGGTTATCCGTGAGATTTTGATGGTTGGGCAGCCCACTCCGACTGGAACGCTTTGGCCGTCCTTGCCACAGGTCCAGTTGCCATCGGAGAGAGCCACGTCGTTACCCCTGTCTCTTATACACAT
>ENA-ORBV01011625-ORBV01011625.1-microbial-mat-metagenome-genome-assembly--contig:-NODE-11625-length-13776-cov-50.749398_pt1 | contig 13776 bp, 5 predicted proteins | sample MGYA00237777_ERZ505514 | MGnify/ENA primary metagenome ERZ505514 (study PRJEB26160, sample SAMN06269048) | microbial mat metagenome | isolation source: Oligotrophic lake microbial mat | place...
GGCATTCAGGGAAGCAAGAAGGGATGGTGACTGTTGTTTCTTGGGCATGATAGGGAGGGAAGAGGAGGGTGGTGGCACAGCAGGGTGATTTTGACTAGCATGTGGAAGTGCGCAGCAGTCAAGGCGTCTGGAGCATTGGAATTGTGGGCGGTGTGCGAAGTGCATGTAGCAGAGGAAATGTTAGGTTGAGTGTGCTAACTGCTGTGCTGTTTGTCTTGGGTGTCACAGGTAGCAAACAATGTTTAACAGTCTGAAGAAAGGAAAGGTGGGAAGGGCAGGAAGTGTGCATGGCATGGGACCTTATGAGGCGAAAGTGGTGGCGGAGGCCAAGAAGCAGGTTGACAGGGTGTTGAAAGACATCGTGGAGGTGGCAAAGAAGTTGGGAGAGGAGGAGGCGAAAGTGAAAGTGAGCATTGTAACGGGTGGAGGAGGAAGGAAGCCTGAAGGGATGGTTTATGACGAAAAGAAGCCGGAACAGAGGTACAATTACAGCCCGGAGTATTACTTGATGAACAACGATTATTTGGACGATGTGGATTTTGCGGTGGCAATGAGAGAACATGGGGCCAATTACAACAATTACAAATCTGAGAGCACGGTGGACGATTTTGAGAAGGAGAAGCTCAAAGTGAAGGTTTTAGTGAAAGAGGCCGTGGGGAAGGTGGCGGAACAGCTCAAGGTTTTTGGCATCATGGATGCAGAATTGCCGAAGTACAAAGATGTTCCAAAGGGCAGCACAATGAAGCACAAAGACAGAGCAAAGTTGAAGGTGTGCGATGCTACGCGCGTTAGGGTAGGAGTGAAGGAAAGGACGCAGGAGGACCCTAGGTTTGTGCTGTTAACGGAGAAGGTGGTGGGAGTGATGAAGGTGGAGAAAGGAGCAAAGAAGGGAGGAAAAGAGAAGGAGAAGGAGGAGAAGGTGGTGAAGAAGCAGCGGATGACGGATGTGTCTTATTATTTGGTGTGTGGGAAGTGCAAGGAGAAGGAGCCGGACGGAGGTGGGGCTCACAGGTGTTGTTTGGTGTGCAGAGTGGGCATCCATGGTTTCATTGGAGAGGATGGGAAAGGGCGTGTGCAAGCTTGGCCGGAAGCAGTGTTTCCACATGTTTGTGGGGGGCAGGCAAAGGCGAAAGAGGCGGTAGATCTGCTGTACGAGAAGAAATATTTTCCAAGGAGGGAGATTCTGGGCACGGTTTACGATCGCTTGATTGATAGATGGAACCAGTGGGATGTGGAGAAACCGTTTCCGCCTGGGTGGGCGATCAAGCCAAAGCTGCCTGGGAGCAGGGCGCATGATGATGATAATCGCTTTTACTTGGTGGTGCCAAATGCTGTGCCTTGGTACGAAGAAGTGTTGGAGGCGAAGAAGGTTTGGATGAGTGGAGTGAGACTTTTGTTGTGGGTGATGTGCACCACTGACACAGTGGGGGAACACACAACAGTGGGTTGGTGGGCGACAATTGCGAGTGATGATAGGAAGCCACCAATGCCAATTCCAGACAAGGCGATGCTGCCGTTGCACATCATCTATGCAGGGTTTCCGAAGTTACCGAAAGGAGTTTCGTTGAAGGATTTTGTGGAAAAAGGAACGAAGGAGATGGAAGGCAAGCCTCAGCCTTATCACACTGACATTGACATGACGCCAGTGGAGGGATCAGTTGGAACCGAGGAGTTGAAGAAGAGGTCAACACCACACAGCATGTTAATTGCATTGCAAGACAAGCGACGCATTAGGTTTGCAAACAAGTCCGGTGGTGAGGAGGTAGTTGAGATCGAAGCGAAGGATGAGATTCTTTTCTTCCCTGCCAAGAGCACTCATGCGGGGGACATCTACGGGAAGGATGAGGTGCAGAGTTTGCATCTAGGATTGCATGTTGAGATTGATTCGGAACTGATAGAGTGGGAGAAAAAGGATGTGCTGCTAGACATGAAAGCCATAGCGAGTCTGCAGCCTTATTACATGGACAGGTTTCCCAAGGACAGTTTGGTGGACCAAGTGGATGGGGGGGTGGAGACGTTGGTGAAGGTGCTGAATTCCACTTTGAAAAGTGGGAGGCAAGGTAGCGCGGTTGTCCCAACTGTGGCTTCACGCAAAGCTGTGGTGAAGGCGGTGGAAAAGGGTGTGGCGGTGCTGATGGAGAAGGTTAGATCGCTGAAGGCGGAGCTGGAGGAAGGTGGGACGAGGAAGCGGAAGGCCGAGGGGAACCAATTGGGTTCAAGCCCAAGAAAGAGAGCGGGAAGCACAGGTCGGAGTGGAAGGAGAGAGGTCAAAAAGAAGGGGAGGAAGAGCCCCCCAGGAGAAAAGTTTGTGATGAAGATAGTAAAGGGGCGAAAGGATTTTGTCAAGGAGGACGTTGAGGAAGCCGAGGCTTTTGTGTTGAAGGAGGTGTCATCGCAGATTTTGTGGGGTGATTTGGTGAAGAGCATCCAGGAGGAGCATGGATCTTGCTGGCAGGTGACGGTGTGGAAACGAGGAGCGGTGGATCGGGAGTGGACGTTGGGTGAGGTTGGCTTGGAAAACTGCAAGATTGTTGTGATGTGGGACGGAGGAACGACGAAAGCAGTCGGAAGCAAGGATGACAAAGGTGGAGGAGGACGTGGTCGGAAAGGGGACGACGAAGACTCGCAAGGTGAGGAAGAAGACGAGAGGAAGATGCCAGGAAAGGAGAAGGGAGGTGAGGAGTCATCAGTGGGAGGAAGTGGAAGCGGAGCAGGCGGACAGAGGAATGAGATGATGAAAGGTGAGGCAGGTGGAGGGTTGGAGGATCTGGTGGAGGAAGGGTGTGAAAAAGCAGGGGATATGTCTGAAGAAGGCAAATTGGAGGATGTGGGATTTCAGATGTCGGACAATAAGGAAGGAGAAGGAGACCATGGTGGAGTGGCAGAGGACAGCAGTCTTTCTGTGACAGTAGCTGGGAGAGAGGAACCAGCAGCAGCAGAGGCCAGGCGCCCTGACGTGAAAGTTGATGATGCTAGAAACAGCAAAGGAAAGATGACGATACAGACTTGCCTGAAGTTTTTTGGGTTGCCATTGGATGCCAGCGTGCGCCAGGTGAGAGCGAAGTACAAACAATTGGCATTGCAGCACCACACTGACAGAGGAGGATCAAAAGAGGTCATGCAGGTGTGCAATGAAGTGATGAATTATTTGGAGGACCACATTGTTGAGATAAATGATGACGATGAGTGAATGTGTTGTGGATGATGTAGAGAACTCATTTGTAATTGAGATTGTTAAACAGCCACTGGCATAGAAGGTGGAAGTTGCATTTGCGTTGTAGCTAACTGTGTGCCGCGTTGCTGTCTTTAATTAGAGAGAAAGGTTGGGCAGCGTGGGCAATGTGAAGGAAGGCGTGGAGGAGAAAAAGTCAAGGGAGAGCAGAAGGTGCAGTGGAGCAGAGGAAGTGCGAGAGGGATTGTTCAAGAGAAGGCTGCAAGAAGCAGCGACAGGTGGGACCATATTTAGGAAGAAGTCGGTGTCTTCATCCAAGCAGAGAGCCACAGTTGGCGCTGCCATTTTGGATGGTTGCGAGAAGAGTGTGCGAAAGGAGAGAAAGAGGGAGGCGAATCGGGTTGCGGTGTGCAGAGGATTGGTTCGAGTGGACAAAAGCGCCATAGACAGGCGCACGGTGTTTGACATGGGTCCGTATGAGAGAAATGCAATCTACATGCGTGGGTCGAAGAAGCACAGCCCAGAGTTGCCAAAAGTTGAGGGGACAAGGGTGAGTCCACACCGGATAGCTAAGTGGGTCGATGTCGAAGACAGTGACGAAATTTCTGTGCTTGCTGGCACCGGAGCAGGTGTTCTGGTGTGCCATGGAGAGGAAGAGCTGGCATTGTTGGTGCCAAGGAGTGTTGCAGCAGCAGAAAGGATGGTGACAAAGAGCAGGAGATTGGATGATGTGTTTCAGGCTTTGGAGGCATTGGAGGCGGGAGCCTCTGGGAGCACATGTCGAAACAATCCTAGGTGCCAGAGGGTTGTGGGAGTCGATGGTGCCAAGTCCAAGTATGTAAACGTTGGGACTAAGAGTGCAAAGTTTGGGGCAGGTTTGACGACGACCACAGCAGCTTTGAAACAGAAGAAAAACCAAAGGCACTATGAGGCATTCAGCAGTTGGATCAAACGATTGGAGCATGGGGTTTCATCGTATTTGCCATTGTGGTTGTGCGATGTGACAACCCGCGCATGTGACAGGGGAATGCCTTTGGTAGATGCAAGCATTTCAAAAATATGGCCCGCCATGGTGGCAGGCAGAAATGTGTTTCTGAATGTCCACACTGACCGAGACCTTGTTTGGTGTCTTACAACAGTTATAGCTGAAGGGCTTGTGGAGGTGGAAGACGAGGTGATATGTTATTTTTGTTTTCCATCATTGAATGTGGCAGTGCCATTGAGAAATGGAGACATGTTGCTCTTTAACCCCAATGTGCCGCACTGCGTGTCGAGTCGTTGCAATGGAGAGAAAGAGGCGTTCTGTGTGTCGTTTTACTTTGATCCGTTGTTGCCTTCAGAAAATAGCAACGGTCACGCTCTCACGTTGGAGGAAGAGATGGCCGACAAGAAAGTGCTAGAGCATCTTGGATAAGGTTCAGTCAGTCTCCTTGATAAATGTTAATGCGGTTTTTTTCCCGATATAAGGTGTTATCTTATCACGGTTTTTTACCCGCAATAACAGGAGTCGTGGTGAAATAGCATGAAATGTGAATGCAATGGATCGTTTTTAGGTATGGAAATGTTAATGCGGTTTTTTTCCCGATATAAGGCATTATCTTATCACGGTTTTTTACCCGCAATAACAGGAGTCATGGTGAAATAGCATAAAATATAAATGCAATGGATTGTTTTTAGGTATGGAAATGTTATTGTAGAACATGCATTTGGTTTTCTTTGTTATTTTCGTGAGACACAGACAATTGACATGTAGTGGCTAATTATGTTTATTCGAAATCCAAAGGGGCAATGTTGAATCCAAAGTCTTCGGGAGCACTTCCATGGGCTTCCTCGCTGTTGGGGGAGCTGAATCTCTGCTTAACTTTGGGGATGATGTCTTCTTCATAGAATGCAAGGAGGAAATCTAAGTCTTGTAGAAGCTCTTCATTGGAAGGACTCATGTTTGTCTCGGGGTCACTGGAAAGGCGGACAACAACATTGTACCAGATGTCATCGATGGTGAGGTAGGAGGACAGCTTTTTGCATTGATCAAGTTGAAGGGGTGCAAGATCTCCGGTGTATTTCATCTGTGTTTTGGGTCCTTTGAATTTGTAGGTTGCTTGGATGAGAGGGCTGTTGTTAATTTCACAGAGGTTGCGCCCAAAGGCTTCTCTGTTGGCGGCAGTGTTCCCCTGTTGTTTCCCAGGAGGGAGAAGAGACAAGGCCACTGAGACCATCCGCCCTTTGCTGTCTTCATAATAAGCTTGTGGGTCTTGAGGATGGCGCATCCAGTAGATGCCATGAATGTGTGCTTTGTCCACAATCATTTCAGAATGGCTGGGACTGTTGCAGAATTGCATGAAAGGCCAACAGAATGCTCCTTCTTCACCATCGGGTCCATGGATGAGGGCAATCATGTCCATTGACTGAACTGCAGTGGTTGAGACTTTCATTTCTCTAGAAGCAGGCTTGGCAGGGGAAGAGGGTTTTACACTTCTGATTGCATGGCGGGTGTGTTTGGGTGTTCCCACCTCCCGAGCAGGCTCATTGGATGAAGCTTCCGCTAGCTTGGGCAACTTAGCTGCTGGTTCACCCGATGATTCAGATGGCAGGATGGGTTCACAAGAGTGTTTCTTGTTTTTCTCTGAGGCAGCGCTAGCTTTGGCAGCAGGTTTAGTAGGAGCCATGGTGAAGAAGATGGAAGGAGAAAAGAATATTTGGTTAATTTAGTTTTTGTTGGGCAAAGGAGGAAGGAAATTAATTTGTGCCTCCCGTGAGAGACAGCAAGGTGTTGAATTTGTAACAAATGAGAATTCAAAGAGTGAGATTAACTTGTTGGGTTGTAAAAATGAGAACCCTATCCCCTGTTGGAGACAGAGGAAAGAAGGTGGGTGCTTGCTGCATCGAAGGAAAGATTTTTTTTTTAAGAAAAAGCAAAAAGAACCCTACTGTCAAAGGTGAGGCAACAAATGAGAACACATAGATCACCGGTAGGCACAAGAATCATTTGCAGAGAACAGGAGAGTGGTGTTGAAGCAAGGTACTGTTTTGGCCAGTGCTATAGCAGAAGCCGACAGAGTGGTTGCACACCTGCAGATGATGTGAATTTTTAGGTATAAAAACAATAATAAATAAATGAGTCCGTCCTTTTGTCAGATTCAGTCCGTCCTTTTGTCAGATTGCTTGTTAACCTTATCTCTATGGTCTTGGCTTCGGTAGAAGGGTTTCTTATTGCGGTAATTTGCCCGGAATAAGGGGATTTGTTATTGCGGTAATTTGCCCGTAACAAGGAAAGAAGAATAGGCCAGGGGCTTTGCTTGCAGGAAGAAAAGAGTGTTGAGATGTGAAATGGTGTAGGAAGAATTAGTTAGGTTTTAGAGAAGACCATTGTTGATGAGGTTGCGGAATTTCCTGTTAGCTCTGTCAGCATTCCATGCATCAGTCTCCCATCCTTCATTCGGGTTTTCAAGGGTGGCAATGTCTCTGAAACCGGCAAAGAAGAATTTGATGGAAGGATCTTGGCGGAGATCTGTTAGGTAAACAAGAGAATGCCATTGATCGTCCCAATCATTGCCAACTAAGAGGAGGCGGATGTGAGCTCCCTCACGAACTCTAGAAAAGCCAACGTTGACTTGCTCATATGACCAGTTGCATTGGTGACTGCCACACCTTGACATAGCAAGAATGCATCGATCCATTGTTCGTCCTTCAGATTTGTGACATGTTGAAACAAAAGCAAGCTCCACAGGAAAATGAGAGCCAAGGAGCACTTTGGATGGACCAAAATATTCGGAACCACTGACAACTGTTTCATTGTCATCCCAGTGAGGAGCATTGTTTGGTGGCAATGGGATGACAATGTTGGAATTGTCGGAACGAGGACGGGTGATGGAGAATGATTTCAGAGCAGAAATGATGTGAGTGGGCATCGCATCTGGAATGACTATTTCAACATTGATAGCAACAGGCGTTTCCTCCATGAAAATGATGTCTCCTGGATAGCTGCGGCTCAATCTTTCCTCCAACAGCCGTTGCTGTGGTTCGTTAAACTTTATGGAGTGGTATTTCACAGCCAGTCCGTTAACAAAGAAGAGGTCCTGGTGGATGTTTTCCGTGATGTATCCTCTGCCATTGGGAACAAAATACTCATAGAAGCAAGGATCACGGAGGGCAACATTCATGAGTTCAGGAGGGGGCATGTTCTTCCATGAGTGTTTTTTCCTTCCTGTGAGCCAGCTTATGACCACGGTGTTTGCATACTTTGCATACTGGGCTGCTCGAAGGGGGGTCAGAGTGCGACGTTCCCTGTTAGTTGTCGTGATGACTGGAGCCAGCAGCCATTCTTCCTCCTCTAGATCTTTCTTAGACAAGAGTTGATACTGGAAGATGGATTTGAGAAGGATTGGCTCGCCATTGAATCGGGCATTTACGAATTTGGTGTGTTGCTCGTCTTGGGATCGTTCTTGAGTGGACAGATGAAACCAGCGACACTGCGTCATAATTTCTGTTCCGACATTGTGGGGATGGTTGGGATTCTTTCGTTGTTCCTGGGGTGTTGGTTTTGGAAACAAGTTAGGACGCCTTCTTGGAAGGGTTTTAGCTGGATTCTTTCTTTGATTGAGCCACCGTCTCACGAAAGCGTCCATGTATTTGTCCATGATGGCCTGGGTGATCGTTTTAGGGACTTTGACAGGCCCAAGTTGAGACAGATCACCGCTCATGGTCACGGGAACTCCACCGAAAGGAGCTTTCATGTTGTCACAGGCAATTTGACAATGATAAGAAAGCTGGGCAATGTGAAAGGGAGCTTGAGTTGAAACTTCTTCAAGACGAAGAGCGCCACGCTCCTTGAAGTTGTTCTGCTGCAATTCTTTGATGAGATTGACATTCACATGGCCGAATGCTGCCGAGTGGCGTCCTGCATCCAATTTTAGAAGGCCAGCAGTTGTGCGGCCTAATATGCCCAATGCATTGACTGCGTTGAAAGCTGTTTTCAGATTGTATTTTCCGCTAACTTCGCTGGCCGCAATGACACTCTTCATGCAATGGGTTTTCCCAGTTCCGGCTGGTCCATGGAGCATTGAGAACTGCGGAAAATGTGGAACGGTGCCTTTGAGGCTGCCGACATATTGATTGTAGAAATCTAAAGAGCAGCTAGGCTTGTTGTAGAATTGTTGCCGAATTGCATCCCACTTATCAATGACATCGGAAGAAGCATGTTGATGTGTTGGTTTGGTTTGCTGACTGTTGACATGTTGGGCTGCCCAGTCGCGCATGGCATCAACCTGAGCGTAAATGGTGTCACGGTCAATGGAGCAGAGGAATGAGGCTCGAATCTTGCCGGGTCGTCTGCCACGCTTCTGAATGAAGGATTTTTCGATGGATGTTTGTGCAAAAATGGAGCTAAGAACTTCCTTCTGGTCTTTGTCATGAAGGATCTGGAATTGAACACTGCGCATGGAAGCAGCAGACAGGCCTTCTGAAGCTGCTTCTTCTTGGAAGGCATCAGTTTCCTCGACAAAGGCAGCCTTGTTGCGAAATCTAGCCATGGTGATAGCTGCAGAAGCTGCAAGGGTGCTGTTTGTCCACATGTCGCGGGCACTGGCCCGATAATGCCTGGCAATCTTTGTTATCAGAGATGAAGTCAGAAGTCCTTGCATGTGGTTGTCCATTATCATGCAGCGGAATTTGTCGACAACGCTGGAATTGTGTTTCCAATCTTGCACCAAAGTCTCCAAGCTCTCCCAATCATAGGAATGCTTTGAGTGGATGGTTTCTGGGCGGAAGAGAAGGAGATAATACTTCGCATAGGGATCAGCTTGTTCTTTCCACGCCAGATGTGGCTTGCTGAATTTGGGAGCCATGGGCTTGTTGCCTGGATGCGGTGGGATGGTTCCTACCAGTTGGGGTGTCGTTTGTTTGACTTTGATTTGCAAGTGTGCGTCTGTGCATCCTTCAAACAATGGCGAGAAGGGAAAATGGCCTGGGCTGAGGGTGTGTGGGCTGTTCACATACTTCAGACAACCAAGAAACTCATAATAATTCAAGTGAGCAAGGGCTTTGTCGCGAAACAAATAGAATGCAGCTTGAGGGACCAAAATAGATTTGATTTTCTTGCGCCCAGAAGTGACAGTGGATGGCTCCTGTGCTGCTTGTTGAGGAAGATTGACTTTCCTAATGAACCCAAGTTCTTTGAAGATAACGCGGCGACGGAGCTGATGAGCTTGGCTGCTGATGTCTTGAGTTTCTTCCGTGTCTGTTTGAGATTCGATGTCTGGGACATGGTGATCAAGATATGCAGCATTGACAGCAGCCTGCAAACTTTCTTCAGGTGATGGTCCAGACACATTTGGTGTGGGCATGTCATCATCGGAATCATCATTGACAATGAAGCTTTGCAATGACCAATCATCTTCATCATCACTGTGGCCTGCTTCCATTGTTGCAAAGTGAACTTCTTCATCGCCTAGAACTTCCCTGTGGGATCGGCGGTCGGCAAGCTCCTGGTAGAGTTTGTCCAAGCGATCCTCTTCTTGTTTGGTTTCCTCCAAATATTCACGAAAAGCACCAAGAGCACAAGGGTTGCCGTATTCATACCGATCGAGTTGAATCATGCTGGGCAAACCAAGAAGAGCACCTGCTATCTGATAATCTGAAAGCTCCATGAGCAATCCCATCCGATTGAGCGACCTGGAAATGAAATATTTTGTTGTCCTTTGGAGAGTGTCTCGGTCCTTGAGACTGGAACTTTTGTATGTTTCCACATGCTTCAAAACTGACTGCAAGATGGGAAGGGTTTGGATGATGGGACACTTGTTCTTTCCTTGATAGGGGATCAAATAAAACAAAGCACTCTTTGCATGGCAAGTGCTCCCAAGCAATTCGAAATTGTTGTGGGAGCCACTGCAGAAGCTCATCAGTGGGTTGAATGCGGCAACATAGCCATTTGATTGAGCAAGTCGATCTGCAGCATGCGAGCGAATCGTTTCCAGTTGATCATCGGTGGCATCTTTTTCAATCCATTTCCAGAAAGCAGAGTGCACATTGTTGAAAGGCTGCATAGGTGTTAGCAGTGCTTTGAGTCCCTGAAGAAATTCAGCTTTGGGGGGATTGGCCTGCGAGAGAAAAAGAGGGACATCCAGCGTCGGCCGTTGAGTTTTCCAGATGATCACGGAATGATTTGGCTTCCTTCTTAAGAAGTCCTTGCATTTGTATTTTTTTTGTGGCCTCAGCAAAGATGGATGTTCTCGGAAAGTGTAGGCATCATAAAGAGGAGTGTCTTCATCTGCCTTTTTCCACTTTTCGTCTTGGTTCTCGTTTGATGCCATGCCATTTGTGGTGGAGGGTGCATCAGTTGTGTCAAAGTGAGGCTGGTCGCTGTTATTGCGGTTTTTTTCCCGGAATAAGCCATCATCTGAGAAAGTTGCTGTTGTAACACTCCAATCATCATCATCAGATTCGACATCAATGCTGCCCATGCTTTTTGCATCTTTGGAACTGTCTTCTGAGTGTTCATCACTGTCAGAAACTCCATCCCACTCACAAACTTTGGGATTTGGCTTCAACCGTTTCCCACGTCTTGCACACAATAAGATGGGCTCTGTTTTCTGCGAATCGGGACACCGAAAACAGAAGCGGCATCCTGTCATGCCGAGAACTCCTTTGTGGCAAGTGTTGTTGTGAGGATCGTTGCAATGACATTGCATGGCGCTGCCTTGTGCTTGGACAACATTGAAAATGTCTTCATGGACTTTGTTGGTGGAATTTTGATCAATTCCCTGTGGGATGATTGTTGTTGTTGTTCCAGGAAAAATCAAGAGTGGGTTGGGTCTTGACAACAAAGCATCTTTTGGCGCCATTGCGTTGGTGACACTCTGGTCGAGCTCCCAATGATGACGCTTCTTCAAAACAATTCTCTTTACCAATGTTGCCACCTGAGCGCCAGTCTGCAATTGCGACTTCACCACTGAGTCAATAACATCAGACATTTTCTTGCACAAATCTGGAAGTGTGCAGAAGCGTTGCAAGGCATAGGAACTAAGCCCCCCATTTATGATGAGGTGTGTGTGAAGGTGACCTTTGGCGTGGTCTTCAATGCACCCAGTGGCACACAATGTGTAACCTGTGATGCCCTTGCGAGATCGGAAATATCTCGTCTTCCTTGTGGATGGGCCAGCAGTTTTAGAGAAGAAACCTTTGTCTTCAGGTGTCAAGCCAAAGAAAATGTTGAGAATGTCACGCAGCATTTTCTTGTTTTCTTCGACAAAGGAAATGGGGTTCTTCTTTGCAATGCTGGCCCGGTCGGCTTTGTTAATGTAAGCTTGAGGGATCCTTATGGTGCCAGCTGAAATTTCTTCACTGTTGTCAATCAGATGTTTGATGAAATCTTCTCCATTCTCACCATAAGGACATCCGGGCTGAAAAACAGCAGGGAACTTGGAGTTCTGCAAAATCTTTGTGCTCAATCTGATGCTCCGCGCGTTTCCTAAGTTGTTGAAGCTAATGGTGACAAACATTGTTCCAACTGAATGACGATTCACCTGAGCAATTGCCCGATGTTTAAAAACCAAACCTTCATTTGCACCGTAGGAAACATTTCTGCCCGCGAACCGGAGGAGTCGTAGGTATTTTTGAAGAACTTTTTTGTGCCTTCCTTTGCCTTCGAATTCAATTGCATCCGAAAGCTCCTTGCGCTGCTTTTTGTTGTTCAGGAGCTTGCCTACCACACCAATTGCTGTAGAATTGCCATTCACAAATGCGTGAACGCCGCGGAGGACGTTGGTGCGTTGCATCACATCAAACATGTATCCCATTAACCGTCTGTCACGAGCTGGCAACAAGTGAAACTGTTTGAAGAGATGATTGTGCTGGACATGTGTGAAAGAAGAAGCTGGCTTCCCATAAGATTTTCCCAACAAGAAAATGTGAGGAAAGCTGGTGACTAGACCTTTGTCTGTGGCTGCGAAGTCTGACATTGCACCTCCTGTTCTCCGAGAACGATTTTTGACGAGATCTGGCAGTCCATCTAGCATCTGCGGTATGTCTTCCGGCGCAAAATCGAACATTGGAGCATCTGAGTCGTCATCTTCTTCCTGCTCTTTCTTTTGTTGACGCCCCAGCAACCCTTTCAAGGCATGCAATCGAAAGTCATGCTCATCCTCAGCAAGGTGAGCTTCGTCATGTCTGGACAGGTAACTGTATCGCATCTCTGTTGTGCCAGATTGGTCTGTTCCAGCATTGACTTCATCCACTTCTTCAGTGTGTTGATTTTGGGCAACATCAGAACCTAGCCGTTCTTCGTATTCCAGGGACGCTTCATCATAGATGTGTTGGGCGTCCAAGCCCACTTTCCTTCTTAGTCGCGTGAATTGAGCCTGCATTGCAGCTTCCATTTTTACCCGATCCATGATCAAATCTGTGTAATGTTCATTAGTCACGTGAAGAACACGCAGCCATTGAAGGATAACGAAGGGTCGAGCTAAAATTGCAGCAGATCCAAAAACTGCAGCAGCTAACTTGTCGTGCATTCCCTTCTCTGTGATGAAATAAATTGTCAGGAGCTTGTCTAACAAATTGTCGTTTAGCATGCCATCTTTGCCGAATGGATCCCTGTTCCACATAAATCCCGATATTTCTGGAGCGTTGTGAGGAAACATGATTCCATGAATGCGAGCTAGTCCTCTGGAGTCAAATCCCTTAGAGGAACCTTTTGCATTTGGCAATGCTTTTATGACAGCAAAATACAGTCGTGTTCTTGCAAGGATCAATGATTCATGCAAGTTAGGTTTTGTCAGCCCCAGGCGTTCATAATTACCAAAATCAACACCATTGGCAATGCTCAAATCCGGAACACGCTTGCGCTTAACTGCATCTGTGCAATGTGGGCAGAGAAAGGTCTCGAAGTTCCCACTTGATGGATTCATTTCTACAAGCTCAGGATGCAAATGCCAATAAACAACGCCTCCGTCAGGTTTTGCTTGCTTGAAGTGGGAAATTGCTTTCCAAACTTGGATCTCTTTCTTTCTCCACCAATCGTTGTAGGGAATTTCGAAAGACCACAATGGGTCATTCATTTTCCTTTCTAGTTCATCAGCTTCTTCTTTCTCGTATTGAAGGACAGCAATTCTGCTTTCATCCGAAAGAACAAATTTGGTGAATGTGACTGCTTCGTCATCTTCCCCTGGTGGCCCATCACTGTCGCATTGCACTTCTCTAATTCCACATGCCCCACATCCAAGAACATCAAAATTAGCAAAACTATGATTGTGCACAAACTTCTTTGTCATGTCTATTAGCTCTTGGCCAGAGAGTTGTTCTTCGGCAATTTCTTTCTTCAAACTGTCAATGTCAACGTCTTGGCCATGGCAATTCGCATCATATTCTTTGTAGCGATCAAATCTGAAGCATCCAGAATTCATGTAAAAGAGAAGCACTGCCTTGTTGACATCATGCGTGGCATCATGGAAAAAATCTGTGCTTGGCACTCCTTCATTCTCCTGGCATAGCTTTTCAAACTGAGCCATGCGTTCTTTAAGCTCTGGTCCGCTTATCTTTAAGTCTTGCAAATGAGTTAGCTTCACAAACTTGTCCATTAAGTCAATCTTGCTTTGATCCATAAGCATTGT
>ENA-ORBV01011627-ORBV01011627.1-microbial-mat-metagenome-genome-assembly--contig:-NODE-11627-length-13774-cov-5.717967_pt1 | contig 13774 bp, 8 predicted proteins | sample MGYA00237777_ERZ505514 | MGnify/ENA primary metagenome ERZ505514 (study PRJEB26160, sample SAMN06269048) | microbial mat metagenome | isolation source: Oligotrophic lake microbial mat | place...
TTCAAGCAGAAGACGGCATACGAGATTCGCCTTAGTCTCGTGGGCTCGGAGATGTGTATAAGAGACAGGGCCTGCCCTTATCCCAGACCAAAGAGAACATAGACATGCTGGCCGGCGAGTTCACCAAAGCCGGCGCCCAACTGCTCATCGCCGGCATCACGCTCCCACCCAACTACGGCACCGACTACATCCGCGACTTTGAGCGCATGTACACCAGCACCGCCACCAAGTACCGCGCGCCACTGATTCCGTTTCTCCTCGCGCCGGTGATTGCCCTGCCCGATGCGATGCAAGGTGACGGCATTCATCCCACCGCCAAAGGCAATAAGCTGGTGGCGGACTACGTCTTTCGCTACCTCGAGCCTCTGCTGCGCCGCTAGCCCACCAGCAGGCTGCTGCAGCAGCTTCTTGCGCAGTTGACGAACCTCGGCATCGGACAAACCGAGCGCTTGGCGCCGAAAGGCATCGAAGCTGCCGTGCTCTTTGTCGATGGTGGCAAACACCGCCTCCAGGTACTCCGGCTCCACTGCGAGGAGGGGCTTGAGAGCCTCCGCGCTGGGTATCGAAGTCATCCCGTAGCCCTTCATGCTCGCCGCCATCGTGGCCATCGCTTTTTCGGTGAGCACATACCGATTGGTAAGCAAGTAATCTTCCATTACGGTCGCCTTCGGGACGCCGAGGACCCTCAGCAGGAGCGCGGTGAAGACGCCCGTCCGATCCTTGCCGGCCGAGCAGTGGTAGAGAACCGGCAGACCTCCATCGGCGATCCGGCGCATTAAGCGCTGGTAGGAGGGTGCGTTGGTGGTGACAAACTGGCCGTAAAGGCCAGTCATCATGGCCTTCAACTCACTGGCCGAGCCGCCTTGCATCAACTTCGCAATCCATGGCGATGAACTGCGCGCCTCAATGGGTTGGGGAAACATCTCAACCTCGCTCCCGCGCCACTTGGTGGGCGCGCGCTGCTTTTCGTCGTCGCCCCGGAAGTCGCAAAGCACCTTGATCTTGAGCGCCGCCAGTTGTTCGTAGTCCCGGTCGGTTAACTGGGCCAGGGCTTCGGAGCGGTAGATCATCTCGCGCTTCACGGTTTTGCCGTTCGCGGTGCGATACCCGCCGACATCCCGGAAGTTGTAGGCCCCTTGGAGGTCTAAACGGTGGGCGTCGGCCATCGCGAGCCGGCCCGCGGCGGGTTGAGCCGCGAGGTTGACGAGTAAGTAGAGGGAGGTAAGTAGTATGGAAAGTCTCTCGGATTAGAAGCTCAAGCGAGCGCCGAACTGAATTTGGCGCGGAGTATTCACTTGGCGCAAAAACAAGCGGCCAAAGTCAGGGGAGATCAGGTTGGTGCCCGGCCCGGCCCAATTGGCCAGGTTGAAGGCGTTGAACATTTCCGTGCAGAAATCGAGGCCAATGCGTTCGGTGAGCGTGAAGCGTTTCTCCAGCAGCATGTCCCAGTTATTCGTGCCCGGATTGCGCACGTCGGGAAGGGTGCGCCTGACATTGCCGAAAGTGAAGCTGGCGGGCCGGCTGAAAGCCCCGCCATTGAAGTAAGGCGCCTTGTCCACGAAAGACCGGCTATCCAGCCCTGCGCGCTGTCCGGTGGCGTTGGGCAGCATATTGATGCCGCCGCCGAAGGAGTTAGAATCGTTCGGTGCCGAAACCCGCACCGGGAAGCCATTGTCGAAGCTCCAGAAACTACCCACTGACCAGCCTCCCACCACCCGGCCCATCCAGCCTCGATTCATGTACTTGCGGCCGGAGCCAAAAGCCAGTTCATAACGTACCGACCCGCGGATGACGTCGGGCACATGCTGGAGGGACAAGGAGCGATCGCAGGAAAAACAAGTGCTATTCCTGAAGCCCGTCGTGTCGCCGCCCGCAGAGTTCGCTTCACCGATATTGTCGATGGTTTTGCTGTGGGTATAGACAAACAATAAAGCCAGTCCGCTCGAGAATCGTTTCTCCACCTTTAGCTGCAGGGAATGGTAAGTCGCATGGCCCGCGCCTATCGCATTCCCGAATAGGTTCTAAAAGTGGGGATACGGGCGAAGTAACTGCCCGCGCTGGACCGTCGGCCGGCTGAGAATCGAAGTGGCGTCGGTAATCACTCCGGCGAAAGGATTTGGCACTACCTCAGAGTGACTGGCTGCCTAACGCTTGCGCCGTGGGCCGGAGTTGATTCAGGTTTACCGTATTGGTGGGAGTAAGTAGATTTACCGCCGCGTTCGCCGCGTAGCCCACGTCCAGCAAAAAGCCGGCCGGCAATTGCCGCTGTAAGTCGACTGACCAGTGGCCGGAGTAACTTACCTGCTGCGTGCGGAGCGGGGCGGAACCGAGCGAACTGCCCGTCGGCTGTAACGGGCCACTGGGGAATGGATTCGCCAGTTTGAACAACGGCGTGAAGTTATTGGCCGCCGCAAAGACGGACGTCGAGCGTTGGGCGAATCCGAGCGAGGTATCGAGGCTATTGCCTGCCGGGTGGGTGAAGATACCGGCGCCAGCCCGCAGGACGGTCTTCTCGTTCCACCGGTAGGCGACGCCGAGCCGCGGGTCGAAGCCGCCGCGCCGGGGCTGCTGCGTCGGGCCATTCGGATAAACCAGACCGCCACGAAGATTGGGCAGGGAGGGTACGCGGCTGGCAATGGAAGAAGCGGCGTCAAGGTCGAGGTAGGCGTACTGCGAGTCCTTCTCCCTAAAAGCGAGTTCCAGGTTGTAGCGCAAGCCGTTAGGTGAGGGTAAGTTTGGGATTCAGTCGCCATTCGTCCTGGAAGAACACGCCGTAGTAGGGCCGACCAACCCCAGGGCCATCCACGGGCCAACCCCAGGGCCATCCACGGGGTGGTCCGGTGTTTTCGTAAGCCTCCTATAATCTTCGATTTGCGGACAGCGAACTGCGGAAAACACGTGAATTTCGACCATTTTCCGCACCAACGGCCAGGAGTTCCTGGTACCCCGCGCCCAGGGGACCGGCGGCTCGCCTCTTCTTCTCCCCACTGAGCGGGAGGAATTCAGATTGGACGCGGGGGCTAAGGTCTTGATAAAATAGCAGCTTGGCCACCAATAACGATAATCAAGATCCTCCCGTCCCACCATCGTATTCGGACGGCAAGAACCTAATCCCGATCAACATCGAAGACGAGATGAAGCGCTCGTACCTCGATTACGCCATGAGCGTGATCATCGGTCGCGCGCTGCCCGATGTGCGCGATGGGCTGAAGCCCGTCCATCGCCGAATTCTCTTTGGAATGAGCGAGATGGGGCTCAACTTCAATCGCCCCACCCGCAAGTGCGCCAAGATCATTGGCGAAGTGCTGGGCAAGTTTCACCCCCATGGCGATGGCTCGGTTTATGACGCCTTGGTCCGCATGGCGCAGCCGTTTTCGATGCGCTACATGCTGGTCGACGGGCAGGGCAACTTCGGTTCCGTCGACGGCGATCCGCCCGCCGCGATGCGGTACACGGAGGCCCGTTTGTCGAAGATCGCCGCCACTTTGCTCGAGGACATCGACAAAGAGACCGTCGACTTCAAGCCCAACTACGACGACACCGAGATGGAACCCGAGGTGCTGCCGACCCGGGTGCCGAACCTCCTCATCAACGGTTCCGAAGGCATCGCCGTTGGCATGGCGACTCGCATTCCGCCCCACAACCTGCGCGAAGTCGTCGAAGCGGCCATCGCCCTCGCCGAGGACCCCTCCACCCCCCTCAGCCGCCTGATGGAAATCGTCCCCGGGCCGGACTTCCCCACCGGCGGCTTCATCCTGGGCCGCAACGGCATCAGCAACGCCTACACCACCGGGCGCGGCTCCATCAAGATGCGGGCCAAAGCCTTCACCGAGAAGATGGAAAAAGGCCGCGAGTCGATCATCGTCACCGAACTGCCCTTCCAGGTGAACAAAGCCCGGCTGATTGAGAACATCGCCGCCCTCGTCAACGACAAGAAGATCGACGGCATCAGCGACATCCGCGACGAGAGCGACCGCGAAGGCATGCGCATCGTGATGGAGCTGAAGCGCGGCGAACAGCCCGACATCATCCTGAATCAGCTCTACAAGCAGACGCAGATGCAGACCAACTTCGGGGTCATCATGCTGTCGATCGTCAACGGCCAGCCCCGTGAGCTTGGCATTCGTGACGTGCTGAAGCTGTTCCTTGAGCATCGCAACGACGTTGTCCGCCGCCGCACCGATTACTTATTGCGCAAGGCGCGCGACCGCGAGCACATCTTACTGGGCTTCCAGAAAGCCCTCGATCACCTGGACGAAGTGATCCGCATCATCCGCGCGGCGAAGATTCCTCGCGAAGCGCGCGAGGGTTTGATTGCCGCGTTCCAGTTCAGCGAGCGCCAGGCGCAAGCGATCATCGAACTTCAACTCCAACGCCTCACCGGCATGGAGCAGGCCAAGATCATCGAGGAATTGAAGGAAATCCAGATCCAGATCGCCGGTTACCTCGAGATCCTGGGTTCGGAGAAGGTGCTGAACGCGCTAATCATCAAGGAACTGCGCGAAGTCCAGAAAGATTTCGGCGACGATCGCCGGACGCAGATCGTCGAAGACGAGGGCGAAATTGCGCTCGAAGACCTGATCCAGATGGAAGACGTCGCGGTAACGATTTCCCGCGGTGGTTATCTGAAGCGCACTCCGGTGGACACCTATCGCCGGCAAACCCGCGGCGGCAAGGGCCGCATCGGGATGAGCGCGCGCGGCGAGGACGTGATCGAAAAGCTGATCATTTCCTCCACGCACAGTTACTTACTCATCTTCACCAATAAGGGCCGGGTTTACTGGCTCAAGGTGTATCACATCCCCGACTTGGCCGCGGCCGGCAAGGGTAAGAACATTAACGGGCTAATTAACTTACAACCCGATGAAGAGCCTAAGGCCTTCCTCCAGGTAAAGGAATTTACGGAGGACAAGTTTATCGCCATGATCACGAAGCAAGGCGTGATCAAGCGCTGCCAGTTGACTGAATTCGACAACGTTATGCAGCGCGGCATCATCGCTTGCGCGCTCGACGAGGGCGACGAACTGATCGCGGCGCGGATTACTTCCGGCAACGAGCAGATCTTCCTTGCTACCCGCGAAGGCATGGCGATCCGTTTTAAGGAAGAAGACGTCCGCGCCATGGGCCGACCGGCTCGCGGCGTGCGGGCGATGTCGCTCGACAAGAACGACCACTTGGTGGGCGCCGCCATTGTCAACGACGATAGCCTGATCCTCTCCATCTCGGAGCGCGGCTTCGGCAAGCGCACGCCAGCCAAAGATTACCGCATGCAAACTCGCGGCGGTAAGGGCGTCATCAACATGAAGACCACCACTAAGGTCGGCAAGGTGGTGGAGATTCTCGAGGTGCAGGAGAATACTGACCTCATGATTATTTCGAAGGAAGGTCAGATTATCCGCATCGAGTCCCAGACCATCCGTCAGGCGGGCCGTTCCACGCAAGGCGTCACGCTCGTCAAGATGGAAGGTGAGGACCGGGTGACGGCAGCCTCCGTGGTTCCCGATAGTCCGCCGGAAGAGGGCGAAGAGCCCACCGACGGAAGCGAACCCGTCGTATAAGGATGTTGGGGGTTCGAACCCCCAACGGCGAGTTAACAAAACCTGACGACGCGGCGCTTGGCCCGGATAGTAGCATGGGGAAATGCGGTTCACGCTTCTGTTCCTTTGCGCTTTGCCCATCTTCGCCCAAACGTGTACGCAAACCCTCTCGCCCAATTCGCGCAGTATCCTCGCCTCAAACGGACCACTCTTTCAAGGCAACTTCACCGTCACCTCGAACTTGAGCACTTGTAACTGGACCAGCACCCGCTCGGTCGACTGGATCGCCGTCCAGGTCGGGCAGACCGGCCGCGGCAACGGCATCGTCGGCTACTCGGTGGATAACAACTTAACGCCCATCGCGCGCACGGCGACCATCCTCGTCGGCAATGCCGTATTCACCGTTAGCCAAGCCGCCGCCACCTGCAACGCCACGCTGACCTTGCAGGGCGGAGTGAACATCGGGTCCGAAGGCGGCACGCGCCAGTTACAAGTCGCCACCACCTGCGAATGGACCGCCGCCGCCAACGTGGACTGGATCACCGTGGGTCCGCCCAACGTGCCGAGGGGCAGTGGCACGGTGAACCTCAGCATCGGGCCCAACAACACGACCAACCCGCGCACCGGCGCCATCGCGGCGTTGGGCCAAAGCGTCGCCATCACCCAGGCCGCCGGCAGCTGCGCCTTCACCCTCACCCCGACCCAGCAAGCCGTCCCCGCCGCCGGGGGAGCCTTCTCCGCCGGCCTCGTTACCGCCTGCGCCTGGACCGCCGCCAGCAACGCAGCCTGGCTCACCGTCAACCCGCCCACTGGCGGTACCGGCGCTTCGTCCATTAATTACACCGTCGCCGCTAACTCCACGTCGGCTGACTCTCGCGCCGCTTTGGTCACCGTGGGCACGTCAACGCTCACCGTGCAGCAAGCCGGCGGAAACTGCAACGTCCAGCTCAGCGCCACCTCCGCCCAAGTCGTCGCCGCCGGCATCACCGGCACCTTCAGCGTCACGACACCTTGCATCTTCATCGCCCGGCCCAATGTCCCGTGGATCGCCGCCACCTCCGGTGCAAATAGCGTCACCTACAACGTCGCCACCAACCCGTCGGTCACCGCGCGCACCGGCACGATCACGGTGGGCGGCGCGACGTTCACCATTACCCAGGCCGGGTCCACCTGCAGCTTTACCGTCACGCCCGAATCGATCGACGCGCCGCCCGGCGGCGTCACGAACGGCGTCATTCAAGTGGCTACCACCGCCGGCTGCGAGTGGACCACCTCCAGCGACGCCCTCTGGATCCGCATCACCGGCCAGATCACCGGCAGCGCCCAAGGATCCGTGCAATACGCCATCGACCCCAACGCCGCCGGCTCCGCACGTACCGGTACCCTCACCGTTGCCGGACGCGCGGTCGCGGTGCGCCAGAACTCCGGCAACGCGCCAAAACTCACCGCCAGCGGCATCGTCAACTCGGCCAGCTATCAGCCCGGCGGCGTGTCCCCCGGCGAGATCGTCACCATCTTTGGCGAGGACCTCGGCCCCAACGCCCTCACCACCGCCACGCTCGAGCCGGATGGCTTGTCCCTCACCAAGACCCTGGCGGGCACCCGTATCCTGTTCGATGGCGTCGCCGCGCCGCTCATCTACACCTCGCGCAGCCAGGTGAGCGCCATTGTTCCCTACGCCGTAGCTGGCAAACCCACCGTGCCAGTGATCGCCGAGTATCTCGGATCGCGATCAGCCCCGGTCAACGTCAGGATCCTCTCGGCCGTCCCTGCCTTCTACTCCCTGGCCGCTTCCGGTTCCGGACCCGGCGCTTTCCTGAACCAAAACGGCGGCGTCAACTCGGCCGCTACGCCCGCGCAGCCAGGCCAAGTGGTAATCCTGTTTGCCACCGGCGAAGGGCTCACCACGCCGCTCCAAGCCGATGGGCAGGTGACCCCGGGCGTCGAGCCCCTTCCCCGCCCCCGCCTCAAGGTCACCGTCACCATGGGCGGCGTTGAGTGCCCCGTGCTCTACGCCGGCGCGCCCCCGGGGCTCGTCGCCGGCGCGATGCAAGTAAACGTCCAACTCCCGGCCAACGTCCCCTCCGGCGACGCGGTCCCCGTGGTTCTATCCGTAGGCGAAGCGATGAGCCCCGACACGGTGACGATCGCGATTCGACGATGAAGCGCCGGACTTGGCTGGCGGGCTGCACCGCCCTCATGGCCTGCACCGACGACACGGCCCTCGACTTTGCGCAACTGCCCGAGTCCGCACGCGGCATCGCAAACGACCTCGGGCTCGGCATCGGTGCCTGGAGTGGCTATCGCGAACAGCAGCGCCTCAGCCTGGCCCAACGCATCGCCCAGGGCTCCGCCGAGCAGGTCGTCTACTACGTCCTCCAATCGCGCCGCTTCACCCGGCATCCGCCCCTCGATCCCGTGCGTCTAGCGGCAACGAAGCCCGCAGCAATGCCCCTCCTCGCCAAACAACGCTTCGCCGACTTTGCCGCCGCGCCCGTTACCGATGAGCGCCACCGCCTCATCGCGGATCTCTTCCGCGCCTTGCCGCCAAGCTTTACCGCAGAGGCCTGCTTCACCCACACCATGAATTTCCTCACCGCGCGAAGCCAGACGCGCGAAGCCGCCAGAGACGCGCTCTACCAACGACGAGGTCTCAGTTCCGACACCACGCCCGCGCAGACGCGAGTGATCGACGAGGCACTTAAGATCCTGGGGCCGCGCCTCACAGGGAACACCTTACTGGTCGGCCCCGGGCTTGACCTTACCCGCCGCGAAGGCTACACCGACCAGACCCCGCTCCGGGCCTATCAAGTGGAGCGACTCCTGCTTACCGGCACCCCACTCAGCTGCGTCGATGTGCGCCCGGAGGTCCTACGGGTACTCGAGCGCTATCCCGTGGCGTGCGTGAAGACTTTAAACATCACCACCCACGCCGCCTCCGCCACCGGCCGTTACCAGCTCGCCATCGCCACCAATGTCCTGGTCTACCTCGACGACCGGGCCCTGTTCGCCGCCATGGCTGGCATCGTCACGTCCTTGGGGCCAGGCGGCCACTTCGTCCATAACGACCAGCGATTTGCCACCAAAGCCTTCGGCGAAGCCCTGGGCCTGGCGGTCACTCGCTTTGAGCCGATCGCCCTCGGCAAGGGACAGGGCGTGGAGTTGATGGATCGCATGGTGCTGCACCAAAAACGGCAACTGTGATATGCTCGTCTCACCTGAAATTTCAGATTCCATGAGGCCTCGATCGTGTTTCGTCTGCTCACTCTTTTAGCGCTACCCTGCTTCGCCATCGCCCAACAAGGTACCGGCACCCTTTCCGGCATGGTAACCGACTCGCAGGACGCCGTCGTCGCTTCCGCCAAGGTGGAAGTGCGTAACATAGACAACGGTGGCGTCTTTCGCACCCAGACCAATTCCCAAGGCCTCTTTACGGCCCCGGGCCTCGCCGTCGGCCGCTACGAAGTCCGGGCCGAGTTGTCCGGCTTTAAACGCGCCATCCGCTCCGGCATCACCCTGCAGGTGAATCAGTATGCACAAGTGAATTTGGTGTTGCAGGTGGGCCAGGTCGCGGAAACGATCGAGGTACGGGGCGAAGCCGCCCTGGTCGATTCCAACTCCGCCACCGTCGGCACCGTTATCGACAACCGCCAGGTGCAGGCTCTGCCGCTCAATGGCCGCAACGCACTATCGCTCACGCTACTTACTCCTGGAGTTTTCTCCAATGCCGGCCCCACCAACTCGGGCTTTGGCGATCGCGGGGTAAACATCTCCTCGCTGTCTATCAACGGTTCCCCGAACTCGATGAACGCCCAGATGCTCGATGGCAATAACAACGTCCTTTCTTACGTGGGCGAAGTGGGCGTGCCTCCCACCGTGGATGCCGTGGAGGAGTTCAAGGTGCAAAGCGGCCCGATGTCGGCCGAATTTGGCTTTACGGCGGGCGGGACCATTAATCTCGTGACTAAGTCCGGCACCAACCAGATTCATGGCACCCTGTACGAGTTCTTTCGCAACGACAAGTTAGACGCGCGCAATGCCTTTGCCACCGCTCGTCTGCCGCTGAGATACAACCAATATGGCGGCACGGTAGGCGGAGCCTTCATTAAGAATAAGACCTTTGGCTTTTACAATTACGAAGGCTATAGCCTCCGCCGGTCGAACCCGCGCATCGCCACCGTACCCATCGCCGCCTGGAAGCAGGGAGACTTCTCCACGCTCGCCAATGGGCAAGGGGTCTTTACCCCCATCTTCGATCCCAACACCGTTCGGGCTAACCCGGCGGGGCCAGGACTGGTACGCGATCCGCTCCCCGGAAACATCGTCCCCCGCTCCCGCTTCGACACTGTAACGCCGAAGGTTTTGGCCTTCTGGCCGGAGCCGAACAAGGCGCCCATCAATCCGTTCACCTTTAATCAGAACTTTCAAGATACTTCCCTCACCGCCGTCAACTGGAATCAAACTAACTGGAAACTCGATCATCGCTTTAGCGACCAGAACTCCATTTTTCTGCGCTATACTTCGGCCCAGCACGTACCGACGGGAAACAGTATCTTTACTGACCCCACGGTGGGCCAAAATCGAGAAGACGATCAAACTAACCGCAACGCAGTCGTCAGCGATACCCATACCTTCTCGCCCACCCTCATCAATAATCTTCGCGTGGGCTTGATGCGCCAGAACTTTGTCTTTGCCGCCGTAAATTTCGGTAAGGACTGGCCACGCAAGCTGGGCTTACCCGCCAGCGTACCCTCCGAACAGATGCCGCAAATCGACTTCGGCTTCGGCACGATTGGCGGCCAAGCCGCCGGCACGCGTGGGTCACTCAATTGGGACCTGCAAAACATGATCACCAAGATCGCCGGTAAACATACGCTCAAAATAGGTTACAACCATCGCATTCTTTACGGCGGTAATAAACAGGGCGCGGCGCTATCGGGCGACTACTCTTTCGGCGGACTTACGACCAATCCGCAGGTGGCGGCGAATACCGGCAATAATCTGGCCCAGTTCCTGCTGGGCGAAGTAAATACTTCCTTCATCGATCGCATTCTGGGAAACTCCTGGCACGCCTTCGCATCCAGCGTCTTCGTCCAGGACGACTGGAAAGTGACGCGCCGCCTGACTTTGAATTTGGGCCTACGTTGGGACTATCAGCAGAAGCCCTACGAGCGGAACAATGGGCATATTAACTTAGACCTCTCCAAGATCGAGCCGATTACCGGCCGGGCCGGTGCCGTGGTGTTCGCCGGCCGTGACGGGCAACCCCGGTCCTTCCTGGGGCCGGATTATAATGACTTCGGCCCGCGCCTCGGTTTCGCGTGGGATCTCTTCGGCAAGGGCAAAACTGTGTTACGCGGCGGGTATGGCATATTTTACCCCGCCATCTTCTTTCGCACCTTCCTGGGTAATCCGCAATTGTTCTCTACCACCCGCACCGCCTATGTGGCGGCGGAACCCGGTCGACGAGCCTTTCGCTTTCAGGAGGGTTTTCCCTTTGCGCCCGTGGAGTCGCCCGGCTTCAGCGCGGGCCCCAGCGCCTTACTCGGGCAGGCAGCGAACGTCTATGAATCTTACCCGGCCACGCCACTCTCCCAGCAATGGGACTTGTCCGTGCAACAGCAAGTGGGTGAGTGGTTAGTGGACATGACTTACTCCGCCAACAAAGGCAATCATTTTGCGGCCGGCGGTTACAACCTCAACCAGATTGACCCACAAATCCGTCAGCAATTGCAGCTTTCGTTGAACGACTTAGTACCCAATCCGTTGGCTGGCAAAATCCCCGGCGGCTTAGGCGCGGCGAATATCTCACGGGAACGCTCGCTGATGCCCTATCCGCAGTACAACGGCGTTTCGATTACCAATCCCCGCTATGGCAATTACATGTCGCACTTATTACTTATCAGCGTGAAGCGTCGCTTTGCCCAGGGTTTTCTGATGAATTTCGCCTTCACGGGTGGTAAGAAGATCTCCGATTCCACCGTGGTTCCTGTGGACTTCGGGGCGGTGGAGCAGACGAACGATAATGGTTTTCAGAATGGCCTCTACAACCGCCGTGCCGAACGTGCGGTGGACCCGGCGGACGTCTCGCGGCGGGGCGTTCTCAGTCTGGTTTATGAGCTCCCGTTTGGCCAGGGCAAGCGAATGAATCCCGCCAATGGGGCGCTCCGAAAACTCGTGGGCGGCTGGCAGGTGAACACGATCACCGTGGTCCAGAACGGGGTGCCCTTGACGGTGCGCGGGGCCAGTAACTTCCAGGCCGACCGTCCCAACTCTACCGGCGTCAGCGCCAAGCTCGACGGGGGCACGGCACAGCGCTGGTTTGACACCTCTCAGTTCGTCAACCCGCCCAACTTTACCTTCGGCAACGTCGGCCGGACAATCCCGAACGTGCGCCACCCGGGCGCCTTTAACATCGACTTTTCCGTCATCAAGGACACGCAACTCACGGAGCGCTTCAAGCTCCAATTCCGGGCCGAAGCCTTTAACCTCACTAACCGCGTGAACCTCGGTTTAGCCAACGATAACTTCGGCGCCGGCCCGGATGGGCGCAATGCCAGTGCCGCTTTCGGTACCATTATCTCGTCGCGAGATGCCCGCGTCGGTCAATTAGCCTTAAAGTTGTTCTTTTAACCTATGCTCATCCTTCTCACCTTAGCCGTCGCTGCGGAATCCTTCGTCTCCGAGGGTTTCGTGCGCATTCCCACGGAAGTGAAACTCGGGGCCATGTCGGCGGTGGAAGTCGCCCGCGACGGCCATTTCTACGTGCTCCACCGGGGCGAGCCGCCGTTACTGAAGTTCAGCCCCAAAGGCGACTACGTCAAGGGCTGGGGCGAGGGCATGTTCAAGGTCGCACACGGTCTACGCACCGACCGCGCGGGCAACGTCTGGACCACCGACAACGGCAACCATGTCCTGCGCCAGTTCTCGCCGGAAGGCGTGCTTTTGCAGACGCTCGGCGAGGTCGGAGTGGCGGGGCCGGACGAAAAGCACTTCCGCTCACCCGATGACCTGGTATTCTCCTCGAAGGGCGAAATCTACGTCGCCGACTCCGGCAATGGCCGCATCGTACACCTCGATGCCAAAGGAAAGTATCTCGGCCAATGGGGAAAGAAAGGCAAAGGCGAAGGCGAGTTCGCCACCGCCCACGGCTTGGGCATCGACCGCAAGAATCGCATCTACGTCGCCGACCGTGGCAACAATCGCGTGCAAGTCTTCGATGCCTCCGGTAAGTTCCTCGCCGTGTGGGCTGGTTTCGGCAACCCCTTCGGCTTACTGGTGCACGGCAAGCAACTCCTGGTTTCTGAAGGCGACATCAATAAGATCTTCCATTTCGGTTTAGATAGCGGCAAAATAGAAGAACAGTGGGGCGACCCGCAGACCTTGCAGTTACCCCACCTAATGTCGACCGATCGTCAAGGCCGGCTTTATGTGGCGGAAGTGAATGGCAAACGCGTGCAGATTTTTCGGAGGCGTTAGGTGAAGTACCGCTTATTCCTTATCTCTCTGGTGTTACTGGGGCAAACGCCCGAGTTGGAGCGCGCTCACGCGCCGATGATCGAGCCTCCCCCGCAGAAGGCCAAAGCGGCGGCCGCCCTCACCGCCCGCTACTCTCCGGCCCGGGCGGCGAATTCCGCGCCGGTCCCCTATCGCAACTTTATTGACGAGCAAGTTTTCGGTCGCATGAAACGCGACGGAGTACCGCACGCCGCACTCGCCGACGATGACCAATTCGCCCGCCGCGCCTGGCTTGACGCCACCGGCCGCATCCCCCCCGCGGCAGAGTTGGAAGCCTTTCTCACCCATCGCGACCCCAAGAAGCGGGCCAAGTTAATTGACACGCTCACCAACAGCGACGCCTTCATTGACAAATGGACTTACTACTTCTCCGATCTCTTCCGCGCCGGCAGCCGCATGGGCTCCGGGCTGAACTTATTCCACTTCTGGCTCCGCGAGTGGCTGAAGCTCGATCGGCCCTATAACGAAGTGGTGACCGACCTCTTGACCGGGGCCGGCAAGAGTAGTTTCTCGGTGCCCGCTGGCATGTACTACGCTCGTGACTTCGTCAAGGCCAAAGACGACCCGGAAGCGCCTGACGCCCACGACTTAGTAAACCAACCCGATACCGTCGACGAATTTACCGTCACTTACTCCAAGGTATTTCTCGGCCTCAACCTGGCTTGTATCTCCTGCCACGACGGTAAGAATCACCTCGAGAAAGTAAATCTCTTTCTGAC
>ENA-ORBV01011628-ORBV01011628.1-microbial-mat-metagenome-genome-assembly--contig:-NODE-11628-length-13774-cov-4.342703_pt1 | contig 13774 bp, 18 predicted proteins | sample MGYA00237777_ERZ505514 | MGnify/ENA primary metagenome ERZ505514 (study PRJEB26160, sample SAMN06269048) | microbial mat metagenome | isolation source: Oligotrophic lake microbial mat | place...
GCGTGCCTCCATCGATCGACACTTGGTTTTGATTGGCAAGATTTCGGGTAACAAGTTGTCCGCCCCCCGAGACTTCGATCGTCCCCAAATTAGTAAAAAACGAGTTCGATTGGTCCTCATAATCCAAGGTCGTACCGTCACTGACTGAGATCGTGCCCGCGTTGTCCAGATCGTCGATAAAGAGCGTCCCGCCCGCGTCGGACTCAATCGTGCCCTCGTTGAATCCATTGACCGCGCTGACAGCAGCTCCCCGGATGGACCCGCTGCCACGAATTGTCACGTCCGTGTCGATGAGCACCCGGCCCGCGGTCGTGATGGAAGCGGCGCTAGTCAGCACCACTTCGCCGTCGCCCGTGATGACCTTGGTCCCGGTCGTGCTGAAGTTCATCTCACTGCCATCGAGATTGATCGCGCCGCTGCCGAAGACCGACACGTCGCCCGATACGTCGAGATCTTCCGTGGCATTGACGGTTGCTCCGTCCTGAACCGTGAGGTCGCTCATGTGCGTCTCGGGTGACTCGAAGTTCGTCGTCCCACTGACCGCCTCGAACGTGCCGGGGGTCGTCGCGCCGTAGAAGGAATCGGCACCAAAGGTCACCACGCCGAATTCTCCGGGATCCGAAACGACGACGTCGGAATCGATTGTCCCGTTGATGTTCGTCGTCGCGTTGCCGAACAAATTTCCAAATCGCACGGTTCCCGAGCTTGTCATCACCGAGTCAACGGTCAACTCGGTGATTGGCGCTCCGGCACCGCTGAAACCTTCGCTGAAATCGGAGAACCAGAGCGTCGCCCCCGAATCGACGGTGAATGTGCCGCTGCTGGTTCCGCCGTTGGCAAGCTGCAGCGTACCGGTTTCCACTTCGACATCGCCATCGTTGTTGAATGCGGCCCACATCTCGACGAAGCCTGTGCCGACGGTTCGTTTGATCAGGCCGCCGGCTTCGTTGTTGAACGTGGGGGAACCCGTGACGTTCCACGACCAAAGGACGTCGCCCTGAATGTCGAAAGTGCCGCTATTGTTGAACACGCCCCCTTCGGGTGGGTCAACAGCATTTATGTTCCCACCCACCCACGTCGTATTGCCGGCGAAGTTGACGGTCGCGGCGGCAAACTGCTTGAAGGCGCCGTCGAGGAACGCATCGCCATTGATATTGATCGTGGATATCGAGCCATCACTGCCGATGGCCGAAGTATTTTCGGGAAGTGCGCCGCCAATCCAATAAAAGGTACCGTCGACGTTCAACTCGCCCGTGCCCACCAGCTCGCCGCCATCGAGCGTGAGATCTCCGATCGTGAAGATGCCATCGAGCGTTGTCTGACCGCTGTAAAGGAATACGTTATAAGTGTCGACTCCGTTGTCGGGAAACACGGGATCCGTGTCCCAATTGGTCGTATCGCTCCAGTCGCCGACGGCGTCCGTGTTCCAGGTGGCATCGACGACAGCCGCGGAGGCGTTATGAGAAAGTCCGAAAATACCTACGAGCAGAAGAAGTGACGTTGCCGACAAAAGAAAGAATTGGCCATACCGACCAATGAAGCTCAACAGAAAAGCGCGTACAAACATCGCTAGTTCTCCCCAGAAGTTTACAAACAGAATCGCGCGAGATCATCCAGCAACGCGAACACGGCGACTTCCCACAAAAGTACAGAGCATCGCACTTCACCACGCCCATCCAAGGCACGGCCAAGTGCCCGTATTATCGATCCAGAACTAGGCAAATGCAAGGAGATTCTTTGGTGAGGGTAAAACTACCCTCGGCGACGACCTAGAACCACGCAAAGCAAGGCCAAAAAACTATTTGTCAGCCAGTCGGGTTCAGGCACCGGCGAGGCCCCACTATTCAGAGATTCAGTAGCGGCCGGGAAATCGCGGAGGGCGGAAAGCAAACCCCCGTCGTACTCCGCTTGCCAAGTCGCCAAATCCTCGGGGCTAAACGCATCGGGCGATTCCCCCCGCTGCCAGGCCAAGAAGTCACGGCCATCGACGTCGCCGTCAATGTCAAAGTCCCCGTCGACCGTTGGCGTGGCCACCACCAGCGCCGCCCACGGGTCGGGGCTTTGAGCTACGACGCTGAACAGAATCTGTCCCGTGTTGTTCAGCCCCAACGCCTCCACGCCGTTGACGACGTGCCCCAACACCGTGTCTCCGGTCCGCACCACGCGGTCCTCAATAATATCGTTGCCGGTATAAATACCGTTCCACTGAACAGGCTGACCGTTGAACTCACTCACGGCGCCCCAAAACGCCACCTCGCCGGAGTCGTTGATGAACGCGTCGGCGTTGCCGGGCTTCATGAGGAAATCGAACCCGTCGTCTGTGTCGGCGATCGTCGTCGTCACGCCGCCGCTGTAGACCTTCACGGCGAGCGCGTCGGCGAAGATGACGTCGCCCGCGGCGTTCATCCAAATCTCTGTGCCACCGCTGAAGCCAGTGGCCAACGTGGTCAGACTTCCACTGTCGTAACGGAGAATGTCACTCGACGAGCCGCCCGACCGCATCGTAAACGCCACCTGACCGGCGTCGTTGATCACCGGTGCCGTGCCGCCCGACGCGATGTACGTTCCGCCGTCCTCGGCCAGAGTCGTGATCGTCCCGCCCCCGGTCACCAAGTAATAGCCGGAGTTTGTCTCATCCGGCTCTTGATCGGGAAAATCGCGTCGATTTCCTTGAAAGGCGATGATGCCCGACGGGCTGGTCGAAGCCACGCGAAACAAACGCTCAGGGTTCTCTTCGCCGGTGAGATCGCTGAAGGCGATCAGCGTGTCGCCTCCGTCGCCGTTCCCGCGGCGGATGGCGTCGGTAAAGGCTTGGGCCGTCTATCGAGGAGAGACCACCTACGAAATCGAACTCAGGTTCAAGCCCGAGGCGGCCAAGATTGTCACCGAAACCCAGTGGCATCATACACAACGGGTCACCAAACACCGCGATGGGAGCGTCACGCTGGAATTCACGGTCGCTGGTCTCGAAGAAATCCTCAATTGGCTACTCACCTGGACGGGACGTGTGCGAATCCGGCAGCCAGCCGAACTGAAAATCCTGTTCCGCGAAAAACTGCGAGCAGGTCTCAATGATTGCGAAGACATGGAAGCAGGGGAAGCGAAAAACTAAAAACTGTCGATGGATTCAAGCGGATCAATCCTGCCAAGAAAATGAAAGCCGAGCCAACCATGGATCTTCTCATCCCCTTCGTGATCTTCAACGCGTGCCTTGTTCTCATCCAACTGCTCCGACGGAACAAGTAGACCGCGTCGTGTGTAATTGCAGAGTCGACTCGCGACCCATCTCACAGGGGCGTAATTTCCCCGCCATTTCTTCTGGCTACTGACCCGCCTTTGTCAAGGAGAGGGATTAGACTCTCCCTCAGGGTATTGAAAGAGCCGCCACAAATTCCCATCAGGAGTCTTCCCCCAACGCCATGGAAACTGAACCCACCATCACAGAACTATCCCAGGAAATCCGCCCCGCCGACAACACTTTGGTAAAAGTGTTAGCCCCCGAAGATATTCAGGTCGGTGATGTCGTGGCCGTGCTCTATGCCTCACGCGAAGTTCGCCAGCTGGAGTGGAATTGGATCCCGAACGCGAAATCGATGAGAGTCTCTCATATCCCCTGTGATGGAGGCACACCACAGCGGGTGGAAGCCATTTGTCTTCCCTTCGTGTTGGTTAAACATCCCAATGGGCATGTGCGATCTCTGGATGTGCGAATCTGCCAGATCGCTCGACTAAGTCCCACGTACGCCGACATCGCCTGGAGGGCTCATAAACGCAGATTCAGACAGCGACGACCAGACTCAGTTCCAGAATAACTGATTCCACTAGCAACTAGCTGACTCCCAGGAACGCGATTCAGGTCGAACAAGTTCACATTTTTCGCGACAGCACTGACCCACCTTTGGCAATTGCAGTTGTCAGAATAGTAAAAGCCTCCGAGAGACGCAGGTCCCGCTAAGGGATGGCGAGTCGGTACTATCCCGTTGGCACAGGGCCGCGAGTCATCGCCAAGCCCTGCCGACCAACAATGAAAAGGGGTCACGGCCAACATGAAGCCTGGAACCAATCTTTGCTCTCGGAGGCATTTTTCATTCTGTCACTCAAACTAACACCCGAGCCTGCATGCAACTGACAATCCACCGTGGAACCCAAGAGATTGGGGGAACTTGCATTGAGATTGCCAGTGGCAACTCACGGATCTTATTGGATGTTGGCCTACCGCTCTTTGACGCTCAGCAGCAACTGCTCGACACACGGCCTTTTCGGTCACAATCAACGAACGAACTCTTGAAATCCGGGATCATCCCGAAGGTCGAGGGACTCACCGGCGGCGAACGACTTCCCGATGCCATTCTCCTGTCGCACGCCCATCTCGATCATTGTGGTTTACTCGACCGTACGAGTCCTCAGATTCCCGTTTATGCGACCTCTGGCACCAGCAAAATGATGAAGGCCGGCAGCATCTTTGCGGGCCAGGTGGAACTTCCCCGTGAGCGATTTCGTAAGCTCACTCCTGAGCAGCCCACTCAAATTGGCAATTTTCGAGTGACCGCCTACTCGGTTGACCACTCGATTTTCGGAGCCGTGGCAATACTGGTTGAGGCGGATGGTCAATCGCTGCTGTACTCGGGAGACTTGAGACTTCATGGTCGCAAGACCGGCATGGCGAAGAAACTGATCAAGGCATTCCAAAACAAAAAGCTTGATGTCCTGCTCATGGAAGGGACTCATTTAGGACACACCAGCAGCCAGCAAACAACCGAATATGATCTTGAGGACGAGATTTCTGATTACGTGCGGAATGCACCCAGCTTGGTCTTGGCCAGTTTTTCACCGCAGCATGTTGATCGCTTGGTGGCTTTCATTCGAGCCGCCAAGAAAACCGGTCGAACATTCATCGCGGATGTCTACACGGCGTACGTGCTGCACTCGATTGCCAGCGAAACGAAGGTTCCAGTTCCTGGTATTGATGAGAACTTGCCGGTGTTTGTCCCTGCAATACTGTGGGCAAACGAATCTAAGCAAAGGATGATTAAGAAAAAGTTCCCGCAATTTCTCCGAGCCAGAATTGAGATCGACGAAATTCTCACCAATCCCGCCAAATATGTCATGATTTTCCGACCATCGATGATGGAAAGCGACTTCGGTGGTAGGTTGCCAACTGGTGTCGTATGTTTGCATTCGCGCTGGGAGGGTTACCTGGATCAACCCGATGCCATGGAAATGAAGCAAGCGATCGAAGTGGCACAAGGCCAGTTGATACAAGCTCACGTTTCGGGGCATATTCGGTCCGAGGATAGTCTGGAGTTAATCCGACAACTCAATCCAGGAAGGGTAATTCCTGTCCACACGTTTTCACCGGAGAAACTGGCAGAGCGATTGACGAATGTGAGACTTATGAAGGATCGAGAGATTTTGCAACTCTGACCTGTGGCAGTAAAAAATTAACTTACCTGGGAATAACAGCATTCCGGAAAATTGATGATTGAGGCTGCGAGTTTTGGAGGGTCCGTATAATCACCACTAATGCTGACAAATGAAACGGGATAGTTCAAGTCTTTTAACGCATCGAGAAGTTTGCGAAAAGATTGACTGGTAGAAATCTTCAGTTCTTTTGGAAGGCCTCCTAGACAATTTTTCCAAAAGCAATCGGGAGCTGCCGCTACAAGATGGACTTTTGTTAGATCGTTTGGAAAGGTAATGCGTTTATTGTCTTCCAGAAGTTTAGTCAATTCACGTTGAATGATGGGCCAGTTTTCCCGCACTGCGATTGCGTAGGCCAGTGCTTCGAGAACCATTCGAAGTGGTGTCTCGGTAGAATCACCCTGCTTTAATTCGATCACGACTGGTGTCCCATCAACTCGACAACCTAGCAAGTCAATCGGACCCCAACCATCTTTGGCTCGCTTGTTGTAGGTTGGCACTTGGTAGGCACACAAACGATACCATCCAATCTCTGAATCCGGCTCGCGAACTTGCTCGCTACGAATATCCCACCTTTTGAGCATTGCTCGCTCCAAAAAACGCTCTCGTGATGTTTCTGCAAACTCTCTCTCGGGTCGGGACTGTAGATATGTCAGCGGGTGACATCGAGTTGGCACTAGCCTCTCTGTGGCACTTATTGCGTCCTTGAGGCAGTTATTCTGACATAGTTGTTCAGAGTATTCTCCCATTGATGTATTCGCTGCTATGAGGGCTTGCTGCATAAAGAAGTGAACGTCATTGCAGCCGATGGTCTCAGGAATATTAGACATCGCGTTAATGCCAGATTGATTAAGGGATCAAAGGTTGCTTAGAAGCGTAGACTGATGCGACGCCAATAGTGGGTCGCTCTTCACATTGGCAATCGTTAGAAAGACTTGAGCCGTTAAATGCGGTCTCCGCCATTGCGGACCGTCGCTCAGGATTACCGCCGAGGCGTTGTCAGCTGTAGGTCCATCTGCTGACCCACAGTTGGCGGAGCAAGGTGTTAGAGTTCTGCAATTAGAAAGCCATCTGCCAGAACCTAATAGTCATGGCCAAGAAAAAACCTCAAGCTGAAAAGCCACGGACCGACGCCGAAAGGCGAGCGAGACAGTGTGAACGCATTAGTCGTGCCTTACGAGTGTTGCAATGCATCGCGGGACCGGGTCGCTGGGATGTGCAGGCGTTGGCAGAGGAGATAGAGTGTTCACCACGGACTGTGCAAAGGGTATTGCAGGTGCTGGGTTCGGCGGGAGTTCCTTATAAATTCGATCCGGAGTCAAGGGCCTACCGTGTACCAGCGAATTTCCGGTTTCCCGGCTTAGGCGATCGAAGCGAGAAGTCGGGTGGCCGCAATGTCCTGCCTCACGTCAGTCGAATGGTTCGAGAAACCGAAAAATTCTTGAAGGCTCTCCAGGAATTCTCCACGTTGTTGGATGAATAGCAGTGCGTGTAGATTCAGGCAAAATATGCAGAATGAGCAACGCCGTTTTTTTCTTGACTCGCATTTTGTAAGAGCGTAGGATTTAAGTAACGAGCAAAGATTCGTTCCGCAGAGGCTAGGCATATTGATCCTGGCCGGAAAATTCGATAAGGATTGCTGCGGTAGCGGGACAATAAATTTGCCCCCTGCTGGTTACAGCAGGAGCTCTGAGTGGTGAGGCCGGCTCTCATCCTCTTAGCACACCAACAATTTGATTCAAGTCAAGTTTCTTAGGTGTGCTATGTCCATGTCCAGCAATTCTAAGCCTCTGTCTATTTCTATATCTCCGCTCAATCAGATCTCGACATCCAGCCAAGCTGCGGCCCAAGCTTCCGCGGAGCCCATCTCCATAGAGCTTTGGACTATCAAGAAGGCCGCAGAGGATTTAAAGCTTAGCGATAGCTGGGTGAGGAAGGCTTGTAAGGATGGCACATTGGAAGCGGTGCAATTTGGAGGTCCCCACGGCAGAATTCGAGTGCTATCCGACTCAGTACAGCGGCTAAAAATGCAGTCGCGAATAACTCCCCAAGTTTCGCCGCCCCAGGCCAAAACAACAAATCGACTTCGCTTTCCTCAGCATCTTGACCTGACTCGATGTGTTGAAAATGAGTTGAAAAGATGTCCGAAGCCTCGCAAGGAGGCCTCGGACCGATGATCTCACGCCAACTACCAACGAGTCGCTCACGCATTGCGACGCGGTCCGCGACGCCGGTTGATTTGATTAATCGATTTGGACAGATGCTCGCGTTGTTCACGCAGGTGGCCGTAAACGCGACTCACCATCGTCGTGTCTGCATGTCCCATCAGCTCGGCCACAGTCGCGGTATTATGTCCCTCAGAGAGAGCGTGGGCAGCAAATGCATGTCGCAGCGCGTACACATACACCCTTTCCTGTATCTTCAACTTTTTGCGAAGCAGATTCAGGCGTTTCTGCACTTTATTGCCATTCCATGGCCGACCCGCCGGATCCACAAATACATATTCCGAATTCGCTCGATGAGGCTGCAAAAGCTCGATCAATCTCTGCATGAATTTACAGAGATAGATAGTCCGAGGCCGGCCCGTTATCCCCTGTGTCTTGTGATCACGAATGAAGAAACTATCTGCTCGCACATTTTCCCATTTAAGCTGATACAGCTCGCAAGGACGAGCCCCCGTTCGCCTCAATGCACAGAGCAAGCACCTCAGTTCCGGACTGGCGGCCCGACGAACCTTCAGGTAGGTCGTTTCCGACATGAAATCGGCCCTCGATTCAGGGCGGCCCAACTTCATGGCAGCCAAAGGGTTCTTGGCGAGGACCTGCTGCTCGACACCCCAATTAAGCACCCGCTTGACAATACGGCGTGCGTTGTAGATCGTTGTTTTACCCCATCTTTTTTGGTGCCAAGCCACTCTGTGATGTGAATGGTTTTGAGTTCGCTCAAGAGACGCCTGCCGCAATCATCGACAAGATTCTGCAGATACCATTTGTGGCCTTTGTATGTTCTCGGCTTCAGATTCTGCTCGGCCCAATCGAGATAAGCATCACAGAGCGAAGCAACATCGGCGTCCGGCGTATCAGGGGCTTGAACCGTCGCCAGCATGAGTTCGTGATACTTCTGCCGGGCAATCTTTTTGTTCTTGGAGTTTTCCTCAGCCTTGAGGAGTTTGAATTGCTTACCAGCAAATGTGCACATGTAGCAACCGGTGCTACGCCGATACCAAGGACCTTCTGTTGTCCGTCCCATCAGAAAACGACCTCCCAACCAAAAACCATTGTGATGAAAATTCAACACACCGGTGGGTCGATCGAAAGGTCGCTCGCAGCCTTCCGTCCGTTCGAGCGGGCGGAAGGCCTTTTGATTCAGTGCATAATTCAGTGCACGTCCGAAAAAGTCAAGCACATAAAACGACGTAAGTTGTTATGGTGCTTAAGTATCCCCGAGTGGGTTCGAACCACTAACCTTCGGCTTCGGAGGCCGACGCGCTATCCAATTGCGCCACGGGGACATTTTTTTCTGCGAGTGTAAAGCGACTGCACTTTGCTTTACAATTCTCCATTCGTGTTGCGTTGCTCAGCCTTGATCCGCGTGAGCAATCCGAAAGAGTATTGTACCGCTCTGGCCTTGGCCTCGCAATCAACGTGGATCGTCACGAACGTCCGCTAAATCGCTCATGACCGCCATAAAAAAAACCATCTCCGCCGCGCGGCAACTTGCTTCGGCGGTCAACTCGCTCCGCTTTGCCGAACCGGTGGCTTATGTGTATAACCCCTTGGATTATGCTTGGCGGGCGCATCAGTGTTATCTGGAAATGATGAACCCGCTGGTTACGGAAGTCCTTTTCTTGGGGATGAACCCTGGTCCTTGGGGGATGGCCCAGACTGGTGTGCCGTTTGGGCATGTGCCAACCGTGAGAGATTGGCTCCACATAGATGCGAGAATCGATCCACCCGTACGCATGCACCCCAAGCGCCCCATTGAAGGATTGAATTGTCAGCGGGCCGAGGTTTCTGGCGAGCGGTTGTGGGGGCTGTTCCGAGAGCGATTCAAGTCGCCCCAGCAGTTCTTTGAAAAGCACTTTGTCACGAACTACTGCCCGCTCGTGTTCATGGAAGAGAGCGGACGCAATCGCACACCCGACAAGCTACCTGCTGGCGAACGTGCGTCACTCCAAGCGGTTTGCGACGCTCATTTGGCGGCAGTTCTTAATGCTGTTAAGCCACGGATTGCGGTCGGTGTTGGTGCGTATGCCGAGCAATGTTTCCAGCGCGTCATCGGTGAGCGGCCCATCGAAGTCATCCGCATTTTGCATCCGAGCCCGGCAAGTCCCGCTGCGAATCGAGGTTGGGCGGAGGCGGTAACGAAGCAGCTTGTCGACGCGGGAGTGTGGTAAGTAAGTCAATTATCCCAGCCGGACCGCAACGTCGGTCCGGTCATGCCCGGAGGGACGTTGCCCTCCGGCTAGATTGTCCTTACCCAGGTGGCCAATCCATTAGTCGACCGCCGAGGATGTGAAAGTGCAGATGATCGACGGTTTGTCCACCGTCGCTACCGCAGTTGACCACCACGCGATACCCCTTTTCAGCGATGCCCACTTGCCGAGCCACATCGCGGATCACCAGCCAGATGTGCCCCAATAGCGCGGCGTTTTCCTCTGCCAAATGTTCGAGCGAAGGAATCGGCTCGCGGGGAATCACCAACACATGGGTTGGTGCTTTCGGCGAAACGTCGCGGAACGCCACGCACTGGTCATCTTCATAAACAATGTCAGCGGGGATCTCGCGGTCGGCAATTTTTTGAAAAATCGTTTTGCTCATATTTATTAACCACAAAGGCACAAAGGGCACGAAGAGCAGTAAGACGAATTCTATAAATGCTTTGTGTCCTTCGTGCCTTGGTGGTTCATGCTTTCTTTAGAAGTTTGTGATGTCGATTGCTTCGTCGGCCAGCATTACGGGAATGCCACCGACGATGGGATACATGAGGTCGCCTGCGGCACGTACCAGCCCGCCGTCAATCGGTTTTTTCATGATCTGACCACCGACGGTCAACAAAGTTCCCGCGTTGATTTGTTTGTTGACGGATAGGACGAGTGCCGCGTCGGCCAGCAAAAGTTCCGAGTGGTCTTGCGGACAGCGGAGAATGTCGAGCAGTTGAGGATTGATCAAAGTTGGTTCTCGCAAGTTCGCGTCGTTTAGCTTCGAGGTGTTTAGCTTCACTATTTTAGGTCTTGTCGTCGGAATCTGCTAGCAGGGGAAGGGCCACGATTCCCGCGAGATTTACGCCTGCTAGCGAGACGGTATTTTGTCGTCGCCTGTCGGCTGATGAATCCCGCCCCGCCAGGACGATAATTTTGCTGGCAGAAGTGAGTAAGTGACCGAATCCGTGACATACTCACCTATTCACTGACTCACTCTTCAACAAAGGATGTGCCATGCTTGTTCGCAGCCGATGGACCGTCGCCGCGTTTGTGGTGGGTTGTTGCTGCGCGCCTGCTCTCGAAGCACAAGTCACGCCGACACCGCCCGCCGCTCCGCAATCGAGTGCGCCGCAGGTCACCGAGGAAGTCCGCGACGGCATCAAGTATCAGGTCACCCGCCAAGTCGTGCAACAAACCGTGCCCACCACGGTGATGCAAGATCGGCAACAGACCGTCATGACTCAGCAAGTCACGACCGAGACGATTGCCCATCAACAAGTCTATTCCGTGCCGGTGACGCAATACGAAATGGTTGGGACGCTGCACGGTCGTTGGAATCCGTTTGTCGAACCGTACTGGACCTACGAAATGCAGCCGGTCACCTACTACCAAGAGCAGGTGGCGAATGTGCAGATTCCGATGAACAAAGTCACCTGGGTGCCACAGACAAAAACCGTGCAGGTGCCCGTCACCGAGTTTCGCACCGCCGAGCAAGAAATCGTCACCCGCGTCGCTCTCACCGGAGGCGAGTCGGCCAAGACTTACGCTGCAACTCAACCGACGCTGCCGCAACCAGCTACCATGCAACCCTACAACAGCCAGCTTTACAGTCCGCCCGTCAGTTCAATCGCCAGCCAACCCGCCTCGGGCTATCCTGTTCAAGCTACGCCGCTACCAACTTATGCAAACCAACAACCCGCTTACGGCTACGCCCAGCCTGGCTACAACTCCGTCCCCTCGGCGGTGGCCACGCGGCCAAACATGGGCGGGCAAATGCTGCAAACCGATCCCCCCCGGCAAGGTTCCGGCTGGTCGACGATCCCCAGCAACTCTGGGTATCGATAGGTTTTTTGCCGTAGCAACAGGCGGCTCGCCTGTTGATTTCGCCGTGATATAACAACAGGCGAGCCGCCTGTTGCTACGATGCATCAAAGAAAAAGGAGCCAATCCCAGGGGGGCTTGGCTCCTTCATTTTTTTATCGCGTTCGAGCTTAAGGGGAAGTTGCTCCGTGCGGGTCATTCAGTGGTTGAGCGACGTCGTGAACGTCTGCCCGTCGTGATGGAGCCCCATTCCTTGGTCAGCGTTTCAAAAACCTCGGGCGACTCATAGCGGACAACTCCCTTGCTCTCCGGCATCGGGCCAATCAGACCCCGAAAAACCGGCATACCCCGCAAACTCAAGTCGGTGCTGCAATCATCAATGCCAATCTGGGTGTGCATCTTCAAGACGGCATCTTCGTGAGGGTAGTCACGGGTCCGCAACTCACCATTTTTGCCGCGAGTGATGATGCGGATAGTTTTTTCGGCCGCCATAGGTTTTCTCAATCGAAAGCAGAGAGGGAAATCAGGATAGTGCAGTTATCGACGCGCGATTGCTAGCTGCCGCGTTTTTTTGCCCCAGCCGTGCCTGCCTGGCATAAGAGGCGAAACCCGCAAAACTGGATTTTGAGGTCACGTCGGCAGAGTCACACGCGCTGAGACATAGTCTGAGGATTTGGTGAGCTAACCACAAAGCCACAAAGATCACTAAGGTAAGGAGAGAAAAATAGATATTCAGTCTGACTCCTCTTGGTGTCCTTCGTGGCTTTGTGGTTCAAATCTCCGGAATTTTGAAGACTGTCGTCGCAAGTGGGATCATTGCCCGAACGCCAGTTAGACATTAAATTACTACAGTCGCTTTGGCGCTGGAGGGTAAGCGAATTGGCCAGCAGTCTGACTCGAAATCAGATGTCCAGTAATGGATTGTGGGTTCGAATCCCATGCCCTCCGCTCTCATTCCATATGTAGCCCCCAGGCGAGCGGGGGAGGTAAGTCCCCTGCATCACTCCCCTGGGTAATTTCCCTGCAAACGAGATTTTGAAGCCGGCTCTAGCAATTGCACTCGCCGCCCAGTTACAATACCTACTGACGGCCCACCAACCCGGTTGGCCTCACTCCCATTAATCCACCACGATTCGAGACCGCTCACGAGTATTCCGCCATCTTCCAGGGTCCACGAGGCAACCACCTCGGCGGACCCTTTTTATTGGCCGACGCTCTTCTCCCCCGAGTTCCCGCAGCATGATCGACACCACCCGACTCCGGCTCGCCTCACTACTGGCCATGCTGGTGATTTTCTACGCAGCCAACCAAACCCACGCCTTGCCGCCACTGGGGCTGACACAGATCACGCCCTCAAACACCCGCGCAGGCCTCGAAATCATCAACGGCACAGCCTATCTCAACACCACGACCGGCGTCTGGACGGTGGATTCACTAGGAACAAAGTCATTTATTTCCATTTCGCATCCGACGCTTGGTATTCCATCAAGTGTCACACCGGTTGTGAAAGCATTTGATGGAAAGTTATACACCGCCGCGAATTTTGGTCTTGGTCAAGCACTTTTCCCAATCGACCAACCTCTAACGCCAAGCATGACTTGGGAAGTTGAAGGTGGCTACGTCAGTGGCGTCGACGCCCAACTCCGCGTTCTCGGGTACAGGTATATTGGTTTTGATTCTTTTTCCGTGGCAAGAGCTGTAAAGTTTGTTTCTAATGGTTCCGCCGAACTCCTTCCCGGCGAATACGCTGGGGACACCTTTCTATTTGATGTGACCCCTTTAGGCTTTGCCCTTGGTGATGGAGGAATTCCTGGAACAATTGGTTCTGCCCCGATTTTGTGGGCACCTGACGACAGCTTTCTTTCATATGTTTTTGGGTATGGTGCTGCCAGGTCAATTCGGGATCGTAATGATGGTCAAGGGGTCAACATAGGCGATATTTTTGAAGGCTTGGTGCTCTTAGGCGATACCGAATATTTCATACAGGACATTAACGGCTTGGGTTTATCAGATGATGCCATGATTGTTTCACACAGCAATTTCTGTCTCTTATACACATCTCCGAGCCCACGAGACTAAGGCGAATCTCGTATGCCGTCTTCTGCTTGA
>ENA-ORBV01011629-ORBV01011629.1-microbial-mat-metagenome-genome-assembly--contig:-NODE-11629-length-13773-cov-6.468604_pt1 | contig 13773 bp, 9 predicted proteins | sample MGYA00237777_ERZ505514 | MGnify/ENA primary metagenome ERZ505514 (study PRJEB26160, sample SAMN06269048) | microbial mat metagenome | isolation source: Oligotrophic lake microbial mat | place...
AGTGGAAGGTAAACCCACTTCTCTTTTTGTTCCGCATTTTTAAAATCAGTATAGAAGGCAGCAGGTTAATTTTTTTCACCTTTTTAGCCAGACCGAGTTTTTAAGGGACGACTAATTACCTTAGACAAGTATTTTGGTGTCTACGCAAACAATTTTACAGGATACTACATATATGGATCTTTTGAAAGATATTAAAAATTACGACCCTATTAAATTAAGCGATAGCGTTGAGCAAGGATTGCCCTTTACCCTATATTTAAACTTTCTCCGTCAATCCCGCTTTACCCAAAATGAAATGGCACGTTGCTTAAGCGTAAGCACACGCTACCTTCAAAATAAAACCAAATCAAATAAGCTTACCAAACCTGCTTCCGAAAGGTTAGTAATCCTTATCAAGATTTGGGATGCAGGCCTCGCTGTTTTTGATGGAAACAAAAAAATGTTAAGCGAATGGCTTCGCAGGCCGTTAATACCTTTGCGTGGTCGGGCTCCCATTCAGCTAATGACCAATTTTATTGGCATGGAAGAAGTTAGACAGTTATTTGGTAGAATTCAGCATGGCGTTTATTCATGACTTAAAACCATACTGATAAAGCAAAGTTGCCCAACCTAGTGGACAATTTAGTAAGCCAATTTGTATGCTATAAATTTTTCTCATTGGCCTCATAGTGAATCGAAATACGGTTCAATTTTCATTTTGTCTCCATATATTAAAATCAAAATTACTTAGATTATCACCATAATTCTTAAGTCGTGTAGCGTTTGAGTTACGCTTTAGTTTTACTGTACCCAGGTTTCCATTTCTATTTTTAGCCATTATTAATTCCAGTATACCGGTGGTATCCATACCATCTTCGTTTATCATAATTCTATAATATTCGGGTCGGTAAAGAAAAATTACTTTATCGGCATCTTGTTCTATAGCACCGCTGTCTTTCAAATCGGAAAGTTGAGGACGTTTGTCTCCACCTCGTATCTCTACCGACCGACTTAGTTGACTAGAAACAATAACACAAACATTAAAGTCCTTTGCGATTCTTCTTAGTTCGTTAGTAAATGAACCTATTTTAAGATGGCGAATGCTTGACTCATTTGAAGTCATTAATTGCAAGTAATCAACAATAATGATTTTAATACCTCTCTCGTTAATCTGATTTTCACAAAATAATCTTAAATCCGATAGCGAATGGTTTTGGCTTTCATTTATAAAAATCTTGTGCGAATTCAAGGTACCACCAACTCTGTTTACAATTTTTTTCTCCTCGACAGTAAGATCAGGATGAAGTAGCATACTTACATCAATATTAGTGATAGCAGATATAAAACAATTTGTTAATACTGATGTAGAAAGATCAAATGTAAAATATAGTACTGGCGTTTTGATAGAAACGTTTAAGGTTAGATTTACGAGCAGTTGAGTTTTACCCATTGATGGTCGTCCTCCAACCACAACTAATTCGCCAAGCAGAAGGCCACCAAACAGATTGTCATATTCGTTGAATCCAGTCTCAATTAAATTTTCATCTCGCTTTCTGCTATTAAGTAAGATCAGGTTTTCAGCTGTTAAGTTTGAAATACAAATTGCCTTTCCTTTATCACTGATATGATCTTCCGCTTCATTAATGAAATTCTTTAGTTGAAAAAGCATTTCATTCCCATCAACATTTTTGTTGCTGATTAACTTTTTGATTCGCTTGATTAAGTCGTCTTTTATTTATTTTCGGAAAGTTCCTATTTAATGTTAAGTTTTCTTTTTCATCCTCCGAAAAGCAGAAGCAGTATTTTGCTTTTTTATCGAGAGCATAATGAAACTGCATACTATCTAGTTCCCTGACTCTGGTAGGAACTGCGTCAACAATTATTCATTATCTTCAATCGGTGCCTTTGGCGCATCCTTCTTTACGGCTTCAATCCCACTCTCCCTTGCAGCCCTTGAAGTGTAAGTTTCTCCTCTGCCAATAATTTCTCCATTAGATGCCTTGAGATTGAAGCCGTAGCTCGTATAGCTATCCTTACGGTCATATCGGATATCGTATGGTGCATTCAGTTTTACAGAAGTAATACCTGCTTGGCAACCTTGCTTCGTTTTATAACCCTCACCACCTAGAACGATTTCCCCATTCCTTGCGCGGAGCCTGTAATAGTATTCATTATTAGCAGAGCTCTTAAAAATTTGAAATTTTGGATTTTCCATGATTGCATCGCTTTTGTTTTTCTACGATGATGTAAAAATCAATTTCATCAATGACATCGTATGTCACTAAGTGAAAATACTCCAGCGACACAGGACGTCACACCTCCACCGTAACTATGCATTGTCGAAACACTTAAACTTTAGTTGACTTATGAAAAACGATCTTAAAATTACCTGCCCTTCATGTGGCCATCAATTCTCACCAGAAGCTGCTGTAGAAGGTCATCTTCGTGCCCATCTTGAAAAGGAGTATGCCGAAAAACTAGCTTCTAACTCTAAGGCTATTGAGGTGAAAGCCGCTGCTTCAGCCACAGCTGAATACAAGACTAAAATGGAGCTTCTTGAAAAAGAGTCGTTTGATAAGTCGCAAAAATTGCAAGAGTTCGAAAAGCAATCGCTGGTCCTGGCTCAGAAAGAAAAGGAATTGAATGAAAAAGAAGAGCGTGCTGATCTTGAACTTAAAAAGAAGCTTTTGGTGCGCGAGGGGGAAATTCGCAAAGAGGCCGACCAGTCAGCTAAAGAAAAGGCTGAGGTTGAACTTCAGGAAAAGGAATCTCACTTAAAACGTCAGCAAGAGTCGATTGAACTCAGTATTAGAAAGGCTGCGATAGAGCAGGTCGAAAAAGTTCGTGAAGAAGGGCTCATGAAGCAAGCCGAGCTTCAGAAGAAGCTTGATGATCAGAATCGCCTCGTTGAAGAAATGAAACGCAAGGGTGGTCAGGGAAATACGCAGTTGCAAGGTGAAGTACAGGAACTTGCTATTGAGGAGTTTCTAAAAAATGCCTTTTTTAAAGACGAAGTTGAGGAAATCTCTAAAGGAGTTCGCGGTGCAGATTGTCTGCACATTGTAAAAGACAATTTTGGCAACGAGTGCGGCCGTATCTTATATGAAAGCAAGCGCACGAAATCATTTAGCAGAGATTGGATTGGAAAGCTGAAAGAAGACATGCGTTTGCAACAAGCAGGTCTTGGTGTCATTGTAACGGATGCTATGCCTGCCGAGCTAACCAGATTTGGTCAAGTCGAGGGTATCTGGATTTGCTCATTCTCCGAATTCAAAAGTATTTCGTTCTTGCTTCGCTACACAATGATTCGTATTGGAGAGGTGGCTGCTGCCCAACAAAATAAGGGCAACAAAATGCAAATTCTTTATGATTACCTTACTGGAAATGAGTTCCGTCAAAAGATAGAAGCCATCTGTGAATCTTTCGATGAAATGAATACGGATCTCATAAAGGATAAGAAGCAAGCAATTGCGAGTTTTTCAAGACGCGAAAAACAGATCTTGAAGGTGATGGAAAACACGGCTGCTCTATACGGGGATGTACGTGGGATTGCCGGAGGTGCAGTACAAGTGGTGGAGGCATTGGAGCCATCAAATATTGAACAACATAAGCTTCGGGAGGCTATTTAAGCCTTCAGTTTGATCCAAAGGCTTCTAAATTGCAGGAATTTTACCCATTTTGCTTAGCTTTTCTAACTTTTGACAATACCGTTTGTGAGTTTATATTCTGCTTCATTTACCACTGGCCCACTTCTAACTGATGAAACAGAATCTATTGTCAATTTTTTGGAAGAAAATCCTGGGGGTGATGTAAGTCCGATAATTGAATCAGACAAATATTTAAAGATCAATTCACTGGCCGGTCGCAAAAGAAGGTCCAGAGAAATCATGAATCGGATTCAATCCATTCCGAAAGAATATTGGACTTTCTTTTTGAAGTTAGCTGGTAAGGATGAGAAGAATCTCTTCATGTACTATGTGTGTATGAAATTTTATCCCTTGGTCAGAGACTTCCATCTGGATGTCATATTAACGAAGTGGAGGTTGTTGGACACTTCTTTTTCAAAAGATGAAGTATTCCGTTTTTTAACCCGGGCCTCTCTTCAACATCCGGAAGTGGATGAATGGAAGGAAAGTACCCGGAAGAAAGTTGTGCAGGTGCTAGCTCTCATGCTGAAGGAAGCTAGCATCGTATCTCACGCGAAAATTAAACTGGTTTTTTTACCGGATACATTCTGGCTGTTTTTTATTGAACGCGGTGAGGGTTGGTTTTTGGAAGCGATGTTCATCACGCGTGAGCAACGGGATTTACTTTATAAAAAGGCAGGATTATGAGTATTGATAAACTGTACGAACGATTAGAAACAAGGGATTTTCTGAATCCCAGTACTGCGGATATCTTTTCACCCTTTTTCTTTTACACGTACGATGCTTCCGAAGAATACCATGTTCGCAAGGAGATTGAGTCCTTAAAGCAAAAGCTCCAGCGTCCCATGGCAATGGTTGATACACTGGTCTTAAATATTTACGAGGTGGTGATCGAGTATTTAAAGAACCAAACTGTTGCAGGTAAAACTCATTTCGATTTATTGATGGCCTTAGATCAAAAAGGTTCTGACCGTTTACTGGTAAGCCTTGAACGCTTACTGAGCAAAGATGATTTTGTGCTTTTTCTGAAGCATAAAATTGAAAGTCACTTATCAGCTGACTCGCGGCTAAAGAAAGTCTATGTTTTTATTCACGGCTTTGGTACAGTATACCCCTACTTAAGAGCTCACAAACTTGTTTCTCGCTTAGAACAACATGTTAAAAATTATAAAGTCGTCATTTTTTACCCAGGTGAATTCGATGGCAGTAATTATAAGTTATTTAACAAGCTGGCTGTAAAAAACATATACAGGGCAAATCATCTGAACACATTACTAGAAAAATAGCACCAAAAGAAATGGCAGCACCCACGAAGTTATCCTCCATCTACCTAAAAGACATCAACCGAAGAATCAATCCGGTTGCTGTCGTGAGCGAATTGAGTGATGAGTTAATCAAACAGGAAATTGAAGAATACGTTTTCACGCCTGATATTTATAAATATCAATATCAGGTACTGGATGCTATTGTTAATTCGAAAGGTGAACGCACAGGTATTTGGATCAATGGATATTATGGTTCAGGTAAATCGCATTTCTTAAAATTTCTTTTCTATTCCTTCTGCAAATCTCATCAATCAGTGGCGTTGGATCATTTTAAGGCCAGCTTGCGAAATGAAAAAAAGGAATTGACGCTAGAACTTGCTGAACGAGACATTACAGATGCCCGAATCAATGAAGTAGGGCGTAAACTCGAAGCCACAAGCTTCGATCCGATCATGTTCAACATCGACACGGTTTCTGGTGATATTAGCCACCGTGAGGCCATTACGAAAATATTCCTGAACCAACTAAATAAGTACCAGGGTTATAACAGTACTTACATTTCGCTCGCGAAGCTTGAGCGTCAACTAGACAAGGCAGGCAAGTTTGCTGAATTTAAAAAAGCCATAAAGACAAGGCTTAAAGAGGATTGGGATAGAAAGTCGGCTGACTTAGCTGAAGCAGCGTTAGGGGATGTACTCGAAATCGCCAAGGGATTTATTTCGATAGATGAAAATTCATTCCGAGCTTCAATCGAACGTGCTTTGTCCGGCAAAGAAGAACTAAGCGTAGTGGATCTCGTTCAGCACATTGAAGAATTTTCTGCTAATAAGCCTGCCAATCATCGTGTAATATTTTTAGTGGATGAGGTAAGTCAGTACATTGGTATGAATCTTAACCTCCTACTGAACCTTCAATCGATCATCGAAGAAGTTAGTTCGCGATGCAAAGGAAAAGTGTGGATTATTTGTACCGCCCAACAGGAGATCAAAGAATTAGTTGAGAACACAGGGAAAAGCCATACCGATTTTGGAAAGATCATGGCGCGCTTCGAGGTAAAGATCCCCCTCAAGAGCAATGAGTACAATGACATCATTAAGAAAAGGATCCTTGAGAAAAATGCCGTAGGAGTAAAAGAGTTAAACGCTCTTTTTGACAATAGGAAAAACATCATCGAAAATCAGTTTACAGCACTGAGCAATCTGTTTTCTACCTACAAGGACAAAAATGATTTCATTGATACTTATCCATTTGTTCCCTATCAGTTTAGGTTGATCAATTATGTTTTTGATTCCTTTAGCTCACAAGGATTTGTAACACAAGGTGTAAAAAATACCGAGCGGTCATTGTTAGGAATCACTCATTACACAGCAAAAAATACGCAAGAAGAAGCAACCGGCTACATGATTCCCTTCGATGCCTTCTTCAATAGCCAGTTGACTGAGAATCTTACCATTCTTGCTACCAAAAAGCTGGACATGGCCTACAATGCCGCTCCGAAACTAAAAGAGAAGTTTTCTCAGCGAGTGATTAATGCCCTGTTTATGATCGCTAATCTTTCAGAACAGCATCAGAAAGTTTTCTCCGCTAATCTTGATAACCTGGTGTACATTTTAATGGACACCATTGATCAGGATAAGCTTGATCTTCAAAAAAGAGTAACTGAAGTGCTGGAGCTTTTGTTGGTGAATGCCGTCATTATCAAAAGTGAAACCAACGTCTACAGGTTTTTAGGTGATGAAGAAATCATAGTATTAAAGGATATTCAGCATACTAAAATTACCACGGATGCAGTACTGGATTCCTTCCATCGAAATGTGCTTGATAGAATCATTGGCGACATCAACAGGAAAGTCACGTTCGATGGAAATAACTATGAAGTACAATTCCGTATTGATGATAAAGACATTACCAGCAAAGGGGATTTCCGGATTGTCTTTTCCGTGACGGATACAAATGACATTTCTCAGCTCTTGTTACAGGCTTCCTCTCAGGATTTAATAGTAGCACTCAATCAGTTCTATCCGCAGGTGCGTAGTGATTTTCAAGAGTACGTGCGCACAATGACGTACATCCGGAATAACAGTGATACGTCAAATAAGCAGCGAAGAGATGCCCTGCAACAATTCAGTGTTCAGGCAGGTAATAAGCTGGATGAAATTCTGACTAAAGTAGAGCAGTACTTTTTGCAAATTAATTTCATATCCAACGGCAAAATTGTAAAGCCACAGGAAATAACGGGGAGCAACGCAAAAGCAAAATTTGCCAACGCACTTCAAACACATCTCGGCCAGGTGTATCGTAAAAAGGCCATGGCCAACAGCAACGCTCAAACAGAGGATGCCTTTAAAGCGAACGCAAAATCGACACAGCTAAAAACAGATGTAACTTTAACGGATGCTGAGCGCGAAGTTACCCAGGTACTAGAATTAATGAATCCTAGCATGGTTAGCGATGTGTTGGATAAATTTAAAAAGCCTCCGTATGGATGGAAAGACACTGCTACCCTTGATGTTCTTTTCCAACTTGCCCGAAAAGGAAAACGCAAGTTTCATTTCTTGAATGAAGCGCTTGACCTAAAAGAATTTGCCGATAAAGCATTGAATAGCCGTGAGCGCCAAAAAATTGAAGTGCTGGCTGAAGATGTAATTGATAATGCGAAGCTCTACGAAGTAGTACAAACCGTAAACCGCATATTTAACAAGAGCATACTGGAATCGAAAGAAACAGATGCCAATGTATTATTCAAAAAGCTAAGCGACTTTCTAAAGCAAAAAACAGATGAAGCCGAGGAGCTTCTGAATAATCATGCATCCTACCCCTTCAGTATACATATAAAGAATTACCACGCTACATTAAAACGTTTGGCAGAGAAAAGAGATAAAGCCATTCTTTTCAATGACATTCTTTCCGGTGATTCAGACTTGCAGCCGGTTTCGGATCACTTTAAAGTAACTCGTGAATTTATTGATGAGCAATTAGAGGAGTACAAAAAAGTAAAAACCTTTGTTGATGACAATACTGGAAATTTCTCTTCCCTCGATGATGTTGCACATCAAAAAGGACAACGGCTTATAGAGTATTTTCAAAGCGATGATAAACCTCATAATGCGTTCAAGGAAATAAAGCTAATTCACAAAGAGCTAAGCAAAGCGGTAAATGAATTAGTGAAGAAATTGAAAGAAGATAGCCTAGAAAAATACAACGAGATCTTCGACCGCTTAGAGCTTAAAGTAAAAGAGTTTGGCTTGGATGGAGGCTACTTGCCAGATCGAGGATATCGTATCGATAAAATAAAACGTCTCAACAGCATTCCGGAATTAAAACTGGAACTAGCAAATGCTTCCGGTTTTGAGACCGATATCATTTCGAAACTCTATGAACAGAAATCGAAACAAGATGAAGCGAAAGGAAAAACATCAAAGCAGCTTACGTATGTCTCGGTAGTAAATGATACGGGTGGAAGCTATGTAGCAATCAGCAACGAACAGGAATTAGAAAAATTCATTGATGACTTCCGCAAGCGCGTAGTAGCCGAGCTGAGGAAAAATAAAATTGTTGGTATTAAAAAATAACTCTCCTTAGCCCTCTCCTTCGGAGGAAATTATAAACAAGTTTAAAGAACGAGATGAAGTTTAGTAGAGCAATAGATACAGTCACACCTCGCATTTGGGGAAGGGCGGGCGGTGAGGTTTTAAACCATTTCATTGGAAGAGGGTTGGGTGAGGCCAATAAATACTCGGATAAGGTATGAACACCACCAAACTAAAACCCTTTGCACAACAAGCGCGGAAAATTCTGATGGAAGGCGTGCGCTTGCGCTTACTATTCTGGGGTTTTGATGGCAAGAACAACGATGCTTTAGAACCAGAAGCTATACCAGGCGGTGTGATCTTCCGCAGCGAAGTCTACAATGATCCGGGTCTGTTAGCGCGCTGGCAGCAGATGAAAGTGCGCATCAATAGCCACACGCATAGCGATGCTATTGAAGAAGCTGCCTTTACATGGTTCAACCGACTCATGGCCATTAAGATCCTCGAGAAAAATGGCTACGAAGAAAAACAGTTAGATTACCAAGGTACCGTGCCTGCCTTGCTCGATAAGGCACGCAACGGCATCATGCCTTTTATAGGCGACAACGAAAAACAAAAAGTGCGCGATTTTTTGCTGGCAGGCGATGAAGAAACAGCTTTTGGAATTTTATTGACAGGCTATTGCCGTAAACATCCTTTATTAAACAGAGTATTTGGTGGCATTGACGATTTTACAGAATTACTCTTACCTAACAATCTTCTTACTAAGGGTGGCATCATCGAGTTGCTCAATGTAAACGGCTTTGTTCAGGACGAAGATTATAAGCAAGTAGAGCTCATTGGCTGGCTTTATCAATTCTACATCAGCGAAAAGAAAGACGAAGTTTTTAGAGGCTTTAAAGAAAACAAGAAAGCACGAAAGGAAGACATCCCGGCAGCCACACAAATTTTTACACCCAAGTGGATTGTAAAGTATTTAGTAGAGAACACCGTAGGCCGTACCTGGCTCGAACACCACCCCGACAGCGAAATTAAAGATCACTTAAAATATCTCGTTGAAAATGGATCTCAAAAAGCTCTCTCCTCTGAAGAGGGTTTGGGTGAGGCCATTGAGGCCAAATCCATCAACCTCCTCGATCCAGCTGTAGGCAGTGGCCACATTTTAGTAACGGCTTTCGATGTGTTCATGCTCATCTACAAAGAAGAAGGCTCCACCACACGGCAGGCGGTGCGTGAAATTTTGAAGTATAATCTGTTTGGGTTGGACATTGACAAACGTGCCGCACAGTTGGCGCGCTTTGCCGTATTGATGAAAGCCGCTTCTTACGACCGCGACATTTTAAATGAAAATATACTCCCGCATATTTACGCCATGCCGGAACCAGTTCACTTTGATAGAAAGCCATTAGAACAATTTCTATATGAAGGCGAAACAGTACAACTTGACAAAGACGGTATATTAAAAGACTTAAACAAAGGGCTACTCTTAATGCGCCAGGCACAGAACCTAGGTTCCATTATTCAATTTGATTTGCAAGATGATACTTGTCAGCAATTAAAAAGAAGATATAAGTATTGGAGTAAAAAAGAGGAACAAAACCAACTTACCTTAGATGAACAAAGTTGGTGGAAACCGCTAAGCGAATACCTGAATCCCCTCTGTGTATTATTAGACCAATATTCCTGCGTAGCAGCCAACCCGCCATACATGGGGCAAAAGAATATGAATGGTGAGCTAAAGGATTATGTAAATAAGCATTATCCCGATAGTAAGGCTGATCTCTTTGCTGTGTTTATGGAGACATGTTGGAACCTTGCGATCCCAGCTGGAAGGGTAGGGATGATCAACCAACATTCATGGATGTTTTTGAGCTCATTTGAAGTATTACGATCTAAGGTATTAACCGCTCATACTATTGAAAATATGGTGCACCTTGGCCCACGGACTTTTGAAGAGTTGAGTGGGGAGGTTGTCCAGTCAACTGCATTTGTTATAAACAATGGATTCGATTTTGATGCGCACAGTTTTGCAACCTATCACAGATTAGTTGAGTATAGAAGCAATGAAGAAAAGAGGATAGCTTTTGAAAAGAAATCAAATGTTTTTTCAAAAATAAGTCAAGAGCAGTTTTATAAAATACCAGGAAGGCCAATTGCTTATTGGGTAAGCGATAGGTTTATTAAACTTTTTGAAAACCAGCGATTAGCAAATGAACATCTAGTTAGATCTGGCATCATGACTGGTGATGATCAAGAATTCATAAAGAAGTGGTTTGAAGTTTCGTATAAAAATATTGGATTTGGGCTTACTTCCGTAACCGATTTTCGCTCTCGTCCTGAAAAATGGTATCCAATTAACAAAGGAGATGGGTTTCAAAAGTGGTATCCTGAATTTTCCTACGTTTTAAATTTCAGAAATAGTGGCGAGGAGTTAGCGAACCTTAAGGGAAAACAGAATTTTAGGTTACGGGATTCAGTCCATTATTTTAAAAGAGGCCTAACTTGGAGTGACGTGGGATCAGAAAAACCATCTTTCAGATATCAAGAAAGTGGTTATCTATTTCATGCGAGATCGCCTATGATCTTTTCCGATGATAAGAACCTATTAGCCTTACTAAATTCTAAGATTACTTTAGAAATAATCAAGGCTTGCAATCCAACTCTTACTATTAATTTAACTGAGGTTGAAAATATTCCAACGATCAAAATTGCTGAAGAGAGCATAAAGGCAATTGTCGAAAAACTAGTTGATTCAAACATTAATATTGTCAAGCGTGATTGTGAAGCAAAAGAGACTTTCTGGGATTTTAAAAATCACCTACTAATCGCAAATAGCACATCTTTAGAGATTGCCTTTAAGGATTGGCGTCAAAACATTTCAAATATATTTATTCAACTTCATGCAAACGAGGAAGAACTCAATGAAATATTTATAGAAACTTATGGCCTTAAAGAAGAATTAAATGCTCAAGTAGTATTTGATGAAATTACCCTCCTTCAAGATGAATTAGACTATGATAGCCTAAAAGAGTTCAAACGCCCATATGACGGCCAACTAGTACCCATCAAAAAGGATGTAGTTATGCAGCAATTGATCAGTTATGCTATTGGCTTGATCATGGGCCGCTATCGTTTGGATAAACCAGGGTTAAACATTGCTCATCCAGATCCAACTACAGAAGAACTTTCATCTTATCAATACAACGGTCATCAGTTTAGTATTGATGATGATGCCATCATTCCTCTCTTTGGTGAAGAAAGTCCGTTTGCGGATAATGTGGTGAAGCGTTTTAAAGATGTGCTGGTAGCCGTATGGGGCGAGGCAACGGAAACAGAGAATATTAACTTCCTGAATGCCTGCTTAGGTATTCCGTTAGAGAAATTCCTCACAGAAAAGTTCTGGGACTATCACAAAAAGGTATATCAGAAAAAGCCTATCTATTGGCTGTTCACCAGTCCTGCTGGCAGCTTTAAGGTATTGGTATACATGCACCGCATGGATAAGTTTACCGTGCAGAAGATCCGGCTCAACTATTTGCATCGCTACATGGAGTACCTCAGCAATGAAGTGCAACAAGCCGGGGCCAATGGCACCGCCACCCGCACCATCGATAAGCTAAACAAAGCTCTACAAGATTGCCGTGAGTATGATAAAATTTTAAAACCATTAGCCGATCAGCAAATTGTTTTCGATCTCGATGATGGGGTAACTGTGAATTATGAAAAGTTTAAACCTGCGGTGGCGCCATTAAAATAAGCCCTTTCCTTAGCCCTTTCCTTCGGAGAGGGTTGGGGTGAGGTCATATATCACAATTTAACTACATTTATAACATATCATTGCTTATATGTCATTTTCTGCAACATATCCCTTCAACCTTCCCGAACTACCTCCGGAAATACGTTGCAACCAAGAGCGATTTATGCCTTGGCTGTTAAAAGCGCGCACCGAGCTTGGTGAGTTGAAAGGCTACTCGCATGGCCTCCCCAACCCCATGTTATTGTTGAGTCCGGCCATCATTCGCGAGTCTGTTGCCAGCTCCGGAATAGAAAATATCAACACCACGGTAGAAAAAGTACTGGAGCAACAACTTTTTCCGGAAACCGAACAGAAAATTGAAAACAAAGAAGTGCTCCGCTATCGCGATGCTATTCTTTGGGGTTTTGAAAACATGAAGAAGGTGCCGTTGGGCAATCGCCTGATCTCGGGTATACATAAAGAGCTATTGGGCGAGCGCGGCCATGGCTACCGCACCACACAAAACAAAATTGAAAACTCTACTTCAGGTGAAGTGCTGTATACACCACCACCGGCTACCGAAATAGGTAAGCTCATTGCCAATTGGGAAAATTACATTCATAATGAAGAAGATGGAATTGACCCTTTAATCAAATGCGCAATCGCCCATTATCAGTTCGAAGCCATTCACCCCTTTGGCGATGGCAATGGAAGAACAGGCAGGATATTGATGGTACTCTACTTAGTTCAGGCTGGTCTGCTCAATTATCCTATTCTATTCATCAGCGGCTACATCAATAAAAACCGAAGTGATTACTATCGTTTACTTCGTGAAGTTACTACACAGGAAAATTGGTGCGAGTTTATTGAGTATCTGTTAAAAGGCTTTTACTTACAAGCACGCGAAACAAAGGAGCAGCTATTTAAAGTGATGGATTTGTTCAATGCGTACAAAACAGGCATCAAAGAGAAATGTGGCAGCATTTACTCAGCCGATCTGGTAGAACAATTATTCTCCATGCCCATTGTTACACCCGTAAGACTTGGAAGCATGTTGAATATTCACTACACCACTGCCACGCGTTATTTAAAGCAATTGGATAAAGAAGGGTTTCTGAAGAATCAGCAAGTAGGAAAATATCAATTATACATCAATAAACCTTTAGTGGAATTACTGCAGAGCTAATATGAATCTAAAAGAGAAATTAACAGAGCAATTTGAAAGCAACCCACAGCTAAGGATACTTTTCTTCTTTGATGATGGAAGTCAGAGTTGTGCCGATGAAGTCAATAAAATAGTTATGCCAAAGATCCCGTTGTACTAATCTCTAACTGTCCAGTTTTCGGTGAAGCTTACACAAAAGGTTAATCGACAACCTTTGTTGCTAAGTGGAGTATTAAAACAAAAAAGCACTGCGGACTTGCCACAGTGCTTGCCACAATAAGTGGTTTTTATTTTTTTAGGCTAATTTAAGCCTTTTTGCGGTCCGGACGGGACTCGAACCCGCGACCTCCTGCGTGACAGGCAGGCATTCTAACCAGCTGAACTACCGGACCTTTTTAAAACAGGCTGCAAATATAGCGGTATGCGTGGGTTATGCAAAAAAGGCCATAGA
>ENA-ORBV01011631-ORBV01011631.1-microbial-mat-metagenome-genome-assembly--contig:-NODE-11631-length-13771-cov-5.541113_pt1 | contig 13771 bp, 16 predicted proteins | sample MGYA00237777_ERZ505514 | MGnify/ENA primary metagenome ERZ505514 (study PRJEB26160, sample SAMN06269048) | microbial mat metagenome | isolation source: Oligotrophic lake microbial mat | place...
CTTCATGCCGAGGCCGCTACTGTAAACCATCACAACAAAGACAGTAATCATCATTTCAACATGAAGACCAACTAGTAACAGCAAGATGGCGGCTCGTCTTTCTTTTTCGTCTTCTTTTATGTGCAATGATGATGAATACAAAAGGTTGCGTGGCTGCCCAGAGCGAGTATCCCGATTATCCTTCCAAGATTGCCTTTGATGTTTCCGAGAGCTTGTTCGATAAAATGATTCAGGCCAAAAACTTTTCTCTTCTTATCGACCGAACCAGTAACGGACCGATTGAAAACATGGTAGATGACCTCCGAAATGCACATGCACGATTTGATGGTTGGGGCGATTTTCGTGATCAAACCTTGGTGGCCAAAGCGGATGGAGTTTGTTACGCCGCATTCATGGCCACGTCAGGGGAAGTCTTGGGCAGTATTCAAAATGCCAATTTCATTCCCAGATTGGTGAATGGACGTGCCGTTTGGCGTGCTTTTTGGGCATCCTATCAAAGTGTAGTCTGCCGAGATAAATTCAACAAGGCGTTGAAGGGTTGCGCAGAATCGTGCAAGGAAACTCAGTGTCCACTCATTTTGACCGGTTTTAGCAAAGGGGGAGCTGCCGCGGTCGTCGGATCCATCGACCTGGAGCACTACAACCCAACCGCGATTGCCTTTGGAGCACCCAAAGCAGTCTGCAATTTTCAAAAATGCAACGCCATTAATCCAAGCAAACATTTTTGATATATCAATGCAGCTGCCGATGACTATGACAGAACGCCAAACTATCTCAATTGCTTCAATGAACGTCATTACGGATGGCCTCTTTTAATTGATGTCACAAACGTCTTTGAATGGCGAAACAGTTTTCCCATTTGCACACATGGCCTCAGCGATAGCCAACAACGCACCACAGTTCCCTTTCTGGAAGAACCACTTCGCAACAGTGTCCTCGATGGTGAGGGTGAGCACTTTGTTCCAAGCCGTATCCTGGACGGGCTGAAAAGGGCTGGATGTTTCCCCATCCCAGTCAGCCGGTGGCCGAATGGCCATTTTTGTCACTGTGATGATGAATGCCAAAATTCCTGCATCGATAACATTTGCCTGTTGTGAAAATTTAGTTTGTACACGGTTTATTAAAAATGCACAGTTTTGAACTTTTCTGCAACTGTAGCAAAGGATGCACAATGCTAGACTGCACAGCCTTGCTTGCTAACGTCCGAATCGCAAACCACCGACCGCCATTACATATGTGGGCTCTCATGTCCCAAATTTTCTTCCATTGTGCCACTGACTGGGTGCCAAATAAATTAAAAGAGACCGCTTTGGTTTTTTCTGCGAGTCCAACAACTGGTGGGGGAGGGAAGCGAGCAAAATGTGCTATCCCGAAAAAGTGTCCACCCGGGCAGCAGTTTTTCTTTCAACCTGTCATCGCCTTACCCCTATCATTTCAAGTACCATGACACACAATCTTCATCAACAAGAAAGCGAAGCAAGAGAAAGATCCAAATCCATGCAAGTTACTCTCATTTGTTCCACTGATATCCAGCTAACTAGCTAGCTAGCCAGCGTCGTTTTCATCGACGAGGATAGTATATCAAACCGTTGTTGCAAAACGAAATCCCCATCACTACTTAACTACTATCGTACTACGAGTAGATATCTAGCTAGCTGCGTTTCATTAACGCGTAATACTCGTTACCCATCGCTCTGTACTTCAGGTACCACCGCTTTGGTTTCTGAGATTACAGAGAAACAGTTCTCTTTGGTCGATACAGTCGAGTGCGCCCGATATCCTTTCCATTTATTACTATTATTATCATTCATTGTTGGAGGCTTCTACATCTACATGGCGATTTCATCTTCCTTCCTCAAAGTTACCCTCGCAGTTATTTTTCTATTCCAAATTCTTGTGATTGGATTCCTAGTACCCACTGCTGTAGCAGCTACTACGGACGACAAAAGTAGCAATTCTACCTGCACGGCGACTACGACAACCAAAGAAAAAATGAAACTCTGTGATCTATGGGCGCAAGGTTCGAAAGCCTCCACTCAGTTTTTGGCGGGCGTGTATGAACATTCGCCATGGGTCGCGGAAACCTTGTTGAAAGACGCGACGACCACAACTTCCATCAAAACGGTTTCGGCGTTGCACCAAGCCATGAAATCCATTGTCGATGAAGCTTTGCCAGCCCAAAAAATGGAATTGTTGCTGGCCCATCCCGATTTGGCACAAAAAGTGGAAGCCCTCTCCGAGCTAACGAAAGAAAGTCAAGACGAACAGTCTTCTGCGGGATTACAGTCGTTGACACCGGACGAATTGGCGAAATTTACAACGCTCAATACACAGTACAAACAAAAATTTCAATTTCCCTTTATTCTCGCGGTACGACATGCCACCAAATATACCGTCTTGGCCGCCTTGGAAGGGCGCTTGCCCCATGCCCCTCAAGCGGAATTGGTCACGGCCTTGGAACAAGTCCATAAAATTGCCTGGATGCGCATTTTGGCCCAATTGGAATCGGATGAGCCCGCCGGATTTTTGACCTGCCACGTCTTGGATACCGCTCATGGATGTCCTGGTACGTAGTACTGTGGAGAGTACATGTAGGAATTGTCTTGTACTTCTATTTTATGCGGTTTTCGCTGCTTTTACTTACGAATAACTATTTTTGTCTTTCTTCCTATCCCATGCATTATTCACTATTTTTTGGAACATCGACACCCGTCAACAATCCACTACTATCACTACTACCACAATAAAAATTCAACCATACTAGCCGCCAATATGAAAATCACCTTGACACGCTTGTCGCCCCCCGAATCGGCGGGTTTGGTCGGGACCTTTGTCACCAATGCCGATGGTCGCTTGGAGGGTGGACCCGCTTTGAAGGGCGCTGACTTTCAAGTGGGTACCTACGAATGGATGTTTTACGCGGGCGACTATTTTGCTTCCCGTGGGACGCCCGTCTCGGGGACACCCTTTTTGGATGTAATTCCCTTGCGATTTGGGATTGACAATCCCGATGATCATTATCATGTCCCCTTGTTGGTCAGTCCCTGGAGTTTTTCGACCTATCGTGGGAGTTAAGTTGGAGTCGTACCCCTGTGATTTCGTTGGTTGTGGTTTTGGACGGTTAGTTTTGGATAATTTAATCATTTAGTTTAATAGGTAATTAATTAATTGGAAGGAAAGCTAGACACACCTTTGGCGACTAGCGATCATAGAAAAGCATAGGGTTACTACTCTGGCATGGCAGGTGAACGATGAGTGCAACGGAATACACTTTGGCTTGCAGATCGCAAGTTTGTTGTATTGATATTTGCTACCACTGATTGACAATTGGGAAGTCATCGCAAGCAGACTGAGCAACCGTCGACTAACCTGACGGATTATTGCTTCTTGCCATCACAAGGGGAAAGGTCCTACTCTAGCTAGTAGTATGTGGTTGGTGGTAGTCTAGCTAGTACACTAGCTAGTCTAGCTAGCTAGACAGTAGCTAGACACTGACATGTACAGTACTGCACGTCGTAGAGAGCTTGCATGCGGGAGACGCAACCGACTCACTAATCAAAGCCGATGAGACCTGTCGATGAAACTCATGTGCGGCTTTTGTTTTTAGAATTCATGTGCGGCCTTTTGTTCCCTAGGCGTTGGGCTGGAAAGATCCATCATTTTTGAGAACAGTCATCCTCGCACGAAGTCACGTCCGTCACGGCAGTTCGAAATCGCGCCTCCTTCTGTGCGATGAATCTTGAATCTTGGCACCAACGCAAAAGCTTCGTTCAAGCGACAAAAGACACACGACCGGTCTTTCTAACATTCCCATCACAACAACGAGACTACAAGGGTGTGTGTACACGCATCTCCTCAACAATACTACTACTTCAGTATAATCTCTATTAGTTAGAATAGCACTTGCAGTATACAGTAGTCCTCAACGCACCAACAAACAGTACAGTACAATACAATAAACAATGGGTCTCTTTTCCGCCTTTTGGAAAAAGCATGACGACGACGAATCGTCGGGGGAAGAATGCGAAGACAATTCGGCGTCCGATCTGTCTTACGTAGGCATGGCCGCTTACAACGTCTTACGACGCCATCACAATCATCATCATCACGAATTATGGAATGTCACCAAGGGCAAAATTGTCGGTGACTTGCAATTCACGCCCCGGGATGCTTTTACCCGTCAAGGCCGGACCGATCCCGAAGACCACCACGACGATTGGTTTCCCAAAAAGATTGCGGACGTCATTCGTCGGACCGAGGTCTGGTGTGATATTTTGTCACTCGCGCCACCGGACGGAGCCTTTATGGAAGAATTTCAAGACGCCTTGCGAGAAATTTGTGAACACGATAATACGCTGCGTCGCAACAAGATTACCATTCGCATGATGTTTGGAAATATTGTCGGCATGCCCGTCAATTGCAATGTGCTCATCAAGGAAATAACCAAAAAGTTGCCACCCAATGCGCATGAAAAAATCAAATTGTGGGTGGGATCGTGGAGAAAAGATGTCAGGTAGGTGTTTGTGTGTTTATGTGTTTATTTATTTATTTATGAATAGGAAGGATGTGGATCATGTCAACTGTTTTGATTGTGGATCTAGCGAGACCACCCATCCAAACTACTGGGTCTTACACGAATTTTGCACTTCATGATTTCACTTTCATTCCTCGAATATCATCTCTTATTCTTTATTACTAAATTCATTGCTTCTTTCAGTTGGAACCACGCCAAAATTGTCGCCGTCGATGGCAAATACTTGTGGACGGGAGGACACAACTTTTGGACCGCGCATTATTTGACCACCAAACCCGTGTAAGTAAATACAACATGTTTTGTTTGTGGATTTTGTTGCTTTATTGGACTTTCTTTTTAATCCTCTCTGTCTCTTTCTAATCCTCTCTTGAACGAACGAACGGTCTCTCTCGAACGAACGAACGAACGATCTCTCTCGAACGAACGAACGAACTAACTAACGAACGAACGAAGCAACGATTTGAGCCTGGAGATGGAAGGCGGACCCGCACGTGATGCTCATAAATTTGCGAATGCTCAATGGGGATACATTGTCAAAAAACAAGCCACGGCGTGGGGACGGTTCATTGATAAAAATATTCCCGATGCCGTGGACATACCGCGTCGGGCGCGGGTCACCATTAGTGAATTTCCAGAGCAGACCACCAAGGGAGCCGAATTTCCTCCCAAATATCACGAAAAGAAAATTGTCATGCGACGCGGTCTCGAGAAAAAAATGGATCCCGACTATGTGCCCGTCATTACCATGGGACGATATGGGTGCTTGTTGAAAAAGGCACGGCCCTCCGATGATGCCTTTGAAGCCATGTTTAAATCGGCCAAAAAAGTCATTCGATTGGCCTTGCAAGATATTGGGCCCGTGGCCTTGCCCGGGACCAAACATGCCTTGCCAGGTATGACATGGCCCATGAAATATTTGGATGCCCTGGCCTTTGCCATTTGGGATCAGGGTATCGATGTCGAAATCGTACTGAGCAATCCGGCATCGATTCCAGGAGATCTCAGTCCCCTGGAGGCGAATTATGGCAATGGATGGGATTGTGTCGATGTGGCAGCCGAAATTATCAAACACGTCAAGAAATTTCATCCCGATGCGAAGGATGTCCAATTGCGGAGTAAGCTAAGCACCAGTCTTCGGATTTGCTTTCTTCGATCGCCGGCAGGAAATCATTATAAGGATGGTCAAACATTGGGATTGCATTGTACGTATGCCTTGTGTCTTTGTGTGGGCTTTTGTTGGAGTTTCATTGTTTTTATTGCTGGCAACTCACACGAAAAATATCGTTGGTCCCAAATATATTACAGCCAAGCACTTTATCGTTGATGACATTTGCTGCTACATCGGCTCCCAAAATCTATACGTGTGTGACCTAGCCGAATGGGGCGTGGTCATTGACAATCCCGAAAAAGTGCAATCCATCAAGGAACAATATTGGGATCCCATGTGGAAGGCATCTTATTTCAAAGACGATTGCGAAGTCGACAAAGTCATGGATGGGCTGAACATTGATCGCGATGCCGCCAACCCCCTGGAAATGACCGCCTATCAGGTGGAGTGTGCTCAGGAAAAGATGCGAGCCGAAATGAAGGTTCCAATGAATTCCAGATTTCATCGAAAGAAAAAAGACAGCGACTCGGACGCGGATGACTCCTCCCAAAGCAGCGCCGAGGAATAGACAAACAACAACAACAATCCAATCATCCATGTTTGGCTGAGTAGATACGATACGTGTGGTAAGAATATGCGGTCGCAGCGTGTGCAAGGTTACGTGTCCCTGTTTACGTTTTGGTGTCCCTGTATAAGTTTTGGTTGGAATGACTGTTCTGCATAAAATACTTTAATGTAATTCCAATTCCGATATTTTTTGCGTCTCCAAAAAGGGGGATACAGGATGTAGCAGCCTGTCATCAGATTGTTAGTTCGTTCTTGTATTTCTTATTGCAACTCACGACGTCGGGGCATTGTGGCTCTAGTGCTTCGTTTTCATCTCGATTCTGTCGGCGGACACTCCCTTGGAGTCCTCGGTGCTCCGTGCTCGCACGTAGATATTGACCAATCAATATCTTTTGCGTGTGCTCATTGATCAGACTCATAGATGAATGATTATTATTACTTGGCAATGTATTCTTTCAGTATGCCAAGGACTCGTGCCATGCATCCATCCGCCACACCTCCATTTGCAAGAGCGGGCAAGGCTCCTACATGGGATGTATTGTATTCGTCCATGCGAATCAGTTTTCCTTGCTCTTTCAATATGTTTGCATACCTAAAAACAATGCATGGTCAGTCAGTCAATCCACGAACCCCTTTTTGAATGACCTACTGCTTGGCAAAAGCAAGCGACTTACATTTCACCTTCATCCCGGAGTACATCTTTCGTACTGATTTGGATAAAGGTGGGCGGGAGGTTTCGGACAACTGTTTCCGGGGGGTTGACCAGAAGGGAAACTTTCCAATCCGCGGCCAAGGTTCCATCATCTCCTGCAAGAAAGGAAGCCCAGGCATACGTATTATTTGGTCCTGACCAGGTTGGCGCCGCCCAATTCCGTATCATGCTCTTGGTGCCACCAAAAGGCTTTACCATTGGAACTAAGGATATCTGGCACTTTAGTTTGTAGCCTTTTTCCGTCAATCGTCTTGCCAAGTGAGCCGACTGGTACCCACCAGCGCTCATGCCCCATGTCGCAATTTTGTCAAAATTGATCTTTTGTTTCAAGGCATCTTCCAAGGATACTTTTTTCTCCAAGATACCAATAGCTGCCTCGAGGGAATCTTGAAGGGGGATAGGATAGGGATACTTGGGTGATGTTCGATAGTCAATCCCCACCACGACAACGTTTGCTTCTTTGGCCATGTGCCGAATGAACACGAGTTCTTGTTTGACAGATCCCATAACGAGGCCACCTCCAAACATGTAAAAAACAATTGGCAGCCCTTCTTCTTCTGTCTGAGAAGACGAGGGACTAGCCACAATTACCGGCACTTGGTAGCCATCCTCATAACTACTGGGAACTGTCAATTCCACCACACGAGTCTTGTTGAGCCCATAGGATGCCTCCCAATAGTCTTTTCCGTGCATTTTAGCAGCTCCTTCCGAGCTATTTTGTTCGCCTTGTTTGGTGAGTTTCTCCAAAAATGCTTGTTGCTCGTCCACAGAGTTGTCCAGCAACTGTTCCATTTTGAAAACGGGTGCGGCGATCAAGCAAAACAAGTTATAAAGAATCGATTCGCTCCGATTCCAGTGCTGGACCAAGTGGACCAAGAAGAGACCCACGGCGATGGCCACCATTTTGGATACATCTCGGATGACAAACCAGAATTTGTGTTCGGACTCCACTTGGGCTATCATCATACTCATGGAAAGCACCACAAACATGGCTATCTTGTTGTCCAGAAGTTTCATCATCGTCATTATCGTTTATGCTTTTTGTTTGGGAGTGATCGATTAGGCAACTTTTATCTTATGGTAGTACCGGTACTACCAGGTAGTAGATGGCCCCGTCCTCTTCCAACCCTTCTCGCCGTGGGTTCAAAAAAGGTTCATCGATGACACCTCATTTATCTTTTTCTCAGATCGAAATCTTTCAAAAGAACCGCGAGCAAGAATGGGACAGATGTGCGCTGCAATATTGAGTAAAGCTTTGTACTGTACGAACATGTGTGCGAGCGACAAGTTGTCTAATTACCAACTTTCGATGACTGCCCCGTGTGTGCGCGCCGGCGGAGTCTCGCCATGTTGACGCTCATATTTTCTCGTTGGCGGCAGCCGTGTTCGTGATCTCGACCAAATTTTCGCCCGTTTGATTTGGGAGGTTGCCTTTTTTCAAGGAGTCGGCCGTCAGGAAAAAGTGAATAAGATGTACAGTACTTGAAATAACTAAATATACACAGGGGCAACAAAGATCTAGTCATCTAGCTACTACCGTAGCTCAGACTAATAAAGGCATTCTCTATGAGGCTAAAGAAATATTGGAATAGAAGACAAGAGCAAGAAACACAGCTCTCCATTATACCTTTATTAGCGAGCGACCGTTGTTGCATCAACCGAGACATCACGACCACCATGTTGGATCACAAGCCAACGCCGACGTCCGTCTATGTTCGAAGAGTGACCTATGCATTTGCAGGGTGTGCATTACTATTGGCATCTTGGTCTACCTCTACGCGCGTACTAGACAATCTGGTTTTGAACACCAACTGGAGTCGTGACTTTTCCAGTCCATGGGAGGACAACACAGAAGACAACAATAATGGTTACACAACGACCATTCATCGTCTAAAACAACTATCACCATCATTGAAGGGAGTTTCATCAACTAAGCTGACCACCAACGCTCTCAAAAGGGCATTCAAGACGCGAAGGTACCATGACGTCTTATCAGCGGTTCAAACCAAAGCGGAAAAGCATCCCTACGAATATTATACGGCCTACAGCAAAGCCACGGTCATTGAGCATGCCGGAGTGGACAATCCCTGGTTTGAAAAGAAAAAAATATGCAAGGAAACATGTTGTTTTGAAAACATTGCCATTTCGTTGGACCAAGATGAACACAATATTATCAATACATTGGATGGACACGACCTAAGTGATGTGGTCATGCAGCATTATGCCAGCAGTGATCATCTCGAATTCTTTGGTCCTTCGTTGACTCCCGAAATCGCCCCCTGCCTTCAACCGGGCACCATTATTTCGTTAGAGAATCACCAAAGTCTTCTAGAGTACTTTCGCAAAAAGATCCGACCCAACATTACGGAACCCTATATTGTCATTACCAGTGAAAGTGATGGGGACAGTCCTGATTGGGCTTACAGCGAAAACACCAAGGGCTTCGAAGACGATGAACTCCTTCTCAAATGGTATGGTACCAATCCACATTTGGGGAATGTCAACAAACCCGAAAAGTTTGTCCCCATGCCCTTGGGATTGGCCAAGTTTCATAGGCAGTATCCCTATCTGTACAGTTATTTGGAAATCAACAACTTTACCAATTCCTTTCAAGACTACAAGGAGACGTGGAAAAGCAAATTGAAAGATTTGGAAAACGCTACGGAGAATCTCAATGATTTCATGTTTGTCAAATTCAATGTGCACGATTATGCCAAACATCGAGGCGCCATGCACAATACCTTGTGTTTCCAAGACGGTGCCGATCATTACCGCGACACGGGAGTCTCGTGCAGTTTGGAATCCTTTGGCAATCACGATACCTATGCAGCCGGTAGTCATTACATGTTTGGCATTAGTCCTCCCGGTGCGGGATGGGATTGTTATAGGACGTATGAATTACTCTTGACGGGTGTCATTCCCATTATTGAAGAACGTCCGGGTAGTCGCGAGCTCTATGAGGGCTTGCCCGTGATTCATGTCCCCGACTTGATGAAAAATACATCTCGGACACGAGAAGATTTTGTCGATATTATGCGTAACTTTATCCGTACGGCTCAACTAGAAGAACAACAAAAAGGTCAAAACATTTTCAATAACCAGGCTGGATGGGAACGGCTGTTTTTGAAATATTGGAGAATGCGCATGCTGAAAGAGACAGGCCGCGATGCGCAAATTCTCACCGACCCCGAGACGGGTCGCCAGTATTATCAAGCCTATCGATATACGACTCCCAAGCGGGTGTTTTGCAGTGACAACTGCAAACTGGATGAGTAATGGATAGTATCGTAGGTTCCTTGTAGAATCATCCCTGGCTTGTGTACGAAAGAGTGGGCTATTTATTAGCCCAGTTCCTTTTGCTGCTGCGTCGACGCGCACCCATTCATTAAATTCTATATAAGACGTGTAATAGCTCATAAAAGTTTCCAGTAGAGGTTTTACATATAGAATAGAACCGTACTTCAAGACTGTCTGAGGCTTTCGCTTCCTCTTGTCACTGTTTGCCGTGATTGCATCCACCAAGAAAAGTTCTAGCTTGTCCAACCACTGTCACCCCTACAACTATGTTGGGTTCCTTGGAGCGCATGCACTGAGCCCAAGACAGAACCAGCGCCCACAACACCAACTGCGCTGGCTCCTACATCTTCTACCACTGCCAACACCCTCTCTTGCAGTGATGATGATGACCAAATGCATGAATTGGTAGCATCTTTTGACAAATTGAAGATTGAAATCATCACACCTGCCTCTGCATTGGATGAGTTGGCAGACTTGTGCCAGCAACAATGGTCCTTCACTGACTCTGCTCCCGCACCAATGGACTGGACTTTCACTGACTCTGCTCCCGCACCTACATCTCACCTTCCCACTCCCATTATGGTTGAAGGTGTGCCTGACTGTGAGGACCCGGAACTCAAGGACCTCAAGTGTGTGTTCCGAAACCGTCGTCCCGGAGCCCACAAACCCTTCATGGCACCCATCAAATGCCGCCCTCCCACTCCCATTGTGGTTGAGGATGTGACTGACTGTGAGGACCCGGAACTCAAGGCGCTCAAGTGTGTCTTTCAAAACCATCGTCCCGGAGCCAATGAACCCTTCATGGTCCCCATCGAATGCAAGTAATTGCCAACGCTGTGGCAAGACCCCCGGGCATGGGGACAAACTGCGTCTGCGACTACCCATCTGATCCTACAAGCACCACAAGGTCTCCGGTGGGAGACACAGCCCCCACGATCATCCATCCGATCCTATGCTTGGTCAACTTTCAACAAGGCCCATGGGCATGGGTATGAACTGCGTCCACGATCACCCATCCGATCCTACAAGCACCACAAGGTCTCTGGTGGGAGACGCCTCCCGTCTCCGGTAGGGAGACATCCGGTGGGAGACGGCACACTCTTTGTTTCCTCTGCAACTCTGTTTGGAGTGGCAAGTGTGCCAAAGGTAAGTTCATCAAATCAAAATCTGTTTGCTTCAAAGAAAAGGCTTCAACAAAAACCTAAAAATCAAAATGACCACAAAAGAAACAAAACATCCTGGTTGCTATGTCGTTGCTGCAAGTTTGCCTGTTTGCCATGTCCTCAAAGAAGCCACAAAACAAAACAAAAATCAAAATGCCCACAAAAACAAACAAACATCCTGTCTGCTCTGTTTCCCATGTTCGTCTAACCACACAAAAAAAACATCTGTTTGCCTGTTTGCCATGTTGTTGTTGCATGTTTTCCTGTTTGAACAACAAAAGAAAAAGAAAGAACCTGTTTGCCTGTTTACCGTCATCAAAACTCACCCCAAAAAGTCCACAAAAAGAAAACATTTGGTTGCCATGTTGTAGCAGTTTGCCTGTTTGCTATGCAAGTTTGGATGGACTGCTGTTTACCCACTAACCTATTGATCCGGCGATGACAATCCGATGCTTTGTTGCTTGTTCTGGCTTGCACGTGGGCACCTTGCAGGACATGGAACATGGATGGACGCATTCATGGAGGACCATTGTGGTCCAGTTTTGGGAGAATCAGAAACAGAAACAGCGCTTGGTAACTTTTCTTTTTTGCTTGCTTGTTTGTGCCTTTGTGTTCTCTGTTTGTTGTGCTCACCCCATCTGTTTTGGCCAATGGGAGCATCAAGCATGGCCAGCTTTTGATGTGACCAGCGGCTGACAGCAGTGTCAAGTCAGCCAACTTGATGCTGTTGATGCAGATGGCAGTTGTCCACCAGTGGGTGGCCATCAGTTTGCTTGGATCTGGCCAGTTGAAGCATGACTGCGGTGGGCAGCTTTCTCACAGGAGAGTGTTGTTGGGTGAGGGGTGGGCGCGGCGTTGCGCGCATGGCGGGATGTGTGGTCAAGGCACTCTTCTTTTTCTCTTTGCTTCTTCTTTTCTTTTGCTTGTTTCTTTCTCTCTTCCTCTTCGTGTTTGTCTTCTAGCGATTGTGACTGCCTCTCTTCCCTACGGTGACTGCCTGTCTCCGTGCCCTGCAGTGGCTCCAAGTTGGTTGTTCAGCAAGTTCTTGTGTCATTTGGTTTCTGGAATGCTTGCTTGTGTGTCTGTCTGTGCGGTCTCAAACAAGACAGTCACCATGACTGTCTCACTTCTCTCATTCCTTCCTTCCTTGGTGGTGGTCCCTATCAGTGTGGGGCCTGACTTGGCTGGGGGGGGGGGCTTTCTTGGACTGGCAGCTCTGCTGCTGGTGGTTAGCAACATCATCTCCTGGGGTCCAGTTGTCATCATGGTGGGTTCCTTCAAGTCTCTCTGTGTCTCCAAATCTTTCTTTGCGACCTTCTTTGTGGAGTCTCTTTCCTTGGCAGTGGTTCCCATCAGCGGGTGGTGCTTTGCTTGGCTGGGGGTGGATTTCTTGGACCAGCAGCTCTGCTGGTGGTGGTTAGCAACATCATCACTTGGGGTCTAGCTGCTCACATTGGTTGGGTCCAGCTTCCTGCTTGGAGACACTCTTCTTTGTTGTCTTTTCTTTCTCGCGGCTCTAGGTGAGGACACTGCCTCCCTTCCCTGCGGTGGTTCCAAGTTGGTGGTTTGGCAAGTTCTTTTGTCGTTGGGTTTCTGGAATGTTTGCTCGTGGAGAGTGCTGTTGGGCACGGGTGGGTACGATGTTTTGTGCATGGCACGATGTGTGGTCAAAGCATTCTTCTTTTCTCTTTTCTTTTTCAGCGTCTTGTGTTGCACTTGGCCGAGGACAGCTTTCTTGGACCGGCGGTTCTGCTACTGGTGGTTAGCTTTTCTTGGGCTCCTTTGTGTGGCATGGATCAGCTTTTATGTGTGGTGTTGGACTTGGCTGGAGCACGACTTTCTTGGACTAACAGTTCTGCTGCTGGTGGTTAGCTTCTCTTGGGCTCCTTTGTGTGGCATGGATCGGCTTTTACACATGGTGTTGGACTTGGCTGGAGCACAGCTTTCTCAGACTAACAGTTCTGCTGCTGGTGGTTAGCTTCTCTTGGGGTCCTTTGTGTGGAGTGGATCAGCTTCTGTGTGTGGTGTTGGACTTGGCTGTAGCGCGGCTTTCTTGGAATACCGGTTCTGCTGCTGGTGGTTAGCTTCTCTTGGGGTCCTTTTGTGTGACGTGGTGTGAAAGTGCCCAGAACGGGCGGCATGCCGTTTCGACTTAATTATTGCTTAAATCAGTATGTTTTGACGTTCAGAGAGGTGTGTGGAAGTGCCCAGCGGTGGCATGGCGTTAGACTTAATTACAATTTTTTGGCAGGGGTAGGCGTTGGATGTGTTTGGAAGTGACATAGTGTGTGACTTCGCAGTTCCGGATGATGGCATTGGATTAGCAATCAAGGTTTGTGGTTCCTTGGCTCCCTTCGCGGAGACGTCCCACGAGAGGATCTTTATGATCA
>ENA-ORBV01011633-ORBV01011633.1-microbial-mat-metagenome-genome-assembly--contig:-NODE-11633-length-13769-cov-5.243646_pt1 | contig 13769 bp, 9 predicted proteins | sample MGYA00237777_ERZ505514 | MGnify/ENA primary metagenome ERZ505514 (study PRJEB26160, sample SAMN06269048) | microbial mat metagenome | isolation source: Oligotrophic lake microbial mat | place...
ATGATACGGCGACCACCGAGATCTACACCTCTCTATTCGTCGGCAGCGTCAGATGTGTATAAGAGACAGGTTATCTAGTCATCTTATTCTGGGTTCTTTTTCTCTATAACTTGCACTTCCATCAAAGTAATGAAACATGAAGACACCGCAGTTCTGTCCAGGCCTTTTTATCGGCCACAACGAGGATAGCTCAGTTGAAAGTCATCTAGCTAGATGACTCGAAAGCAAACACTTACTTTACGTTAGCTACTATTAGCTAGCTAGCTAGCCTAGCTAGTAGCCTAGTAGCTAGACCACCTTTCGTTTCATGCTCCATAAATGACTTTTAGATCAATGAATGATGATGGGTTGTATTGAAAAATAGAAACTATCAATAGTGAATGTAATAGTTTTTGATTCACGTTTGATTGTGACTCAAATGATGTGTTCTGTGATGGCGCGTTGGGACGACGATTTTTGCTTCCTCCAGAAGCTGCATGTTTCTCGTTGATTCACTCACTCACTCACTGAAGGCTTTGACATACATGTACACGATACATGCATGCAATGGGATCGACTGCCCTGTCCTTTACAAGTACAAGCACATGTGACTGTAGATCATGATGCCACACCATGCTACCGGTGGCAAACGCAATCGTAGCAGCAACAGCAACAGCAACAACAACAATAATTATGATGATTATCAAGGTAGTACTGTGATGCAGACGCTGTCCTCCGTCAATCCTCCCCGTGACAACTACACTTGCAGTGGAGCCACCGCTTCCCAAATTGCTTTCCCTCTCTTGGATCGTATTCCCAAACTCATATGGGATCTCCACAGCAATGTGCTGGACGTTGTATGTGATTCCCTTACATGCCTCTGGGCTCTTTTTCTTGGTAGCCAGGACCATCAAGCCGAGGGATATTCGCTGGGAGCACATCAAGCGATTCTTGCCACCATGCACAAATGGCAACACAGCGCCACCATTCAGTGGCAAGGATGTCGATGTTTGGCAGCCTTTTGCAAAGCCAATGGAAATGGAATGATGGCCTTGGCGAGATTGGGAGCTTTGGAAACGGGGATTAATGCCATGATTCTCTTTAAGGATTCTCCGAATATTCCGTGGTCAGCATGTCAATTGTTTGCCGCCTTGATTCGTACTACCAGCGGCAGCAAATCCAAGTCTACTAACATGAATGATGATGACAATTTGCAGTGCCTAGTCATGGCCGATCAATGCATGCATCGATTTGTTCATGAGTTGTGTGGTGTCGATCTTTTGGTGGAAGCCATGGATCGGTTCCCCAATTCGGTGGAAACCCAAGCTGGTGGCTGTGCCGTCTTTGCTTGTTTATCTTCGGAAAAAGAACTGGTCGGACCCTTGGTCAAAGCTGGCGTGGCACGTGTCGTGGGTGCGGCTTTGGAAAATCACAATGTTAGTCATGCCAAGGAAATTATGAGAAATTTGTTTCGATGACTGACTGGTACTACTCAGACCACGAATATCATGTGACAACAGGGAATGTCTATAGGTATACTCAAATGATAATTTGCCAACCTACAGACAGGATGTAATTTAATCTTAACATATAGCGCTATAATTTTTAAATTCTTACCCGAACAAAATCAATATTTTTCGGCCCAGTTGAAACTGGCTTCCTCTGATCGGATATCTCGGTCAGCCAAACGGAATGTAAATTGGAGCCAAGTTTCAACTAATGCACACTAGAGGAAATGTAGTACTTTGATTCGTAAAAAAATATTGGCATCCTCTTGGGTGCTTCGTGTATTTTGCCCTCCTCGTCCCCTGATCCATTTCTTCCATTAGACATGCTTATGTTGTAGATTCTTTCCGAAGGGGCAGTGCAGCGGAAATTAGTGATCCCAAATGCTAGGCAGACCAGTGTTATTGTTATCTTCTGGTAATATTGGCAGACTGCAAACATCTTGCTAAATCTCGAGCGATTTGTCGACATTCATCTTTTAGTTGGGGCTTGGAATTCACCTGTTGTTGTGCTTGTTCATGACGGTCGGCAAAATCTTCCCCCAATTCCAACTGCTTTCCACGAAAGGCAAAGGCTTCTGCCCACGACCCACATAATGCTTTTGGCAATCCTTCAATATGGGTACCATAGTAGGGTTTTGCCTGACGGGGACAATGTTGGATGGGCAAGCAACGTTTTTCTTGTAATTCTTCGGCCAAACAATCTTCTCCCAACGTGCCATAGACAGAATGGCATTTTCGACGCTTTTCGCTGTAGTAGGCGCACGACATATTGATGCCGCTTTTATTGTTGTTGTTGCTGTTTTTCCTGGGGGTACTTCTAGTTAGTAGTAGCTAAAAGAGATACATACATAAACGTTTTGTTTTTCCTATCGTTCTGCTGATTGACACCAACAACACCGTAAATATCTTTCGTAAAACAGTTATCAAGTTGACTTGACGCACACCGACCCCAAATTTATAGATGTTTGGTAAATTCTTACCATGAGCTCAATCATATGCAAGAGTATTTAGTTCAAGGCTCCAGCCCCAACATTATGGTAAGTGCGTCGGCATGCTGCTAGAAGTCATGTGATAAGTTTGATGACTCGTATCATCTTGATAGTGTTCTCATAGGGTACTTCTGAAATGGGAGAAAGCAGTATACCAGTCCCTTCAGAAGTATAGTTATGATATGTGCGCCCGCAAAGAAGAAACGGATTCACCTTCCTGCAGTTTGAAGTACAACGATGATTGGCCAATCAAGAAAGCTAGAGGAGTTATAAGAAATAAAACCACTACTAACATTACTTTTTACATTTCCCAACAATTTTTAGTTTTTACAAATCATCATCCGCGGCACTATCCTCCACAATGTCGTCCTCGTCTTTTTCGCCTCCCTCGCCATCACCGCCCCCCTCCGAGTCGTCGTTCATTTCCTGTTCCATACCCTCGGTTGCTTTTCGATTCTGCGCCTGTGCAAACTGTAGGGCCTGAGCCGCCTTCCACCGAAGTGTGATATTGAAGGAGGCAAAAAAGCAAATCCAGGCGGCAAGGTACAGGTTGGACCCCGGTATTTGATTGTCCACAATTTCACTACATTCCGCTTTTTGAGTGTAGGGAATCTGACTCGTGGAAGAGCTGGGCATCGTGCTTGGCATGCCGCTTGGCAAACGAGTTGTCGGGGAAACCGAGGGATACGGCGAGGGAGCAAAGGTTTGGTTTGTTTCGTTGAGGATGAAGGAAAAGGTTTGGTTTGTTTCGTTGAGGAAGAAGGACTTCTCCTCCCCCTCCATATCAGTTTCCTGCAGCCACCTAGGCAATGTACCATTCGTCGACGTTCCATTGTTCACAACCATTGTCACAACCATTATTTCATTGGTCAGGACTTCGTCATCATCGCCCGCCAGACCATCAGTGATGGCAATATCATCGTCTTGTACATTGGATACATTTCCATACGTAGGAGACATTGTTGTTGTCTCGGTACTATTGTCTATACTGGGAGACATTGTTGGTGCCTCTGTACTAGAGGACGTATCAAGCGCTTCAGTAGGCGCCCCCGATTCTGGCACCGATGTGGAGGTAAGTCCTTCTGTTGGCGTTCCAGTTTCGCTTATCGTTGTCGGTGACGCCGTTTGGTTTACCATTGTCGGTGACGCCGAAGTTGTTGGTGCTGTTGTCATGGATGATGGCTGACTTGTGGGAAGAGGAACAGCACTAGGTTGCATGGTTGCATCATCAACATCTTCACTCTCACTACTCTCTTCTTCTTCTGGTACCCAAATGATATAACAATCATTATCATATTCATTGATTCCATAATCCGTCTGTAATCTTGCCTTTTCGCGGCCACACCCGGATCCGCCAATGGTAGCGGCAAGGCCTCCCTCCGACGTCAAGACGCTGACGCCAATGATCCAAACCAAAATCATGAAAAAGGAAGCGGACAATTCAATCCATCCACCGACTTGTAAAAATTCAAAATCCACAAATCGGTAATGCACCAGAATAAAAAATAGCGAAATGAGCGTCGATATAAGGCCCAAAACAATTCCATAGGAGGCGGCACCTTCGAATTTCTCGGAAAGGTGGACCATCAAATCACAGCAAGTTCCCATGGTGACCACGGATGCCAAAAAGAGAAGATACCAGCTTTTGAGAGTCGCACTGATTCCGGTCAATTCGGCAATGCACAAAATATCTTTGGAGGCCGACCACTGATCCAAGGTATAGACGCAGGCGAAGAGCGTCGCCCAGGAACTGAAATAAATATTGTTGGCAACATAGGCCACCCCTCCGACTTGTGTCATATATGCCACTCTGATATCATGGAAGAAGAGACGAATGAGATGAGTTTACCTCAAAAAAGAACAATGTTGGATACAACTTGACTTCTTGCACAGTACTGTAGGTATATTTACTTATTTACGTACCCTATGATCCACCAAATGGTGAGAAGAAACAAGGTACATCCTTCAATTTTCCCCTCCATACTCTTGGTGTAACTAAGGCGGCCCCCATCTCCGCCACCACCACTGTCGTCAGCTTTGGTACAACAGTACTGACAACGATCCTGTACGAGAATCACAAACGAGGCCACAAAGGTAACGGCGCCAAAGGAAACGGAAAATTGACGTCCTCCTTCAAAGTGGGCATTGTCATTAACGTCCAAATTACTGACACTGGCAAAATTGACCAAACTCAAGAGTATGATGTAGCCATATCCCTTCCATCGTGGATTGTATTCTTGAGGTTTGGCAGCTTTGGTAGTGGTAGTGGCAGTGCCCATGATGGAGATAAATTAATTTGCTCTTTGGCTATAACGTGATCAAGGCGGCGAATTTCTCTGTCGCAAAAACAACGATCAATGAATCAATGAAGCTAGATAGCTAGGTATGCCGATATATTGCCAATTACTTGTAAACCTTGCCTAATGCTATACTCGAGCTAGTAGCTTTGCTTCTTTCGCCCAACTACTGCACTCGACAGAACTATCTGTTGCTGCACCAACACTACCATGTACTGTACAGCAGAGCTTACGGTAGCGATACTGCTACTAGCTAGCTACATGTAGCTATTACTGTACATAATCAAATGCATGAAGAGTACTAAGACCTGCCATAGATAGAGAGGACCGGCTTACAAACTAAATGATTCATTTCGAACTTCGTTGGAAAACACGACAGACTTCATGCAGGATTGGCTAGCAGGTGTGCGTCCACAATAATAGATATTACGCGCGAAAGGAGTCACTGACAGAGTGAGTCAGTCAGTCACCCATTATGCGAACTAGACTACTGGACGTCGTCGGTAGCTACTACAGTTTCCTCTACGGTATGACTCTTCTACCGGTAACCGTATCTTCAGAAAACCCCTTCATTTTTTGATGGATATGATTGTTGTTTGATACGACGGATTGAATCTTCTGTTGCCGTTGATTGATTCATTCGCTTACTGTTGATTGCACGACCAACAACCGCCAAAGTGCCAAACGAGTGAATGACCTGCATCTGCTTTGTCCACGAAACAGCCAGAAACACGCCCGCCAAACACGAGTAGTAGTAGTTCATTCTTCTTATTATCTTGGTATCATCAGATCGGCTGTTGCTGTTGATTGCTTTGCTTGGCCGAGGTTAGTGGCCATAAATTTGATTATCTATTTTCTTTATACTACAACACAAAATCAAACCTGATTGATCCCTTTGCACGATATTTCCACGAAAAGAAACCAACCTGAACCGAGAGAACTATAAGTAGCTCGATTAGCACGAAGGAACAATACAGATGTCTTCCAACAATCTTCCACAATACGTGGAACAAGAGAATGCTACACACGTCCCTCGTCGTCGCGCATCCATTTCGGTGGCTTGGGATGCTGACGATGACGACGATAAATTGCCAGATAAAGATAACGAGAAGCCGTCGACCCATGGTGGTGATGTCATTACAGGGGAAAGTAAAAGTAATCTCGGCTTGGAGCGCTTGTCCTCGTATGCTCATCAGCACCTAGCACAAGAAGAAGCGGTGAATAATGCGCTGAGCAACAATCATCATCGAGGAGGCGATGCGAGTCCGGCCAGTTCATCCGATATTGTGCTCGGATCAGTCACTTCCGACATCCTCACGGAAAAGGTGATGCAAAATAACCCTCACTTTTCTATGGTTCATGACCAATTGGAGGAGCAAATGGTGAAACTCTTACAGGATGTGCAAAGAAAAGAGGGAATATCCTTAGCTTCGGAGGAGCGCAAGGCAGAACAAGAAGAAGCCTACAATACACTCAGTCAAGTACCCCCCTTTTCGTATTTGCCCATTCCAGAACAGCGACGACTGGTTCACGATCTCCATCAGATTGAATACACCGATGGAGAAATCATTGTCAATCAGGGTAGCGAAGATGATGATGTCTATATTCTCGCCCAAGGTCGCGTGGTTATGGTCCAAATCCGAAGCAGCTTTAAATTCATCGTCAAGTCGACGGCAAAGTTTGTAGGCTACTTAGATGCACCTGCCTATTTTGGTGAATGGGGCACACTCTTTGATTCCAAGAGAAATGCTCAAGTCGTTGCCGGAGCTCCTACGACACGAGTGTATCGAATGACGGGACAACGATTTGAGGAGTTGTGTCAACAACAGCAGGCCTTTCGGCTGAAACTGGCTTTGGGATTGCGCCAAAATGGAATCTTTAGTCATATTGATTCCTTTGTGGCCATTGTACGACGTGCGGTAGCCCACGACACGGTCTTTGATTTCCCGGCCATTCTGGAATCGTATCGCAAAATGGTACCGGCCATTCACTGCAATCTACATTCCTCCGAGCTCGATCTAGAGGGGTGGACCTATGCGGTCCGACGCTTGCCCGACAGTATCACTTCTGTCTACGTGTACTTGTTGGCCAATCATATTCCCATGCCCTTTATGCACCCCGCCTTTGATTTGCGGGCGGTACAAGTTCGAACGGTGGCGCGACGGAGACAATCCTTTGCCTTGGATCGTCATGGAGCGAGTGGTAAATTGCTGGTAGTTATGCGCGAAAAATATTCCGACGTGCTAGACTTTTTGTCGCTCTTGTGTGCTCACATACATGAGAGTGCCAAATTGCGCGCCAAATTGTCCCGTCCATCGGCGTTGCATTGTATTCATACCTGCTTGTGGAAAGCGCCGACGTCACCACAGCAACAACAATCAGCAGCGCCAACGGCAGTTGGTCAACGTCAGTACCAAGTAGCGTCGTTGGAAGAACAAAAGGCTGCCATGGATAAATTGCCATTGACACAAGAAGAAAAGATGGGACTACAAACGTTGTGGCCCAAGGACTTTTTGTATCGAATCTGGGATATCATTACTCTTCATGAGAATATTCAAGTTCGATCCGATTTGTCGAGTGCTTACGTCGACTCGACGGATAGATGGGCAGAAAGCATTCGTCGAGCTGCCCTTGAATTGTTGAATGCATCATGCGACATGTGTGCAAAGTACGTTTTTTCCGTGTTTTTCTTCTTCTTCCTCTGATGTTGCACATCCATTTACAATGTTCTGACACTTGATTGTTTCACAGGAGCGAAATATCGACCCACATTATTTCCTCCAACACAACAAGTGTCCGTAACCTTATTTCGCCGTACATTCTCAAAAATCGAGCAGTCATCCAAGAATGGGGAAACGAGGCACACCCAGAAATCATGACCCATGAAGGCTTGTCGGAATCGGATAAGCTTTGTGCTCTATGCAGTGCCTTTATGAAATCCCACCCAAATTCAACCAAGGAGCAAGACGAGTTTGATCGTCGTTGCTTCACAACTCTGCGGAGTACAGAGATGACTGGCATTCAAGTGGAATTGATCGATTTGAACGCCTTGGAAGAGACCTATGCTGAACATGAGATTGAACCCGATCCTTTCCTGGCAGCCTGCTTTCCCCGATTCAAGCCTGGTCAAGGATGGTCTAAAGAGAGAAGTGCCCAAGGTGTCATCAAAGCACGACTCTTAATCAATATCGACTATGCCTTTGTAAGTTCAGTAAACACGAAGTGGAATGAATTCGGGTTGGTTTTATCACCTTCGATGGATAGTTTTGAACTGTAATCACTTTGAACAGGCCCTTCCTAACTATGTCTTCCGTTTCTTTTAACTAATGTTCCAGGGAAAACAAGCGGAACAGTTGATATCGGCCTTGTCCCTCTTGTGCGATCAGTCATTGGCATCGGTGGGCATAATGGGAAAAGCTGGTGGCTTAACAGGGCGGAGGGGGGACATCATCGTCGCCGATTATCTTGTGCACCAAGAAGGAGACGAACAAACTTTGATTGACAACACTGGTGTTGACAGGGACGCGTTGAAAACTCTCAGTGGCAGGACCGTGCACTCGGGGGGAGTTTTGACGGTTCTCGGAACATTGCTCCAAGATACGCGGCTGTTGAATTTTTACAAAAAGCTGTACGGCTGTGTTTCGCTCGAAATGGAAGGATCTTTTTATGCCCGGGAGTTGCGACGATACAAAAAGGCGGGCCTTCTGTCAAACGATGTCCAACTGCGATTCTTATACTATGTATCTGACACGCCGTTGAGCACCGATCAAACGGAGACTCTGTCCTCGGATATGAGTCTTGCGGAAGTCATTCCTCCCCAATATGCTGTCACAAGGGCGTTGCTGTACCCCGTCCTGTCAGAAAGAAATTGAGGAAGCCATGTTGGTTTTTGTCGAGCGAGAGCTTACATCAATGTTGATCTTGTATGTTATGAAATACACAAGAATGGTATAACTGCAGTAGAGCAGTGGATGCTTATTAAACTGTCTCATACTAAGTAATCGAGTAGTTTTGTTTTCCCAGTGAATGCATGCACGTCAGCATGTCATGTCGGCCCCCACTTTCTCAATGTCCAAACTGATTGCGTAACTCTCCAACTGCTTTTGATTACCAATTTGTAAGTGGCATACAATCTCGTGCTTGGCAATATCCGCCTTTTCAACCGAGACTGGTTTGGGCAACATTCTGAACAACTGACGGTCAGATCTTCCCTGCCTCGAATAAAAGTCAAAAGATGCATTTTCAGAGTCGCCGGGTCGCTGGTTTATCCCGTAACTAATCCATACGACCATCCCGTGGCATACTCCATCCCGTACAAATGGGGCTCGAACTGTCACACCTCCCTTGGCTATTGCTCCCTCCCCTCTTGATGGCGAGCTTATTGTAGAATCATATTCAAGACGGGATATCTCAAACGGTTCCGTCAATTCTGTAACATCATACTCCCCCATGGATAGTGACAAATCGTAACGATCAAACCGATCCCCATATTGATTCGCCCGACTGTGATCAAAGCCACCGACTGTCGCCTTATCATTGCTATCGTCTTGCATGTCCGATTCTGCCCCACAACCACTGTATGCACCTTTTAATTGGAATGACTGGATAGCACAACCCCATATGACGGCAACGCTTGGGACCGAAATGGCCGATTCCGAAAGTATCCCCCGCTTCCTCAGTGATTGTACCAAGTAAAAGTAGTTGAGTGCTTCTAAAAGGTGCCAACCCTCTAGCATTTCGTAATACGGTTCTGCTGCGACAATCTCCACAGGATCGAGCTTGTCGCCACTACTGTCCTCGACGTTGAGCAGTTCGAGAGAAAGTTGCTCTGCATGGCACTGTAAAATTTGGAACAAGTTGTTTGGGAGCGGTAGCTTGTTGGCAAGCTGCGCGACTCGAGCGGACGTCTCTGGAACGACACCGGTGCTGCTTTCGACAGACGAGACCCGCGATGCTCCTTCCAGAGCTGCCAACATGCCACATAACGAAAAGTCGGACACATCCAACACAATAGCATCCTTTCCCTTGTGTGCTAGAGCTGCGACAATTCCTTGGTGCAAAAAATTCCTCCGACTCTCATCATTGAGCTGCCAAGCCCGATAAGGGGATATGGATGGGTTGTACGGCGGGGTCACTGGCGGTTTACTAATTGCCGTTGCACTATTTGTAACATGTTTGTCGTGTTTGATACGCTTGTTCGGTGGATCGTTGATAGCTTCCGACCTTGTTGTTGCTGGGGTGGTGTCCACTGCAAACCATGCACTGGTGTCGCTGTGAGAGGCAATCAAATGACAAGATTCTTGTGCTACGACGGAATGACCCCATTGGGCAGCCCCACCATCACTAATTTCTGGGTCATCGTTGCTTGTGTGGCTGTTTGTAAAGACAAACAAGTTCTGTAACCAATGATCCTGCCAAGGTTGTTTACCGACTTGTGTAGAGTAGGTACAACAATTACCCGTATCTGCACCCAACTCATGTGTTGTTGTTTCATGATTCATCCGAGTAGTAAATTCCTGCTCGCCATTCTGATTTTCATTTTGTTTTATGGAACTGGATGATGTTGTTGCGCCCCGCCACAAGTCCAACTCCCACCAAAACAAAACGCCATGAGCTGTACCCGACGTATGCGGTACAAGTTGTGTAGCGATGCTTCGACCCTGGGCGGAAGGCAACCGCCCTGGTGTTGAAAAATCAAAGTGTAGCACTTGCACGGGATCCGACAATGGCTTGAGTTTGTCGTAGTGCTTTGTGGCTGTTGCTGATGGTGGGGTTATATTATCACCCTTGTCGGCCTTCTTGTTACTACTAGTATTCTGATCCATCCATGCTTCGGCATGAATGTGCAAAACGAATCCTCCTTTCGCTGGATCTCCTGAGAACATGACATCCCCTGGTTTGTTCGATAAATGCAACGAAAGATTGGCACCATCTTTTTCATTTTTGGAAGTATAATCGTGAGTAGTGTGAGGGCCCCAATACTTGGCCAAACATGGTCCTTCTACCAACTGCGCAAAATAGCGTGCTTGTTGTGGTACCATGACGGCATGGGGTTGCAAATGACGTTCCCACGCATCGCGCAAGGCTGGCACAATGCCTTCTCCCAAGAGACTACTTTCCAATAGTTCCGAGACACACAAATCGAACTTGTCGTTGTCGTCGTTGTTTTGGGTATCCACAGCATTCATTTCCAGGGAATGTTGTTCCCGAACGGTCACTTGTGTTTGCAAATGGTTATCGTGGACCGTCATGCGCGCCAATCGACTCATGGCAGCGGACATTTCCAAGGAGGTGACTTGTACTTGATAATCCACTTTTTCACGAGTATTGTCGTCATTGTCATTGGATGATTGTTCTTGCAAAATTTCAACCAGTGCTTCGTCCATGTATTTGGCTGCCATCATGGCCAACAATCCCGTTCCCGATCCAATGTCCAACACACGAATGATCACTCGTGGCGTGTTATTAAAATTTTCATTTTCAGGTTCTGTTGCTGAATTTTCCTCCATGCGTTGTAGTAGCTTTTGTTGTACCACTTGATGACATGCTGCTCGAATGGCTTGTTCATATAGTTCATTGCGCTTTCGGTCGTTGAGCATGGGAAAAAACCATTGCTTGGTTCGTAAATGCCGAAGGATTCCAATGTCGTCTGTGTCTTTGTCTTCTGTCGTTTTCGTGTTGTCATCATTCGTAGTAACAGCAGCCGCAAGATCATTCCATATAATTCCACCATTGTCTTCGTCCAAGCAAGGAATCAACAAGATTTCTCGCCCTTTTTCTTCTTCTTCATTTTCTTGTTCGTCTCCTTCTCTTGGGGATGATACATGAACCACGACGGTATCATTGTAACGTGACGATTTTAGGGCGGCTTGGACTTGATCACTGCCCATTTTATTTAATTATAAATTTGCCACGCAATGCACTCGACCCACGCACTTTATAGATTCAATACTTTGTAGTCTACTAGTATAACGAAGAAGAAGAAGACGAAGAAGAGCTAATAGGATGGCAACCACAAACAATCAATGTTTGATGGTGTGGTTTTGATGGTGTGGTTTTTGTTGTTGCCCTGTCCCAAAAAATGAGACGACATTGAACCGTATGACGGCCAGAAGGAGCAGAGCGCACACTTGACTGGTTCGACTTCCCTCATTTTTATCGTCACTCTTTTTTTGCCTTTCAGTTGCTTCCCTGTTGTCATCACCGTCAGATCGAACCACCTTTCTCAAGTCAGTTGAGTGGCATCATCGCATTGATTTCATTAGGCAGTGATCTCACACATCGAAGAAGAGCTATTGGAACTTTGGAAGTATTTACTACTGTAGTAGCAGATTGTGAAGAGCACAGCAACGTAAAGCATAATGAGTTTCTTGGCTACAACTATCACTGTTAAAACATGTACGGGTAGGGCTTGTAGTAGTAGTAATCTTTTCCATGGAATTGCAGCACGTACAAGACGGCGGATCATTCGTCCAATGTCCATTGGTGGTGGTGATGCTCGTCGTACCATTGTGACAACACCGACTCAAGCTGGCAAGCGCGCGGAAGACTTGGCCAAGAGTAATAGTAATAGCAACAATGCGTCCTCCTCCTCTTGGCATTTGGATACCCTCTTGTCACATGCTGGCATTCCTCATAGCGACGACGCTAGTAATATCGCCTTGACACCTCCTTTGGAATTTGCCACGACTTATACACGGCCCGCCGAAGGAGATTATAAGGACGGGGATTCCATTTATACCCGACACGACAATCCCACACGCATGTTGTTGGAACAAACCGTCTTTGACCTGGAACTATCCAACAGCAGTGATGGCAATCATCATGATAATTTCGAATCCACCACGTGTGCCTTTGCATCGGGTATGATGGCAGCATCGTCCATTGTCATGGCGCATTCCTTGCCACTCACGGTACTTTTGCCACATGATTTATATCATGGTGTATCAACGGTCATGGCCGATGTTTTCAGGGCAAGATTCAAAGTGACGGTGGAGCATGTCGATATGACTGACCTGCCAACCTTGACGTCCAAACTCGAGCAATACGCTACTACTGGTGCGATTATTGTATGGATGGAAAGTCCTTCCAATCCCAAGTAAGTTCTCGACTTGACCGAGGAGCGTGGGCAACAGCTAGTTCCACTCTCATCCATGTACCACTGCGTGTCTTTTTCTTCTTCTTCCTTACGACGATATTATCTGAAATTCTATGAAACTATTATACTGGATCAAAATGCAGGTGTCATGTCTTGGACATTTGCAAAATTTGTGAGATTGTCCAACGCGCAAGGACAACCACTGGCAGTAATGCGGATATTACCACAGTTGTCGATTCCACATTGGCACCTCCTGTCATTCAACAACCACTGCAGGTAAGTGCAGTGCCCGTCTATAGTGCGATGATTTTGTTTTTTGTGGGTACCCTCATACTTATATTCATTCTCATAAACCTGCCTTATGATTCCATCTACATCCACGCCACTACCAAAAGTTGGGTGCCGACCTTGTGATGCATTCGGGTACGAAATATATGGGTGGGCATTCGGATGTTTTATTGGGATTGGTCACGGCATCCCCCTATACGGAACGAGGAAAAGAGTTGGCGCCCCTTTTGCGACAAGTCCAACACTACGTGGGCGGTGTGGCATCGCCCATGGATTCGTGGCTGGCACTCCGGGGACTACGAACCCTTCACGTCCGAGTCCCACGGCAATGTCAAACAGCTCTTACTTTGGCCGAACACTTTGAATCCTTGCAGTCGTCGTCGCAGTCTTTGATCACGGCCGTTCATTATCCTGGATTGAAATCACACCCCAATCATCAAATAGCCACACAACAAATGAAATCGGATATTGGATACGGAGGTGTCCTCAGTGTGGAATTGGAATCGGAACAAATGGCCATGGCCTTTTGTGGTGCTCTTCAAACCATTTACCGTGCGACCAGTCTGGGTGGAACCGAAACCCTAATCGAACACCGGGCCAGTATTGAACC
>ENA-ORBV01011638-ORBV01011638.1-microbial-mat-metagenome-genome-assembly--contig:-NODE-11638-length-13766-cov-4.450362_pt1 | contig 13766 bp, 11 predicted proteins | sample MGYA00237777_ERZ505514 | MGnify/ENA primary metagenome ERZ505514 (study PRJEB26160, sample SAMN06269048) | microbial mat metagenome | isolation source: Oligotrophic lake microbial mat | place...
CCGAAAACCCACCCGCTAGGCCGGCACCAACCCCGGCACCATCACCACCACCATCTCCTCGTCCTTCTCAAGCTCCGGCGCCAGCAGCTTGTACAGCACCGGCGTCACCAGTCGCGCGATCAGCGTGCTCGATACCAACCCGCCGATGATCACCCACGCCAGCGGGGAGTACAGGGCGCTCCCCTGGAGGGCGAGCGGCAGCAGCCCTCCAATCGCGGTCATCGTGGTCAGCACGATCGGCAGAAAGCGAATCTCACCAGCCTTCTGGATCGCATCATCGAGGCTCATCCCCTCGCGCCGCAGCTGATCAGTGAAATCCACCAGCAGGATACTCGTCTTGATTTCGATGCCAACCAGCGCCACGAAGCCGATCATCGCCGTGAACGACAGCGTATAGCCGCTGAGCAGGAGCGCGATCACTCCACCAACCACGCCGAGCGGAATCACCGACGCGACCACGAGCGTTGTACGGAAATCGCGGAACTCGAGCACGAGGATGGCGAGGATCGCGAACACTGCCACGATGATTGCCGCGCCAACACCGCCAAAGCTTTCCTGACGGCTCTCGATCTCCCCCGCGGGTCGCAAATCGTAACCGGATGGCAGCGCGATCGAATCGAGACGCGCCATCACTTGCTTGGTGACCGCATCGGTGTTGTAGCCACTCTGCACGTAGCTCGTGACCGTCACCGCGCGCTGACGACTATCGTGATCGATCACCGTGGGTGTCGCGGTGAACGCCGTCGTCGCAATCTGGGAGAGTGGTACCATCGCGCCCGACACGCTGCTCACCTTGAGGCGATCGAGCGCTTCCGGCGCCGGACGACCGCTGTGGGCCATGCGCACCATGAGCGGATACTCGTCGCCGTTGTCGGCGCGAATCTTCCCGGCCTCCAGTCCGGCAATGCCCAGACGCAGCGTGCGCTCAACCTCGGCCGATGGAACACCAAGCAAGCCCGCCTTCTGTCGATCGACGTGCAGCCGCAGGTCGGAGCGACGCAGCCGCACCGGATTGTTCACATACTGCGTGCCGTCGACACTCGTGAACGCGACTTCGTACCGGGCAGCAATCTGCGCCAGTGTGTCGAGATTGGTGCCTTCAATGCGCATGGCGATCGGCGCGTCGATGGGCGGGCCATTCTCGAATTCCTTGAGCTCGATGCGTGCGCCGGGATACCCCGACAGCGTGCGACGCAATGAATCGAGCGAACGCGGCGTGGCCTCGTTGTCGTACGAATTGAGCAACACCAGCAGCTGCGCACGATTGGGGGCTTCGGCACGCTGAAAGACGTTGTAGTACACCGCCGGATTGTCCTTGCCGACGTTCGCAAACACGGCGCGCGTGTCGGGATGTGCGCCAATCACACGTTCCGCGAACTGCGACGCGCGATCGGTTTCCGTGAGCGACGTGCCTTCGGGTGTTGCGATATCCACATGGTACTGCGGCGTGCCGGCCTTGGGGAACAGCGAGAAGCCCACGGCCGGCACGAGCGCCAGCGAGCCAAGCACCATCAGCAGGGCAATCACGAGCGTGCTGCGCGGTGCCGCCAGCGCGCGATGCAGCAACGGCGCGTACGTGGCATGAATGCCCTTGTCCAAGGCGCGCAACACACGGTTGCCCTCGGCGCTCTCCGTCTTTGGCAGAATACGACTGGCCAGCCACGGAATGATCGTCAACGACACCAGCAGTGATGACAGTACCGCGTACACCACGGCGATCGGCAACGAGCGGATGTACTTGCCCGCCAATCCTGGCAGGAACAGCAGCGGTACGAACGCGAAGATGAGCGTTGCGGTTGCGCCGAGGACGGCCACCGCGATCTGCTTGGTGGCGGCGATGGCGGCTTCCTTCCGTGGCACACCGGCACGCATGAACCGTGTGATGTTCTCCACCACCACAATTGAATCATCCACCAGCAGTCCAAGCGCAATCACGAAGCCAACGATGGACAATTGATTGATACTGAATCCGGTCGCATTGAGCAGCACTACAGCCAAGGCCAACGACAATGGAATCGAAATCATCACCACAATCGACGCGCGCGTGCCGAGCGGCAGCAACGTGATCAGCACCAGGGCAATCGCGATCGCAAAGTCCACACCCAACCGCGCCAGTCGCGTGTCAACATTCTTCGACTGATCAAAGCCGCGCGCCAGCGTCACTCCACGCGGCAGCGTCTTCTCCAATCGGTCGAGTTCCTGCCACACCACCGTCTTCACCGATGACACGTTGCGTCCGGCCTGCACGGCCACCGTGACGAACATCGCACGCTGTCCGTTGTAGCGACCGATGTGCACCGCGTCGCCATCGCCCCACGCCACGGTCGCGACATCGCCCACATGCACGGTCGAACCATTGGCACCAGCGATCACCGTGCGCGTCACCTCGTCGGCCGTGCGATAGCGGCCGGGAGTGGCGATGTTGTAGCGACGCGTTCCGACGTCCACCGATCCGCCGGGGATCTGCATGTTGTCGCTGCCCAGTGCCTGCAACACCTGATTGGGCGCAATGCCCAGCACCGCCATGCGACCCAGATCGAGCGTCACCTGCATTTCGCGCGGCGGTGCCGCCCACCGCTCCGACGACTTCACGCCGTTCACGCGCGCCAGTGCATCCTCGAATCGCTTGGCAATGTCATCCAACTGCGCGTACGGCGTCGCCGGTGAGACGAGCGCCAACTGAAACACGGCAAGATCGGAGTTCTCGCTGCGCTTGACTTCCAATCGCTGCAGCGAGCCCGGAAGATCAGGGCGCAATGCATTCACTTCGCGCACCACCTGATCGTACTTGCGTTCGGCGTCGGTTTCGGAAGTGAACTCGACCTTCACCACCGATAATCCGTCCGAACTGGTGGAGGTGAGCTTCTTCACGTCATCGAGTTCATTCAGCGCCTTCTCGATGGGCTCTGTCACCAACTGCTCCATGTCTTCCGGCGACGCGCCCGGGTACACGGCAATCGTGGTGAAGATGGGCACGGGGAAATCAGGATCTTCGGCGCGCGGAATGGACATCCAGTTGGAGACGCCCAGCGCGGCACACATCAGGAACAGCAACACGGTGAACTGCCACCGTTTCACCGCGAATTCAGCGAGTGAGCCGAGGATGTTCACGGCTTGGATGCCTCACGCGCGATCACTCCCGCTGCCGCTGCAGACTGCTGCACCACACGCACGCGCGAGCCAGGCGTGACGTAGGGGGCACCACGCGTCACCACCCGCGCGCTGTCCTCCAATCCAGCAACGGCGGCACGATCACCGATGAGCTGCGCAATTCGCACGCGATGCGCCGTGGCGATCGGCTCCGGCTCACTTGACAGGGTGTAGACGGTCGCCGAATCGGCGTCGGCTTCGAGCAGCGCATCCACCGGTACCATCGCGGCCCGCGCACCACCGCGCACCGCAATCTCCACGCGTCCGACAAGTCCGGCCGGCAGCGCGCCGACATCGCTCAGCGCGACTTCCACCGCATAGGTGCCGGTGCGCGCGTCAGCCGACTGACCAAGCAAGGACACCTTCCCCCTGAAGCTGCGATCGGCGACGGCAGTGAAGCGCACGGTCGCCGCATCACCCACCTGCACGCGCAGTGCGTCGCGATCCGACAGACCGAATCGCAGCACGCGACCGCGCGCACCGCCGCCGAGCAGCAGCACCGTCGAACCGGCGCCAATGTTGCTGCCGGCCATGCCTGTCTTGAGCAGTACCACGCCGTCTTCCGGTGCAACGATCGAGGCGTACTCGCGATTCACCCGAGCGCTGGCCGCATCGGCCCGCGCCGCATCGAGCGCTGAGGTCGCATCCTGCAATTGCGCGAGCGTGGCCACACTGTCCGCCGCCAGTCGACGCAGGCGCGCCTGATCGCGCTCCGCCTTTTCGACGGCCACCGTGGCCTTGTCGAGCAGCGCGTCGATCTCGCGCAGATCCAACGTCGCCAGCAACTGTCCCTTTCGCACCGACTGTCCTTCATCGACCGCAACACGCGCAATCACGCCGCCAATCTTGAAGGCGAGCGGGATCTCGTCGCGCGGTCCGAACGTGCCGGTTGCCACGACCGGCTGCGCGATCATGTCCGACGTTACATACGCCGCCGCAACCGCGACCAGTGGCGTCGCCACTTCCGCCGCCGGAGCCTCGCGGCAGGCGCTCAACGCAAGAATGGCCAACGTTGCCGCGAAAGGTGCGATCACGCGGGAGGCGCGGCTCGGTGTCAGCGGCGCTACCCACTTGGCGGGAGTGCCTGACGCTGTCGCTGATGTGGTCCTCGTGGTTCGGATCGTGGCACGCATTGTGGTTGTGATTGTGGTTGTGATTGTGGTTGCTGTTGTGGTGGTCATTCCGGAGTCCGTTGAGGAGGGCATGGCGCGAGTCATCTCAGTCATGGTGGAAAGCCTCAGCGAGGGCGGGTTTACTGCGGGAGCGCGCGCAGTGCAGCCGCGCGTTCGAGGTCGACGGAGCGGGATGCGACGGTGTAGCGCGTGATCACCTGGTTGAGCGCAGCATTCGTGAACGCGGCGCGCGCACTGAGGAAGTCGATCGGTGTTGCCAACCCTTCGGCAAAGCGGCGTTCCACGAGTGTGAACGCGCGACGCGACGACTCGTAGCGATCGTTCGCGCTGAGCAGCGAGGCACGCGCGGCGACCACGGCGTCATAAGCGTTTGCGACTTGGACACGGACACCGCGCTCGGCCTCGCGTCGGCGATATGTCGCTTCGTCGCGCGCGAACGACGCCTGCTCGCGACGCGCCATATCCTGTCCACCGTTGAACAGATTCCAGGAGAGCACAAAGTTGGCGAGCGCGACATCGCTCTGGCGATTGAAACGATACCTGTCACCCTGCACGCCATAGCTCGCCGACAGCGCCACACTCGGCAACAGCGCCGCACTCGCAATCCGACCCTGCGCCCGCGCGAGACGAATTCCCCCGTCTGCCTGCTGCAACTCTTCGCGATGCGAGAGTGCAAAGCTCACCAGCGCATCGAGGGACAGCGTGTCCGTCGCCAGCAGCGTGCTGTCCGCCGCCAGCGTGATCTCGCTGTCGCCGTCTGCATTGCGCAGCAGATTGAAACTCCGGCGAGCAGCGTCACGCTGGCGTCGCGCATCGGCCAGCTGCTGCAACAGGTCACTGCGTTCGGCGCGGGCGCGCAGCACGACGTCCGGCGTGCCCAGCCCCGCGCCCACCAAGCGCTCGCTGACGCGCAGATTCTCCTCGAGCACCGGCATCGTCGCCTCAAGCGTCTCGACAATGCGCAATGTGCTGCCGTAGCCAAGCCACGCCTGCTGCACATCGGCCGCGAGCTGGCGCATAGCGCCTCTGCGCTGGGCGCCAACGAGATCGCGTTGCGCGCGCGCCGCCGCAGTGGCACCAAATAGCGCATCGTTGAAGAGCGGCTGCACGAACTCGAGCTTCGTTTCCTGTCGAAACGGAAGCGACGCGTTGATGTTGGTCGGGAATCGCTGCTGTCCGATGAGTTGGTTGAGCGCGTCGTAGGCGGGGTTGATGAAGTCGCCGATGTTGACCACGCCGCTGAACTCGGAGTACCGCGCATTCACACCCACAGACGGCAGGAATCGACCGTTGGCCTCACGCACCGCTGCGTTCGCTCGGCGAACGGCGGCTCCTTGCTGTGCAATTGCCAGATTGGCGCGGAGTGCTTCGGCGACATAGCCGTCGAGCAGCCTTCGGGCATCGGTAGTGGTGGAGCCCAGGCTCTGCGCGCCAAGCGACGCGGCAGCAATCGCCAGCGCGGACACGCCAAACACGATTGTGCGTGCTCGGCGAATTAACGGAGGTCTTGGATGAAACATCAGTAGAGTGTGTAACATTGTTAAGTTTGATGGCGAAAGAGAGGGCGCTGAAGCGCCCGGGAGATGCTGAGGGTCGAGCCTGTTACGAAATCGGCTGCCGAACGGCTCCGCGAATCATGACGTCGATCAGGGAGTGAATGGTTTCAAGCGGGGGGTGCCACTGGATGTACGGGTCATCACAGTGGGTCAGCCAGAGCGAGACCACGCCGTGAATTCCCGCCCACATCATCTGCGACAGCTCGTGCGGGTTGGACAGGTCCGCACGATACCGGCCGGCGTCGAGCCCTTCCGACACAGTCAGGAAGAGAAACTCGTAGGCGTCTTCATCCGGCTTATGCGTAGGATGCCCATTCGCATCTACCGGTGAGTGGCGCTGTGGTGTCATGAACATGAACCGATACTGACTGGGATTTGCCAACGCGAACTTGGCGTAGGCCTGCCCCAATTTTTGCAGACGCTCCACCGGATCCTCAATCCGCCCGATCCGGTACATCGCGTGGCCAAGTGCAGTGAAGTCGGCGACGCAGAGCTCTTCGATGAGCGCGTCCTTATCGCGGAAGTGGTGGTAAATGGCCGTCGCCGTGTACCCGATCTTGGCCGCAATCGCCCGCATCGTCGTCGCCTCGATACCCACGGTCACGAACAGCTCCCGCGCCGCGTCCAGGATGGCCTGGCGGGTTTCGGCTTTCAGACGCTCGCGGCGCACGAGCGATGGCGAAGGAAAGGCTGCAGTGGTCACGCTGGTCAAGATTGTTCGGTGACCTAACGCTGTCAAGTGACTTTTGCTAACGCCGCTGGTCTTCTTCGTACGACAGAGGATGAGGCTGTTGTGTGCAGCGTCACGGCTGAAGGACGTTTTGATCGTCGTTTCGTTCACAGGATGGTAAGCCGTTCGCTAGCATTCATGTGCACCATGACTTCCGGAGCAACACTGAGTCTCGGGCCCCGCACCGCGCGCTGCATCTTCGCGCCTCTCGTCCTGAACGTCGCACTGCTGGCAAGCGTGTCACCGGCGGCGCACGCGCAGACGTCTGCTCGTCTTCAGCGTGTCGTCGCGTTGGCCTCGCAACCCTCGCTAGGTGCGGGTGCGTGGTCGCTCCCCGAGCCGAGTGTGCTGATTGAGCGCGTGTTGGCGCGCATCGTGACGCAGGACAAGCCGGGCGGTGTGCCGATGCTCAGCTATCCGCAACGCTTCATCGGTCGCTCGGAGACTGTCGAGTCGGTACGACGATTTCTCGGACGCACGATCGATCTCGCGCCAACGGCATTCTCCGCGGTGAGCAGTTGGACCGACTCGCGAATGGTCGCCTTTCCTTCGTGCATGGGCTTCGAATGTCCGCCGCCGGAAAACGCGGTGTGGGTGGCGGTCACGCGCATCGATCGCGGCGAGCTTCCACACGAAGTGAATGTCTGGTACACGACCAACTTCGCCGCGTACACCGAAGCTGGTGTGCAGAAAAACGCATACGCATTCTGCGAGCGGTGGCTGCGTGTTGGTGGTGTGTGGCGCTACGACGGCTTCATTCGCGTCAACGGCGTCGGCACGCCGGGATGATCGACGGCCGTCAGCGCGATTACCCGTGCGCGTCCTTCGCTTCCATCTGCTTGTGCCGCCAGCCCAACCACAACGCCACCACCAACCACACCGCACTCATCGGCGCGGCAATGAGCGCGATGGAACTCACGGCGAGTCCCGCCGCTGAAAGACCGGCGTACGACCACGCACCGATCTGATCGCCGCTGCGATACACAAACGTATCGATGAAGTTCTTGGCCTTGTATTTGTCTTCCGGGGGAATGACGGCGAATAGCACTTCGCGTCCCGGATTGGCGAAGGCGTAGTTGCCAGCGCGACGCAGCACGTTGAACGCCACGAACAGCGTGAGCGACGACGTCACGCCAAGCACGCCGAAGCCGATGACACTCATGAGTGGCAGGATGGCGAGTGTCATGCCTACGCCAAGCCATTTGATGACGCGCCCCGAGATGAACAACTGCGCGAGCACCGTCAGCAGCTGCACGTAGAAATCGATGTTGGCGAGGAACGCCGTGCGTGACTCACGATCCGCGTAACGCGCACCCACAATTTCGGCTTGCTGGAAGTACAGCACCGTCGTACCGATGGTGAACAGCAGCATGAACAGGCAGATGCCAAGCAGATACGACGACGAAAAGACGTGCGTGATACCGGCGAAGGAGTTGCCGCCCACGGACCGCTTTGCCTCTTCACGATCACGCGTTTCGGCGCGAAAGCTGGGCGGAAATCGACGGATCACCTGCACACCCAGCTCGAGCATGAGCACCGACATCAGCATGAGCATCGGTGTGCCGACCGTCGTGGCCAGCAGCGACGTGAACTTGGAGCCGAACATGCCGCCGAGTGTCCCGCCAACGCCAATGAAGCCGTAGAGACGCTTGCCCTGCTCGCTGTGAAAGGTGTCGGCCATGAATCCCCAGAACACCGAGGGCACGAAGAGGCTGAAGACACTGATGAAGATCCAGAACGCCGGACCAAGAAACTTCTCCTGTGACGTCCCACCCCAGTGGACGGCAGCAGCGAAGATGATCAACAGCGACGCGAAGATGCGATAGACGATCGGAATGAACTGTCGCACCGGCAATCGCGATACGAGGGTCGCGTACAGCGGATTGGCGAGCAACGTCGCGATGAGCGTGCCGGTGAAAAGCCACGGCAGATTTGCGGTGCCCGCCGCGACCCCGATCGCATCGCGGATGGAGCGCAGAATGAAGTAGCTGGCCAGCAGACAGAAGAAGAACAGAAACGCCAGCAGCGTGGCCCGAAGTTCGCCTGGTTCGATGGTGACCAGTTTACCGAACTGCTGGGCCACTCTCCTGCGCGAGCCGCTATCCGCCATCAGCGACCGATCTTCTCATGCCACGCCGCGAGCACGGCGCGCTCCTTCTCCGGGGCGAGGCCCGCGCGCGCCTTCTCCTGCTCGGCGGCCGGCCGGCTGTGATACCAGGTGAGCGTATCACGCGCCGTGTCTGCGAGCGGACGGAAGGTGAGTCCCGCCGCGTACGCCTTCTGACAGTTCACGCGCATGAAGCCGTAGGTACGACCGACGGGCGGAATCCACACGGGCATTTCGCTCCACGGACGGACCTGCTTCTCTGCCAGAAACTCGGCCGACACCCACGTAAAACGCGCGTCACTCGTGGTGACCGCCTTGATGCCATACAGCATCTCGGAGATGGTCGTCGGCGACTTGGGGCCCGTCGCGTTGAACGTGCCCATCGTGCGCGCTTCCGCGAGTCGAACGATCCAATTGCACAAGTCCTGCGCGTCGATGTACTGCGCGGGATCGTCCGGCGTACCTGGCGAGAGCACTTCACCGCCCTTGTCGATGCGCACCGGCCAGTACGAGAATCGATCGGAGAGATCACCCGGTCCAACGATGAGACCCGGTCGCACGATAGTGACGTTGCTGCCGAACTGCGTCTTCGCTTCCATCTCGCTGCGCACCTTGTTGCTGCCATACTTGCTGGCGTCGAACGGCGCTTCGATATCCGACGGTTCGTTGAGCGGACCGTTCTCGTCCACTGGCTTCGAGTTGTCGCCGAAGACCGAGATGGTGGAGACGAAGATGTAGTGCTTGGTGCGCCCCTTGAGTGCGATGCCGGCGTCGCGTACCCACTTGGGATTCGCGGTCGGGTTATCGATGACGACATCCCACTCGCCAGCCTTCAACGCATCATGTCCGCCCGGAAGATTCCGATCGCCGACGAGTCGCGGAACGTTGGGAAAGAGATCGGTATTCGACTTGCCGCGATTGAAGAGCGTGACCTTGTGTCCGCGATCGAGTGCGTACCTGACCTGATACGGTCCGATGAATCCGGTGCCGCCCAGAATGAGAATGCGGAGCGGCGCGATCGACTCACGCGGCGGCTGTTCCGCGTTCGCGTCGACGCCATCGCGCGTCATGCCATGCGCCGAACTGCCCGATGATCGCATGCCCTGTGCGAGTGATGGCAACGCGCCAAGACCGAATGCGCCGCCGAGCAGCGCCGAGGATTTCACGAACGAGCGTCGATCGAGCGACATGGGACAACTCCTGCGTAGGGAAGAGCGTGCGGAGCGGTGAACCGTACAACTTGCCACGGGGAGTAGTTGCGAATCGCTACGGCGAAGCGCCACTGCGAAGTTCTACTGCGTGCGCCGTCCGTCGAGCTGCTGAATGGTTTTCGTGGACGCGGGGCGTGTCTTGCGCAGCCGCGCGGAGACGATCTCAGCGCGTGAGAGTGCGCGGAGGATGTTCTCGCCAGCCACGCCGCGCAATTCACTGTCGGTCCAGCCGCGCTTCACGAGTTCCGCCAACAGGTCGGGATATTTGGAGACGTCTTCAAGTCCAACGACGGTTTCCGTGATACCGTCGTAGTCGCCGCCGATTCCGATGTGTTGCGCACCGGCGAGTCGCTTGATGCGATCCATGTGATCGGCGACGTCGGCGATGGTGGCCACCGGCGACGGATTCCTTTCGCGCCACGCAGCGAACGCCTTGAACTGCGCGTCGTTGTTGTTCGGGTTGGCCTTGGCGACAGAATCGCGGAACTGTGTCGCGCGAGTGGCGTAGTCGGCCACCTTCTGGCTGGTGAAGCCGGGCACGAAGGTCATCATCACCACGCCGCCATTCCTGGGCAATCGCGCGAGAATGCTATCGGGCACGTTACGTGGCACATCGGTGAGCCCGCGAGCGGCCGAATGCGAGAAGATGACCGGCGCTTCGCTCACATCGAGGGCATTGCTCATCACGGCTGGTGACACGTGCGACAGATCCACCAGCATGCCAAGCCGATTCATCTCACGCACCACTTCCTTGCCGAAGTTGGTGAGCCCATTGTGCTTTGGCACATCGTTGGCCGCATCGGCCCAGTCGAGCGTCACGTTGTGCGTGAGCGTCATGTAGCGCGCGCCGAGGTCGTAGTACGCACGTAGCGCGCCGAGTGAATTCTCGATGGCGTGTCCGCCCTCCATGCCAAGCAGCGAACCGATCTTCCCGGACTTGTACGCCGCCCGCACCTCTGCCGCAGTCAGCGCCCACTTGAGATCCTTCGGATAGCGCGCAATGACGCGACGGGCGATATCGATCTGCTCGAGCTGCACGCGCGCGTATCCCGAGTCGCGAATCTCACCGGGGATGTACACCGACCAGAACTGACCGCCCACCATTCCCTTTCGGAGACGGGCGATATCGGTCATCCCCTTGGTGGTCGTGTTGAGATCGTAGGCTTCGACATCGAGCGGCGCATTGGCGAACTCGCGCATGGCCCACGGCAGGTCGTTGTGCGAATCGACAAGCGGTGTGGTCTTGAGCAGGGACTTCACGTGCGCGAGTCGCGTCGCGAAGTCCGCGTTGCGCAGCGGTTGCGCTGCGGTGGGTCTGGTTTGCGCCCCGACTGGCGCTGCAAACAACGTTTGCGCGAATTGCGCGGACACGGCAGACAACAGCGAACAGACAAGAAGGAAAATGAGGCGGCGCGGAACCGCGGCCTTGAGTTGTTCGACGCTGGTCACAAGCCGATCCTCTCCAGATACTGCGGCAACATCTTTCTCCACCACGGCCAGTCGTGATTCACGTCATGACCCCAGAGGTCGAAGATGTGCGGAATGCCCTTGCGATCAAGGATGTCATGAAACGATTGCGTCGCCTGTGGCGCCTCGTACGCACCCTGCCCCGCTACCAACACGATCTTGCCGTGATGCCGCAGCGTATCGAGCTGACCGCCCTCGACGTTTGGTACGAACCAGCCGGGATTGTTGAAGTAGCAGTTGTCGTCCGAGTACCCCTTGAAGTAGCTCGGCGACAGATCGTAGAACCCACTCATGCCGATCACCCCGCCAAAGAGATCGGGACGACGGAAGAACGAATTCGCGGCGTGATAGCAGCCGAAGCTCGCACCAGTCGTGATCGCACGCGCGCTGCCGTCTCCCACTATGTGTCTGATGAAAGGCACCACTTCGTCTTCGATGTAGCGTGAGTACAGCGCCTGTCGCCGAGCCGATTCCTGCACCGGCAACCCACGGTCCATCCACGCCAGACGGTTGATGCTGTCGATGGAGAAGACGCGGATGCGCCCCTGAATGAGCAGGGGCTCGATCGCCTTCACGAGCCAGAACCGCTCGTTCTCGAGGAAATCCGCGGCGGCCGTCGGGTAGAGCAGAACGGGATAACCGCCCCATCCATAGGAAACGATCGGCATTTCGAGGCCGAGTGCGGGGCTGCGCCAGCGATCGATACGACGCGGCAATCTGGGATCGACGAATTCAGGCATCGCTAAAGGTCGCCGCGCAGACAGGAGGCGGCCAGTGCCGTGGGACGCCGGTGTGTGACGTACCGTTGCCTGAGGGTGACCTCGTTGTCGCCGGATATGCACGTCATGGCGACGAAGCAGCGTGAACTTTGGCCGTCCGGGAGGTGGACTCCCGGCGCCACCGTCAGGAGGCTGCATGCTCGCACGCTCTGCCGACCGGTCACTTCCCCCGTTCGCCGCCGTCCAGTCGCGCCTCGACACGCGCATCGACACTCCGGTCTTTCCGCATCACACCGACGCGATTCCCCCCGGCACGATCGACGCCGGTGCCTATGCGTTGCGCTTCGCCTGGACACGCGCCGACCTGCACGCCGCACAGGCGCTCCGCTATCGCGTCTTCACTGAAGAGTTGGGCGAAGGGCTCGCGACGGCCACTACGGCGGGACGAGACGACGATGAGCGTGACCCGTGGTTCCACCACCTGCTGATCTGTCATCGCGACACTGGCGACGTGGTCGGCACGTATCGCCTGCAGACGGCCGTCATGGCGGCGACGCGCTTTGGCTTTTACAGTGCGACGCTCTTCGAGTTGGGCGCCATGCCTGGCGCGATCCTCGACGGCGCCGTTGAAGTCGGACGCGCTTGCGTGGACCCGCGCCATCGCTCGGGGCGCGTACTGCGACTTTTGTGGCGTGGCCTCGCGCGCTACGTGCAGTGGAACGGCAAGCGTTACCTCTTCGGCTGCTGCTCGTTGCCGGGTACGGGGCCGGCCGTCGCGTCCGACGCATGGCGCGCCCTGCACGCCCGACGCGCACTGCATGATCGCATTCTCGTGAAGCCGCGAGCCCACGCGAGTGCGCTCCCCGACGACGGTCGCCATCGCCCACTCATCGACTCGGCCTCGCTCACACGGCCGTTGCCGCCGCTTTTCGATGGCTACCTCGCCCTTGGCGCCAAAGTGTGCGGTGCGCCCGCCACCGATCATGAATTCGGCACGACCGACTTTCTCGTGCTGCTGGATGTGTTGGAACTCGACGCACGCACGTATCAATCATTGTTCGGGTGATCGGCCAACGGCACGATTGGCGACGGGCGGCGCGGCTGCCGCTCGTGGTGCTGGTCCTGCTGTGCATCGCGATGGCCGGAACGATGGTGCTCGCGGTTCCGGACAAGCGTCGGCGCCAGCGAGCGCTGCATGCGATGCTTTGCCGCACGACGCGCGTGCTGCTGCGCGTGCTCGGTGTGCGTCAACAGAATCGCGGACCATCCATTCACGGACCCGCACTCGTCGCCGCGAACCATCTCGGCTGGCTCGACGTCGTCACCGCCGTCGCCACATGGCCCTGTACCTTCGTCGCCAAGCAGGAAGTACGCTCGTGGCCAGTCGTTGGCCGCCTCGCGGTTGCACTCGGCGTCGTGTTCGTGGACCGCGCGAGGAAGCGTGACCTGATCAAGACGATTCCGGCGCTGGAAGAGGCGTTGCGCGAGGGGCGAGCGGTGCTGCTCTTCCCCGAGAGCACGACGACCGATGGACAGGACGTGCTTCCGTTTCGCTCGGCGCTCTTCGAGGCGGCGGTTCGCGCCGGGGCTCCCGTATTTCCGCTGGCGCTCAGCGCAGCCGGTGGCGACGCCGCCGGCTCCGTTGCTGTCTCTTATACACATCTGACGCTGCCGACGAATAGAGAGGTGTAGA
>ENA-ORBV01011640-ORBV01011640.1-microbial-mat-metagenome-genome-assembly--contig:-NODE-11640-length-13765-cov-3.412916_pt1 | contig 13765 bp, 6 predicted proteins | sample MGYA00237777_ERZ505514 | MGnify/ENA primary metagenome ERZ505514 (study PRJEB26160, sample SAMN06269048) | microbial mat metagenome | isolation source: Oligotrophic lake microbial mat | place...
TTCAAGCAGAAGACGGCATACGATATTCGCCTTAGTCTCGTGGGCTCGGAGATGTGTATAAGAGACAGACGCTATTGATGCTGCTCTGAAATCGGTTACGGTTTGGTGCGGACACGAAGCAGATGCGAATTCAAACGGGACAGCTGCAGAGGGTGTTCTCACTCAAGACAATGTGCAGCCGCTGATGCAACGCATTCAGGGAGCTGTTGAATCGTTTATCAGCAGCTTCACAGACGGTGACGAGGATACAGTTCATGCACTGGGCCCTCACGGCCAGGTTGCGAGTGGTGCGCAATGTGACTCGAAAGAGATTCACACCAGCCCACCGACTGTTGTCAAGACAAAAGAGACCGCGTTGGACACGACTAACTCTGCGTGTATCATGCAATTTGGCCTGCAGCTGCGGGTATTCAGCGATGAGTTAGGCAAGCTTCTCCTGCTGGCCGCCCAGCTCAAACAGCAACAGCTTAACCCACTTGCTGCAGTACCGCTGTGTCCCTGGCTCATGATACCTCGCATCACCGCCATTCAGACTCGTTGGAGCAGCTTCAAACACGCGGTTTGCTCTGTATGGGAGGTGGGACAAGGTTCAACCGAATCAGATCTTGATCATAGCGGCTCAAGTGAATCAGGTGGTGGTTGTGATACCTGTTACTCCTACGTGCACACCGCTTGTCAACGCACCACTGCCGTGCTGACAGCATTCTGGTGCGCATTCGTGGCACCGCTATTTGTATCGCGAACCGAGTTGTTGGCGTCTCGTCTGCGATTGGCATTCAAAGTCGCCCTGGCTACAGTGCTCGCCTCTCTGTTCGAGCTTGCATCGGTACCGGAGAATGCATCGCTGGAGTTGAGATCCTCCGTGTTTGCATTCGGCTTCTGGGCAGCGTTAACGGCCGCGCTTGTGATGGAGAGTGGTGCAGGAGCGTCCTATTTGCGTGGGATGAATCGCTTGTTGGGCACAATGATTGGAGCTGCCGCTGGTATGTGTGTGCTCTGCATATGAACAGAGCGATGCGCTTGCGCCAAACTTCATATCGCTCTTGTGGCTGACCGTTGTACTGATTGAACGTATGAACTACTGATTTGTTTGTTTGGTCGTCCGTGTGAATGTGGTGTCAGGCTTTCTCATCACGTTGATCGTGACCGCATCCGATTCCGAGAACCCAGCTGAGCGCGCGCCGTATGTGCTCGGGGTGCTCATATTTGCATGTCTGCCACCCTTTCTGCTGCTGCGACGCCATCCGCGCACGGTGTACGCAGGCAGCGTGGCGTGTCTCACACTGGTCATGGTAGCACTGGGTGCACATTGGGGCCAGCACAGACAGACAGGCAACGAACTGTACTTGTTCGCGTTGGCTCGGGTGCTTCAGATCGCGTATGGGGTGTTGATATGCATGTTGGTGGCACAGCTACTGTGGCCGAATCGACCCAGGGAACGGTTGCCGCGCGAAACCGCGGACGGATTGAGTCAACTGCACGTGCTGTTTGCTGACTTGCTGCGTCAAGCACGCGATCAAGCCGCGTTAATTGGTTGGCTAGGTCATTACCACGCGACTCACCAGCTGCCTGCCGCAGTAATACTGGATAAATCTGGTGCCGTAGCTGAGCCAGCCGATTCGAGGGACTCAACACCGCGCCTGCGGGATTCAGAGGACAAGTTCGTGGATCGCAAACACGAGGCTGTGCTCACGTCACTGACGATGATGCATACTCTGACCAGCATGGAGCACGCTGTGTCCGCTCACGTGCTCGCGTTGAGCAGCACGTTAGACGAAGCCTTGATCGAGCCTAAGGTACCTCGAGCCTTTGCCTGGTGCCCCGCGTACACGACACAGCTCAAGGCACGTGACTGGGAACGCTTTATCGAAAGCCTTTGGAGCATGCGTCGAGCCATTCGTGGTATGAGAAAGGCACTGACACACCTGCTGCAGGTGCGACGAGATCAATTGTATTATCTACAGCACCCAAATCGAGTGTCGAGTGTTGGCTCACAGCAGTCGCTGGTGCGATCAGGCGGTGTGATTCCGCCACCTGTGAACACAGCGGCGCCTGCTGACCAGAGCGAGAGTACGCATTCAGCGAATGTACACGGTCACGTGCAGGGTACCCTGTCAAGAAACACGTCGGACGGCCCGCTCGTCGCGCCGCAGCCGATTTGGGACTCTAGCAGCGTTGAAGCCTCGCGTGCCCTGTTGCTTTCACTTAACGGTGACCTAAGCATGTCACCCGTTACGCGTGAAGCAAAGCAATCTGATACTGTGGTATTGCCATCTGGTGCCAGCAACGTCAGTGGTCTGCGTGATACTGAATCAGCGCTCGATGCTGCACGTGTTCAAGTTGCGTCGCATGAGCCGTCCTCAGCTGCCGTAGTCGCAAGAACAATCATGGTGCCCAATGCTGCGGAGCATGTGACTGAACCCCATCACACTGCAGCACCACAACAGATGACAGCAGGGTCGCCAGACATTCCCACCGTATCAGCGGCTGTGCCTGCTGCAGCAGGCAGCTCAGCGTCTTCACACCTCACCTTCCATGACTTGCAGTATCGAGTGCCCACGGCAGTCGCGCTGGACCGAATGGGTGAACGCGTCACGTATGTGATGCGGATGCTGGTGCTGCATCTGCACACTACCACCACGCTACCGGGGCAAGTGTTGTCCAGGGAAGAGGAGCTAATGGCGAAACAGGCACGTGCCTTGTTTTTCTTTTCTCATTCTGTTGGTGCAATGATGGGACGTTCTTGTTTGCTCTACCCTTGGTAGCGCTCACTTGAGCTCGGGTAAGTTGTCACTGATTACGCGTTATGTCGTTACACAGTTGATGAACCGCTTCGATCGCCCAATGACGGATATACGCTACTCTGATCACTGTAACCCAGCAGTGGCGCACCTCGCCTCTGCTCATGATCCATCTCGACTGCGTGATGAACTGGAAGCGTGGGGTTCATTCGTGTTCAACATCCAAACGTTTTGTAGGGAGGTGGCAGCGATGTCCATTCACGTGGCTCGGTATACAAGAAGGTGCGTGTGTTTGATGTCCAAACGTACGCTTGATCGACATAGCATGTAGGCTCTCGCGCATCAAACTTGGATATGGTTTTATGAATTTGCATGTTGCAGAGCGGTGCGAGAGCGTGAAGAGCTGGCCAGTTCATCGCCGATCCTGGATGCACTGTTTCGAGATCCAGCATACGCGCAGGTACTGCACTGCAGCTGTGCACATCTCGCGTATGTCCATGGACATGTTGGATCTGCCCCTTGACTGTGTCATGGATCATCCATCGTTTACTTGGATAGGTTCAACGTGACCTGTACCGCATGCGCTGGAAGAACAGCAAGGCATCAAAGAGGACCCGAGGCCGGGCCCCAGCTTCAGGCGTTCAACAGATTCCGCACTAGCTCGAATAGCCTCCAGTGGCAGTTGGTTCGAAGACGTTCTAGATCTGGATATGTCTGCACGTTGTATGGTTTGACCCGACCGACTTTCGGAAGGAATGTTGCTTGTACCGGCACCATATTACATTAGTCTCCCGCATGCCATGATCAACGTGCGACCATTTGTAAATCGCAGTTTTATTCAACACCGAATGTCCAGTTGTCCAATGAACGCACTACTACTCCGCAGCTTAGAGTGCACGTATGCTATTTACACTGGAAAAAACAACAGCGTTACCATTGCAGCCCTAGAGTGGCGAATGTGCCATTGCAAAACGGCGATCGTATGCACCGAAATGAGCTGGTCACAAATTCCTAAAGCAAGCAATTCATTGTACTTAGCCCGGTGCCGGTGACGCCACGACGAACGGAGGAACGCCCCGATCCACCAACAAGTCGACCATGGCGTGCTGGCCGCGAGCATGAGCTGTTTTCAAAGCGTTGATGGTGTCACGTTCGCGGGGATTGGCTCCCGCATTCAACAGCAGTCGGACCATAGGTAGGCACCCGGCCTCTACAGCATGCGTCAGCAGAATGTCCAGTCGGAATGAAGTGGCGAGTGAGTGGTGGCAGATGGACTCCTCAAGCAGGGAGGTCAAGAACCAAACGCCTTCATCTGAACGGCTGACTGTCAACGCACGTTCCAAAGCAGCGAGAACTTCGGCTGAAAAGTTATCAAACTTGAGAAGTAACGGCAGGAGCACCTCACACGCCTCCAATTTTCCTCTCACGGTCGCAAACAACACAGCACTACAAGCACTGGAGAAAGTTGGAAGCTTGTCCGCCGGTATTCTGTCGCATTGCTCACGGACGTATCGCACCATTGCTATGTCATCTGACAGCACAGCCTCGGTCAGCATGGAGTACGCGACGTAAGCGGGAATGGTAGGCCACAGACATTGCACGGCTGGCAACTTTTTGGAGCGGATCGCATTGTGCAATGCTTCTTCCAGAAGATGAGCCGGAGCTGCCTGCAAACCCAGCTCAGTTGCGAACTCGATCATGGCCACGTGACCGTTTCGAGCAGCATCAAGCATGGAGAAATCGAAGCCTGGCGGGTTAAGCCTCCTATAGAGCTCCACAGCGCCACTATCGCGCCAACACTGGCGTAGATCAGAGGCCTTAGCTTCGTCAGAGCGCGAAAGCAGATTGAGCAACGCTTCGATCAGCTCGCCATCGCCAGTCACTGCAGCTGTACTTAAAACGACGTCTGTAACCGCAATGGCGGATCCACCAAAATCCAGCACCAATTTCGCCAGCCTTAACGACGACCATCGAACGACCCATGCGAAATCCACCTGAGAAAAATGTTCGGGTCGCGTTAGACCAGCCTCTTTGAGATACACCAGGGCCGACAATGAGCCGGTTCGACACGCCTCCTCCACCGACGCTGGCGGAAATTGAACTACTGTCCCGGTGGGCACCTTTGCGAGAAGCTTGGGGATGATCTCGCCCGCATCGGCGTAGACCAGCCTCTCTAGACAAAGCGTATAATTCAACGTACCACCTGCAGTAAGCACGGCGTCTGCAAGAAGACGCGACAACGCCACATTGGAGGTTCGCCAGCTTTCGCACCACGCGGCGTGCAGTTGTTTCAAATCGAAAAGCTTAAGAAAGCGTTTCAATAGCAAGTCGACCACTGAAAGGTGGCCAGCGACCGTAGCCGAGGTCAAGCAGGTGGATGCGGTACCGTGTTCGGCCAACGCAGCTGGGCCCGAGTCCATGTCCAACAGCCATGCAGCGATGTCCGCGTGGCCGAACTGGCACGCAGAGCTGATATCGATGGGGTAAGTGAGAAGGAGAGGCGGCAGATTCAACAAGATCCGTGCGTTCATCAGGGTTTGCAGGATGTCCAGTCGCCCAAGTGCACACACCCTTTCGCACAAATCGCCTATAAACAACGAGGTATCGTGCGAAAATCCCGTCAAGCGAGGCAGTAACAACTTCACTACGCTGTGATGCCCGTTGCAGCACGCGATCTCGAAAGCACATCTGAACGCACGATCGGGGTACTTGCTGGACTCGGGATTCGCTTCCGATACAATCCAGCGAACCGTGCTTTCGTAGACTCTAGGAAACATCAAGCGAACGATTAGACAATCGAACACGGTCACTGGGTTCACTGCGTATGGTGTCTTGCCGTCCGGTTCTCGACCCGTCACAGCCTTCCACAGTCCATCCAGCAGCGGGGAGTTGATACGGCTCACCTCCACTGGACTAAACTCACACGCAGTCATCGCCTCCACCAGTCCAGCTGCAGTGCGGGGTGCACTCTCCAATCGATCCAGCTTGGCGAACATGGCGGCGATCTCGGAATCTTCTGAACGGGCTTTATCGAAGTCATCGAGTGCTGCTAATGTGGCAGGCAGTCCACCCCATTGAGAGTACTGGGACAGTTTGTTGTCCTCCATGATGCTCAGTGTTGCTTAGCTGACACTCAGCACTGATCATACAAGCATCCATGCTGATCGGAGAAACGAGTTCGGTCTGGACCTCGGAAATTCGCGACCTTTGCAAGAATCATGGAGCACAACCCAGCTGCAAATGTGAGTCCGGATGCCAAAGGGCTAGATGATGAGGCATCAAAGTACCATGTATGGGGTGGTCTGCCCGCTACCGTGGCCGCACTAGAGGACTTCGAATCGTCTCGCTTGACTGACCCGTGGATCGCAAGCATGTTTGACAAACTCGATGCCTTGACATGCGGTATTGTTTGCTCGAATACCTTGCACACGGAGATTTCGAAGGCTGGATTCACGTTGGATGATCTGAACCGCATCAATTCACCGTTGCTAGACGGGCTGTGGATCGCTGTGACGGGGCGTCGCCTGAACGGCCCTGATTCATTTGAGCCCCTTGTGCCCACCACCGCTTCGCGCGCTCTAAAGCGCATATTGCTGAGCTACAATCCGCTCGGCTCACATGGAGATCACCAGCGTTCATCAGATGTCTTCCAAACGGCCTTCGATTGGCTTTTGGGCAAGCCCTTGTTTCGAGAACAGATTACGGAAGCTTCGCACTGCGCTTTGTTACATCGAGCGATCAGCCTTGGTCATTCGGCTGCGGCGCTCCGCATGTTGAATCTTTGGAACCTTGATTATGATGCAGTGCAACGTTGTTGTTTACGAGCTTGCTGTATGGGTCGTTTGGATGTGCTCAAGGCTCTCGTGACGCGTCTCCCGACAGTCAAGGATCCTGCAGAGCATCAGAGTTTGCTAACAAGCGCGTTGAGTAATGGCCAGCACGCGGTTGTGCACTGGCTGATGGAGTCTGATTCGACGGCATTCCTGAAGATTGCTCCTGGGGCGGACAGTTTGAGCGCCGCTTTGGAGGCGAATCGAATGGAGCTGGGTCAATTCTTGCTGCACAAAATGGATCCTGAAATTAAATCGCAGATTGTGAACGACGCTTTGCGATCCTCCTCTGGATACAGTCTCCAAGTGTTGCAGATGCTGTTGCCGCTGCGTCCCCACGACGTTCCGGCTTACCGATATGTTCACGAGGTCACCCAAGCCATGGCTGCGCACAGAATGGACACGGTAGTCTGGCTGTGCGACCACTTGGATCTTTGGTCATGGCATGCCGTAATTCAAGCAGCGGCGTCTAAGGGAGATGTGAAGATGATGGATGCCATCTGGGCACGTGGGCGTGTCAGCATAGACACTTTGCAAAGAAGCTTAGGTCATGCCGTGCAGTCTGGCAATCCGGATGCTGTTCAATGGCTGCTGGCTCGTGGAGTGAAGCTCTGTGTGGCGGATCCCACTGCTCTTGCTTCCGATACCCCCTCCGTCATACCACCCGAGTCACAAGCTGTGTCGCCCAACCTCATCTATCCTACCTCTGTCAAAGCATTCACCCTAGCGTCCGTGCTGGCTGACACGCCCATGTTACCGCTCCTGGCGGCTGCGGCCGCAGAGTTTCACTCGCAGTTTCCGCTACCAGTCGATGATGCGAATTTCCTGTCCAACATATCCGTCGACCTGATCTCTCAACGATGGCCGCTCCAAGGCGACGCTGGATCGAGTGCTGTCCGATTGGCCATTGGAAGAGGCAATCTACCCTTTTTGAAAAACCAGGCCCAGAGTTTTCTGTTGCGGTTCTTCTCTTCCTATGATATTCGATATCTTTTGAAAGCGGACAATGAAGCCCATGTGGCATTTGTGGCCTACTGGCAGTCACTTCCTGACAAACATGTCAATCAGTTCTGTGACAGTCTGCTGCAAAGCGCAGTGCACTGCAACGGTTTGGCCATGGCAGCACTGGTACTACCGGAGGTGGTGCAGACATTCCTGAACAAGTCCTGGCCTCTGTTGGATCGTGTTTTGCGGCTGCTTATCAAGGCGATCTGCTGCGGCCACTTCAGTATGTGCGATTTGTTGGCATCGGCCCTGCCGGTGCTTGAGAGCGCGTCATTTACATCAGAGACCAAGAGTAAAGTGCTCGAGCAGCTGCGGCTTCTTCCAGCATCAGCTGATCAAGGCTGCACCTTGGTGCGCATGCTGACTGAACTGGTGGATGATGATTCGGCTGACGATGATGACGATGAACGATTCATGCTTGCAGCGCGTTATGGTCGACTACAGCTGCTGGAGATGCTGTTGGCTCGCGGGGTCGACGTGCAAGCTCGTGAGAACCAGGCGCTGAAAGGTGCGCTTGGAGGTGATCGTGTAGAGGTAGTGAAATGGTTAGTACAGCGGGGAGCTGATCCTATCGTATTGGACGAAATCGCCTATGAGAAATACCGCAACCTGGCCTCGTAAATTGTGAACGCTTCGGGCGATCCACTCTCAGCCGAACTTTAAAACAAAAATGGCGCCATCTTCGTGTGCATCCTATCTGCTGCGAAGCTTTTGCGTTTGTTCTAGTGTCACCGCAAGAGACAAAACGTTGTTGGGAATGAGATGTTCACGTGGAGTCAATAAGCAGGAAGCAGCTGTTGTTGGAAACAAGAGATTGCGTATTCAAGCCATTGAACATGATAACAAGCTCCGTGGGAGCGGCATAGATATTATAATGACACCCCTACAGTTAGCAGCTTCACGTATATGATCAGCTTGACGGAGCTGTGCGACTGTCGCCTGCAGGGCTGATGATGCCTGGCGGCAAACGTGCACCTCGCGAGACAAGCAGGTCAAAAATGGCGAACTGACCACGAGCATGAGCTGCCTTCATCATCGGTGAGCTGTTCCGAAGTGCTCGAGCGTTGGCCCCTGAGTTCAACAGAAGCTTCACAATCTCCAACTGATCTGCGTCAACGGCATTCCGAAGTAGACTGAGAAGCCGCAGCTCCAGTACAAGCCCCTTGCCCGCATTGCAGCAGACAGACTGCTCCAACAGGGTAGTGCAAAACCAAACGAAGCCTAAGTCCGGTACAGCGACGAGTGCCTGCCTCAGCGAAGCGAGAGCATCACGAGGGAAGCTGCCAAACTTGTCCAGCATGGACAGCAGAAGCTCACATGCTTCCAGCTGACCAGTCACGGCTGCAATCGACAAAGCAGACCACATCTGTTGCGATCCTCGCGAAACATACTTAGGAGGCGACGATGCACAAAGATCGCACAAAAATTGCAGCATCGGCATGTCACGAGCCGAGACAGTGCTGTTGAGCAACGGGAAAATCACAAGGGGCGACGAAGGCTGTGCGATTCGCAGCACATACTGTGCGCCACGCAGCTGACCCGCTGTTACTGCTCTGCTGAAGATCGCATCCGAGTCTGTTGGCGTACGGAGCCTGATGGCTAGCTCCAGCAGCGCGGTGTGACCGTAATGAGCCGCGTCCCATATACCCTCATGCGATGGACAAAGATGCATGTACAGCTGGAGTGCCCCACCCTCACGGTACTGCTGACGTAGCTGAGCATCCTGGGCGCTGTCTGCCGGTGCGTAATAGTTCAATAACAATTCGATCAACTCATTATTCCCTTTGATCGCTGCAGCTATCAGCGGCTGTTCGTCGATTGATACGGCTGGTCCCATCCGATCAAGGACAAACTTCACCGTATCGAGATCGGCGCGCCGAACAACCGAAGTCAGATCAACTTCTCTAAAGTTGCTTTCGCGAAGAATGCGGGCATCTAGCAGCAAGCGTAGCACGGGAAGCGAACTGCGCGCGCACGCCTGAGACACGCAATGTCTGGAGAGCCTCATACTGCTATCATCGGGATTCTCTGCAAGCAATAAAGGGATGGAGTCCACCGCATTTGCCTGAACGAGCCCCTCCAAGCACCGTGCATAGTCCAAAGATCCACCTGCGGCCAGTACAGCGTCTCTCATCAACTGTGACAGCGCGATATCACCGCCCTCCAAACTGGCACACCAAGCGTTGAGCAATCCTTCCACAGTGAGCGATGCTTGGAAGTGTTGAAGTATGTACTCAACAACATCCGTGTGAGATCCGCGTGCGGCAGCTTCTAAACAGCTGTAAACGACGTCAACCTTGATGTTGGACAGAGTGGTGACGCCGTTCGGTTCTTTCGACAACAACTTGAAGATCGACAGGTGACCGTGCGCTGCAGCCACTATCAGATCGTAAGACGCGTCAAGCGAGAGCATGTCAGAGGGCATAGGCAAGGCTATCAGTAGTTGCAGGATCTCCAGCTGTCCTCTCGAGCAGGCATCGTGATAGACATCCATCAGCATCGCCTGCGAAGATGTACGGATCGATTCCACCTGCAGGTTGGGTAACAACAGTTCAACGATGCTGCTGTGGCCTAGCTTGCACGCTGCTGTGAACACCGTATTAAAGCATTGCTGCAGCGGATGATCAGACTCCATCTTAGCCTCTGGGGTCATCCAGCGGACCGTATCCTCGTACAATCGAGGCATCAGCAACCGAACCATCTGATGAACGATCTCGTTGGTTGGATTGACCGAAAAAGGTGTCTTCCCGTCGGGATCTCGACCCGTCACAGCCTTCCACAGTCCATCCAGCAGCGGGGAGTTGATACGGCTCACCTCCACTGGACTAAACTCACACGCAGTCATCGCCTCCACCAGTCCAGCTGCAGTGCGGGGTGCACTCTCCAATCGATCCAGCTTGGCGAACATGGCGGCGATCTCGGAATCTTCTGAACGGGCTTTATCGAAGTCATCGAGTGCTGCTAATGTGGCAGGCAGTCCACCCCATTGAGAGTACTGGGACAGTTTGTTGTCCTCCATGATGCTCAGTGTTGCTTAGCTGACACTCAGCACTGATCATACAAGCATCCATGCTGATCGGAGAAACGAGTTCGGTCTGGACCTCGGAAATTCGCGACCTTTGCAAGAATCATGGAGCACAACCCAGCTGCAAATGTGAGTCCGGATGCCAAAGGGCTAGATGATGAGGCATCAAAGTACCATGTATGGGGTGGTCTGCCCGCTACCGTGGCCGCACTAGAGGACTTCGAATCGTCTCGCTTGACTGACCCGTGGATCGCAAGCATGTTTGACAAACTCGATGCCTTGACATGCGGTATTGTTTGCTCGAATACCTTGCACACGGAGATTTCGAAGGCTGGATTCACGTTGGATGATCTGAACCGCATCAATTCACCGTTGCTAGACGGGCTGTGGATCGCTGTGACGGGGCGTCGCCTGAACGGCCCTGATTCATTTGAGCCTCTTGTACCCATCACCGCTTCGCGCGCTCTAAAGCGCATACTGCTGAGCTACAATCCGCTCGGCTCACATGGAGATCACCAGCGTTCATCAGAGGTCTTCCAAATGGCCTTCGATTGGCTGTGGGCTAAGCCATTGTTTCGAGAAGACCTGACGGTCGCTGAGGCACAGTGTGCCTTGCTGCGTCGAGCGGTCAGTTTGGGCCACCGCTCTGCGATCTCGATCATGCTGAAGCGATGGAATCCAGAGCGTATTACGATTCTGGCCTGTTTGGTGCGTGCCAGCTCGCTGGGTCATCTAGATTTGATAAAATTGTTGGTGCCTGCGATTGCAGTCCATGACGAAGTCAAACAGGATGATGGTGGTGGCGGGTCTCTCCGCAGGAAAGAGATCGTCCTTCAAAATGACATGCTGAATCGCGCTGTTGGCAATGGCCACGACACGGTCGTGCATTGGCTGCTGGAGGAGATTGAGCAATCGCGTTTGCAGTGCATGCCAACTGCGGGCACTCTTCTCTTGGCTGTGGAAAGCAATCGGATGGAACTTGCCAAGCTTCTGATCAGCAGCAGAGAGAAGAGCAAAGTGGATGAAGGGGACTCGAAAGCGGCTCGATTCCCTTTTGAAGCGAGTTGTCCTTCGTCAGTCTATTCGGGATGTCGGCTTGATGCTCTGCAGCTGTTGCTTCCTGGTCAGGGCTTACTGCATGGAGCATACGTGAGATTGATTTCGCAAGCCGTGAAGGCCGGACGATTTGACACCTTTCTGTGGCTGTGCCAGCGCCGCCATTTTTGGGCCGATGCCCTCAAAATTGCAGCATCTGAGGGAAGCGTTATCTTCATGGATCTAATGCTGAGGCACTGGCGTCCTCAAACAGAAGACGTACAAGCGTGCTTGCCCGGCTCGGTGCAGTCCGGGAATCCGGCTGCAGTTCAATGGGTTTTGCGTCACGGTGGCAAAGTTTGTGTGTCAAAGCCAACCGCTTTGGCTGCACGTGAAGCATCCGCCCGTGGATTTCGCGACGTTCACTCCACGTCTGTGATGGCGTTTCATTTTGCATCGGTGCTGGTTGACCCGGCGATGTTGGCGATTTTGAAGGCTGCGGCTGTTGAGTTCCATTTGGAGGAGGACTCGTTAACAGACGAGGATTCCAAGTTTTTGTCAAACATTTCCTTCGATTCGATTTTTCAGCACTGGCGTCTTGCCGACTTCGAATGGTCAGGAGCTTTTCACTTCGCACTGATAAAGGGCAATGTGGCATTGTGGCAAAGTTGCGCAAACACGTTTTTGTCGCGGTATGACGCTATTCAGTTTGTGTATTGTTTCCACAGGGGTGACGTTCAGGTACACAATAACGCTCACGTGGCAGTTGTTGCAAGTTGGCTTTTGCTGCATGGCGCGCGCGGGACACAATTCGTCACGGTTTGCCGGGATCTGCTGCAGCGCGCAGTCAAATGCAGCGCCTTGCCCATGATACAAGTGGTGCTGCCAGTGTATTTGGAAGCATGTTCAGATCCGGCGTCATCCTTGGTGGACTATTTGCTGGTGCTGCTGCTGAAGGCGATTTGCTGCGGTCACTACCGTATCTGTGATGTTTTGATGTCGGCACTGCCGGTGGTTCCGTCATTTACATCAGAGACCAAGAGTAAAGTGCTCGAGCAGCTGCGGCTTCTTCCAGGATCAGCTGATCAAGGCTGCACCTTGGTGCGCATGCTGACTGAACTGGTGGATGATGATTCGGCTGACGATGATGACGATGAGCGATTCGTGCTTGCAGCGCGTTATGGTCGATTGCAACTGCTGGAGATGCTGTTGGCTCGCGGAGTCGACGTGCAGAGTGGGGGGAACCAGGCGCTGAAAAGTGCGCTTGAAGGTGATCATGTAGAGGTAGTGAAATGGTTAGTACATCGGGGAGCTGATCCTACCGCACTGGACGAGATCGCGTACGATAAGTACCGCAAGTTGACCTTATCGTAAAGAGTTTACCGCTTTCGGTGAGCTACACCCACAGCCATGGCGTCGATAACTGAATCTGTTGTAAAGCTCATGTGTCTTGTCGACCATGCAAGAAACAAGAACCGTTTTGGTTGTGACATATGCATAGCTGTCCGGCCGCAGAACAGAAGTTTGAAAACAATTCAAACATTTATTTTCAGCAACGGCACGCAACACAACAAGTGCAAAAATCAGCTCGCAGACCACACAATGATGACACAATGAGTGATTTCATGCATACGATCAGCTCAGCGGTGTTGTAGTGCTGGAGCGATGAGACCGTGGCCGCCAGGGTTGATGCCTGACGATGGCAAGCGTGCACCTCGCGAGACCAGCAGGTCAATAATGGCGATCTGACCACGAGCATGAGCCGCCTTGATCACTAGGCTTGCATCAAGTGATCGAGCGTTGGACCCTGAGTTCAACAAAAGCTTGACAGTCCCCAGCTGATCTGCGTCAACAGCGTCCCGAAGCAGAGAGTCCAGTGAACCTGCTCTGTCCCTATCGGAGCAAATGGATTGCTCCAACAGGCTGGTGCAAAACCAGCCAAAGCCCGATTCCGTTACCGCGGCGAGAGCCTGCTTCAGCGACGCGAGAGCATCACGCGGGAAGCTGTCACACTTGTCCAGCATGAAGACCAGACGCTCGCATGCTTCCAGCTGACCAGTCACGGCTGCAATCGACAGAGCAGTCCAAATGTGCTTCAGTTCTCGGGACGCATCGCCATCAGGTGATTC
>ENA-ORBV01011641-ORBV01011641.1-microbial-mat-metagenome-genome-assembly--contig:-NODE-11641-length-13763-cov-5.901213_pt1 | contig 13763 bp, 13 predicted proteins | sample MGYA00237777_ERZ505514 | MGnify/ENA primary metagenome ERZ505514 (study PRJEB26160, sample SAMN06269048) | microbial mat metagenome | isolation source: Oligotrophic lake microbial mat | place...
CCCCTGCTTGGTTCTGGGCCAGGGCCCTGAACCTTGCAAGCATTTTGGAGGTAATGTTGGCAGTAGCCCAGACAACGCTCCAACTTCTCCCTCCTTCTGAGTTGGCGGCCGGCATTGGTCGTGGTGGCTTCAAAAGCAACAACAGATCACAGCAATGGAAAGAAAGTAATGATCATTCAGGAGTGAACCATGGTGGGAGTCTTGGAGCAGCTGGGCTGCTGGTTGACCCCAGCTTGCCAGACGGACAAGCTACCAAGCTCCTGCGCCACTTTGTGGTGCATCCACTGGTGGATGTCCTTTCCATGGAGCAAAAGCACTGACTGGGCGTTCCACCACTGTGTGGTGGGTAGAGTTTTAGACTTGCAATTGCATTTTGCATGGACGAGTGGACATGAGATCATTTGATCATGACTGACAAGATGAGGCGATAGGTGCTTGGCATTGGCATGTGCACTCTGCTTACCTTCCATTGGCATCACAGACACAGTTTGTTGAGTCTGCAGCAAAGGAAGCCAAGAATGTTTCTGCTGCTGATCAATCTGAGCAGTTAAGAACGTGCATGGCTATCATCCAATCTGCAACCCCATTGACAACGCAAGGAGTCAAGGAAGCAAACAAGAATAAAATGTTGTCTATCATTGAGTCGGCACAAGAAAGGACGGAGATCCACAAGCACTTCATTGTGACACAGCATGACCGGAAGCATAATCAAAGATTCAACAATTTGCTTTTTACATTGTCAAAACAGGAACACTTCAAGAATGAACAAAACGATGCTAAAAAGCTCAAGGTTGACAACACGTTGACCCACTGCAAGAAGCAAAACGTCCATCAACAAGCAAAACAACAGCATGTGACCATGGCTGTCACGGGATTGATTTCACACAGCAAAGAAACCAAGAAGCGGAACACAGATGACATGCGAATGGAGCTCCGGCATCGGCAATGACAACTCAATTATCAAGGACCACTACCAAAGGAAATGAAAGAGAGGAAGGAACTGTTGAAAAAACTTGAGACTACGAGGTTGCTGGGAGAGGAAGGCTTGGATGTTGCCAATGCCAAAAAGGGAGCCAACAAGTATTTGCGAATGCAATCAAAAGTGGAATTCAAAATGACAGATGATTGAAGTAAGTTTGTTGTTGATTGTTATCTTAACTTCATCCTCATTTTGATTCCATGTTAATCTACTGGCACAACTGACGCCCTTTCCATTGATTGGCACAGTGGGATGCTTGGAGGCCATGGAACAAGCTGATTCAGACAGCTAAGTAGATGAACAATTCCATCGATCGACTGGCAACCATGGTGAGTCAATTGCCGGCATTCAGTTGGTTCTCTTGCCTTCCGCATCTCAAATCAATTCTAACTAAATTTGCTTATCCATTGCACAGACTCAACAACAAGCCTTCTACGATGGCTGACAGTCCGTTCCATGCAACTGGTTGGGATAATTCAACATAACAAAATGACATAAAACAAAAAATCGCTCATGTTGTTTGTGCTTGTCATTTGTTTTTTTGTAATCTGGGACTGTCAGTCCCGGTCTCAGTCACATCTGACCTTGGCCGACAACCTTTTTGGTTGTGGTCACGACCATTTGCCGGTGATTTTGGTGGTCGCGGTCAATTGTTACCTTTTCCCCGACCAAAAGTCGTAAAAAGTCATGACCTTTGAAATCCGGGTCATTTGGGAGGTCATTTTTGCACACTTTGTGCGCACACCTCTTTTTGACTCAACATGTTGAAGCAACAACCACTAATAACTAGGCACTGCTGGCATCACATGTTTCTTCTCAAAACGCCAAGAAGAATCAATTGTTGCTGATTGCTGCTGCACTGCTGTCTTCTTTGGATGATGGCAAAAAGCTAAATGTTTGCTTTCTGAAAAAATGACCAGTTTTTGGTCATTGTTGCGACCAAAACAGTGGTCCGAAAAAACAGGTGAGGTCGTCTGGAGGTCGCAAAAACAGGTCGTGACCTTTGGGTCATGGTCGCGACCAACTTTGGCCCGAAAAGTTTGTGTGCGACTTTGGTTTGGTCCAGGTCATTTGCCCAACAACAGGAATGTCATTTGCCCAACAACATATGTCTCGCGCACTTGACTACGCTGACTGCGTGGGAAACGGAAGGTTGATTCCTCTCCTCCTGCACCACGCAACACAACACACGCAAACTTGAATCAATCATTCATTGGATTCACACAGTTACTTGATTGTGACTCAAACAAAAAACCAACGCCCCTAATAATATAATAACAATGGTCCGTGTGACCGTACGATACGAGTCGGAAACGGCTGTTGGAAAAGTTCTTCGATTTGAGGAATCCATGGACTTTGATGCCTTGCTGCTCAAAATTGTTGAGAAATTGGAATTGGTGGGTGATGTTTCCATGTACGAGCTTCATTTGGGGGGAGGAAGACGCGTCGTCGTAGAAGACACGAGTGAAATTGAACAGGGCGACGATTTGATTTTGATGAAAAAGAAACGAAATCATGTGAAGAAGGAGGAGGACCATGACAATGAGGCTGATGATTCAGACTCTGGGTCCGTTCAAGACGTGACGGAGGAATCGTTGAAGAAAAAATCAAAACAGCAAGAGGAGGATGTGGTGGTCTTGAGTTCCGATGAAGATGACGACGACAATGACGATGATGATGACGAGGGGTCCATTGCGGAAGGATCGGACGCTTGGGACGAAGAACCACCGTCCTCCACCGAAGACGACAGTGATGGCGAAGATTCGGATTTTGAGATGGGCACACACAAAAAGCTTTCCGAGAAGAAAAAGAAAGGCCAGGAGAAGAAAATAAAAACGAAAAAACCGCCTGCCGAATCTCCGCTCCAAGTCATTATAGATGAAAAGGATATTCCAATGGCGCCAGGCAAACAGTCAGAGCAGAAAGAAGCAGAAGAAGCGACGGCGAATCATGGTCTGGAAGAAGTATCATTGTTGGTGAATGGTACCGGTCGAAAGAAAGCAGACCAAAAAGTCAAGGATCGTATCATTAAGCTCTTGAACACTGGATTTCATGACAGGTCCAACGAGAATGAAGCTAAGGTTGCGATGAAGCTTGCCTCGAGGCTCATGCAAAAGCACAATCTAAACCAAGCCTTACTATTAAAAGAGCGGGAAGAAAAGAATAAAAAAGATCAGGTCGGTGATTCTAATAATGAGGATGAGATCCTCAAAGGGGGTATGGTCCACGTCCGAATCGTAAACCGAAACACGGGCAAGCCCGCTCTTTTTGCCCGATGGCTAAATGACCTGATGACCCCAGTCGCCAAAAATTTCAATGTCGATTCCTATAAATCTGCACGGCGAGGCCGCAAATGTACCGTGACGTTTTACGGGATCTATACGAACACGCAGTTGGCCGGATATGCATTCAAAGTCGCCGTCGAACGAATTGCGCAAATGTCAGCGGAGCATCAGCCCGAGAAAGGACATGGATTCAGAGGTATCAGCACCAAGAGCTCCCGTCTAAGTTACGCTCTTGGCATTGTCGCTGGAATCTCCGAGGAAGTCAACAACAATATCAAAAGGGCCGAAGAAAGGCGCTTGGAAAAGCTTTCAAAAGCTCGCATGGCTCAATCAAAAGCACACGCCTATGAAGAAAGTGACGACGAAGATGAAGGCGACATGGATCTAGGCGGCGGAGACGACGACGATGACAATGACGACAAGAGTGGCCCTGGATTCTCCTTTGCGAGTTCTCCGCCTCAGAAAGATCCGTACAATAGCAAAGTGGAAAGCCAGAGCTCCAAATCACGTTTTGGCGGCGCTAAAGGCGCTTTCAATGTCAACAACGACGATGACAACGACGACAGCCTGGGTGGTGAACCAGAATCCTGTGGTAGCTCGCCCCAGAAGGTTGTTTCCGGGGATGATCTCAAGCGTCGCATAGAGGAGCTTGAGAAGCAAAACGAAGCCGCAATTGTTCTAGTGAACCACCGCGAAAAAGTTGCGGAGCAAGTCCTCAAAGAGAATGGAGTCAAACTTAGTAAGGGAAGAAAACGAAAGGCCATTGACTTTGATCATCGGTCGTATCACAAGGGGATTGAAGACTCAAGGGAAATTGACATCAACCAACGTGCTATTCGTGACGAGGTGAGAGTCAAGAAGGAGAAAAAACCTAAAAAGTCTCCCTCCAGTGGTTGCACAAACTTGTTCTCCCTCAGCAGTGTGATGCTATTTTGTTGTTGCATCATTTGGGATTTCTCGTGCCGGAATCATCTTCATTACGGCGTCCATGCCCAGTCAAATGTTCGTGGAAATTTGAATAGAAAGAAACCTTCACAACCTATCGTCCCCCGTGCTTCCTTAACAGTGCCCATGCACTACGAATCTGGGTCCCATCATGTTTATATCTACGCGGGGAGTCCAAAACCACAACGACAAACGCTCATCTTAGACACGGGCTCCCGTTATATGGCATTTCCTTGCGAACCTTGCGAAAAATGTGGCAAACACGCTTCCAAATTTTACTTCAACGACACCCAATCCACTACTCATCGGGACAATTACCACCCCAACTGTCTGTTTGCAAAAGCACCTAAAAAGGGTCAAGGAAATGCCTGTGTTTTTGAGCAAACATATCTAGAGGGATCTTCTTGGGTTGCCAAGGAAGTCGAAGATATGATTTGGTTGGCTACAGCAGATGAAGAAGAAAGTATCGAAGAGTATATGCCTCATATGAGCATCCCTTTTACATTTGGGTGCCAAACCAAAGTAACAGGTTATTTTGTCCAGCAAGTAAGTACAGTTCGTTGGGTGAATGTGGTGCATCATTAGCCACCTCTACTTCAAACTTCTTGGTTCACTTTTCCTTGACTTTTTGATTCACTAATTTTGCTATTTAATTGGTCTCGATTCACCCTGTTGCATACCAATAGTACAGGTGCGTCAGACTTTTGCATGGCGGGTCAAGTTCATGATGATTTGCATTCACAAAAAGTTACGGATGATAGGCTTCTAACCTTCACTTTGTTGTTTAAAGTGACGGTATCTTGGGTATGGCTAGGCAAACCGACAAAAACTCTCTTCTCCAGACTTTGGTGCAGGCCCAAGCCATTGACCGGGCCGCATTTGCCATGTGCATGTCTCAAACAGGAGGAACCTTGTCGTTCGGGGGGAGCGGTCTAGCACGTCCGGATTCAAAGCAACTCAAGAATCCTGAGCAATACCACATCGAACCCATGTACTTTTCCAAACTGACTGGAGACCATGGCCTCTACGCCTTGGAACTACACAACGTCTATATTGGTGATTATTGCATCACCTGCGACAATACGCCTGATCGTGAAGCGAACGAAAGGCATTCGCGCATAATGGGAACTTTTCAGTCCGGAAAGGGCACACTCTTGGATAGTGGTACGACTGATACTTACTTTCCTCGGGTGGCAGACGAAATCTTTCAAGAGGTTTGGAAAGCAAAAGTTGGCTGCAAGATGGAATCCAAACGAAGGTATACCTATTTGGAGTTTCTCAAAATGCCCCATATCTCTGTAGTATTTTATCCAAACGCAACAATCGTCGTGCCACCATCGTCCTACATGGAAGGAGTTCCAATGGATACGAATGCCACCGACCCAGACGTGGTGATACCGTGGAAAGAGAGACGCACTCTAACGATGCGATTGTATATGGAAGAAACAGAGGGAGCAGTGCTGGGAGCGAATTTCATGTACAATTATGATGTTTTGTACGACCTTGAGAGAAACAGGGTTGGGTTTGCCCGTGCCAACTGTGGCATGGATCGAGCTGCACAGGCCCGTTTGAATGTAGATCGATCAGATCCCAAGGCTACGAAGCGCTGAGGCGGGTCAAGCAGAGTTCCGATACCACGAGAAGAGGGGAACAAAGCTTTCACTTGCAGATACAACTGCCAGGATGTGTTGTGATCGATAACAGATTCATTGTTGGAATTGCTCCTGGTGCAGACACCGCGTTTCTTTCCATTGCGGTTGCGTCGTCCAGCTAGAGGGAGGTTCCAAAGGAAACATATTTGAAGGTCGCCAACTAAGTATTTCCTGTCAATAGTGACTTTGGAGGTTTGGATAGGGATGTTTAATGTGTAAGGATTTTATTTTCGTGGTATTTCGCCGCTTAGGGGTCTTTTTAGTGCCATCTCAGTGTATGACTTTCATTTCGGTGCAAAGTATCAGACAGTTTTTTACTACTAGCGAGCGAGTGGAAGTCCACACAGAACCAGAGCACTCAAGCATGAGCTGTGAGAAACTGAGAAGTAGGTGTGATCGATCGTTTATTTTGTTCCCCCCAAAATACTTTGGTTGAAGGGAGCAATATTTTCCAGAGCTGAAAGGAAGACTCACAAGCGGGAATGAAGATCGCAAGGAAAGAAGAAAGAGTAAATTTGAGGAGCTGGAAAAGAAGAATCAAAACGGGTGTTCGACCGCCAACCTTTATGCAACTTATCTTGTTTGTGTCGTGTCACAAGCTATTGGTTTCCGTCTGTTCTGGTATAGGCTTAGCACATGCTGTTCCCAACATTCAGATTTGTTCGAAGATGTAATTCAAGGACTGCTTCACCAAAGCGTGAGAGCGGGCATGAGAGGCAACGGAGCGACCGAAAAGCATATAGGACCTTCATCATCCTGTGTGGAGTGCACGCAAACGAAGCCTTCAAATAGGTACGAAGAACTTGTCGTGGTCGTCTCTGGAAGAGGTGTACCGGAACAACCTCTGATGAGTGGCAAACGAACCACGCACTGCCACTGGCCGATGCATCTTGAAAGGCGCCACGGCGCGTGAACTTGGCGGAAAGAGAGAAGGAGAGCCGTACCGAACGACTCGATGAGGAGGCACCAAAAGGACACCATCATTGCAGCCCGAACTGAAGCGGTCAATGGAGGAAAAGGTCGTGTCCGACTTGTAGTTGTTCTTGTTGTTCTCGGCAGAGACAGCAGTCACAAAACGAGGAGTGGGAGCAAAAACCGTGGGGTCTTTGTTACTGTTGTTGTCCAAATTGAAGAATGATTCTCGTGTCGGGTTTGGGGCAAACGACGTCGTGCTGGAGATATTTATCGTTGCATTCGAATCAGATTCCGGCGCTTGCAAGGCAGTAGTCGAGGGCTCTTCTTGATATTGTCGTGGAGGAGTCAGTGCGATTGTTTCGAGACTCTTGGGACTGGAAAGAGGACTTGAAGCCACATCGTCTTGACACCGCAAGGAGACATTGACTGGCGGTACCATCATCCATCCAAGTGCAGGACCGCTGTGAGGAGAGGAATGACATGAGAGAGACGACACGGTTGTCGTGTCACCGATGGATGACTGCTTGTTCTTGATATTGTCGTGATGGTCGTCGTTAATGCCAGCATCGTCCTTGCAGACGATATCCCAAAAACAGTCAGGCTCGATAAAAAACGACGGTAAGGAACAGTTTTCGTCCAACGAAACGGTTTCCATACGATGATGATCCACAACGGCACAAGGAGACTCCATCAAGGTTTCGGCCATGGGATTGGTCGGTCGGAGAAAGGAAGAAAAGTCGGAAGGACTGCCATGGATGGCGCCACGGAAGATCGTCATGATGAAAGAGGCTAAGAGTTTTTGTTGAACAGAATAAATTGGAAAAAAGTGAATCCTTGGTGTTTTGCGTGCAGCCGTGCACCCTCGTCCAGGTTTTAAAAAACTAATCGAGGCTCTCATCGATTTTGAAATTTCTAAAATCAAAATGGAGACAAGTATTTTGGGGGTTATAAACTCTCCGTGAAGTACAGTAGTGCTCACTCTTTTGTAGCGAGTAGCCACTACTCGTGCCTGGTACTGTACTGCAGAGTGAGTCCTTGCATTCACGGGGAGAACAAAGGCGTTTTGAAACCAAAAGAAATAAAATCAAAAACTGTGAAAAAGTGGGATGGTTTTCATGAACGTTTCTCGGCGCGCTTGATGTGCACAAAGCAAGTGTGCGTCTTAGACCAGATTCTGACATCATGGGTGCAGAAAACAAGAATGAATCCTCGTTTAGTTGCCACACATTTAACACGTATTAAGAGGTGCAACGTTATGGAGCAACACGTATTGATGTGCAACAACATGTGGAGGTTGACATAAAAGTGAGGGCTCGAGGTGATGTCGATCATCAGCTCACAAGAACAGAATTTCGGCTGTTGTCAAGCATTGCTACAGCGTTCCGAGAATCCCTTTCTTTCCCACGATAGAATCGGCATCAAGCTAGGAAAATAGCCCCCTAGCTAGTAGCTAGCTAGCTAACAGATAGCAGCTCTGAAGATACTGGATTCTTTGATCTTCGATCGGTAGCCTGTCAAAAATGCAGTTCTCGTTGTCACCCAAACCCCAACGACATGCACAGCCACAGCAACAACAACAAAGACACAAAACGTTGCTTGTCATGATCCAGCAGTGGTTCATGATATCTTATTGTTTGTTCATCCTTGCTACCATCACTTCTAGTTCTACAAATACCAAGTGTTTTGCGTTGAGTTCTGCTGCTACCGTTTTGAAGGATTCCTCTCGTGTCTTGGCCAAGATGGAAGAAAAGAAAGAGGACGCAAGTAAACGACCCCAAGTGGCGTTTTCGCATGTGCACTTGTACGTCGATGAATTAAAAGATTTGGAGACCTACAAGGATTTGGAAGGACGTTTGAATTCGTTTGTCAAGGACTGCAAGGCACCATTGGGTCAGGACATCTCCACGCAACGAGATTTGTGGCAATCGAAGCATCAACCGGATCATTTTGACAAGACGGATGCAACGGCAGCCTTTGTTCCACAAAATCGTGATTTGGTGCAGCAACTCTTATCTGGATTTGGCTTTCGTGTGACGGGAGCCAGCACTGGCAGCCATACTCGGTCGGTCTTGGTCACGTCCAAAGATCGTTCCGGAGTACAGTTTTTGCTCACGTCCAAAGAAGCAGCAGGGACTAGTAGTGGCGATGAAAACTATAATCATTTTGATGCAGGTATGCACAGGTTGGCTTGTACTCGTGTGTCTTGAGTTTGTTTGGTTTCTAGGATTTAGAATTAGGTAGGGAAACTCACAAAATTGCTGCTTTCTTTCTTCTCCTTTGCCATGATTCATGATTGCATAACAATAAATCACTTCATGACAAAACAAACACAGGCTGCGTCGATCGTTTTTATCAGTCGAATGCCAATCGACCTGGAATTGCAGTTTTGGCCTTTTTGGTAAAGGATGTCGGTATTATTCACCAACGCTACCAAAAATTGCATCCCAATTTGCTAGTGGGAAAATGGGATTATCCCAACGACCAAGTTTCCATTTTGGAAGTGTTTGCTTATTACGATAAAGGAACCCCCGAGGATGATGACAATCCTGACAAGTCCCATCGCCAACCCGATACAGGAACTGTCCTGAGGTTTGTACAAGACAATCGACAGGGTGCCAATGAACAGGCTGGTACCATTTGTCCCGTTCCAGGCTTGACCCAAGTGGATGCTACATTTGATGAATATACACAAGCCGCCTATTGCGATCATTGGGTGTCCAATGGTAAGATTTTGATTGATTGGTTTGGTTAATACTGGGAAAAGGCGTTATCAGGTGTCGAAAACTCATAGCTTTGTTTCGAAATTGATGACATATTCAGTTTTCCATCGCCGAGAATTCCTCGACGTTCTGGAGGACACGTTGGATTTTACACCCAAGGTAAGAGAGACGCAACGTACAGCATAATGTTAGTGGCAATTGCCAAAGATGACCGAACAATACCTCACTCAATTTGCAATTCACAAAATTATCCTTTTACTGCTTTCTTTCATAGGTCGACTTTAATGCTGGTGTGGTTGCCGCTGGAGAAGCTCAGATTGAGAGTACCGTGACAGGAAATGACGCCGCGACTCTCGTCGATAATCTGAGTAAGGAAGAAGCGCTGCGTGATCAAAGTCAGGTCTACCTTCCAATCAACAATGCTCTTTCTCAAGTTGGGTAAGTTACTGGTAACGGCAATATCTACAATACAATGATGCATGTACATTGAATGGATCCATCCAACCGATCCAGCGAAATTGCTAACAGTCCTCTCACGTCCATCTAATCTTTATTCTGTACGCAATGCCACATAGACATGTTCACGGATTTCTGAAAGAGCTGGGTCAGGGAATCCAGCATATTGCTTCTCGCGTGGACGACCTTGTGGCGTTCGTCCAGCGTGCCAATGATTGTCGCAAGATCACTGGCGAGGTGAGTGCATCTTAATCTGTTCCCGAAAGCAAAAGCTACTGCACGGCATCGCCTTTCAGTTATTCAACAACTTCGAACTTACAAACGTACTTTTGTCATAGGGGTTTACGTTCCTCAATATCCCTCGAAGTTACTATGGCGTCTTTACGGTGCCTTACTTGATGAATCGTCTTGGCAATTCCCAGTCGTCTGGGGAAGACTCAACCAATGGCTTGTCGGAAGAAAACGCGCTCGCGATATTCGAGGCATGCATCCAAGGAGGTATTTGTACAAAAGATGGAGCAGTGGACATTGAGCTTTCACAGCAAGAAATATCCGAACGGCTGGAGAAGCACTTGACCGAAGAGCACAAAGATTTCTTCCGCAATCAAAAGGATGGCATCGTCGAAGCAATCCTTCACTCGTGTTATGCCAACCTGTACAGCCTTTTGCGCCATCACGTGACAGAAGAAACGTACCTTGGCATTGTTCGCAACCAAATCTTGGTCGACGTACAGGTTCGTTACGCAGGGTTTGTTGTCTTGGAGTTGGGCAGAGTTTTACTCAAATCTTATGTACTGGATCGAAACTGACTTCTTTTTCTTCCCTATCGATTTGCAGGGCGAGGACTTGTTGTACCAAATCTTCACCTCTAACATTCTTCAACGAAACCCTGGAGACGAAGCACCGTTCTTGGAGTTCATCCAGCGTGTATGCTCGGTGTGTACTGATGAGGCCGGTTGCGCTCAAAAGGTGAAACCTGGGTGCGGTGGCTTCGGGTGAGTTCATGCAACGTAATGATTCAGTTTTGTGTCCTCTACGAATGTGTATGACTCACCTTTACTCTCATTAATTTTATGAATATGCCGCTTTTAGAATTCGTAATTTCCTCACGTTGTTCCTCTCGATCGAGGTGAGCAAGGCCATGCAAGAAGTAGTCGAGGCTTTGGAAGCGGGTGATATTGAGCGCCAGAAGTATGCAGAAAAAATGGTGGAGTACTTTACTCAGCAGCTCAACGAAGCCAATCCTATTCTGACGGCCATATCTGACGCCATGACAGACGAGGGTAGGATTCTAGAGGCAATTGAAAAGGCAGTTCTGGCCGAGTCCTCCAGCGACGAAATAACAGCGCTAAGAACTCAACTTGACGAAGCTTCCATGCGAAAGCAGCAGGGAAATCAGGATCTCATGGAGTGCAGCGCAAGATACAATACAATGATGAAGGCTCTTCGAGAAGAACGCTCCACAAAGTGAAATCGTTTGGTTCTATGTATACAGGCTACACTTTGCTATAATGCTACACTATAGAAATCATCCATAACCGAACTATCCAGTAGGATTATATTTTGCATGAAAAAATGTTTGCGTCAACCTATTCTTTAAAAAATGTTTTAGCCCCTCAAACTGGGCATAGCAGGAAGTGGAATGTGGCTTGTCTTGGTCTTGATAACCTCATCGATCAATCCGTAGTCCAATGCTTCGTAAGGTGTCTGCGGAAAAGCGCAAACGTTTTGTAAGCGTGAGACAAGGTTGGGGGCCAAGTTACAGTGAAGATGAACGCAAGAGTCGAAAGACAGGGAATTGGAACAAAGAAAAAAGACACTACCAATTCTACTTACCATGAAGAAATCTCTGTCGGTATCGGCAGCAATCTTTTCAATGGGTTGATCACAATACGCCGCCATGAATTGATTCAAAGTTTCCTTGACAAATAGAATTTCCTTGGCCTGAATTTCAATATCGGCAGCTTGCCCCTGCGCTCCTCCAAGCGGTTGATGAATCATGATGCGAGCATTGGGCAAAGACTTGCGCTTGCCAGCAGTTCCAGCTCCCAACAAGAAGGCACCCATACTGGCCGCCATACCAAAGCAAACCGTCTGGACATCACAGGGAATGAATTGCATCGTGTCGTAGATCGCCAATCCAGCACTTACACTGCCTCCAGGACTGTTAATGTAGAGGGTAATATCTTTGTTGGGGTCCTCATTGGCCAAATACAATAATTGTGCCACCAATACATTGGCAACTTCATCGTTCACTTCGGTTCCCAATAGTAGAATACGATCCTTGAGCAGACGGGACACCACATCTAGCTGACCAGACTTTCCATCGACGGTTGGAAGTGGTGGAGGACGGGGAGGGCGAGGAGCAGGCTTAGCAGGTTCATCGGGCTGAAATACAGAACGGATATTGTTGTTGATGTTTGAGCAGGCGCGCGTAGTGCAATGCAATGCAATGAATGGGAGGAATGAATGAGCCCAGACAGCCGCGAATATAGGTAAAATCCCATGAAAGATCCATGATATCGGAAGATTGGAAAACAAAATAGGAAAGAAGTGAGAAAAAGCAAGGCAAAATATCACGAAGATATTATTTTAAAAATGCCAAGCTATTCGTGTATCGGATCACACGGATCTTTCGCACGCACCTCTTCAGGCATCATCAGAGGACTAAAGGCGGAAAGCCTGCATGATTTTTTAAAGAGGCGAGGGGGTGTGAGCAATACTATACGGAGGCGAGGATATCATCAAAAGATACGCTGCTTATTTCTTCTCCATCTACATATTACGATATCATGATATCTTACCCAGTTGCTTGGGAGGAGGCAGTTACAGTGGAAGAACTTCCAACCGTAAACGCATCTGTAGAGCATAGCGAGGTTTTTTTGCCGGACATTGGAGGAGCATGTGTCAGCATTCAGTAGAGACAAGATACGGTCCGATGATTCATGTAGATAGACTTACCACCCGTGGCACAAAGGCCTAGAAAGAGAGCCAAATATCGAATCATTTTGTTTATCTTTTTCAAATCTAACAAGATATAGTAGCTGCTGGTCTCTAGCTAGTAGTAGCTATTGATATGTCAATCAACAGCTCTTGACGTAAACTACCTCGCTCATCAACAAGGATCGAGCCAGCTGTACTAGTACTGTAATTCGCCCTTCTCTGATTTTCTCATCACACGATAACAACAGCCGATGACGCCGTTGATGACTGGCCGTTCATTGAATGTTGTGGGGCTGGCCTTCCACTTGGCAGTCACGGGTTAGAAGTCAGTCATGGGATGTCAATTCATTGAACCACGAGCTAGAGTAGCGGGAATGAAATATGAAACCAGAAGCACGAACGAACGAATGAAGGGCTGACGTCTGACCTCCCTTCACCTTTTTCCGCGCCTCCACTCATTCGTTCATTCACGTTGAGACGAGAACGACAGGCAGGATCGCATTGTTATTTGTTATTGGGTGTGCACGTTAGCGTTTGTTGAACTACTGTACAGTTGATGCATAGACCGAACAACAGTGAGTGACAGCATTGCCTATTATCTTCACAGGTTCAACCCTCAACGTAACAACCACTCAATCCTTATGTTAAAAGAAAGAACGTGGAAGTTTATCCTCTCTCCGCTCTTCACTTATTATTATTATTATTATTTGAAGTAGTTATTAGCCTTTGTCAAAGGAAAATAATTACAATCACTCATCTGAATATAGCAGTCCGTTTTTTCCGTGACAGAAAAAAAAGAACTGCCGAAGCCCCCACTTACTACTACTACTAAAAACAAACACAACAACCATCATGCAAAAGGGTGTGA
>ENA-ORBV01011642-ORBV01011642.1-microbial-mat-metagenome-genome-assembly--contig:-NODE-11642-length-13762-cov-6.584436_pt1 | contig 13762 bp, 11 predicted proteins | sample MGYA00237777_ERZ505514 | MGnify/ENA primary metagenome ERZ505514 (study PRJEB26160, sample SAMN06269048) | microbial mat metagenome | isolation source: Oligotrophic lake microbial mat | place...
TCATATGAGTGCCGGATACGCTCTCCACCAATCATATCTCTGCCTTACTATCGATTACGCCTACTCCATGTCGCTCAAACAGTGAGCCCAAGTGCGTCCAAATCTGGGCTCACGTACGACCTCCAGGTGGTACAATTGTAGAGACCTGTTACGTACGTAGCGACCAGCTACTAGTAGCTAGTAGTACCGCAGTGGCAGTTTATCACCGCATGCCGCCCTTGAAACAGCTACAATTGTAGTAGCTAGAAAAAACAACCAGCTGGCAGCTGGCCAGATAGCTGGCCAGCATATGCTAGTCTACTTAGCAGCAGTGTACAGTACGACGTAGGCAGAAGCCAAAAATAGCAACGCTGGTTCCGGTGCTTTCAAATAAAATAAAATAAAACAGAAGGACGAAAGCTGTTCGAAAAGAAGTCTGAAATTTATGTATTTGCATGTATTATTTTGATAACACAATCGGTTCATGAACTTGTGACAACCACAGCCACCAGAGCAATTATTTCACAATACACCCGACACGAATGGCATGCAGAACAACCAGATGTTGTCGCTGTCTTCGCTGTTCATGCAAAGGCACGTTTTGTTACCTTCGTTTTCATAGACAAGAGCTTGCGGACGACGAAAGAAAGGTAGGCACTGGTTCTAACAGACTTGTCCGTTGACTTCGGTCTCCGTATTTTCGACATCTTTGGTGGGACCTCCCATTTCGGCATCGACCTTCTTGTCTTCTTCCATTACTGGCGCCATTTCTGGAGAACCAACGTTATTTTCTCGGTTCTCTACAAAATCAACTTTCTTGGCGCCGTCAGTGTGGTGATGAAGCTTTTCTTCAGAGAGCCGGTCGCCTACCCACCACACTACCATGCCTCCCTTACCCTTTACTTGAATCTTTCCGCGTTTGTGAGTAGGGATCTCTGGGTCTTGCTCCTTCAACAAATTGTATGAGTAATCAGAGCACAACACGCGACTTGGTTTACTGTTGCTTTCCATTCTACTGGCGGTATTAACAGTGTCGCCGAACAGACCGTATCTGGGGTTCAAAGACTGGGTAGCGAAGCAGTTGGGGAAACAGCATGGTTAGCAAGTCGCAAAAGCATAGGCAAAAACATACGTGGCCCAGAGACTTACCCCAATCACATTGGTCACGACACTACCGCTGTGGAAGCCGACACGAATCTCAATATATCCTTTCGCAGGCTTCTCCTCATCGATCAATGTCTCACAGGCCTCTTGGATCATTTCAATGGCAAACTGTGCCACAAGCTTCACGTGGGTATCCTCCTGGGTACCTTCAAGATTCGTGACACCCATAAAATTGTCGCCCACGGTCTCCACCTTGAATATATTATACTTGTTCGCCAATCGGTCAAATTTCAAGTAGAGACGATCCAACAAGTCCGATATCTTCATCGGAGACATATCCCTCGCAAGATCTTGGAAGTCAATGATTTCGGAGAACACAACTGTGACCATATCATGTGTCTCAGGTTCCACTTTCTTTCCAGCTTTGAGAGCTTCGGCAATATGCTTGGGGAAGAGATTGTAGAACATATCGCCAGAGCGCTTCTCCATCTTAGCCGACTCACATGGTTCTGTATCACGGGCGGTCATCTCCATGAGCTGCATGTCTAGGGCCATCGCTGGCGGGCGGAAGAATGGATCTGGGCTCCAACACTTCTTCATGAGATCAACCATTTTCGGGGGACATGTCTCCGGGACTTCAGGGCGTTTGTTCACTCTACGGTCACACACCTTCCTCAAGACATCCCGGAAGTGTTCTCCTTCGTATGGACTCTTCCTTGAGTAAATCTCATACAGAATAATTCCTACGAAGCCACAAAAGGTGAATCGGATCGATAAGACATTATTCAACAAGGACAAGAAAAACGATCCATGTGGTGCGTATTGCTCCGCTGATCAAAACTTACCCATACTGTAAATATCGCAAGTAGCATTGTAAGATGACTTGCCAGTCAAATACTCAGGGGCCATCCAGAATGGGGTGCCTGTGATGAGGTTTTGATTCTTGTTACTCAGACCAAAATCACATAACTTTGCTCGGAACCTGGAGTCAATCAGAATGTTCCTAGCCTTCAAATCTCCGTGCAAAGTCTGGGGTTTGGATGAGTGCAAATAGCGCAGTCCTGTTTTGTCAATTTGGGTATTTTTATAAAAAAGGGGGGGATGCGTCAGGTGAGGGTGGCCGTCCATAATGTATACACGAAGGAATCAAGAGTTTTTGGACATGGAAGGACCCTCCATTCTTATTATAAATATAGCGCCGTGCTTACCTTGAGCAATATCACGGCAGATTTGCAAGATGATTTCGCTGATTGGCCAGGGAAGAGGGAGAATTAGAGGGTTAGATACAGTACAAACGCACATATATCTAGCCGGAATGTTGCCGTTGAGCGCTTACCCCGATAGGAACATGGTGTCATTACGGAGGAGATCATACAATGACCCGTTCTCCATGTATTCCTGCAAGAAAAAATCAAATGAGATGGATTAGAATGCATCTACTTTGAGACGAGAGTGCGAAAATGGATCCACCAAAAGTTCGTTTAGACGTACCATCACCAGCATAGGATCATGGGTGTGCGAGACGACAGCACCCATTACAGTCGTGATACAAGGGTGGCGTAGACGGGATAATACACGCATCTCGGACATGAATTCTTCTTCCTGTCTTGCTTGGGCATTGAACCAAGGGCAAATCATTGCGCCCAAGCTCCTTCTTCTGGTATCGGATGAGTTTTCACCCAGAACCGTATCCCTGAATCGAGACTGATAATCATCGCGCTTCTTCCACGGAGTAAGCCAATCCCATTTGTTGTGGCCTCCTCTCAAGTCGTCCGCCATCCAGTCGACGCTGCAACTCTTACTTCCGGAAGCGATACTTCCTTTGTACGACGTGGTACCGGGATTCTCAGCCCTTTCAGGGTCACCGTGGGGGTCCGTTTCCTCGCAGCTATCGTGGGAACGCTCATCATGATCCATCGAAGAACCACCTTTGGACCCACCATGCTCTCCGTCTCGCTTTTTCGTCGTGGACCTGGTAAACTTGTTCGAGCCGCCCTTCGAGCCGCCCTTCGAGCCTCCCCTGGACCTTCCCGCCGTCGATCCTCGTTTACCTCCAGTCTTTATGGCTCTCTTGATCGCCACCTTCGTGCCGCGGTACTCCGCCAGAAGCACTACGCCGAAAGATCCTTGGCCAATGACTTCCACAGGATCATCAAAGTGCAATTCTTCCACACCCACCATCCACACCTGATCATTCTTGTGGTTCTTGTAACGGAGATAAAAGTATCCAGCAATGAATGCAGCCACTAGAAACACCAAAGAGAAAACCACTGCAATGATAGTGGCACTGACACACTTGCCCCCCATGTCAATGGTGTTGTCGGAGCAGACGCACGCCCCGTTGCCGGCTGGCTGCATGTTGTACCCAGCGAAATCGATATCGCAGTCACGCTCATCTACTTCAACCCGAAGAGGTGACTGAGAGATCTGTTCGCCGTCGATCGCAACCTCAAGGATCCCCACTCCAACTTCTGGATGGGACCAAAGAAACTTGTAGTAAAACTCCTCAACTTGGACAACGGGAACATCTTGCGTCGTGCCGCCCATGTGCACCTTCACTTCCACTATAGCACCTTCTCGTTTCATGTTGTCTCGAATACGAAATTGAATTTCTTTGGTCTGCTGGGTACTTCCGCAAAGACTCATTTTATCACACCCGCTATGCCTGTCAGCATCATGAACGAAGGTGTTGTCGTGATCGCACTCGAATACCTCCACTTCGTGGGCCTTCAGGCAGGGTTGACAGTAGCAGTCGTAACCATCCGGGCATGGCAAGCCCTGCGATGCGCATTTTTTGTTGTACTTGTCCAGGGGCAATTTATAGTGTTCCGCAGGGCAGTCAATGCTGCTGTACAGAGTATCGGCCCTGGTGCATTTCCAGTCCCCTCGTTCATCTTTTTTGAGAAATCCAGCGGCTTCGTGCATGGTTCGAACCTCAAAGTAGGATCTTGGGTTGCGGAAGCCTGCGAGATTGCCTGCAACCTGCGCTTCCAAAGCTAGCTTTGACAGCTCCCTAGTCTCCTCACATTTCGCATCCTCGACGTTAGCTCCGCTTTCGATCTCTAGACCCAACTCCGCATAGGCTTGAAGAGCATAAAGGGCATCTTGAACTTCCTTGGCAACAGTTTTGTCCACGTGAGTAAGTGCAGCAACAAGCCACTCGGGATAGATATCGGTTGACTGGGTAGTGAGTGGTAGGAAAGAAACATGGCATATTTTTGCATGGGGTGAGTAAAGAGCGAACCTTGACCAAATGAAACAGCGTTTCAATCGATCCAAGCAGCAGCATTATTTTCAGTACTTGACTTACATGCAAAAAAGGAAAGATGCGTCCATCGTCCATCACATATACCTGGGGATTGATCACTTTGAGCAAGTTCATATCGATGATATTTCCCTCGGCGTCTTTGGTTCGTTCAATCTGATCCGTTCTCACGAAACTGGAATAGGAACAGAGAAATAAGGCGTGTAAGTATGCGCCATTGCCGTGGTTTGGATGATCCATGGCACCACAAAGAACAAAATGTCTGTCTTACCCGACCTCGTATTCACTGTACCAAGTATTGGAAGAAGCATACGTCAGAAGAGAATACATATATGAGTTAAATGCAACAGTCTTCACGACATGATGAATTACAAAGGCCATGCTTGGCCTTGAAGTACTTACCCCCTGAGAACACCGTGGACGACATCGTTTTGATTATAGGTAAAGACAACTTGTTTCGGGTCCATGATGTAGCTCATGCCTGCCTTTTCCATCTCGTAAAACTGGAGTTGACCCGCCATGATATGGGAAATAGCTCCGGCAGCAATCACCCTGTCTTTGAGATCATCCAATGTATTTATTTCGTAATTGTCGGACCGAGCAAAAATGACACCCCCAAAGACATCTAGGTCAAAGGTAAGGCCACGGACTTCCAATCGCGAAATAATAGTGGCCAGAGGCTGAGCTCCAAACTCTACGCCCACACAGGAATAGGCTGTTGGATTGGCATAGAGAAAATCCAGATGTTGGTCTTCAATTTCGGTAAAGATACCCTCCATAGTGTTGGGAGCCATTTCAAATTTGATGGGAGGATCAAAGGTCCTTCCAGCAGTTTTCGTCAGGTACTCGGCGAAGGTCAAGTTGTATTCAATCATGGCGTCATCAAAGGTTCGAATGGCTTGGACACCCAAAATGTAGGTTTCCTTTTGAAGGCGGGGATCAAACTCATGAACACCGACCTTCACCTTTCCACATGTTGAATTGGCTTGTGGCTGTCCCTGCTGTTCTTCGTCGTCTTCTTGGAGAACGGCAGTTGCCGCGTACTCTTGTGGCTCCTCCTCACCTTGTGGAACAGATGCCCCGTCATCTTCGGGCACCTCCTCCACGGCAGGGGTATCCGCTTTCAGCTCTTGGGTAGGTGCCATCGTTGGTTCTTGTTGGGCCGGTTCTTCTACTGGGACAACGTTGACCGTAGTCCGACTGTCGTTGTGCGAGGATAAGGTTAAGAGGCAGTGAAGTGCAGGGGGGTTAGGGCAACAGCAAGATATCAACCGTAAAGCCAGCCTGTGAGAACTCTTTCAACACCAACCAACACTAACGTAGTACTTACTCATCCGTCGCCTCCTGGGCTTGTGCCTCTGGGATGAGGATCGAAGCAGTCAGCACTGCAGCCATGAAATAGAGTAGGCTCGCTCTCATGGCGTATTGATTTTTAAAGTAATCTGTTGATATTTTTCTTTTTGATAGTATTTGATATTTTTCTTCGCTGCTTAGTTTTTTGTGAGCCAGATCTTTTACAGAGAGAGAGAGAGAGAGGGTTTACGTTGATGGGCCGGGGCTACGTTCTCATTGGGGTCATTATTTGCAATCATACACTTTTAGTAGCAGCTAATAGCAAGCGTTCATGTAGCGCAAATCACTGGTTGGTGATGGTGGTGACCAACTGAAAACAAAAGTCTCGTCTGGGGAGTTTTTCACCGCCACACTGTAGATCTGCTGCTGTACCATCGTATGAGTAAATTTAGGTTAATAGTACTAGCTAGTAGTAGTACTACTCGTTCCTTAGAAATGTTACAGTACTGTTCTTCAATAGTACTATCTGCAACGACTTTAAATCTACTCTACTCACTATGGAGTTTAGTACTGTAGGAATGCTGTAAGCAGGAACCTCTCATGTGCAGTTGTTGTAATAGGGTTCGCATCGCTTTTCTTTCGAAACTTCAATGGCCAAAGCGAAACTTCAATGCCAAAGCGAACTCGAGGAATGGGAACATTCCTTCAGAATATATTGGACCATTGGTGCACTTTAAATTTAGTATCCACTTTCGGTTCTTAGGAGCCAAAACTACGGTGGCGATATCTTGAGTTCTTGACGAATAAATACTGAAACCTGGCTCTAAAGATCGTGAAACAAGCAAACAACTGTTCTTTTTTTTTGAGTTCGGTTAGAATGTGTTGTCGGCGAGGTGTACAAAAGTTCTAGGAGGTTCGATTGATCTAAAAAATACTCCGGACCCAGCAATATCATGACACCCGCTATGACGCTGACGACAGTTTCTGGAGAAGAAAAGGTAAAAAAGGTTGCTACTGCAGTCATAGTGAGGTAATTCGAAGCCTTCTGGCGGGGAACAAGAGCTCTTTGTGACTTCTTCGTTTAGGACGAAGCAAATGAAGGAACGCTAGAATTCAATCGAACATTTGTCTTCTCATTCAGGAAAATGGCGAAAAGAATGCTAAGGGAAACCGGAAAAGAATCACCAGTCTAGGTGGATCTCAGTAAATATGCGTGGTGCCAACACAGCAGCTACTTTGCTACTGTATAGTACTCTACTAGTAGTAGAGTAGCTATGCAATACGTACTGGTACGGGACCAGAAGGTTGGCCCGGGGGTGGTAACGCCGTGAGCGGGGTTTGCCGGGACACGTTAGACGGCAGATGAAGCTTCGGAGCCGGGTAGCAACCACCGGAAACAACGACCAGCTCGACGGGTCGAAAAGATTTCAGAACCAGAAATGACTGACGCACCTTTTAGTCTATTCTTTTTCTCGCGCGCGTTCGGGTCGGGTAGTGGTTTTTGGTTTCAGACGGATAGACATGTAGGTGGTGACCACCTCGGCTGAAATGTTCTTCTGCAAGAACGTGCAATGCACTAGTATTGGCTGTTAGTTGTGTTCCGCCCCCGGCCAAGCCAGGAACAAGTAAGAGCAACGAGAGCAAAGCAGTGAACCAACGATATAACAAACTTCCGCTGAAGTAGCTGGATGCGATCCGGTTGATGCCAACCATTTCGAAAATGCGTGGGGCATTCTTTTCGATTGTCGCCACTACTTCCTACGTGACCAGAAAGAGAACATCTTTGTGCAAGCAATGACTTCGCCAGCCACCACTTTGCAATCCTTGATACCGCAATGTTAGTACTGCCACGACTGCAATACTTCTAGCTCTAGCTAGTAGTTGGTTACGAAAAGAGCCAGCTCTAGTTACTAGCTGGTAGGGATTTAGCTAGCTGCTAAAGGGCAGAGACCTGAGTGTGGCAGTCTTCGGTGCTCTAGCATCAGTTTGGCTCGTACCAGACTACTAGGATGTGGGTTTTACTTCGAAGCGGAAAGCTACAAGGACTACCTCGCTTTTTCGTTGCTCCCCGCCGAAACTAAATAGTGTTGCCTATCGTGCTACTACTATTGATGCCTCCGCGCCACATTTTTTTCAGCCAGATCCTCATTGGACATGCATTCGTACTACAATGACGCGATAGATAAAAGTCAAAGCAGATGCTTTTTGAGAAACTGTAGAGTCAACGACAGTGCCTTTTCGACTTGACATTTGGTGTTGGAATCCGTCAAATCGCTCCGCGTCGTCCATCCGTGTACCATGTCTGGAAATTCTATAGATTGTCCACCCAATTTTTCTAATTTTTCTACTGTCGGGTGTCCAGGCTTGAGCGAGGGTGGATCATTTCCAGCCGGCATCAATAAAAATGGCATATTTACCTTGTCCATCATGTCGGTCTCGTCTCGTCCAAAGACACGCGCTTCAATGCCCGTACTTGGATGTGGAGATACACCCACTTTCCACGGTACTCCAGCGGCGGCTGACTTGGCAATGACCCAACCACCCCAACAGAAGCTGAAAGGACATGGATTCATCAACCAATAGCCACAAGGACGTTAGAAACAGGAATATATAAGTAACAAAATAAGGTGTATACACACCCATTACGCACTTACCCAACGGCACCAAAGGATGTTACATTGTGTTTGGTTTTTAGGTATTGCATGCACGCATCGATATCCTTGGCCACTACCTCGTCGTAGGGATATTCTTTTAACCAGGCCAACATGTCTTCAACATCGTCTTTGGTTTTGCTTCGAAAGACATCGGGTGCCATGACATGAAAACCACCTTGTTCGGCCAAGGCATCGCAGATACTCAACAATCGGGGCAAATGGCCCCAAACATCGTGAAAAGCAATCACACCAAAAGTACTTTCCTTGTTGGAAGGCGACGCATAGTAGGCCTTTACAGTATTGTTGGCTTCATCCATCGTCACAAAAGATCCTTTGGGTGGCGATGGACCATTGACATCCAAGGTACCTTCCCAAGAACCAGGAGGACAACAGGGGGAAGAAGCTTCGCTCATTATAATAATATTGGAAGTTGTTGGAAAATTGCTGTTTGGCTTTAGATGAAAGTTCGCGAGAACAAAACTGCTGCACTGCCTTATCTGTCCACTACAAACTGCAATGATGAGGGCAATCTGCGGCACTAGTCTCATCTATGTTGCTATAGTGCTAATTCATTAATGTTGTTGACCAAGTGCATGAAGTTGGGAACGCCTGTCCCAACGAACAACGTAACAACAGCCTTTCACAACGCATATGCTGCAAATAATTAATAGAGTGGTTAGAAAGATCTACCGAACTAATGTGCGATTGGAAAGAAGATCCAATTACGACGTACTATTAGTGAATCACTGAGGGGACCGACCCATGAATCCTTCCCAAGCCACATTTGAAATTTGATTGATCATTCCACCAACGACAAAAGCTCATGAATTGACGAAGAACATGATGATATCAACAACAAGTGGCCCACTCGACAAAGTCAATATTACTCCAGCAGGAATCTATTTGTAGGTAGCCTCTTTGACTTGCTGACGTTGCATATCACCCGAGAAACGTTCAGAAGTACGATCTTTTAGTTCCTGGCATCGATCGTGTGAAACAAGAAAGTACTAGAGCAAGAAAGGTTCAGTACAACAGTAGTAGCATCAGAGACTCAGTTGCGTTGCAGACTTAATTTGTGTACCTCATAATTGGAACGTAGAAGAAGCTGCGTCTAGGACTTCATCATCAGCGGCAGCAGCATCTATACTATATCATAAGCAATCCATCATGAGAGTTTTCACAGCCTTGACCTTTACTCTGGCAGCAGCTGTCGCGCTGTTCTTACCGCCATCCATGGCGTTAGGTGGAGGACGGGATGACCCCGTCATGGCCGGCTATGATTTGGTATCGTATTGGTCGTTGGATCCCGATGAGGATGGAGTACCGGGAACATCCGATTATCAAGTCCGTCACACGGATGGCTATCTCTATTATTTTTCCAGTCCTGAAAATCTACAAGAATTCAAGTCGAATCCAAGCAAGTACTTGCCAAAGTATGGTGGTTTCTGTGCTTGGGGCATGGCTTGGGAATACGAAGAAGATGGCTGGCCTTGGGCCGCGAACCACATGGGTCCGCCTTGTGGCCCACGAGATGGCTGGGCGATCTTGACCGACTCGACCACTGGAGAAAAACACCTGTACTGCAGTATTTGGAGATCGTATCAAGATGACTTTAACAATAAACAAGAAGAAGGAATTAGGTTGGCGGATGAACGTTGGAGGTCTTTTTATGGTCAATCTGCTGCTGCACCACCCATGAATAATGGTTGTTATGCTTGGAACTGGCAGGAATGCTTTGCACAATCCATCTATGATCCAAACAATCAAGACACAGGACCTACCGTTGCCCTTACCACGGCACCCACACAGGTACCATTATTCCAGGAAGGCGATGAAGTCTTCTTGGCCACAAAGTGGTCAAATAAGACTGTTGTCATGGATGGAGCTGTGGTATTTCAGTATACTTTGGAAAACGTCACAAGTGTTCGGCCACTGCTTATTGTGGATCTACTTTATCAACTAGACGATGAGTTTGGATCCTTGCAAGAACAATATTTAGGATTTGGAGTCGCAGAACAAGTCATGCAAGGAGCCCTGGTGGTCTGTTCTGCAATGACGGAAGGGTCGAACGAAGGTCTCTCCGTGAACGTCCAGGTGAGCAACAAGGCAGGATCCATGGCACCGCTTCCAACGTACTGTAAGACCTATACGGGCGCTGGAATGGGCATTACAGAACCGGAATTTGACCCCGTTCAACCGAAAGTCCTCATGTCGTCGTATAATGCGAGCCACTACCACCTTCGGTTTTCCGCAAATCTCTTTGCGTGCTGGTCGAATCCAGTGTGGCCCGCTCGAGTTTTGTTCTCGCGCGGTCTTGTATCGGGAACGGGTGATCCCATGCCTCACCAGAACAATGACATGCATCGCCAAGCTGTAACCGGAGTGGAGTTCTTGTCGGTCGTAGAATACACGAATGCAGACGCATCATCGAATGGTGCACTGACAACCACAACTCCTGATGACGGGCCACCGGATCCGTTGGAGCTCGAGCCACTTCCTTCTGGAAGCATGATGGAAGTCGAGGAGACGGTCGGTTCGTTGGAAATTTTAGAGGGACGTGTCACTGTTGCGTATGGACTGTACGAATATGGTGAAGAAAAAGAGCAAGTTGTTCACATTCAACTTCAGAACGTACCCTTTGACCCGGAAGATGAAGATCAAGCCAACAGCTACATTGGCTTTGGTTTTGCTGAAAATACCATGAGTGGTCTCGTCATGACTTGTGCACCACTCGTAGAGGGTGATACTACGGTTGCCACTTGTCATCAATGGCGTGGGCAAGGAACCAATCTGATCCCCCGCTCGCTGACGACAGACGCCGGTGGCTGGTTCTTGGAATCATTGCAAAGCAATGGCACGCATCTAAACTTTACCTATGTTGGACGTGTTCAGGATGTTGTTGGCAGTAACGATGGTAAGAGTCTGACCGCCACCACAAACCTACGTGCTATTTGTGCCATTGGACGTGCGGCGCCCGGTAGCGGCAATCCCCTGGTATGTGCAGTGTGTTGTGATCAATTTGTGTGATAGTGATCTTCCTTGATAGGTTGATGTTGTGTCAAAACAATACAGGTGGCTCATCTACTTTATATTATGGAAACCTATTCTTTTCAGATGCATACATCGAGAGACCGAGCACCCATGTTCCTTACTCAGTTGGCAGCTGCAACGGAAGGGTACAACTTAAGCACTGCAGGTCTTACCAGTAAGAGTGGAGGCGCGTCTGTGTACAAGGCTAGCGCGTCGAGATGCCAGACACTTCAGATGCTGGGAGCTTTTGTGGCAGCCACAGCCACCGCTGTCTTTTTCCTCTACTAAGCAGCTCGCTTGATAACTCCGATATGGATCCTTTTCATTGCAATTTGGTGTGTTAAAGATGCAGCATGGTGGTTATAGCTAGAGTGCATATTCCACAATGAAACACACAATGCCACCTTGTCCCAGAAGAACTTAAGGAGCAGTGCGCGTCAGCTATGTTTAGGAAACGAGGGTTGAATGGTTTTGTCTTCTGGTACCAGACTCGCTATTCCTGCTATTAGCTACTTAAAGGTAGCAAGCTAGCAATGGCACAGTAACACAATCAAGGACCATCTAGGGACGCCAATTCAAGATGCTCGCCACACCACACCTGCTCCTTATGCTAGCAAGCTTGTGTCTTCGTTGGCTTCTTCTCCGTTTGTCACTTTCTGCCCTAGCCGTTGAAAGATAGATATAAATCCTGAACTAACACCACGAGCACTGGAAGTGTCGTCCGTTGCCAGTGTCAATACACTTCCAACGGTATCATCCAAATCGACCAGATAAATCATTCCGACGGCACGAAACACGACACCAATAGCACTCGACTGACCGGCCACTTGAATGGGCAAAATGTGCAACAAGAGCCCAAACCCAGCACCATTGATCAAGGCACTCATCATGAACCGCAACCAAATTCCTTTGGTGCCAGTAACAGTCAAGATGCGATCTTGGCCTGCATCCGCATCATGCCACGTAAACCTCAAGGTTGGAGACTCTTTGGTCATCAAAAAGAGTTTGAGCCAAAAAGTGGGATTTTGTTCCTTTTTACCATACGAATTGCGAGGGCCGACATAAAAGACACCTGACATGAACACTCCCAACAGATAGAGTCCATAGGACCCTATGAGAAAACGGAGATTTTTCTAGTCAGAATAAAAGACAAAACTCACATGGTACTCTTTCTTCCTAAATTGAATTGGACAACATTTACGTACCAAGCGAAGTCAAAACAGGACAGCCATCATTTCCATCAAAACAACTCCGTGTAGTGGTTCGAAAGGAATCGTCCATGACCAACCCGATCAAAAGGACTTGTGTCAAAAATACCAAGATGCCAATGGAGAGAGGCTTTGATATGTCTTCATATGTATTGGTAGGATTCAATTGTGTTGCTTCAGCTCGCAAGGAATGTGCTTCGTCATCGTCAATGGCTTGCAAGGATCCTAGTCGCTTGCAATTCCAATACGACAATAACACACGCGCTGTATCCAAATTACTCTCCGCCACCAGACACACAATCATGATAAGGAATCCAACTTGATACTTCCACTGAAGCAATCCTAAAAACAACATGGATTTGGCACACACGCGCAAAATGGCAAAGCTTGGTTCGTCGTGGTGATCCATATAGGCACTGATCTTGGCGCAAGTTTTAAGCGACCCCTTAAATTCTCCTTCGGCAAACTTGCTCTTGATTTTTTCCAAGCGCTGTCGGTAGAAGTAAAACGTAACAATCAGCAAAATGCCTCCCGTGGCCAAGGTATACTCAGCTGGGGGGGCAGGGCGTTGAAACCATGTGTACTTGGGATGATTGGGCATGACTATTATTACAGTAGGTATAGTATTCAAGTTCTCGCAGTCGGATAAGATAGGATGACAGAGTTCAACTCGATAGAAGAGAGAGTTGTGTTGTAGGACCGTGTGGTGTCACTGGAAGTGTCCATGCATATGCAGAAGGAATTGATGCTGCTGTTGAAGTTATATAATTGACGTTCCGAACACTTGTAGAACTCTTCGTCAATCGATCCTCTAATCTCTCTTGGTATCGGTATTGATAATACAATCCTCGTTACTTGTGGAGATACGATTCGGTCTCGTCCTGTTGATGATGAGACTTCTTTCTTCTTCCTTCTCCCAGCTAATACTCTTTCACTAATACAATCTTCCTCCTAACGACGTCGTGTCGTCCTTCCCTTGTATATCTATTTGCTCTTGATGGTTGCTCCTCGATCCTAATAGCTGTATTGCTCTTGTCGTCTTGAGTTATGATGAGGGTTCTCGTCTTGATGCAAGTGCCATAACCAAATGTGAGTGTGAGAAAAGAGTGCACGCGAACACGTTTTGAGATTAATAACGTCATGGCGGCAACGTCATTAAATACCTGTCTCTTATACACATCTGACGCTGCCGACGAATAGAGAGGTGTAGATCTCGGTGGTCGGCGTAT
>ENA-ORBV01011644-ORBV01011644.1-microbial-mat-metagenome-genome-assembly--contig:-NODE-11644-length-13760-cov-4.644522_pt1 | contig 13760 bp, 10 predicted proteins | sample MGYA00237777_ERZ505514 | MGnify/ENA primary metagenome ERZ505514 (study PRJEB26160, sample SAMN06269048) | microbial mat metagenome | isolation source: Oligotrophic lake microbial mat | place...
GCATGCTGCGCGCCGACGCCATGTGCGACGGCGCCGGCAAGCAGCACCCCCTGAATGGCGTGCAGACCGCGGCGGAGGTGGCCGACACCATGGCCTGGTTGTTGTCGGACGGTGCGGCGCGCATCACCGGGCAGGTGATCGCGGTGGACGGCGGTTTCACCACCTTGCGGCCCCTGGTCAAATAACGCGGGGCGTGAAGCAGCGCAGACCACATGCGATGCGATGAGCGCAACGGCTCTTGCCGGGTTCAAGCGCGACGCGTGGCTGGAGGACCACGCCCCGCTCGCTGCGGTACAGGGCTGCCAAATTTCAGCAGGTGAGGAGCAGGCAGGGCCTCGTAGAGCAGCCCAGCCAGAAGCCCCGGCCCCACACACGAGGAGCTTCACCGCCGTGCGCGCACGGTCGCCGAAGACGACCAGGGCGCCGCTGAACGGATCGGCTTGAAGTCGCTTCCTGCACGCGGCCACCAGGCCATCGATGCCGCAGCGAGGACAGGCATGTGCGGCGTGATCTGGATCATCAAGCTCTACAGAAGGCACTGCACAGCCCGGCCAGACTGGCCAGCCCCAGAGCATTGTCCGGCGTGCTCCTCAGGCTGGCGGCGTCCTTCAAGCGCCGACGCAGCGTCTGCACGCACTGGCGGGCCAGCAACGTGATGAACAGCTGACCATCACAGCGTAGTTCCTTGGAGTGACATACCGGGCGCAGGCCCAGTTCGCTCTTGAGGCTGCGGAACACGCTCTCCAAGTCCGTGTGCATCGTGCAGGTGCGCCAGAGCGTTTCCTCGTCCCAGCCGGGCTCGTTGCGGCGCAGGCGGTGCACGCCGGGGTCGGTGGCCATGGTTCCGGGCACGGGCGTCTTTTGCCAGCTCAGCGCCACGACCGTCTTGCCCGTCTCATCAAGGGTGGGCGTGACGACGCAGTGCTGGCTGTTGCCTCGGCTCTTCGCCTCGAGTTTGCCGATGGGCTCGGTGATCTTGTCGCAGCTCTTGTCACCGCGCGCCTTCGGGCCGGCGGCGGCCATGCGGCCAATCACGTTGCCCAGGGTGGCCGCGCGCTGCACACGGTTGATGCCCAGCTCGGTGAGCTTGTCGACACAAGCCAGCTGGCCCAGGGCCTGCTGCGCGACACGCTCCGCGCCGGCCGACCGACACTGGGTGCGCTGCAGGGAGTCGATGTCGACTTCATGGAAGTCGGGCGGTGCGGTCGGGCTCCGGCAAGACCTGCTGGGGCTGCAGGAGTTGTCCGAGGCTCAGGCACAGGATGGGCCAATCCTCCTGCTCGATGGCGAAGTTGCGCCCGAGGTTGAGGACGGTGATCTGGCGCACGCGCCCACCAACGCATCCGCCTCGCACCAGGCGGGCGGTGAAACGGGCCTCGCCGGTGATTTTGTTGCAGGCTTGCCGGAAGGACACAATTCACCGGCGAGCGGCAGGCGCGCGCCGCGGAACCGCTGGCGATGCACCACGAGGGGCGCGCCGCCTGCTTCATCGCCAACCCGGTGATCAGCGCGGCGCGCTGCGAGCCCCGGCTGGCGATCTGAGCGCGCGTTGGCGCGTCCCGGCCTTGTCGGCCACGACGTCGCCCCCATCTGCCTAGAATGTCTACCCTGTCTGCTGATCGAGCCCGCCCATGGTCCCCCATCTCATCACTTCCCTGACCGGCCCGATCAACGAACTCGAGGCGCGCGTCATCGATTCGATGCCGGCCATCGAACGCTGGTTCCGTCTCGAATGGATGGAGCACACGCCGCCGTTCTACACCTCGGTGGACTTGCGCAACGCCGGCTTCAAGCTGGCGCCGGTCGACACCAACCTGTTCCCCGGCGGCTTCAACAACCTGACGCCCGAGATGCTGCCGCTGGCGGTGCAGGCGGCGATGGCCGCGATCGAGAAGATCTGCCCGGAAGCGAAGAACCTGCTGCTGATCCCCGAGAAGCACACGCGCAATACTTTCTACCTGATGAACGTGCAGCGGCTGATGCAGATCTTCACGCAGGCCGGCCTCAACGTGCGCCTGGGCTCGCTCGACCCCGAGGTGAAGGAGCCGACGAAGCTGGCCCTGCCCGACGGCAGCGAACTGACGGTGGAGCCGCTGCTGCGCACACGCGGCCGGCTCGGCCTGAAGGATTTCGACCCCTGCACCATCCTGCTCAACAACGACCTTTCGGCCGGCATTCCCACGGTGCTGGAAGGCCTGCACCAGCAGTACGTGCTGCCGCCGTTGCACGCCGGCTGGGCGGTGCGCCGCAAGTCCAAGCACTTTCACAGCTACGAGGAGGTGGCCAAGAAGTTCGCCAAGCTGCTGGGCATGGACTCCTGGCTGATCAACCCGATGTACGGCCAGTGCGGCAAGGTCAACTTCGCAGAAAGCACGGGGCTCGAATGCGTGCAGGGCAACGTCGACACGCTGCTGACGAAGATCCGCCGCAAGTACAAGGAATACGGCATCAACGAGAAGCCCTTCGTCATCGTGAAGGCCGACAACGGCACTTACGGCATGGGCATCATGACGGTGCGCGACGCCAAGGAACTCGACGAACTGAACCGCCGCACGCGCAACAAGATGAGCATCGTCAAGGACGGCCAGGAAGTCAGCGAGGTCATCATCCAGGAAGGTGTGCCGACCTACGAGCGCATGAACGACGCCGTGGCCGAGCCGGTGATCTACATGATCGATCGCTACGTGGTCGGCGGTTTCTACCGCGTGCACGCCGATCGCGGCATCGACGAGAACCTGAATGCGCCCGGCTCCAGCTTCGTGCCGCTGGCCTTCGCCGAGAGCAACCAGTTGCCCAAACCCGGCACCCGGCCCGGCATCAGCGCGCCGAACCGCTTCTACATGTACGGCGTGATCGGCCGTCTGGCCATGCTGGCCGCCAGCTACGAACTCGAGGCCACCGACCCCGAGGCGGAAATCTACGAGTAAAACCCGCGCAAGCCGGCAAGCGCGGCTGTTGCTGCGCTAGCGCAACGGTTTTTGCTGCACTGCATCAATGGTGCTTCGGACGCTGGTGGGCCAGCGCACAATTCGGCTCTGCTGGCCATGAGTGCGTCAACCTCACCCCGAACCCCCGGCGCCCTGGCGGCGCTGACACTTTCTGCCATCGGCGTGGTGTACGGAGATATCGGCACCAGCCCGCTCTACGCGCTGAAAGAAGTGTTCGCGCCTGGCCGGGTGCCGCTGACGCCCGACAACATCCTGGGCATCCTCTCCCTGGTGTTCTGGACGCTGACTATCATCGTCTCGGTGAAGTACGTGGCGCTGATCCTGCGCGCCGACAACAACGGCGAGGGCGGCCTGATCGCCATGCTGGCGCTGGCCTCGCAGGCAGTGAAGCACCGGCCGGCGCTGCGCCGCCAGTTACTGCTGCTGGGCATCTTCGGCACGGCAATTTTCTTTGGTGACGGCGTCATCACGCCGGCCGTCTCGGTGCTGTCGGCGGTCGAAGGGCTGAATGTGGCTGCACCTGGCCTGCACCGCTTCATCGTGCCGATCACACTGATGGTGCTGACGGGGCTGTTCGCGGCCCAGCGTTTCGGCACTGCGGCGGTCGGCCGGATGTTCGGACCGGTCACGCTGGTCTGGTTCGGCGTGCTGGCGGCCCTGGGCGTGTTGCACATTGCAAGCCACCCGCAGGTGCTGGTGGCATTGTCCCCGACCTACGCGCTGGGTTTCATGCTGCATCAGCCCGGCGTGGCTTTCGTCGCGCTGGGCGCGGTGGTGCTCTGCGTGACGGGTGCGGAGGCGCTGTACGCCGACCTCGGCCACTTCGGCAAGCGGCCGATCCGCCTGGCCTGGTTCACGGTGGTGATGCCGGCGCTGGTGCTGAACTACTTCGGCCAGGGCGCGATGCTGCTGCTGCACCCGGAAAACGTGAAAAATCCGTTTTACGAGATGGCGCCCACCTGGGCGCTTTTTCCGCTGATCGGGCTCGCCACGCTCGCCACCGTGATCGCCTCGCAGGCGCTGATCTCGGCGGCCTTCTCGGTCACCAAGCAGGCCATCCAGCTGGGCTACCTGCCGCGCTTGCGCATCCTGCACACCAGCATCCGCGAGACCGGCCAGATCTACGTGCCCTTCGTCAACTGGGCGCTGTACGGCTGCGTGGTGTTCGCCGTGGTGGTGTTCGGCTCCAGCACCGCGCTCGCCTCGGCTTACGGCATCGCCGTCACGATCGACATGACGATCACCACCGTGATGACCTTCTTCGTCATCCGCTACGCGTGGGGGCTGCCTCTGGCCATCTGCCTGGCGGCGACCGGGTTCTTCTTCGCGGTGGACGTGATGTTCCTGGCTGCCAACATCGTCAAGGTGTTCGAGGGCGGCTGGTTCCCGCTGGTCATCGGCGGCGGCATGTGCCTGCTGATGGTGACGTGGAAACGCGGGCGAAGCCTGATGGCGGCACGGCTGCGCGACGACTCGATCGAGCTGCCGCTGTTCCTGCAGTCGGTCTTCCTCAGCCCGCCCTTGCGCGTACCCGGCACCGCGGTGTTCCTCAACAGCGAAAAGGGCTCAACGCCGTTTGCGCTGCTGCACAACCTGAAGCACAACAAGGTGCTGCACGAACAGAACCTGTTCGTCACCGTGACGAACCACGAGGTGCCGTGGATCGGCTTCAACCGCCGCTGCGAGGTCGAAAGCCTGGGCCACGACTGCTGGCAGGTGACGCTGCACTTCGGCTTCAAGAACGACCCCGACGTGCCCGAGGCGCTGCGGCTGCTCGAAGGCCGCGGGGTCGAGCTCGACGATATGGAGACCAGCTACTTCCTCAGCCGCGACACCGTGGTGCCCACCTTCGGCGGCGGGATGGCAATGTGGCGCGAGAAGCTCTTCGCCAGCATGCACCGCAACGCGGCGGGAGCGGCGGACTTCCTCAACCTACCGACAAACCGGCTGGTCGAGCTGGGTACGAAGGTCGAGATCTAGGCCCCACGCTCCTGGCCGGATCCGCAAGCGGGCTGGCCCGAATCCCTTCAGGCAGCCAGCAGCTTGCTGAACAGCGGGTCGTGCCGGCTGCGCGGCCGGTATTTGCCCAGCCGCCTGGCGATCTCGGCGATGTGCTCCGGCGTGGTGCCGCAGCAGCCGCCGGCGATGTTGAGGAAGCCGCTCTTGGCGAATTCCTCGAGCAGCGAGCCGGTGACTTGTGGCGTCTCGTCGAAGCCGGTCTCGCTCATCGGGTTCGGCAGGCCGGCGTTGGGGTAGCAGCTGATGTAGGTGTCTGCGGCCACCTTCGACAGCTCTTCGATGTAAGGCCGCATGACTGCGGCGCCGAGCGCGCAATTCAGGCCCACGGCCAGCGGCCTGGCGTGGCGCACGCTGTGCCAGAACGCGGCGACCGTCTGGCCCGACAGGATCCGCCCCGAGGCGTCGGTGACCGTGCCACTGATGACCACCGGCAGCCGCTCGCCCGTGTCTTCCATCAATTCGTCGAGCGCAAAGATGGCGGCTTTGGCGTTCAGCGTGTCGAAGATGGTCTCGACCAGGAACAGGTCGCAGCCGCCTTCGAGCAAGCCTTCGGCCTGTTCGCGATAGGCCGCGCGCAGTTGGTCGAAGCTGGTGTTGCGCGCACCGGGGTCGTTGACGTCCGGGCTGATGCTGGCGGTACGCGGCGTGGGGCCGAGTGCGCCGGCCACGAAGCGCGGTTGGTCGGGCGTTGAATACGCATCGGCCGCCTGCCGGGCCAGCCGTGCCGCGGCCACGTTCATTTCACGCGCGATGTGCGCCAGACCGTAATCGTCTTGGGCAATCGAGGTCGCGCCAAAGGTGTTGGTCTCGATCAGGTCTGCACCGGCGGCCAGGTACTGGCCGTGGATCTCGAGGATGACGTCGGGCCGCGTCAGTACCAGCAGATCGTTGTTGCCCTTCAGGTCCTTCGCATGATCGACAAAGCGCTCGGCACGGAAGTCCGCCTCGCCGAGTTTGTAGCGCTGAATCATGGTGCCCATCGCGCCGTCGATGATGGCGATACGGCGGGCCAGCAGCGCCGGCAGTTCGGCACCGCGCGTGAAGGGGCGTGGGGTGTAGCTCATGGCACGATAAATCGGGTTGGGCAGGCGCTTTACAGGCTGCGGATTCGGGTGCGCCGCCGGCGCTTTTTTGCGCCGGGGGCGTTGGGCGGGTAGGCCGAGAAGGCCGAAACGTTGTCGTCGACGATAGCCCCGCCCGGCCCGTGCCGCTTGCGGCGGCCAGACGCCAGGTCGAGCGCAGCAATCACCAGCAGCAGCGGCACCACCGAGCCGAACACCAGCGCCAGCATTGGCCCGGGCAGCTGGTTCTGGAACACCGAGCCCATCTGGGCGCCCAGGCGCGAGCCGGCTATCAGCAGTTCTTGCGCGCCAACCATCGCACCCACCAGGACGCCAGCCGCCGCCAGCCGCCAGCGCAGCCGAGCGCGGCTGAACGACGCACCTTCCGAGAAGGCCAGGAACAGCGCGATTACCGCGCCCACGACCGCCGCGCCGGCGGCCATGGCCACCGCGTCGGGGCGCCAGATGATGCCGGGCCTGAAGCCGGCCGAGGCCAGCCAGCCGGCCTGCACGCCCATCGTCAGCGCACCCAGCAGCACGCCACCGATCAGCGTGCTGGGCCAACTGACCCACAAACCGAGCAGCAGGCTCACGAGCACGCCGCCGACGAGGGCGCCGCAGACCAGACCGATGCCGGCCCAGGTGCTGAAGCCGAGTGCAAAACCCATCGTGTTGCCCGTCAGCGCCACCACCATGCCGGCGCACAACACACTGCCGACGGCCAAGCCAGCGAGCAACAGGTTGAACCAGTTGTCACGCAGGCCGGGCTCGCGTCGCGCGTCGCGCAGCGCAGCCAGCATGACGTGCACGCCGAGCCAGTAAACCAGGGCGCCCAGCGCCCACAACAACAAGGAGTTCTCTGCGCTGGACGATGACATCGGTGTCGCGTTACTTGGGCAGCGGTGGGCCCGACCGGCCCCGCAAGGACCTCATCATCGCACCCCGCCCGCGGCCATACGTCACATCAGGTGACGCAAGACACAAACTGAGCCCGCCGAATCAGACCTATTGATGAAAGCCGGCGCTCCGCTCGTTAGAGCGGTGTAGTCCCGGTGGCCTCGAACAGCGACGCGCGGAAGTTGGCAGCGCCACCCGTTGCCGCGCCCGGTCGGTCGTCCTCGGCAGCCCAAAGTGCCACCGCCCGGGCCGACATCGGCCGCGCGAACAGGAAGCCCTGCAACTCGTCGCAGCCCATCGCCACCAGCAGATCGCGCTGTTCGGCGGTCTCAACGCCCTCGGCCACGACCCGCAGCTCGAGTGTGTGCGCCATCTGCACGATGGTTTGGGCGATGCTGCGCGCTTCGCTGCTCGTCGCAAGGTCGGTGACGAATGCGCGATCGATTTTCAACTCCGCCGCCGGCAGCTTGCGCAGCGCCGCCAGGCTTGAATGGCCAGTGCCGAAGTCGTCGATCGAGACATGCAGCCCGGCGCGCCTCAGGCGCTCAAAGGCCTTGCGCGTATGGGCCGTGTCTTCCATGGCGACCGACTCGGTGATCTCGCAGGTCACACGCTCGGGCCGGATGCCGTGGCGGCGCATGCTGGCCTTGATCTGCTCGACGGTGTCGTCGTGCCGCATCTGTTGCCCGCTGATGTTGATGGCCACGCGCATGCGCAGGCCTTTCAGGCGCCACTCGGCCGCCTGGCGGCAGGCTTCTTCGATGACCCACAGGCCGATCTCGCGCATCAGGCCGTAGCGCTCGGCCACCGGCACGAAGACGGCCGGCCCGACCAGCCCGCGTGTCGGGTGCTGCCAGCGCAACAGCGCCTCGGCGGCAGTGACTTGCAGGCTCAGGGCATCGACTTTCGGCTGGTAGACCAGATGCAACTGCCCGCGCTGCACGGCGTGGCGCAGGTCCTGCGCCAGTTCGGCCTGGTCGCGCAGGTCCACCGCCATCGAGGGATGGAACATCGCGAAACAGCCGCCGCCGCCAAGCTTGACGGCCCGCATGGCCAGCCCGGCATGCGACACCAGCTTGGGCCGCGAGGCGTGCTGCGGGTAGGCCGCCACGCCGATCGAGACGTTGAGGCTCAGCTCCAGCCCCTCGACGCGCAGCACGCGGCTCGCGGTGGCCAGCACCGCCTCGGCCGCGGCGGTGGCGCGGCCGGTGTCGCCGGGCACCATTAGCACGAATTCGTCGCCGCCGACGCGGGACACCAGCGGTGTTTCAAGCGGGCCACCCGACGCCAGCGTGTCCTGGATGCAGGCCGCAAAGCGCTGCGCCAGTTCAACCAGCACCGCGTCGCCGATGCGCAGGCCGTAGCCCTCGTTGATCGGGCGGAAGTTGTCGACGCCCACGTACAGCAGGCTGGCGGTGGCGCCCGCGGCGTCGCAGGCCAGGAGCGCGGCGTCGAGTGCTTCGTCGAACTCGGCGCGCGAGACCAAGCCGGTCAACGAGTCGCGGGCTGGCGACGGCGCAGCGCGGGGCGGCGCTTGGCCGACGGCGCGCCGAACGGCCGCAGCCGCGATGTCGAAGAAGGCTCCCATATCGGGCTTATCGGACCGCCGCGGGCGGTCTTGAGCGGCCCGCGCCCTGCGGCCGTGCGCGCCGTCAGTTCGTGAAGCCGATCCCGCGCCGCTGCCGCACCTCGGGCTTGACGCGGTGTTCGCCTTCGAGCTGGCTGAGGAACTCATCGGGCTCGAAAGACGTGGCCAGCACCTCGATCTGGCGCTTGACGGCCGCAAAGTCGCCCGGCACCAGCAGGTCGAGGCTCGACAACCGCTGCCGCTGTTCGGCCGTCAGCGCTGCCGCTTCACCGCCCAGCACCTCGGCCACGAACATCCGCACGCGCTGTTCGGGCTTCAACGCCTGGAAGCGGATCTTGAAGGTGAAGCGGCGCAGGGCGGCCTCGTCGAGTTCGTCGAACAGGTTGGTGGTGCAGATGAACACGCCGGCAAAACGCTCCATGCCCTGGAGCATCTCGTTGACCTCGGTGATCTCGTAGTTGCGCTCGGCCAGCTTGCGGCTGCGCAGGAAGCTGTCGGCCTCGTCGAGCAGCAGCACCGCGCTTTCGCTGGTGGCTTCCTCGAACATGCGGGCCATGTTCTGCTCGGTCTCGCCGACGTACTTGCTGGCGATGTCGCTGGTCTGGCGGATCATCAGCGGCCGCTCCAGCGCCTTGGCGATGTGCTCGGCCAGCGCCGTCTTGCCGGTGCCGGGCAGGCCATGGAAACAAAGGGTGCCGTGGCCGCGGCGGGACAGCGCTTCGACGATGCGCGGCACCTCGAAGCGGCACTCCACGTTCAGCAGCGACAGGTCGTAGTTCGTCACCACGCGTCGCGCGCCGCGTTCCCCGGGCTTGCTGCCCAGCGCCTTGTCGGCGTTGGCGAGCTGGCGCGTGATCAGGCCTTCGTAGGCGGCGGTGTCGACGGGCCCGGCCCCCGCCGGTTGCGCCAGCCGCGCAAAGCGCACGGCGGTGCGGATCTGCGCCGGCGTCAGCCCGCGCCGCTCGGCGAGCTGCTTCGCAAAGCCTTCGCCCACCGGCGCGCCATGCAGCGCACGCGCCACGATCGTCTGCCGCGCGCCGGGCGGCGGGCTCTTCAGCTGCAGGTGGTACTGGAAGCGGCGGCGGAACGCCGGGTCAATCTGCTCGATGCGGTTGGTGACCCACAACACCGGCACCGGGTTGGTCTCCAGGATCTGGTTGACCCAGGCCTTGCCGCTGACGCTGGCCGAAGGCGCCAAGGCGTCGTTGTCCAGTCGCGCGATCAGCTGCGCGGCTTCGTTGCTGATCGGCGGAAACACGTCCTCGACCTCGTCGAACAACAGCGCCACGCCCGGGCTGGCCTTCAGGAACACCTGGCTGATCTGCAAGCTGCGGTAGCGGTCGCGGCCCGACAGGCTGTTGCCGTCGCGGTCGGCGTATTCGACTTCGTACAGGCTCAGCCCGGCGGCGGTGGCGCAGACCTTGGCCAGCTCGGTCTTGCCGGTGCCGGGCGGGCCGTACAGCAGCACGTTGACGCCGGGCTCCTTGTTCGTGGTGGCGTTCTTCAGCAGTGCGGTCAGCACCTTCACATCCTCGTCGACGAAGGCGAAATCCTCGGTGGTCAAGTCGCTCTTCGGCGCCGGGCGGGTGAAGACCGCCATCAGTTCGCCCGGCGCGCGGTACTCGCGCATCAGCACCGCGGGCAGCTGTTCGCTGACTTTCATCAGGTCGGCCAGGTCGGTGATGTTCTGCTCGGAAATTAGGTTCTCGATCATGCCGATGCGTTCCAGCCGCGAGCCGGCACGCAGCGCTTCGGCGACGTCGCTGGCCTCCACACCAGCCACCGCGGCCAAGGCGGCATACGCCTCTTGCGCATTGCTGACCTTGAACTCAACCAGCAAGCCGCGAAGGTCACGCTGGTAGCGCGCGAGGGTGCCGTACAGCAGCAGCGCGCGTTCGGCCGGGTTGAGTTGCAGCAGCCCGGCGAGTGCGTCGATGTTCTTCTGCACCAGCGTGTCGGCTTTCTTCAGCCGCTGCGCGACGTACTCGTGGGTTGTGCCGAGGACGGTGAGCAAATCCTTCGGCGCGTCCTTGATGTATTCGTCGATGTAGAAGAAGAGGGTGCCATCTTCGTACGGGCCGCGCCAGCCGCCGTGGCGGTCGATGAAGGCACGGTCGGTCAGCAGCTCGTGGCCTTTCCACTGCGGCATCTGGGCCTGGCCCTTGCAGCGCTGGCGCAGGAAGCTGCGCACGCGGCCGAGCACGGGTGCCGGCCACACCAGGTGGCGGCCGACCAGGGCCAGCAGGCTGTTCCAGTCGCGCCGCAGATTGAAACGGCCGGTCTGGTGCAGGGTGAGCGTCAGCACGAAGTGCGTGCACAGCAGATCGAGCATCGGCGCCTCGGCCAGACCCGGTGAAAGTGCGCTGCGGCTGTCTGTGCCGTGGACCGTGGAACGTGCCATCGGTGCTGCCCGCGAGCGGGCTGGTTGAAGGGGGAGGCGGGATGATCTTGTCGCAGTGCGCGGCCCTGCACAAGGGGAGGGCCATGAAGGCCGCGGCACAACGCGTCGCGTCGCGTGGCGGTTGTCAGCGATCGGTCAGGCGTGTGAAGGTGGTGGCTTCGCCGCCCCGGCGGAACAGCAGCCGCACGCGCGCCGGCAGGTGGTGCGACGCCGGGTCGAGCCAGACATCGACCTCGGTGTCGTAAGGGTGTTGCGCAGCGCGCTGAAAGTGGCGCAGGCCGGTGGCGTCGTCGGCGGCCGTTGGCAACGCGGTGAAGGTCCAGACCCGGCTGTCGCCGCGCGCGCCCGTCACCGACAACGTGACTTCCTGCAGCGCCGGGTTGGCTTGCAGCACGGCCGCGAGCTGCAGCCACCAGCTCAGCCGGTCCTGCGCGCCGGGCGTGAGTTCGGTGCGGTGGCCCGGGCCGCTGAAGGTGATCTCGCCGGCCTGACGCTCGAAGTTGGCGGCACGCGTTTCGCGGCGGCCGCGGGTTTCAACGAAGCGTTCGGGGGCCAGGCCGGCGGGGTCGAAGGCGCCGCGGCTGACCGAGCCCAGCACCGGCCGGCCGTCGACTTCAGCTTGCAGGCGCAGGGTGTAGCGGTTGTCTTCGACCGACCAGTCGAGCGTGGCCGCGCCTTGCTGGCTGCCGCGTTCGACGCTGAAGTGCAGGCGGGTTGAAGGCGATGGGGCGGTCGGGTAGGTGGGCAGGTGCTGCGTGGTCGGCGGCAGGGCAGCCGCCTCGACGCTGCCTTGCAAGGGCGGGCCCTCGGCGGTGAGCGGCGGGCTTGCCAGCGGTTGGGCCTTTGACCTGGGCAACGGCGGTGCCGGTATCGACACGGGCGCAGGCTCCGCTGCTGCTGCTGCCGGGGCTGGCGCTGGAAGCACGATCTGCCGCGTGCGCATTAGCGCGGCTGCGGGCGCTCGCTGCGCCGTGGGCAGCAACCACGGGTCGAGCAGCACCCCATGGGCGACGGCCACGGCCACGACCAGCAACGCCAAGGCCCCACGGCGCGGCGGCGGCCAGGCAAAGGCGCTCGACAAGCTCACCCGACAATGCTGCCCGTGGCCCAGCCACGACTCGATCCCCCTGAAGCAGTCCCCCCATGAAACTCGCCACCCTGAAGGACGGCTCGCGCGACGGCCAGTTGATCGTCGTCGCGCGCGACCTCGCCACCGCGCACCTCGCGCAAGCCACCTGCGGCACGATGCAGTCGGCGCTCGACGACTGGGGTTTTCTCAGCCCGCAGCTCGAAGACCTGTACGCCAGGCTCAACGACGGCAAGGCACGCCACGCCTTCGCCTTCGAGCCGCGCCAGTGCATGGCACCGCTGCCACGCGCCTACCAGTGGGCCGATGGGTCGGCGTATCTGAACCACGTCGAGCTGGTGCGCAAAGCGCGCGGCGCCGAGGTGCCGCAGAGCTTTTACGAAGACCCCTTGATGTACCAGGGCGGCAGCGACGACTTCCTCGGCGCGACCGACGACGCGCCTTTCGGCAGCGCCGACTGGGGCATCGACTTCGAAGCCGAGGTCGCCGTCATCACCGGTGACGTCGCCATGGGCACCAGCGCCGAAGCCGCGCTGGACGGTGTGCGCCTGGTGCTGCTGGCCAACGACTGGAGCCTTCGCAACCTGGTCCCGGCCGAGCTGGCCAAGGGTTTCGGGTTCCTGCAAAGCAAGCCCGCCACCGCCTTCAGCCCGGTGGCAGCCACGCCCGACGAGTTGGGTCGCGGCTGGCGCGGCGGCCGCGTCCACCTGCCGCTGCAAAGCCACTGGAACGGCGCGCTTGTCGGCCGCCACGATGCCGGGCCGGAGATGACGTTCCACTTCGGCCAGTTGATTGCGCATGTGGCGAAGACGCGTCGCCTGCGCGCCGGCAGCATCGTCGGCAGCGGCACGGTGAGCAACGCCGACCGCGCCAGCGGTTTCGGCTGCATCGCCGAGAAGCGCGCGGTCGAGACCATCGACAGCGGCGCGCCGGTGACCGCCTTTATGCAACACGGCGACACCATCCGCATCGAGATGTTGGGTGCCGACGGACACAGCGTGTTCGGGGCGATCGACCAGCGGGTGGTTGTGACCACCCCCCGAGCGGCTTCGCCGCTGCCCCCTCAAGGGGGCCGCTTCAGCGGACCGGCAGAGCCGGATCCGCGGCCCGTGCTGGGTACGCGCGCGGGACCCGGCCGGCATGAGTGATCTTCCCGGCTGGGTCAAGCACACGACCGTCTGGCTGGTGCTGGGCCTGGGGCTGACGCTCGGCATCCAGGCTTGGCAATCGCGCGCCAAGGCCTCGCGTTTTGTCGCCCAGGCCGGCACGGTCAGTATCGAGCGCGACGGCGACGGCCATTACCGCTGGCCGGGCCGCGTGGCGGATCGCGAGATCGATTTCCTCGTCGATACCGGCGCCACGGCGTCGGCGATCCCGTTGGCGCTGGCGCAGCAGCTCGGGCTCAAGGTGGTGGGCACGGTGCAAAGCCAGACGGCCGGCGGCCTGGTCACAGGCAGCGTGGTCATCGCCGATCTCGAACTCCAAGGCGGTGTGCGCGTCGAGCGCATGCGGCTGACGGCCCTGCCGGGCCTGGGTACACCGCTGCTGGGCATGGACGTGCTCGGCCGGCTGCGCTGGCAGCAGGACGCGGGGCGTCTGCGCGTCGACACGGGCGGGGCGACGCAGTGAGCGTCAAAGCGCGGGGATGCGGCGTTGGCGCGCTGACGCGCGCCTGGGCCGTTGCCGCGCTGGCGCTTGCGTGGGCGGTTGCTGCGCTCGCGCGGCTGGTGGGGTTCACCGTGCCGGCCCAGGCCCGAAG
>ENA-ORBV01011645-ORBV01011645.1-microbial-mat-metagenome-genome-assembly--contig:-NODE-11645-length-13760-cov-4.272309_pt1 | contig 13760 bp, 9 predicted proteins | sample MGYA00237777_ERZ505514 | MGnify/ENA primary metagenome ERZ505514 (study PRJEB26160, sample SAMN06269048) | microbial mat metagenome | isolation source: Oligotrophic lake microbial mat | place...
TCGGTGCCGGCCAGCAGCGAGCCGATCATGGCGCAATCGGCGCCGGCGGCGATCGCCTTGGCGAGATCCCCGGAATACTTGATGCCGCCGTCGCCGATCGCCGGCACGCCGGCGGCGTGACAGGCCTCGACCGCCTCCAGGATCGCCGTGAGCTGCGGCACACCGACACCGGCCACCATGCGCGTGGTGCAGATCGAACCCGGCCCGATGCCGATCTTCACGGCATCGGCGCCGGCATCGATCAGGGCCTGGGCGCCTTCGCGGGTGGCGACGTTGCCGGCCATGACCTGGGTGTAGTTGCTGAGCTTCTTCACGCGCGTCACGGCATCGAGCACGCCGCGCGAATGGCCGTGCGCGGTGTCGACCACGATGACGTCGACATCGGCATCGATCAGGAGCTGGGCGCGCCGCAGCCCGTCCTCGCCGACGCCGGTGGCTGCAGCGGTGCGCAGGCGGCCCTTCTCGTCCTTGCTGGCGCCGGGGAACTTGTTGGCCTTCTCGATGTCCTTGACCGTGATCAGTCCGACGCAGCGGTAGTTCTCGTCGACCACGATCAGCTTCTCGATGCGGCGCTGGTGCAGGAGACGGCGCGCCTCCTCCTTGCTCACGCCCTCGCGCACGGTGACGAGCCGGTCCTTGGTCATCAGCACGCTGACCGGCGTGGCATTGTCGGTGGCGAAACGGACGTCGCGGTTGGTCAGGATACCGGCGAGCTTGCCCCCCATCCCATTGCCATCGCCGCGCTCGACCACCGGGATGCCGGAGATCTGATGCATCGTCATCAGGCCGAGCGCGTCGGCCAGCGTCTGGTCGGGATGGATGGTGACCGGATTGATCACCATGCCGCTTTCGAACTTCTTGACCTTGCGGACCTCGTTGGCCTGCGTCTCGGGATCGAAGTTCTTGTGGATGACGCCGATGCCGCCGGCCTGGGCCATGGCGATCGCCATGGGCGCCTCGGTGACCGTGTCCATCGCCGCCGACATCAGCGGGATGCCCAGTTCGATGGTGCGCGTGAGGCGGGTGCGGGTAGCGGTCTGGTAGGGCAGGACGGAGGAAGCGGCAGGCTTCAGGAGCACGTCATCGAACGTAAGCGCTTCCTGTATCTGCATGCCAACCTCCAAATCGAGGGTGAAAAAAGGGCGGCCCCCATAACTCGTTCGTTGGGGGTGGGGCCGCCGGGTTGGCGATCCGTTATACACACCGGCGCGCCCAAGCCAAGTGCGATAGCTGGGCGTGCCTTGTGCACAGGCCTTCTTAAAGGCCGCCGATGAAATCGCGTTTCCCGATTTCGGCACCGCACTGACGCAAGATTGCGTGGGTCGTCGTGCAATGGAAATAGAAGTTCGGCATGGCAAAATGCAGCATATTGCTCACCCGTCAGCTTGAGCGGGTTGCCTGGGGTCTTTTCGGCGTTGTCCGGCTCGGGGATCAGACGGGTGGCGCCGAGAACGGCTTCGTCCACTTTCTTGGCCGTGGCCCAGGCCTCGACGTTGACGTGAAGGCCGGGAACCTAGCCGCGGAAACCTATACCGACGACATACATCTCGGCAGAATCGGCGCGGCTCGCCTCCGGTTTCACATGACGTACCTTGGCGAAGTCCTTCTTCAGCCGGTCGAGCAATGCCCGCTCGGTGCCGCCGCGCAACACCTTGGCCACGAAGGTGCCGCCGGGCTTCAGTACCTGTCGGGCAAAGTCGTGCGCTGCCTCGGCCAGGCCAATAATGCGGAGGTGATCGGTCTGCGTATCGCCGGTGGCCGACGCCGCCATGTCGCTCAGCACGACGTCGGCCGGCCCGGCCAGCAGCTCGATCAGCACCGCGGGCGCATCGTCGTCGTAGAAATCCTTGGCCAGCACCGTCGCGCCGGGAACAGGCTCGACGGGCGTGATGTCGAGGCCGATCACGATGCCGCCGCCACGTCCCGGCTTGGCCCGTTCGACGGACACCTGGGTCCAGCCACCGGGGGCGGCGCCGAGGTCGACGATCCGCGCGCCAGGTTTCAGGAACCGGAACTGGTCGTCGATCTGCAGCAGCTTGAAGGCCGCCCGCGAGCGATAGCCGCGTTTCTTGGCCTCGGCGACATAGGGATCGTTGAGCTGACGCTGCAGCCAGCGCTGCGACGACACCGTGCGGCCGCGCGCCGTCTTCACGCGGACGGTGGCACGTCGGCCGGTCGGCAGGCTGCCCGTCGGCCGCCCGCCTTTCGCATCCTTTGCCATGGTCTTCAGCTCGGCCGGCAGCGGGGATCGGCGTCGCGATCGGCCTGACGCATCAGGTCCATCAGCACGCCTTCGCGCAGGCCACGATCGGCGACGCGCACGCTGGACGCCGGCCACTGCCGGCAGACTGCCTCGAGGATCGCCCCGCCCGCCAGGGCAAGGTCGGCGCGGTCGTCGCCGATGCACGGCAGGTGCGTCAGCTCGACGACCGACAGGCTCGAAAGCTGGTCGCAGATCCGCAGGATCGAGTCGCGGTCGATGCGTGAGCCGTCGACCAGGGCGCGGTTGTAGCGCTTGAGCCCGAGATTGTGGGCGCTTACCGTCGTTACCGTTCCCGATGCGCCGACCACCTGGACCTCGCCGCGGGCCACGGCCTGGCCGATGCCGTGCTTGGCGCAGAACGGCCGCAAATCGCCCCGGATGCGCTCGACCATGTCGTCGTAGCAGGCGCGGGTCACCGCCCGCTCGCGCGGCTGGCCGCCAACACAGGACTCGGTGAGGGTGACGACGCCCCACGGCACCGACGTCATGTCGATCAACTCCGTCGCCACGCCGCCCGGGCGGCCGTCGCGATGCACGACCCGGAGCCAGCTCACTTCGGTCGAGCCGCCGCCGATGTCGATCAGCAGGCCATAGGGCGTTTCCGGATCGAGCAGATCTTCGCAACTCGCCACCGCGAGCCTGGCCTCTTCCGACGGCGGGATGACATCGAAGCGAAGGCCGGTACGTTGCGCGACCATCGTCAGGAAATCCTCGCCGTTGCAGGCGCGCCGGCACGCCTCGGTGGCGATGTGGCGCGCCCGCGTCACGCGGTTGCGTCCGATCTTGGATGCGCAGACGTCGAGAGCGCTCAAGGTGCGCTCGATCGCATCGCCGCACAGTACGCCGCTCAACGCCACTCCTTCTCCCAGCCTGACCGGCCGGGAATACGCATCGATCACCTCAAATCCCTCGATCGACGCCCGGGCGACCAGAAGCCGGCAATTGTTGGTGCCGAGATCGATCGCCGCGAAAGTGTGCGCGAAACGGCCGCTGTGCCAGCCCCCCTTAGGCGTGGATTCCCCGGCCATTTTCAACTCTTTCTTTGGCCCGATGGTAACCGACGCCGAGCCCCGAGGCGAGGCCCGCTTGCCAAGCGGGCCGGTCATGGCTAAATCCACCCCTGCCGGCCGCATGGCACCCGTTGGGGGATAGTTTAACGGTAGAACAATCGGCTCTGACCCGGTTAGTCTTGGTTCGAATCCAGGTCCCCCAGCCACGGCCTCCAGAAATTTCCTTTGATTTCAGGCATTTTCGGCCCCCCGAGCAGCCTCGGGCCGAATCCCATGCCATCGCGCCTGACACGTCCCTCACGCCTCGCCTCAGACCTCGCATCACACAAGGGCCGCCCAGGCTCTTCACACCTCGCGAAAAGACGGTGTGTACTACTCCCCGTGACAACATCCTCCGCCACCATCTAGGTTCGAGCCGATGTCGGGCCTGTTTTACGCCAACGCGGGAAATCCTGAGCTGCTTGCGCTCATTCCCGTGGGTACGCGCACCGTGCTCGACGTCGGCTGCGGGCCGGGAGACAACGCGCGGTTAATGCAGGCTCGCGGTCTCGAGGTCGACGGCGTCACCCTCTCGCGCGAGGAGGCCAACGTCGCGGGCGCTTTCATGCGCGAATGCTTCGTCGCCGATCTCGAAGCTGGTCTGCCCGCCGAGGCCAAACAGCGCCGCTACGATTGCGTCGTGTTTTCCCACGTCCTGGAGCACCTGCGGGCGCCCGAGCAACTGGTCCGCGAGGCCGCCGGCGTGCTGACCGACGAGGGCGTCGTGCTGATCGCCGTGCCCAATGTCCTCAATTGGCGCCAGCGGATCGACTTCCTGCGTGGCCGGTTCGACTATGCCGACACCGGCGTCCTCGACCGCACGCACCTTCGTTTCTACACCTTCAAGAGCGCCCCAGACCTGATCGCCCAAGCCAACCTCACCCTCGACCATCATTCAGCACCTGGCGGAACACCTCTCTGGTTCCTCCGCAGGATGGCGCCAAAGTCGTTCTCCGCGGCGATCGACGCCTGGGGCAGCAAGACCCTGCCCGGCCTGGTCGGCGGCCAGATCCTGATACGCGCCCGCCGTCCGCGACACCCATAAGCAGCAACCGCCGCAAGGGTTGGTGCCTCGTCAGCGACCGGCCACGCATGACCGATGCTCCGTCATCCAGCGCCAGGCACTGTGGATGATGTTGTCGATGTCGGAGTAGACGGGCCCCCGTTCAGCGCCTGCCTCGCTAGGGAAGCATCGGCGATGAGACTGGCCGGGTCCCGGACCGCGATCGGCGACGCGCACGGTGGGGGCCGGCCACGGCATCCCGCATATTCCCTGTGAGTTCAGGCGTCTTCTAGCCCGCCCCGGCAGCCTCAGGAACGCTCAATAGCAGACCTCGACGGTGTCGCCCTCGCGGCGCAAGACGATTTCCAGCGGGCCGGATCGCACCGACGGACAATTGCTTTTGCCCACATAGGTGAGTTCTCGGCCTGAGGCATAGGTGAGCAAAGCGCTGATCCCCCAGTTCCATTCAAAAATGGTGGCCGTGCTTCGCCCATGCCGGAGTGCAGACCCTGGTAAATACCTGGCGGCGGGGTGTGTGGAAGCCGGACCGAGGGGGCGTTGCGCGTGGTCGGATCAGCATCGATCGTGTTCACGATCAGCCGGGCAAAGGCAAATTCGCGTCGCTGCAGTTCCATCCGCTCGGACGACTGCCGAAGGAACCACGCAACCTGGAGCGCGAGGACGACAACCGTCAAACCCACGATCCGATCTTTCCATCGTGGCGATGGTCCCGAGGCATGGGCTGCAATCAGGAGCACCGGCAGGAAGAAGCCGATATAGAAGGAGCTTCTGCTGCTTGGACCGTAGTACGTCAGAAGCAGGTTCTGCGGGTTGCTCAAAAGCAGGCCCAGCCCGACAAGGCCTATCCAAACGGGCACGAAGTTGCCACGGCGAAAGGCCAGCCAGGCAAGACCGGCGACCAGCGCCAAAGCGATGAGCGCCTGCGGCTCCACTATGCGCGCTCCTCCTAGATACCCCGTGGGATCGAACACGCCGATAATCTGGCTGGCATACAGGTAGAGGTGGTTGGGAAGCTGGTGCAGCGACACCAGCGCGAAGGGGCGCGCGGCGCCGATACCGCTAACGGCGCGAATGACATGGGTGACAACGAGGTAACCTGCCCCCGCCGCCACGTACGCAGCTACGACTATTCCAATTTGCGCAAAATAGGGACCAAGGGTCCGGCCGGCCCGACCTCCCGGCGATAGAGCGGTGACGAGGACCCCAGCGAAGGTCAGGAACAGAACGGCCGTTGCACCCGGCTGATACATCATATTTATGATCAGCATCAGCCCAGCGAGTTCCAGGCAGAGTCTGGGTGTCGGGGAATGCCGCGCAAGGAGTCGCAGGCATACGATCACCGGCAACAGGGTCACGAGCATCACGTGATAGGCAATCTTCCACGCGATCAGGTCGCCGAAAAATCCGTGTGTCAGGAGCAAGACACCGGAAAGTACCGTCCAGACTCGCACGATCTCGGGCCGCAGTCCGGAGTCGCGGGTGACATAGGCCACCGCAGCCTGACAGAACCAGGCGAAGACGAACGCGTACAGAACGGCAAAAATCGTATAGTCGCGCAAGCCATCGAGGCCAACCGCGTTGAACGCTAGAATAGCGGCCGCAAGAAGATGTCTGCCATCCTGAAGATCGATCACCGCGTAGGCTTCGGCCGGGTTGCCGCTGATGATCGCAATGAGGTCGTCGACGTTGAGATAGCCGATGTTTTCGCTGAACGCCCAGATAAACAGGCCGGCGATGATCGGGATTACCGACCACGCGGGAAGCAGGCGCGCCAGCAACCCATCTTCGTGCACTGTTCCCAAAATAGGCGAACCGCGATCGATCTCGCTCATCGAGCCGGCAGTTCCTTGAGAAGTTCACTCATTCACCGCAACCATACGGATCAACGTCAAAAAGGACAATGTCGCATCAACGACCGGTAGGTGTACTAGCCGGCCACGCGCAGCCGATGCTCCGTCATCCAGCGCCAGGCACTGTGGATGATGTTGTCGATGTCGGAGCAAACGGGACCCCAGTTCAGCGCCTGCCTTGCAAGGGAAGCATCGGCGATGAGACTAGCCGGGTCGCCGGGCCGCCGGGCCGCGGCCTCCGCGGTTATGGCCTTGCCGGTAATCGCGCGGGATCGGCCGATGACGTCGTTGATGCTGACGCCTTGCCCCGTGCCGAGATTGTAGGCCGAGTACTGCCCTCCCCGGCACGCCGAAAGCGCCGCAACATGGGCGGTGGCGAGATCGGCCACATGGACATAGTCGCGAATGCACGTGCCATCCGGTGTCTCGTAATCGGCTCCGAAGATGGAGATGCTGCGCCGGGTGCCGAGGGCTGCCTGCAACACCAGCGGAATGAGATGAGTCTCGGGATCGTGCTCCTCACCCAACTCACCGTCGGCGTCGGCACCGGCGGCATTGAAGTAGCGCAACGCGATGGCGCCGAGCCCGTGCGCCGCACAGGCATCGCGCAGCATCTCTTCCGCCATCCGTTTGGAACGGCCGTAGGGATTGATCGGATTCTGCGCCATGGTTTCGACGATCGGCAGGCGCTGCGGCACGCCATAGGTTGCGCAGGAGCTGGAAAACACGATCGAGCCGACGTCGTGCGCGCGCATGGTCTCCAGCAGCGTGATCACGCTGGCTACGTTGGACCGATAGTAGAGCGTCGGTTCCTCCGCCGATTCGCCCACGTTGATGAGGCCGGCGAAGTTGATGACGGCGTCGGGCCGATGCCGGCGCATTGCGGCACCCAGCGCCGCCGGATCGTTGAGGTCGCCCTGTTCGAGCGGCCCCCACTTAACGGCCCAGGCATGACCCGTCGCCAAACTGTCGTAGACTATCGGAAGGTGCCCGGCTTGGGCAAGGGCCTTACACGTATGCGACCCGATGTATCCGGCACCACCCGCAACCAACACACGCATGATCGGCTCCTCGTCGCGACGCCGGGAGATCGGAAGATCAGGGCTTCCGCGCCACAGCATTAATGTTCGAACAGAAACTCGGCAACTTGGCGGCTGCTTACAGACGCCAGAGGGTCACGCCCGCCGGAGTCGTCGCCCGGTCGAGCGCGGCCGGAATATCGGCCACGAAGCCTCTAGCGGGTTTCAACAGAGGTCTCACCAGATCCCAGCCGCCGTCTCGGTAGCTGCGGTGGGCGACCGACAGAACGACGGCGTCGGCGGGCTGTAGCCGGTCGAGCGGCGTGAGCGACAGGCCATACTCCTGTTTCAGCAGATCTCCGTCGGCCATCGGATCGTGCAACTGGACGGTGATGCCGAAATCCTGCAGCTCGCGCGCGATATCGACAACCCGCGTATTGCGGATGTCCGGGACGTTTTCCTTGAAGGTGACTCCAAGCAAGGTTACCACGGGCCTGCCGTCACCGGCGCTTCGCATGATGCTGCGAGCCACGCGATTGGCGACGTAGAAGCCCATGCTGTCGTTCACCCGCCGCCCGGACTGGATCACGTGCGGATGATAGCCGACCGACTCGGCTTTGTGGGCGATATAGAACGGATCGACCCCGATGCAGTGGCCGCCGACCAGGCCGGGCCGGAACGGCAGGAAATTCCACTTGGTGCCGGCCGCCTGCAGCACGTCCTGCGTGTCGATGTCGAGCCGGTCGCAGATCAGGGCGACCTCATTGATCAGCGCGATATTGACGTCTCGTTGCGTGTTTTCGAGCACCTTGGCGAATTCGGCGACCCTGATCGAGGGCGCACGATGGGTGCCGGCGCTAACGACGCTGCGATACGTCCCGTCGACGATATCGAGCGTCTCGGGCGTGTCGGCGGAGACGATCTTCAGGATATTGTCGAAGCGGCGCTCGCGGTCGCCGGGATTGATGCGCTCGGGCGAGTAGCCGACATTGAAGTCGGTCTTCCATTTAAGCCCAGAGGTCTTCTCGAGCACCGGGATGCAGATATCCTCGGTAACGCCGGGATAGACGGTCGATTCATAGACCACGATGTCGCCGCGCTTGAGCACGCCGCCGATTGTGGCCGATGCCCGTTTCAGGGGCTCGAGGTCGGGCGTCTTGCTGGCGTCGATCGGCGTCGGCACGGTGACGATATGGAAGTCGGCGGCGCTCAGGTCTTCCGGCCTGGAGGAGAAGCGAAGCCCGGGGGCGCGTAGCAATTCGCGCTCGACCTCGCGGGTCCGATCCTCGCCTTGCGACAATTCCGTGACCCGCCTGGCATCGATGTCGAAACCGATGACCAGGAACCCTGCCCGGCCGAACGCCGTGGCGACGGGCAGGCCGACATAGCCCAGGCCCAGGACGGAAATACGTCGAAGCATGGTGCTCACTTGTGACAGGTCACCCGGATATTCGCATCCATATTCTCGTCAGCCGCCGAGGCCCGGCAGGCGCGGCACCAGCCTCGCCGCGCCGGCAAGAAACATCCGGCACCTGTCCCTGAACGACAGATCGTAAACGCTGCTGTCCACGATCCAGCGTCCGGACAGCAGCCGGCTGATTCCCAGGAGGCGCCACTTCGCCCGCACGAAGAGGAACCTGAGCAGGCTTCCCCGGGTGTATTGCGGCAGGAAGCGCAGCCCCGCCATCAGGTTGTCGGCGTGATGCTCGCCGCCCTGCCGAAGCTTGCCGATGGCCGCATGCTCCTTGTTCGGGAGCCCGCCGTGCTCGCCGTAGTGCCGAGACGGCATGTAGGCCGCGCCTCCCTTGCCCATGACGAACCACTGAATGAAGACGTCGAACACGAAATACTTGGTGAAGTCGTAATTCGCCGAGGCGTATTCGAAATAATCGAGCAGGATCTTCGCCACCGCCGCGTTGACGACGTAGGCGACCAGCGGCGATGCGTGGACGCGAAGATATGCCGGCTTCCCTTCCGACAATGCGAGCAGCCGCGGGCTGCCCTGATAGAGATAGCCCCAGGCGCGCACGTTGGTCTCCGGCCAGAAGACGGGAAAATCTCCCAGACCCCGGCACGGCACGAAATCGGACTCGCAGATCAGGGTATAGCCGGGAAGCCGCGCCGCCTTCTCCCAGGCAAGGCGGTGATTGAGCAATGTCCGCGAATTGAGAGCATAGGTCATCTCTTCGGGCGTGTAGGTGATGCGCTGCAGGGAGGCCGGCAGCCGCTCCTCTTCAAGGGCGGTCAGGAGAGGCTGCACATCCTCCTTGTAGGCGAGCACGATCACTTGCCCGACGACATCTCGAATGGTGTTCATGTCAGGCATCCGACAACTTGCCTTCGAGTACGGGCGACGCGCGGGCGCCAACGCGACCGCCGAGGCTCCGCCGGCGGCGGGTCCTTCCCGCAGGCGAGCCTACTTCTTCGACGCCAGCTTCAGAGTCGGGCGTTCGCTCTTGGTCGCCGTCGAATCGCCCTGCGCATAGTAGCCTCGATAGCGCGAGTAGTAGTCGCCATGGTCGCCGTAGCCGTAGCGGCCGTGCTTGAAGAGATTGACCCGGTTGATGACGATGCCGATATGGCTGGTCACCTCCAGCAGGGACTCGACCGCCGTCTTGACGACTTCGCGATGGGTCTTCGCCCACTGGACGATGAACACCGTGTAGTCGGCCAGGCGGGCGATAATGCGGGCGTCGGAAACGGCCAAGACCGGCGGCGCGTCGAGGATCACGAGGTCGTAATTGTCCGAGAACACATCGACCGCCGCCTTCATGGCATGCGACTCGAGGATTTCCGGGGCATTCGGCGTGTTGGGTCGGGCGCAGATGTAGTAGACGCCCGACTCCTCGTGACGCCGTGTGCATTCCGCCAGCGTCTTGGTGCCCATCAGGTATTCGTCGATCGTACCGCCGCGTTCGCCGATGCCGAGCGTCACAGACAACTTGGCCTGGCGCAGGTCGAGGTCGACGATCAGCACCCGGCGCGAGGTGTTCATCTTGGTCAGCAGGCCGCCCAGCGAAGCGACGAAAGTGGTCTTGCCTTCGCTTGGCGTCGACGAGGTGACCGCGACCACCCGCGGCAGGCGGTCGAGGCTCGCGAGACTGATCGCGGTGAACACGGCGCGCACGGCCTCGGCCGCCGGCGATGTCGTGTTCTCGAGGATGGTGGTGACCACGTTGGAGCGCGTGGCGGTCGAACCTTTGACTTCCGGAACCATCGCCAGGACGCTGACGCCCGTCGCTTCTTCGACCTGGGCGGCGGAGCGGAAAACACGGTCCAGCTTCTCGGCGGCGATGGCGCCAGCCATGCCCAGAAGGCAGCCGATCACGAATGCACCCATCAGGCCCGACTTGAAGTTGGGCGACGACGGCGCGCCTGAGGGACGGGCATAGGCCAGGATGCGCGCGTCGGCGCGCTGGATGTCCTGCTGCTCGCGCAGTTCCTTGAAGCGGTTCAGGAAGCTCTCGTAGAGCGCGCGATTGGACGTCGCCTCGCGCTCGAGCTGCTTCTGTTCAGCCTCGTACTGGCTGGCGGTCCCGGAGACGACCGAGGCCTTGTCGACCAGTTCCTTGAGTTCTTCTTCCTCGGACGTCGCGGCGTCAAGCTCGGCGCGGACGGCCAGGGTGATGCGCTGCGTCTCGATGATGAAGCGGGCGCGGACGGCGTTGAGTTCGTTGCGGACCTGGATCAGCTTGGGATGGCTGTCACCCAGTTGCGAAGCGAGTTCCGCCGACTTGCGGCTGAGCTCGACGTCCTGGATGCGCAGCGCAGCGAGGCTGGTGTTGCCCGCTACCTCCGGGATATTGGCGAGTTCGCCGGGATTGAGGCTCGCCTTGCTGAGCGCCACCAGGCGGCCTTCCTTTTCGATGCGGCGACCGCGCGCGGCAGTGTATCGGGAGTTGAGCTCCGAGAGCGTCTGAGTCGAGATCGCGCCCTCAGGGCTGCCGGCCAGGCCCTTGTCGCGGCGATAGGCGGCGACCGCTTCCTCGGCGGTCTGAAGATTGCGACGCAGTTCCGCCAGACGCTGCTCGAGCCACTCCGTTGCCCGCCGGTTGGCCTCGTTCTTGGTGTCGATCTGGTCGGCGAGGTAGGCCTCGGCGACGGCGTTGGCGATGCGGGCCGACATCGTGCCGTCCGGGCTTTCGGCGGTGATGAGGATAACGAACGTGCGCCCCAACAGGTTGACGCTGAGGCGCCCGGCCACGGCGCCGATGGCAGCCTGGCGCCGCGCGTCGCTGGCTTCGGCTGCCCGGTCGGGACGGGCGCCCGCTGCCGGCCTGGGTGCCTGCGCAGGCGTCGGCGGCGGCGGTGCCGGCGCAAGCAACGACGAGATGCCGCTGTTCCAAAGCTCGCGAATGGGGTCGAGCGCCGAGTCGAGCACGCCCGGCGGCTTGGTGCCGTTGAAATCCGGATTGCTCGCCAAGCCAAGCTTGTCGACGACACGGCCGATGACGAATTCGGACGAGATGACCTCAAGTTCGCTCTGGATGGCGCCCATGTTGAGCGTATCGACGCCCCCCAGGGCACCTTCGGTGCTCAAGACCTTGAAGGTGCGGGTGTCGAGGATCAGGCGCGAGGACGCCTTGTACATCGGCGTCTGCTGGGCGATGACGAGGGCCATCAGCACGGCTGCGACGAACCCGCAGCCGATGATCATGATCTTGTGGCGATTGACAAGCCTCAGCCAACCCCAGAGTTCGCTCGACGCGTCTTCAGGCGCGCTGGCGCCCTGACGCGGAGAGGCCCCCAGTGGCAGGTTACGGTTGATCGCTGGTTCCTCGGCGACCTCGCTGGCTCTAGACATCGATCCCATCCAACCACACTCCGCACGTAACGTGCTCTGCAGGACACCCCGCGTTGCCGACCAGCCAATCCCAAAGCCGATTGCCGCGTCGTTCTCTACTCAACACGCGGCCCCACACCGCACGCCCTAGTGCACATACGCTACGCTGCTAGAACCAACGCTCGGGGACGGAAATGACGTCTCCCGGGCCGATGGGACTATCCTCCGTAACCGTCTCTTCCTCGCCAGCCGGCGAATTGAAGCGCCTCACGGTGATGCGCGTCTTGGACGCCCTGCGGGTATAACCGCCGGCAATGGCGACCGCCTGAATGACGTTGATGCCGTTCACGTACGGGAACGCACCGTTCCTCGTGACCTCGCCCACGACGTAGAACGGGCGGCGGGAAACCAGGTCGACGCTGAGCTTCGGATCGCGCAAAAAGCCGTCGACGCGGTAGCGGTTTCGCAGCATCCCCTCGATCTCGACCGTGGTCATGCCCACCACCGACATGCGGCCGGCCATGCGCGGCGAGATCAATCCCGTCGAATCGACCTCGTAATCGCCGGAAAGCTCGGTATCCGACAGCACGACGACCCGGATCTTGTCGCCCGGAGCCACGCGGTACTCGCCCATCCGGATGGTCTGCGTGACCTGGGAGGGCTGCTGCAGCGTCTTGGTCGTCATCGGCGGCTGCGTCTCGCAGGCGGCAAGGCCCAGAAGCGCACCAAACAGACAGGCCCACAGACCCAACGTCCGACGGCAAAAAGTGGCGACGGTGCTCATGTGGTCACCGCTTCGCGATCAGGCGGACGGAAAACAGGTTGCGGGTGTACGAAGGCCCACCGGCGGCAACGTCGGTCGACCATCCCTGCATGTATTCGTACAGCGGGCCGATCTGGACCTGCGGGCGGAGCGAATACATCACGCCGATCGACCCCTTGAAGAAATAGTCGGTGCGCGGCGCCACGTTCGCGACGCCGGTCGCGGGCGTATAGTCCGCCGAATTGATCGACGTGCCGCCGACGGCTTGCCACGGGCCATGGACGTCGTAGGTGAAGTCCAAGCCGAGCGTCGTCGAGACGTAGTTCTGGTAGTTCACGAGAGCGGACTGGTTGATGCCGCGCAGAAACGACGGGCGCAGCATCAGCGGCTCGTAACCGTTCCAGGTGCCGCTGAGGCCGAACGTAAAAGCCCCCGTCTGGGTGCCATCGGCGAGGTAGGTCTGCGTCTGGTACCCGACGAAGCCTTCGAGTTGGCTCTTCGGGCCGAGCCTCGTGCTCATGCCGAGCGGGAAGATCCACCCCTGGGAGTCGCGCTGCTGTCCGGCGGCGTTGATGACCTGCTGATAGACGCTTTGTTGGAGGCCGGGCGCGATGAAGACCGAGGTGCCGTCGTAGATTTCGTAGCCTAGGCGAACGGTCTCCGCGTAGTCCGTGCGATCGCGGCTGATGCCGGGCAAGCCCGTGGCGGTGATGGTGCTGAAGTCGTAGAACCAGTAGCGCGTCGCGCTGGCCGTCACCTGGTAGAAGAACCGGTTGAATTTCTGGTAGAGCGAGAACTCGACCGGCACCGAATCGACGACGGTCGGCGCCTGCGCAAACGAGACGTCGGGCGTGCCCAACGCTTCGGTGGCCCGCACGGCCCCGATCCTGGCCGTGACGTAGAAATCTTCCCGGATCTCGAACCTGCCGTCCGCCATCAGGGTGTAGTTCTGGAAGTTCTGGGTGGGCGCGCTGGCGTAGTAACCGAACCCGCCCGCGGCCAGAACGCG
>ENA-ORBV01011648-ORBV01011648.1-microbial-mat-metagenome-genome-assembly--contig:-NODE-11648-length-13759-cov-5.056936_pt1 | contig 13759 bp, 13 predicted proteins | sample MGYA00237777_ERZ505514 | MGnify/ENA primary metagenome ERZ505514 (study PRJEB26160, sample SAMN06269048) | microbial mat metagenome | isolation source: Oligotrophic lake microbial mat | place...
ACACCTCTCTATTCGTCGGCAGCGTCAGATGTGTATAAGAGACAGGAGCTATCGGCCCGTGCGGAGGAACAGAAGTGGCGTGCAACAGAAAATCAAACAGGCCGAGCCTGGGAACGCGAAAAGCACCTCGTGGCGACTGGAGCGGTAAGCCAGGAAGAGGCGGATCAATATCAGGAACGCAATCTCACTGCGACAAGCGCGGTTGCGGCTGCGCAAGCCGACATTGGAACGGCACACGCCCAGGTGGAGGCGGCCAGCGCGAGGATACAAGTTGCGCGTTCCGAAATTGCCGCCTCCGAAGCTGAGGTCCGGTTGCAGCAGTTCAATCTCTCGCAGACGAAGATCTTTACTTACCTGAGCGGGATCGTCACCGACCGGCCTAAGCGCGCTGGCGATTCTATCGTTTCCGGCGAAACGGTTGTCACCGTGGCTGACCCCAAAGTGATCCTGGTAGAGGCTTACCTCGACCAGCGTTTTGCCGGAAATATCGTGGTAGGCCAAACGGCGACAGTTTCCCCGCGCGGCCGGGCAAAAGAACAGATCACTGGGCAAGTTTATCGAATCCGCCCGCAAGCCGATCCAGCCGCAGAGGAGATGACCGTCGAGATCTCCTTCCCATTGCCGCCCGCTGAGTTGCAGCTCGGCCATTGGGCGGATGTTTATGTGGCAACGAGTCGGACGAAGAATGCATTGATAGTGCCTAAGACTGCTGTCATGATGATGGGCGACCACCAAGTGGTTATGGTGGCTAGCGCAGACAACAGGGTCCGGCAAGTTAAGGTTGAATCGATCGCCAGCAGCCCAAGATCCCAGCTAAGGGCTGTTGCGGGAGACATCAAGGCCGGGGACTGGGTACTGACAGAACCTATGGGAATCGAGGCCGGACAAAAGGTGCGCCAGGACAGAAGCCAGAAGCGGAAGCCTACCGGCCCGCAAATGGGTACCAGCCCAGTTATGAAGATGTAGCAGGAACCAAATGAATCTCGCACTCAAAGATGCCCGCTATCACTTCTTCAAGTTCATCAGCTCGACGATTGGCGTCAGCCTGCTCCTGCTGGTGGTCTTTACACTTGGTGGCATTATTCGAGGTGTAATTCTGGATTCCTCCACCATCGTGACAGCAACTAACGCCGACCTTTGGGTCGTTCAGAAGGACTGGCTCGGCCCATTTGTCGAGGTGTCGAGACTTCCTGAGGATTATTACCACGCAATTGAGTCAATGCATGGCGTAGCTGAGGCGAGTCCACTGGTAATGGCGTGGAACCACATCGACCATCCCCCAAATTCGTCAGGCCTGATGATGTTCATGTACCACAACGCAAAAATCGGTACAGCAACAATGGTCGAACCAAATTGGATCAATATGGTGCGCGAATTGAGGTTCCTGTTGATTGGCTATAAGGCTGATCACATCGGTGGTCCGCCAATGATTGTCGCTGGGCGCGGAATCGAAGCGAGCCACTTTGAAGTTGTTGCAGATGTGAAGACCGGCTTGAAGCTCGGGGAGATCATCCGCATGCGTGGCTTCGACTACACTGTGGTGGGCCTGACAAAAAACATCGTCGGATTCAATGCCGACCCTGTTATTTACGTGAGGCTGGCCGACGCGCAAAACATCATCTTCCAGCCAGATCCGGATTTGCTTCGCAACATGCGAAGACGCACCGGAGGCCAACTCGGCGGCGCGGCGGCAGTGGCTCCCCGTGTCGCTGCGCCTGACATGCGAAAGGCCTCCTCAGTATCGGAGAACCTTCATGTGATCAACGCCATTGCAGTAAAGATTGAACCCGGAGCCTCTCTGGAGGATGTGGCATCCGAGATCCGGCATTGGAAACATCTCGAAGTGTACACTTCCGCGCGACAAGTCAACATACAACTGATGGGCGCTAACCGCCTCATCGTCATGCAGCTTTCGCTTTTCCGCCTGCTCTTGCTGATCATCGCCGGCGTGATTATCGGACTGATAACCTATACGTTCACTCTCGACAAAATCAAAGATATTGCCGTACTCAAGCTGCTCGGTACACAAACGTCGCGCATCTACAGCATGATCATTCAACAAGCTGTTCTTATGGGACTTCTTGGCACCGTTTTGGGAGCCCTGCTTGAGTTCGCTAGCGAACCTTATTTCCCCAGACGAGTCTCAGCCACCGTCGGCGACCTGGGACAAATGCTGGTCATCATTACTGTCGTTTCGGTCCTTGCCAGCCTGGTTGCCGTTCGGCGTGCCATGCAGGTCGACGCGCGGCTCGTATTAGGCACGTGAGGGGAGACCTGAGGATTTGAATATGGAACAAGCGATCGAAACTAAAAAGCTGGTCATGACTTATGGGCAGGGACGAACGAAAGTCGAAGCGCTTAAAGGAATTGACCTTTCCGTGAACAAAGGGGAACTGCTTGCCATTATGGGGCCAAGCGGATCCGGGAAAACCACGCTCTTGATGATACTGGGACTGGTTACAATCCCAACCGAGGGAGAACTGATCCTCGATGGCGACAACATCTACAAGAAGGGGAAGAGGGATTTCCAGCGGCTCCGCCGCGAAAAGATCGGCTTCATTTTCCAGTTTTCCAACCTGATTCCCTTTCTTACGGCCGAGGAGAATATTACCCTTCCGATGGATCTGATTGGCACGTCCGGAGCAAAGGCCCATGACCGTGCTTCCGAGTTGCTCGATTACCTGGAAGTGAGAGACCGTGCCGGTCAACTTCCAGAAAAGCTGTCCGGCGGTGAGCGACAGCGCGTGGCCATCGCGAGGGCGCTGGCAAACCGTCCGGCTATGATTCTTGCGGATGAACCGACAGCTTCTCTCGACACCGATCGCGGTCTCAGTGTGATGCGGATGTTGCGCAAGGTGAGCTCGGAACAAGGCACCGCAATTTTGGTCGTGACTCATGACGAGCGCATGATCGGTGAGGTGGACCGGGTTCTTCTATTGGTGGACGGGCGGGTCACAAGCGATGAGAGCCAATCAAAGGACAAAAGCGCGACCTCAATAGTCGACCCGAAACCCGCTGAACATCCAGTGCAGGAGAGACCTTCCACTGATTCATAATAGGCAACACATGTTACTAAGACAACGAATATCCACAGTCATCTACGAGACACCCCCCGAATGCATGCGGGGTTTTGCGTCTGATCCATAAAACTGGACTGCGCCGAGTCCAGTTGAACACAGAGGGCTGGAACTCTAGCCAACGGTGATCGTCGTAGGAAGATCCCCGCGAGGCCGTTGCCCCTCAATGATTTGGTAAGCAAGTTTTTTATGTCAAAGAATGGAGAAAAGAAAATGAGTTGCTGTAAAGATGTGATGAAACCAATAGAAGCGTCTTCGTGCTGCACGCCGAAAGACACGGTGGCAAAGGCTGCGCTCGCAATGCGCGATTCTGGATGCGGTTGCACGCCGGTCGTTCAGGATATCAACACCCGCAAATTGGTGGGTGTCGTTACTGAGCGCGACGTGTGTTGTAGCGTCGGGGCGGATAACCGGCTTGCTTCTGAACTTCGCGTCGAGGAAATAATGCGACCTGCCTCCGCGTGCTGTAGCACTCATGAGCCGGTCGAAGAAGGTCACCGGAAACTTCATGAGCACCGAGCCACAAGTTTACCGGTCGTGGATGAAGAGGGTTGTTGCTGCGGCACAATCAGCGCCCACCATTTGGAAACGGCCGTAGCGCACCAGACAAAATAGTGCCAAAAGCCACCGCATCAATAACAAGCCGCAGAGCGTCGGCTTCCTGCGAAGTGAATAGCATGAGGGTAAAACATGATTGAGCCCCAAACCGCGCCCGATGCCTCAGCGCCGACGCCTCGAGCCCGGAAGCCGGGTGAACCCAACAGCGGCGGGCGGCCGGCCCTCGATGCCGACCTTGAAAAGCTTCAACGCGAAACCTTCAACTACTTTTTGCACGAGGTGAATCCAACCAACGGTCTGGTGCTTGACAAGACGGCAGCTGACTGGCCAGCCAGTATTGCCGCCACCGGTCTCGCCTTGGCGGCATATCCAGTGGCTGTCGAGCGCGGGTTCATGGCGCGTTCTGCCGCAGTAGAACGAACGCTGACGACCCTTCGGTTTTTCTGGAACAGTCACCAAGGCCCCGAACCTGACGCGACCGGCTACCGCGGCTTCTACTATCATTTTCTCGACATGAAGACCGGCAGGCGCGCCTGGCAATGCGAACTGTCAACGGTAGACAGCGCCTTTCTCTTGGCGGGAGCATTGACTGCGGGAATATATTTTGATGCACGGACAGCTGAAGAGCGTGAAATCCGCGCCCTTGCCGACGCACTCTACCTTCGCGCCGATTGGAACTGGGCACAGAACCGGGGCCAAACGGTTACGCACGGCTGGAAGCCCGAAAGCGGATTTCTAAAATACCGCTGGAAGGGCTATGACGAGGCGCTGCTGCTATACATATTGGGTCTGGGCTCACCGACTCATCCGCTACCTGAGAGCAGCTACCGCGCGTGGGCTTCTACTTATCAGTGGAAACAATCTTACGGATATGAGTATCTCTATGCCGGACCGCTGTTTACCCACCAGCTCTCGCACGTATGGATAGACTTTCGCGGCATTCAAGATGATTTCATGCGCGATAAAGGCATCGACTACTTCGAGAACAGCCGCCGGGCAACTTATGTGCAACAGCAATACGCCATCGACAACCCGCAAAACTTCGCGGGCTATGCTTCATGTTGTTGGGGAATCACTGCCAGCGAAGGACCTGGTCCAGGCACCCTCAAAGTAGCGGGCATCAAGCGGCGGTTTTTCGATTATGCAGGGCGCGGCGTGCCTTACGGTCCCGACGATGGCACTCTGGCTCCATGGGCGTTGGTCGCATCTCTCCCCTTCGCGCCAGAAATCGTGCTCTTCGCCCTGGATCATTGCATACACCAAGCCAAGTTGACCCAGTTCAATTCCTACGGCTTCAAAGCCTCTTTTAATCCGACCCATCCCGGAGAGCCCGGCAATCCGTATGGCTGGTGGGTTTCGCCGTGGCACTTCGGTCTGAATCAAGGGCCGATTATTTTGATGATCGAAAACTATCGAACCGGATTGTTATGGCGATTGATGCACAATTGCCCACACATCGTCACAGGCTTGCGGCGAGCGGGTTTTGGCGGGGGTTGGCTATGACCCCCCTGTGGAGGGAACATTTGTGAAGTCAGACAGACCAAACATCCTGACAATCAATGCCGGCTCGTCAAGCATCAAGTTTGCCTTGTTTGAATCAGACGAGTCATTGGTGCGGAAACTGGACGGAAAAATCGAAGGGTTGGGCCTTCCTCAAGGTACATTCTCGGTAAAAAGCTTGAACCATGCCGATAACTTCTCGCGGGCTGTGGCTGTAGCGGACCACGCCTCAGCCGTGGGCCTGCTGATGGATTGGATTCAGGAACGAATCGAAGGCGACACTTTGGCCGCAGTCGGCCATCGCGTGGTGCATGGCGGACCGAAGTATTGGCAACCGCAGCGGATCACGCCGGAGATGATCGAGGATTTGCGTCAGCTCAGTCCATTTAGTCCCGAGCATTTGCCGCAAGAGATCCTGTTGGCCGAGGCCTTTCATCGCAAGTTCCCAGACCTGATGCAGATCGCTTGCTTCGACACGGCGTTTCATCACGAAATGCCACGCGCGGCGCGTCTGCTGCCAATCCCACGCCGATACGATACCAAGGGCGTTCAACGTTACGGCTTTCACGGTTTGTCCTACGCATATTTGATGCAGGAACTCGAACGGATCGCGGGCACAAGAACGGCGAACGGGCGGGTAATCCTCGCTCATCTAGGCAACGGCGCGAGCATGGCCGCCGTGCTTCGCGGACGCAGCATGGACACGACGATGGCGTTGACGCCCGCTGCCGGTCTGGTGATGAGCACCCGTTCCGGCGACGTGGATCCTGGCCTGGTTTCGTATTTGGTGCGAAGCGAACAAATGACTGCGGCGAAATTTGATCAAATGATGAATCACGAGTCGGGGCTTCTGGGCGTATCGGAGACTAGCTCCGATATGCGGGTCTTACTCGCGCATGAAACCGAAGATGTCCGCGCGGCTGAAGCGGTGACACTGTTCTGCTATCAGGCGAAGAAGTGGATTGGAGCTTATTCTGCCGTGCTAGATGGACTAGACACTTTGATCTTCTCTGGAGGCATCGGCGAAAATGCGCCAGCCGTCCGCGCACGCATCTGTGAGGGGTTGGGCTTCCTTGGCATTGAACTGAATGAGTCGCGCAATGCCGAGACTGCGAAAGTGATTTCCACGGATGCCAGCCGGGTCACGGTTTACGTCATTCGCACCGACGAAGAACTGATGATCGCCGGGTCTGTCTGTCGCATTCTTGGCCTTGGGATGGCCAGTGAAAAGAGCGCCACGAAGCTCGCTCTATTATGAATCGCGGCGGATTTACGCACGGATGGATGGGCGGAGGAATGTGGCCTTGGACGGTGAACGGCAAAGCATTCTCGACGAGAACATGAGCGTGTCCACCGCGCTGCCACGCCTGACTTCCATCCACGAGGAGGGCGGAAGGACCATTCTGGCTACCTTGAAGCCAACCACTCTTCTGGTAATGGATGCTGAAAAGGCGGCAGGAACGAGCGAACACATCGGGACTACCTACTATTTTTACTCCTTCAGCGGTGAAGTTGAATGTTCGCCCAGAGAAACCAACACCGGAGCTGTCTACGCCTCCGATAAGCGCCGTTAGATTTAGTTTTCCCCTCTCGGGCCCAACGCCGACGCTATTCCTTTATTCACCTCCACTTCCGAATCACCGGCACCGCCGCGCTGGTCTGCACAACATCATAAGCCTGGCTCGATTTGATGTTAACGGCTATGACTGGGAACCGATCGAAGGAACCGTCGATTAACCACACGCTCACCTCGAAGCGCCGCAGCCTGCTCCAAGATCTTCCGTGCGTGACGCGCCACCATTTTGACGCCCGCTTCGTAACGGGCATTAGGATTGCCAGGGCCGCCATTGTATGCTCCAACGGCGGTGCCCCGATCACCGTGGAAGCGATCCAACAAATCCCGAAAGAGGATTCCCGCATATGTAGTGAGAACCACGTGATCAAGGCCAGATACTTCAAGCAGTTTGGGAGGGCGCAGGCGTTCCGGGAGTTCCTCATAGTCACGTTTGTCTCGAAGATACAGCGAATGGGCGAACCGAAGTGTCTCGCGAGTGATCTGCCACTCACCCGAGGATTCGTTAAGGACCAGCACGCGGCCATCGCGCCTGCGTAGAATAACATCGTCTTTTGCGGGACGATCCTTCCAGATTGCGTTCCCTATATCGCCTTTGACGTTCATGTAATTATTCTCCATGGCACCAATTCCCAGAAAGAATTCCAGAGGTAACTGATAGAACTTCGCGATGAGCACGATATCTTCTGCAAACTGTTGAGCTTCTTCCTTCGTCAGCGCAAGGGGAACGGGCTCAATTTGAAGCCGAATTCTTGGATCCGTGCTCGATTTGAGCCGGATGAAGCGCCTTGTATAAGCCACCACTTCAGTCTGTGAGAGGTGCTCGAGGCTTCGATAGGCCGGGAACGTGTAAGCATCTACGAAGGTTCTGCTTTGGTATTGATAATTAGCCAATACGCGATCATCGACAATGTTCCACTTTGGGGTCAGGAACGGAAATTGGACGGTCAGCTCATAAATGTCCGATATTCCGGACGCCAAATCACCCGAGAAAGCCTCTCTCAGAATATAGGTGATCTTGTTCCCGCTCAATGCATAAGTCAAAAGCAACTCTCGGTTGGCGAGAGCGGGTCGCGATCGCATATAGTCGAACATCAAATAGGCAAACAACTCGTCTTCATATCTGGCAAACTCAGCAATTAAAGTCTTGTTAGGCATCCGAATGACTACAGCTCCGTTCTCGATGGCTGTGGCAGACAGGTGGGTAGAAGGAATATCGAGCGAGCGTAGCCGATATCGTTCGATCATTAAGGCGGAGGTTGTTGCGATGACCGTCAGGCTTAGCGCTACGGCCGCGCTCCAGATTAAAGCGGGAAATTTTCGAATTATGTCCGTTGTCACCAAAGCCGACTACTCTTCTGTCTAGTGGCACTTCGCCATAGGCGGACCAGGTCTAATTCCCAACTTTCAGCGGTGAACGCAGGCGAGAACTGGAAGAGGTGCTGACGCAAAGCTGTCTAACTCCTGCATCATCTCATGCGGACTGACCGCCTGGAAATGCAGTAATTATCCGATTCCGGTTCGAGACTTCGACTTGAGAGCAACACTTCGGCAAAGATTGATTGTCCGCGCACGCAGGAAGACGTTCTGTGTCACAGGTTGTGCAAATTCGAAGCACTTCGGGAGCGTCTTACGTGGGTCACACTGTGGCTGGCCGCGGTTCTAACTTTTTGGATTTTTGAATCGAGACGTTTTGAATCTCGCTCGCGTTTGAAATCTGCTAGTTGCCTCCGGCTGCATTAAAGGCCGCTTCTACTCTTCGCTTTGCGCTGACTAAGTGTCGTTCAAGGGTCTGGCTAGCCTTCCTCTTCGCGATCGGGCGGATCAGCCGACCCCGAAAACCTCCCATTCCATCCACGCGAGATCTCTGCACGATCACGAGATAATGCATGCCACCAATGTGTTGATCCTTGCCTGGAATGACATATTGAAGCTCCAACGCACTTCGGAAATAATGGCTGGCATACAACATCTTGGACGCGATGATAAAGCCATTCCCGAATTGATTATCTGTATTCTGAATAGCTACGTGCGAGATTCGATGCACGGGTTTGAGTCCGAACTTCCCGGCCTGCCAGTAAATGAACTCATCTGACAATTCGACGGTCGATTGTGGATAACTTCTCGCCCAGTCGACCAAGCCGGGCGAGAACTCGTGCAACATTGGTTCACTGGCCAGCAGCTCGGTTAGGCCTGTGGCGATGCTCGAATACTTCGGGGAATCGTGATAAATAAGGAGTGCAGAGTTGCCCGATGACCGATATCTATTCACATAGTTGAGCCAAAAGCGGCGGAACGTAAGGGTAGTTTGATTAGAATAGTCGGGAGCCTTCCAGTCGACGGATGAACGAAAGAACTGGATTTCAGGATCTCCCAGCTTGAATCCGCAGTCGCCGGCTCGACAATGTCTAATTTCGTTCGCCTCATAGGCTGTGAGATTCAGATCCTTCATATCGCTCATGGTAGGAAAATGACTAAACTTGCCACTGGCTCTCACTCCGGGTCCAGCTTCGAAAGCGGAAATGTCACGATATTGTTTGAGAAATGCTTCTGGCGTCGTCCAAATCCTAGCGACGCCGACGAGCGCAATTTCTTCTCGCGAGTTTGTGTCGGGAGCATAGACGACAATTTCGCCGCCTTCCACTCTTTTGAGCTGGTCCTCGGATGCCTTTAGATGGTGTGCAAGCGCCTGTCGCAGATTTGGCGGAAGTGGTTGAGCCAGGCAAATACATTTTAGAAGGAATAGGCCGATGAGCACCCTGGGCATGTCGAATATGACACATCGTCTTGTGCTGCGAGCGTTAGTTGGCTCGATGTTCCGCATGTGTGAACCCATCCAAATGTCATACTCATTGCCGCACGAAAACTTAGGCCGATCGCTCGATACGTGCACTTGCTCTAACGCCAAACGATTTGGAATACCCCTCAGCGAATAGTCACACATGAATGACACTTCCCTCCAGATCGCCTGAGTTTGCCTTCTTTAGTGATGATAAGGTCCTGGATATGACTGTAGTGGAGACCGCCAGGTAGGTCAGGATAGTCACTTATTAATACAGCCCCTCGCCATTCGAGGGGTTCCATCGCGACCTTGTCGGGCATACCGTCCAACAACCTGGACTTATCGACACTCGCCGCATTGAGCGGCGAGTGTCGATAACGGTTGGCATAGGCAAGTTCTTCCAGGTACTTCTGCACTGAGCGCTGGAATGAGTGTAGGCTTTGCATGGGTAGGATGCTCGGGAGTGGCAATCCCTTTGGTTCGCTTCTGCGCGGCGGGACAGTTCTTTGACGGTGAAATTTTGGGAACCTCTTCCGCTCACTCACTTCGATATCCTATCTGCGAAGATACCTCGTAAATTAGGATTACTCCCGCTGTACGGATCTCTGCGCTGGCACCCGTCGCAGCTGGTTGAGACGATACCAGAGGAATTACGGCTTGGCCTCTTCAAATCCATCACAGCCACCGATCGGACTGACCTTCAGATGGAGCGGCGCAAGTTTGGGGTGCCCACAGTCATCCAGAATCGTGTCCGCCGCCTCTCTGCTGGTTCTGATTTGCGCCAGATTAAAGTTGTGATCGCCGACGTCGTACTCTCCGAAGTGGAGGCAGAGTCCGCATTGTCCATCATGAAGTTGAGTCATGCAGGAACTCTTGCACGCTTAGGGCCACATTTGGGGAGACTCAGAATTGAGACACGTTCGCCGCCGTGGGAGCGGTCCTGCCAAGAACTGGGCCGTCGATGAAGCAAGGTGAATGTCTACTCCCCAGAGCGAAGTGACATCAATTTTGCTGACGGCGAAGAACGAGAAGGCGTGTGCGGCACGGTTACCTGTTACGTGGAATCAGTGGCTGTGGTTTTTGATAAGAGAACCGCCAAGCGCAGACTTGCTGCCGGCAGGATCGTTACTTGGATGATAGGCGCAAGTCCCACGGTTTCACCCGCCACGGTAATCGTTGGCATCAAGGCGCTATAGCTCCACAGATTGAGAACACGAGCAAACCATTCAAGCAAGATACCGGCGACGAATCCAAACGCGATGGTGGCGATCGTCCCGCGGGAACCCAGTAGCGCCGATATTGATCGTCCGAATGAGAGCCAGGAAGCGGCAACCACGCCGAGGACGATCAAGACATCCCCTGCAATCGAAGCCGACATGTAGGCCGCTCCTTTCCAGATACTCCAGCCCGTCATGTCATACAGAAATAGGCATTGGGCGAACTCCCAGATCGTCTTCAACAGGGCTCCAAAGGCAGCGATCAGCTTGAGTGGGAACTCTCTATGATTACGTTTCATTTTTAAGCATCGGCAATAGAACTCTCCATCGTTCCGTTGTAAATGTCAAACCAGCGGGGACTCAGACGATCCAGTGCGGAGCAATCTGAACGGTTTGAAAATGACCGGCAGAGCGACACCTATGTCTGCCACGATGGCAACCCATAGCGACGCATGTCCCGCAAATGTCAGGGCGACGAACACAGCTTTCATTTCTCCGGCACCTCGATCGATTCGCCAACTTTGGCCGGAGCTTCGTTGACTCCGTCTCCCACCGTCGCTCCTTTCTAAATTGAAGAGGTATTTCGACCCTTCAACATTGGCTTTCCAGATCCGGGTACCGGATCTGGCGGACGGCGTGAAGTGATTCATGAAGGTGCTATTCGTTGCGCTACGCGGAATCGTGATGCGTTTCGTCTGTGATGCCCGGGGCCGTGCTTTAATTCTCAGATGTACCACCCGCAGAGAAGAGAAGTCCTCCCAGATCTGCAGGATAGAACCGCTCATGCTCGTGGGTAAACTAATACTGAACTTGACGAGCTGGAATGCTGCTCTCAGCGTGCAGGCGGGCCTTAGAAGCGTAACTCCTCCAAACAGAGCGAAGAACTGTTTCGGGCTGTCGTCATTCAACCAGGTAACGCTGCCGAAGGGCCTTAAATTGTGAGCTGTTTCTCCGAGGCGTCAGGGCCGGTATGGCTCCTTAACCCGTTCTGCTCATCACCTGCTCGGGCGCGTCCGGCTTTCACGGCCGCGAAACCGCTTCTCGAACCGGCTCGGACGCTTCGGCACCAACCAAGCTCATGACCCACATGCGCTGACCTTCACACAGATCCTGCAACCTTACCTCCCGCCCTTGTCTGAATCGCACTGCATCGCGGTAGATGTCCGGCTCCTCGAGTTGTCCAAAGTTGTTATTGTCCGCCTTGATCTGCGTGAATGTCACCAGTTCAATCGGACCGACTCCCAGAGCCCGCTGAAAGGATGCGGGAATGTCCTCCAGGACCAACTGTGCGCCTGGCGGTATACAAACCGCAGGAACAGAAGGCCGCTCTGGCGGATTGATGAACAACTTCAGCCTTGCCCAAAGTGTTTTGGGCTGTTCGAGTGGTGAGTTGGTTGGGTCTAGGTCCAAGGGCGATGCGAGGCCCTTGGAACCCGTTCGGAACTCTCGCAAAACCAGTTGCTCTCGCTCTACGGCCAAACGATTGGGAATACCCATCAACGAATAGTCACACATGAATCAGACCTCTTTCTTGATCACCTACGTTTCAATAACCCTCTGTTAGCCTCAGCCAACTTTTATCGAGTGGATGAGAGTGCCGCACGGCCATTTAGCTCTCGCTCGGCCCGAAGCCAATCCTCGTCGGGCGAACCGACGGGACAGCCGCGCTCTTGCCAGCGCGCTTTCACTTCATTTCATTCAGTCGTTGCGATGGCCTCCGCTGCCTGACTCTGTGCGGACCCAGCGCTCACGGATTCCAAATTAGCCTTTCTAGGCTGGTTTAACATCGTCTTCCCTCTCTCTTCACTAAGCGGGCCAGCACCAGCTAAATCCTAACGAGCTGACCGACAGTTGGGCCAGTCCCGGAAGATTGCAGTAATTGCGGAACGCTACTGCCCCTTTACCTACGCAATCCGCGCTCCACTCTCCAAATTGCGAATAGCCGCTCTGAAAGATGCTCGATATCTCGGAAAGCGTTCAGCACCTTATTGAGCTTTGTCAGAAGAGGATCAGTCTGAATCTGGTGCTTCAAATGATGCAAGGAAGGGCACAAGAGAGCCTTTGCATCGCGAACCCGACCAGCATGCGCGGGTATCCAGACCCCCGCAAACTCGATTGTCCCTGACATGCGCTCCGCGATGCATCGAAAGTACGATCAACCGGCAGGTGAGCGTTGATTGGCTGCTGCGGGCCACCGAAAGTTCCCGAGACTTGGCTCATGTAGCAATAGAATTGTGGCCGCTGGGGTTAATCCGTCATTGCCGCCGGTATGGCTATCCCCGGCGGATGCTCTCGAAACCGGTGAAATTCAGGCGCAGGGCATCGACTGCGACCAGCGCTAAGCTGCTGGACTGACCGGCGATGGGAGGTCAGTTGACCGAATCCGGACGCAGCCGCCTCGCACAAGGTAGCCGGTGTCTCAATTTCGTCAGAACTAGGAATGGTCGATTGGCCCACCAGTTTGCATTATGAATTGCATTTCCCGCCTTCGATGTCCGCATGATCTTCGGAAAGGCGTGCAATATGCACTAGCTCAGCTAGTTCTTGTCTAATGGCCATTGCCCTGCAAACCACAACGAAAGTTAGAGATTACGAGATTAGAGGTTACAACGAAGATGAAAAACAAAATGACTGCGTTCACTGCCGCCTTGATTCTACTGGCTGCCCCGGCCTTGGCGGCTGATAAGATCGACATCCGCACATGGAAGCTCGACGAAGCGGGGCGATCCGGATGGAGCGTCAAGAAGCTGATAGGCACTAAAGTTTTCGGCCCGAATCGCAACGAAGTCGGTAACGTCGAAAATCTTATCTTTGGTCCGGACGGCAAGGTGCGAAAGCTCATCGTCACGACCGGCGGCTTCCTCGGCATCGGCGACACGCCACTCGCCGTCAATTGGAAGGACGTAAAAATCGGTCCGGACATCGGTTACGTTAATACGCCACTCACCGCGGAGAATGTTGCAAAGTATGGGTTATTCGACGGTATGCCCGACCAGGTCGCGAAAGGGCCCCGCGAATGGCGAGCGACGGAACTCATCGGCGACTATGTGAA
>ENA-ORBV01011649-ORBV01011649.1-microbial-mat-metagenome-genome-assembly--contig:-NODE-11649-length-13758-cov-18.397412_pt1 | contig 13758 bp, 11 predicted proteins | sample MGYA00237777_ERZ505514 | MGnify/ENA primary metagenome ERZ505514 (study PRJEB26160, sample SAMN06269048) | microbial mat metagenome | isolation source: Oligotrophic lake microbial mat | place...
TCTATTTTCTCTTGTTGTTGTTGATTTTTCAACTTTGTGCTGTATGTTGAGGGCTTCCACCTTCGGTGGTGTTCTTTCAATCCCTGTTGCTGTCCATTCATGATTCAACAGACCGTGGCAACCTCAGATCTGGCGGCCTAACTAGTAGTACTGTAGCAGCTACTAGTTAAGTACAATGTCGAATGCTCCAGTTCTACTATTACGACAAACGGCAGAGACTTTGGATGCCAGGCCGGCCCTCTCCATCAGAAGAAACCCCAGTAGCACCTAGTGATGTAGCTAGCTTGCTATGCTACTTGATAACTCAACTAGCAAGCCTTGATGTCATTCCTCATTGCCTATTGGCAAGACTCTAGTTTAATTTCGGGGCAGTTGCCAGACCGAGCCTATGCCACCCCCCAACTATAGTTACAACAGCTAGCCAGTTGCAAGGACGGTCAAGTTGTCTACTGGTCGTCGCCGCTGGAGAAGTCCCCGAGTGTAGACAAAAGCCCACCACCATCACCGCCACCTTCTGCCGCCAGCTCCGTTTCCTTCGACCCCTCAATGCCGACTAGCTGGATCCGCCTCCAAGCCAGTAACCTCAAACGCGTCTCCGGTTGGGAAACTTCCGATTCAAGTACAGTAGTATCCTCCTCTCCGTCCTTGAAGAAAGGCACTTCATTGGATGCCCCTGAGAAGTTGTCGCCCGCGGACCCTACATCTTCCTAACCTCAATTCCCTACTAAATACACCACGCTACGTCCACGAAACTCAAGCGCGATTGGTGCCACCACATTCATTGGCTATTAATGGGTGTCGTGGATCGAGTCATAAACACATGGTGCAAACTTGTGTGTCGTCTACCTTCACGTCCCTATTTGGAGGAGGAAGAGACACAAATTACCAGAAGAGGCAGTCATAACCCTGGATATAGCAGTTGTGGGTGTGGAGCACATTACAATGCCCGTATACACTTTCGTCATACTTCTCCTTTCTCTTTGGCGACCGATCTAGAGCTGTGTGTTATCTCCATACTCAGGTGATTGTAAAGGGACGCAAGCATGGGAATGCAAGCTTTTCAGATTTCTTTCTTTCTTCATAAACGCTAATCCTCAGCTACTCGCCCCTGTGCTGTGATGATACCAAGCTCGCGTAATTTCGCCGTAGATAAATAGTCGTTATTTCCATTGGGCCCTCCTTCTCCGTCATCCTTTTCTGCTACCACGTGCATTTTTAAGACTCTGCAAAGAGCCATGTCATGGGAGCCACAATCCATGATATCTCCCACCAATTGAAGCTCTATGTAGTAGGCACACCTTGGCAGCACCATGAGTGGCGACGACTGTAGTGTCGTTTCATCTTGCGACAAGGATTCCCATTTCAATCCCAATAGAGAACATTCTTCTTGTTTGTTCACATCTTTTCCAGAGGACCCCCCCAACAATTTTACGACAGGAATGTGGTCGTCCGTCAAGAGCTGCAAAATGCAAGTCGACGTTCCCGTCGTTCCGTCGCGACAAAAATTCTCATGAGATTGAGTACCCTTGAAAAGCCCTAACGACCAAATGCGATCAGGTCGTACACTCACGGGCGTGGCATACGTCAAGATATTCATATTGGTACTCCCGTCGCTATTGCGCGTGGCCAACGAGTACGTTGGAACATCCAATAAGGGTGGCACGTCAGTGGAAACGACAGCCTTTGGATTCTTGTTGTTATTATTAGAAGCTTGAGCCAACGCCGTCGTGCGGCTTGTGGACAATGCCCATGCCACTGCTACTACTAGCAAACAAAGCTTGGATGTCATGTTGTGTGATCGCAGCATGGAATGCTAGCTAGCTAGTTAGTTAAGTATAACGATTGTGTAATAGCTAGAGTAGCTTGCCACAAACAACACGGGCGATGGGAATGTGTCGTCTGGTTGTGGCCCATGGTCGGTCACCAATCAATATATTGCGTTCAGTTGCCCAAAGCAAAAAAAGGCCGCACGTTAGCCCTTTCAATGGGAGCCTCCAGAAATTACTTGCAGTTAGAGCTCATCTCGCAAGTGCTGAGCAGACATTCACATGACAAATTCACTCTAAATTAGAGCAGTTAAAACTCTGCTCTAATTTAGAGGACACTTTCAAAACTGTACTCAAGTGCAGAGTAGAGTATTAAAACTCCCCTCTAAATTCGTTGCAGTCCTTTGTTTCAAATTTTTGGATTTGATCTCTGAATTGGAGAAGAGTGCAACCCCTACCCAATGCAACAGGAATTCAAAAGCTCTCCTCCAAATTGGGGCCTCTAAACAGAGTAGAGTTTACAAGTAAACTTTTCTTGTGAGCAACACTCCTGGGGCATTTGCACTAGCATCCAAGGCAGTTGTTTTGACGCAGAGCAAATTCTTGCTAAATCGAAGAAATGTCCATTCACTAGATTTTTTTTGGTGCGCAGATGTTAATTCTTGCTAGCTTGTGATAAAAAAATTATCACTGACTGTCAATGCTTGAATGCGCACAAAGAGTAAGGATGCAAATTGCCAAAAACAAGTTGTTAGGTCAGGTGATCACAGACATTGTTCCTCGAAAGAAAAAACCCAGCATGAATGATGGCCCCGGCCTGCCGTGGTCTGACTGTGCGCTGCAAACTCAGGACATCATTAAAAACTCTAAACTAAGATTGCAACGACAAAATGACCAAAAGAAACATCAAGCACAGCATGGTGGTCAATGCAAATGCTGCAAAGTCTGCAAACTGTCATGTTGTTTAGATCTCATTGGAAACATTGATTTTAATTGTTCTGACACATTCATTTCTCCCCGCAACTGTCCCTTATGGGTCGTTAAGTAACTTGTCCTGCTGTCTCTCTTCTCCTTTTGCTGTCAATGTGCTCCCCTCAAAAACTGTGTGCTTTCGCTTTTGGCAACACAATGTAGACTTGCAAAATTCTGTTTTCACATTGTCATCACCTGCTGGTGACATTCAGGCATGATCCCATCATTTTTTGGAGTTTCCTTTCCACCACATTGCTATCTTGATTATCTACTGCTGTGGCAATTGTGAAGTTGTTCAAGAAGGGCATGTTGCAGACAAACTCATGTCACTGCCTCCTGGAACATTCTGATTAGCTAACAAGTGAGAGTCAGCAAAATCAACACACAACACTGACATGGCGAGTTCGATTCGTGGTTGGCGACTTAACACTTCGTCAATTACGACATAGGGTTAAGCACTGATGATGTCATTATTATTGCTTGTTAAATGTCTTCTTCACATTAGACTTATTGAAGTTTCTCCCCTAAATGTCACTTTTCTCGTTTTATTCATGCAACCAAAGCTTGAACAAAACTACATAACGTGTCCCTCCCCCCCGGCCTTTGGTGCAACTGTTCGGTTACGCCAAAAGACAACGTAACGCATGCATACTTACTACTACTAGCTAGCTAGTATCTACCTACAGTGTATTACCTCTTTTCGCTTGATAAGAGTAGCGACACGCAATGAAACCACAAACAGTACCAGTACCCACAAATTGAAGGAACATGACTGACAAAGACGATATGCCAATCAGCACTACTAGTACGACTAGTAGCAGAACTGCTAGCACTGCTAGTTTCACTATTGGACAGGACGTTGTCGCCACAGTCAGACAATACACTTTGCTGCTGAATCTGCATGATTTAGAAGCTCTCAAGTCCTTTTTTGCCAAGGATGCTTTTTTGTCGTTTCGTGACCAGCACGGTCAGCTTGTGCATAAAGTTTCCTGGGAAGCCATGCAACCAGAGACAGAAATTCTGTATGCTTCCTTTCCAGATTTGAAGTTTTCTTACGACTGCATTGAGGAGGAGCAACACAAAGAAGACGGAGGAGAGGAGAATGACCAAAGGGATGGCAGTGGACCGAGTTGTCCCAGTCATAGCGTGGTGTATGTCAAGAACCTCACCTGCTGCGGAACACACACAGGACCCCCCTTTGCCTTTGGTCCTTGTCCCGCCATACCCACCTCCAACAAGTTTGTTCAAAATGATCCCGAAGATTTATGCTTTACGTTTGCCCCCGATGGCAAAGTTGCCAAGTTGGAAGTTACCGCTCGAGGAGAAAATACAGGACCGGCTGGGCTGTATTCACAACTGGGGGGATTCCCCTTGTTGGGGGAACTTCCACACAATCTTCCACCAGGACCACCATCCTCCGCTTGAATGGCTCTTGTACGTTGTTGTTTTCGGGGAAGAAGAGCACTTTTATTCAACGTTATATTCCAATGTTATGCCGCGAAAACAAGATTACAGATGGCGGCAGGGCGATTTCAAAAAAAGTATCGCCTTTTGCCGCGACAGTCCAGCACAGTATCGATATTTATTGGCCTAACAGCCAGTATACGTGCGTGAAAAGTGCCCTTTTTGTGCAGGATTAGGTTATGATGAATGGCATCCTTGTTGACTGACTGCGAAAAGAAAATGCCCATTGGAACATCTCGCGACAATCTACCTCGTCTTTCGCTGACATAAGTGTTGGTCTCAACAAGACCACAAATCTGCTATGGCATGAGATCACCCAGACTAGAAGTCATGCCGATGGTCTTATATTAGGAACTGACGTTGCAAACAAGTCATTGACTTGTTTTCTACGGCTAGCTAGTAGGGTGAAACTTCCAACATTTTGCGAAGCCAAGCTGAGTTGCCCCAAGCGAGAACGGGTCGAGCTCATGACTGAAAGGTGGCAATTTGGACAAAAGCCTTGCAGCTTTAGAGCAGCCAGTGCTTGTCTCAAACATTAAGAAACCTAATGAAATAGGCAATATTGTTTGACTGCCTCTCAAGATGGCATGAATGTGCTTGCTCTCTTAGCTTAGTTGCAGTGCTTTCGAGCTGCGCACTTCTTCTGCGCATATTGTGGACTCATTCATAGACTTATTGTGTGTGTATGGTAGTGGAGGTGCAGGGAACATGTGGGTGGGGTCTTCCACATGTTATGACAACGAAAAAAGCTGAAACCGCCAGATTGAGAGTAACGTTTTGGATGCCATGAAATCTTAGGTTTAGTTGCATCAAATCTCCCTCCATTCCAGGGACAAGACAGCTCTCAACGATAGATGTTAATCGTATAGTAGGGTACGCGTCTATCCTCCACAAACCTTATGCAGCAGCAACTAACAATCATCATGGGCGACAGCTATATGAGTACAGGTACAGAAGAAAAGAAATCTATAGACGAGGATGACCTGGTTCTATCCGATCAGCTCTACAAGCAGTTCCAGCTGAACATGTTCCCAGGAAAGGGGCTGACCGGGAAAGCACTTAAAATTCTCAAACGAGAGTTACAATCGAGCTTTATGATCGATCCCAAATCCCCCAATCTGTCTCCCATCAACGGGGTTGTGATCGATCCTGATGCGACGCAGAATAAGCATTTTGTCAAGTTTCTCAAATTAGTCAGAGGCATGTACTGGCTCAACGGGGTACACGAAAAGCGATGGACACCACTGACCTTCTTGATCGAAGACGATCCTTCCGACTGGCGCACGGTCCTGCTACTTTTGAACTATGGAGCGGATCCCAATGTACGTGACACCAAGGGACGCCCGCCACTGTATCACTTGATTACGACACAATACCCTGTGCGGCGCGATCAGACCCTCAATCTGCTGTTGGAAGAGGGAGCGAATCCTCTTGCCTTTTACAAAGGCCGACGGCTCGCCAAGTTGGCGCAGGACTATGCCAAGGGACTGGACGACGAGAATGACCCCCGCGTAACTGTCTGGAATGCCATCAAAGAAAAATGCCACCTTCATGAGTGGGATAACGATGAGTCAGAGGATGGTGAATATTAGAGTGAAGTGGCGTTATCAAAGTGGCGGATCACCGATACTATGGGCTTCAAAACACTCATTGTCAAACTCATGAAGGAGAACGCATCGCGGAACACCCCATCTAATGAAATGTAGCACTGCATTATGCCTATTAGAGCACCTAGACTAACGTCCTTAGATTAAAGAGGTAATCATTACTATTACTTTATATGTAACTCGGGTAGTTGCAAGGTCATGTACTTTTTTTTTGCAATATGGATGTTTCTGTTCAGGTCATTGGTGGGTCCCACATGTCTCTCTCCGAATGAATATATGAATGGATATATGTATGTAAATGTATGGTGGAGGTCGTGTGCTTTGTGTACGCAAAAGAGCAAGTATACCTCATCGTGTGTTTGTATTCAGATACCAGCGCAAAAAATGGTAGTGAAAAACTGTTGGCGTGAAACATGGTGACATGGTCGACAGTGCCTCAAGCCATGCCGTTACAGTCAGTGAATAGGATGACGAGTTACCAATCCCACTTCTCAAAAACATCATCATCGGCATCCTTATCCTCTGCAAAGATGGTTAGTGTCAAATTTGCAGCGGTTGGCAACGATGCACCCATGACATTTTGCTCACCATTATCACCACTAGTTCTAGTACCCTCGTCTTTTGTGTTATTGGAATGGGTATTGTTCGTGGCGCCATTGTATCCTCCTCGTCCTCCTCCTTTTGAGAAGGATGCTTCAGACGAACCGGATATACTGGGGGAATCGTACTTTGGTTGTTGCATCAACTGTATGAGCTGCTCATGTGGAGAGTCACTGACTGGATGGCTCTCGTTTGTGCTGCTAATGGCACCATCATCATTATCATCATCATATTCTTCAGAGGCAAAGTTGTCCATGCTTTTATCATATCCATTCTGCTGTTCGGATGAACCTGTCAGCAGCTGCATTGGCGATTGTTGTAGTTGTATTGGCAGCTGGTTTTGTGTACGTTTATGATACTTACTCTCCGCCTCTGCTGCCTCTTTAGAAGTATAGCAATGTTCCATCATGTCGGAAGCCCTCTTGTGATTGGTGGCTTGTTGGGAGATGCTGTCGGGATTTATCTGCTCCCAGACATCGTTGGCATCTTGGTCCTGTCCTTCACCTTGTAGAGGATGATGATTAATGCCGGGATTCGCCTGCCGGCTATTGACGTCTCGGTCCCGTCCTTCCTCTTGTGGATATTGATGATGATAGTTAGCTTCATCTTCTTGCAAAAGTGATGTCAAGGAAGGCGAGTTCAGTTGCTCTTGTTGTGGCTCTTGTTGTGGCTGTTGGTGATGAGGCTGCTGCTGCTGCTGCTGCTGCTGCTGGCTTTCTGGGAACATCATACGATGTAATTGCTGTGCATGCTGTTGTTGATGACTGGCGGCCAATTGCATCCATGGTACAAATTGAGCATGATGGAATTGGGATTCGTTTGTGTCATGACCACGCTCCTCCATATACTGCATATACTGGACCACTTGTTGTGGGATATACGAAGCAGAACCAGACGAAAGAGCGTTCGATGATGAATTCGTCATGCTGCACGCATTGCTACTGCCACATGGAGACTCTCCTGTAGAAGCAGAGGGCAAAGGGTTGCTGCCCGTTAAGGCAGCAGCAGCAACAACAGCTTGGGCCACTCCTACTGGTAGTGCTGCTGCAGAGGAAGAAGCAGGAACTTGTTGCTTTCGCATGGCGGCCAAAAAGCCATCCGTAGGAATTTGTTGACGCAACGAGTTCAACACTTTCTTGAGAGCAGCTTGAGGTCCAATATCATACCATACTTCTCCCTCTTGTTTGAGAAATCGACCTGGAACCTTGGTGATGACTTCATTGGCCAGCTTGATCTTGTCTGGTTTGGTGGAGCATTTCAGGAAGGCTGCCTTGTGCTCGTCGCATAACATTCGAAACTGAACATTGCCAGGATGGGTAGTACAGTGGCCACCTCTGCCACACAAGACATCTGTATTTCCTGGGACTTCGATAGCGTTGTTCTTCTGTTTGATGTTGTTGTTTTGCATTATTTTTTTGTGTCAGCCATGATGTATAAATTGTTGCTGTGATTTTTTGATAAAGAATGTAATTTAGGTAAGTGTCCGGTACTCCTGTTGGTGTTGGATGTTGATGGGATTGCAATTGGCCTGGGTCAGTGGTGGCGAACACTAAGGCAAGCACCGTACTACGTCATACCTACTTTCCGTATGTCTGGTTCTTATCCTACGTAACGTCACAGAGACAAGATCGAAGTTCGAAGAGTTTCGCGGTCATTTAAAACAGCCAACAATACCGTGGGAAAACATAACAACGTCAGTCGGTCCTCTAGATCTTCCTAGCTCCTGTTACATGTCGCATAGATCAGTTTTGTTAAACAAAAGTGTCGTTCACGTCAAAAAGCGAAGGGTTATTTAATTAGACTTGATTGAGGATAAGGCACGTGCATTTTCATTTCGCTGCTAAGATCGTTTTTACGTACGATTGGAACTGTACCAGGTATGGTACTAAACGAAGTGCTGGAAACTGATGGTACATTCATCTGCTTCCGCGGGATTGGATTTTACAGCACAGCACACTCCCGGCTGGTGAACGGTGGTCAAGCATTAACTGATAGTGTAGAGTTGGTACGACTGGCATGGACAGCCAGCTGCTGCATTATGGTTCTAATGTGCGCCTCGTGATCTTCATCCCATTCGCGGGGAGCCGGAATGATGTTTGTTGATGACGACTTGATGTAGCCGAAGCAAACTGCACATTGATTTGAATAACTAAAGTTTGGATGGCGCACCTCCTCTCTCGCTCATTTTTTCTCCCCCAACGCAGCAAAAGCCGCCCATGAATAATCAAAATGAAGGATGCAAAGAAATCCAGTAGATAAAGTGAGTTGGCTGCCGATCTAATCTATGCATTACCATAGCTATACTTTCGTCTTTTTTTTCAATTTCTTGAAAGCAAAAACAATTGCCTGCCGAATCAGATCAACATGAGACGGGCGGCAGATAGGACAACAGCTACTTTCAGTGCCAATAGGGGTGGTGTGTCCCGACGAACATGGGCACGTAGGGGTGGCTTTTTGGTAATCTTTTCCGTGTTGGCCGTCATCTCGAATAAGACGTCTTCGAATAGCCTGCAGCCATTCTTTTTGGCTGCCAATAGCAGTTACCAGCCCCAACAACGATCCGTGGCGATTAGCGCACAAGACGAGGCCAAATATTTTCTACGACATCACCAACAAGAACAGCAACAAGAACAGCAATTCCAGCAATTGCAGAGCAAAGATCCGGGCAAGTACCCACCCATTCAGTGTCACGAGCTCATTCAACGATCCCTTCTGGGCAGTGAACCCAGGAAAGGTTGCAACAAAGAGGGCTGCAGTAAAAATGTTGACAAAGCATTTGAGGACCCCAACAAGGGAGTCCTACATGGAAAGCAGGTAGAGTTGGACCCCAAGTTTTGGATTTCACTGCACCATCAACAATTTGATCCAACGCGATGGGGCATTATGGAGCATGGCTTTTACTACGAGCAAGCTCTGTCGGGTGCCTTTAAGCAAGTCCTTAGAGAGCCTCGAAAAAGCGGCAACAAGGAACCTTTGCGAGTGCTGGATGTGGGTGGCAATGTTGGATTTTTCACCCTGTTATCCGCCTCTCTTGGTCCTTCAGTGGTCGCGGATGTCTGGGAACCCAACGTCAAGAATCGTCTGCGCATGTGTGAATCCCTAGCATTGAATCACTGGGACAGTGAATACGACAACCGTACCACAACCGCCATGGAGGATGCACACTCTCAAGTGAATCTATATCCCAATGGAGTTGGTCGAAAAGAGGGAACATTCTACTTTACTGAACATACCAATCCCGGTCAGGGCACCGTGTCGGAACAAGCGTTGCTAGCCATTGATCCCGCGGCCGTGGAGAAGGGATTTGTGGACGAGAGCAAGGCCTTAGAGGTAATTACATTGGACAATTTTGCCCGAGAACGGGGTTGGTTGGATGAATCTGAATCCCAACCACGACCCGACATTGCCATTCTCAAGGTTGATGTGGAAGGATTTGAATACAGTGTCATTGAGGGAGCCACCGAGCTGCTCAAAGCGAAAATTGTTCGAAACATATTTATGGAAGTATCTGCCCGCAGCCCCGAGGAAATTGAACTCAACAAACCTCCCATTCTTATATTGGAAAGTATTGGCTACAAGGTACACAAAGTGGGAGGATGGTATGGGCCCAATGTAGATTTCGAACCAATTCCAGAGGGCGTGGATTTGGCCGATCACATAATGAAAGTGACACAAAAGGAAACTGCGAAGCAACTCAATCTTTGGTGGATACTACCGTAGGTAGTAGCTCGAATTTTGGTTCGCTAAAGACATTTGTAACTATAATCACAAGATGTATACAGGTTATATCTCATGTTCTTTTGAGGCCGACACTATTTCCTAGTTTACTGGTGACGTCGTTACTCTGCACCAGATCTAGAAGCTAAAGGTCCAAGAATGGCTTTGTCGATCCTGCAAACAAAATACAGTAGAGCTCTCACCACGTCAAACAAAAATTCTTATGGATTTGGTCTCGGCATGAGCCGACATCTTAGTCGTCTTCAAGACACCTTTCCACGTAGCGACCCAGACGCTTGCCCGTCGTCGTATTCTTTTGCTAGTTCCTGTTCGTTACTGGGCTCTTGTGCGTGCTCACCATTTTCACGTTGCAGCACGGACTTGTTTCTCAGTCCAGCTATCAACGAAGAAGACGAATAGGGAGGTTCTTCTGCTTCTGCTTCTGCTTCATCTGGTTGTGGTTTCATCATTAACAGGGAACGATGGTGAGAATTGTAGGATAAATGTTGTTCCAGGATGGTTGTTGGGTAATACAAAAACTGAGATGCTGTCATGGTTGGCATTATCGTTGTTGTTGCCATTGTTGATGGATACTTGTGGAACATGGACCAGCTCCAAAGAACTCCTGCAATGACACAAATGAACAACAATTGACGACCAAGGCTCAGATTCGCCACTGGATCTGCAACTGCCTCTGCTCTTGGCAACGATAGAACGCTGTTGCTAGCAGAACAGCGACGACGGCGTTGTTGTTGATGGTATCTGGTGGAGGAGGAAGAATCAATCTTGAAGACTGAAACTGTCCCACTCACAAAGGGGCTTTGACTGGTACTCTTCTGGCATCGAGAGGCCGGGAATAGCATAGCGAAATCATCCTGTCTTCCTGAAATGTAGTATTGGCGTTTCTTGGACTATTCTTCAAAACGTTGCTATAGGAAAATGTCATGCCCAACAGAGCTCAGATATCCTGCGAGCTACCAACAGTACTGTAGTAGCAGAGTTGGGGAGATGCAACAGGGAATAATTTATAATTATGCCAGTTATCCAAAGATTTGGATTTGGTTTCGGATGTGTTTTGGATAGAGGGAAGAACTACAGTATTTTAACGCACACTTTCTCTGTCAGTTCGGGTAACTGTTCGGGTCGAGCCGGGCAGTTTCAACTTTTCGAGAAAAGCGCGAATCAAACATTTTTTCATTTTTTGGTCTTGTTGTTGTTCTTGTTGATTCGCTTCAATTATGTCCCAAATCTTCGATTGTGTTTTCAAAGGTTCGACAACAGCGGCAAAATGACAATATCTGGGTAATTACCATGGAAGCTTTATGCGTCGCAAAGCTCCTTTTAGGAGGGAACGTGGCCGCATTTTGGAATGACTACATACTTGGCCGCGGCGGCGGCAGTTGCAAGTCCAACATGCCACCGACCTGTCAACCGAGGGGACAGTGTGCGTCCGTGGATGACGTAGGACGCCGCCAGTAGTGAATGCATACCACTAATTTACTGTAGTCATAATTTACATTCACTCTCTAATTACTCTGTAGACATTAGCCTAGTTAGTTGACCATGGGATTATGTTACATCCAGTCCCATCATTCCTCATGTCTGTTTCCTCTTTCGCTTCGGCTTCACGAGTGGCCTTACGACTCATCTTTTTAACATCTGTTCCATCCTTGCTGAGGCAACTAAAAGAATAGGAGCTTAAAGGACGGGGACCAAAAAGCACAAACACAAAGTAACCATTGAAGACATACTTAACCGGCATGTTCTCTTCTTCTACAGCAGGGCGATTCAATCCAGCGCGACCGGTAGGCTTATTCTTTCCGCCCTTGAACTCGACATACATCTTCTGACGAACGTGCATCAACATGTCTTCCAGTGTCGTACCGGATGGGTTGTTCTGATTCGCATCGGTGAATTCAATGTAGTACTTAAGCGCGTGCTTGTAGTTGGTAACAACTTGAAATCCTTTATCATAAAGGATACGGCCACTGACAGGCTGACCATCACGTTGTGTGCTGATTTCTTCACGAGTGAAACCAGGATCGAAGACGGCATAACAAGCGTTCGGGTCACAATGGAGAAGCTCCTTCAGTTCGAACATGTATCCTGCCTCGGCCCGCGCCTCGTTGCCAGCACGGTTGACTTCTATTTTCTCCTTCTCGAAAGCAGCAAAGTGCGGCCCCGTTCCCTTCAAAAAGAGGTCCAAAACACTCTGGTGGGCCTCAGTGCCAAGAAAGGTCTTGAAGTGCATCTCAACCTGTTTGTCAGTATCCGCACCCTTCGCTTTTTTCATCATGCAGATCTCGCGGCAGTGCAGTACACAGACATTCCGAATCTCTTGAAGAATGTAATTGGGCAACGACATCTTTAACCTCTTGTTGAAGTGTTGAATACAAAAGCCTTGAATCCAATATTATGTTACTACAACTGTAGCAAGTCAAAGCCTTCGAAAAACATTGTCAACTCAATAGATCCTTTTATCCTTTACCGCGCTTTGGCATGTCATTGGATCGTAATGCCGACAAAAGATCCAATGATGAGATATCCCTAACCTAGAACCAATGCATCTGATTGGCTCATGGGTAACGATCTGTAGTGTGCCATCAGGGTAAACGATTGGTGTGGTGCGCACGGAATACAACATTAACCCTAATGCTGTGTTATGTATTACCGTAATGGATAGGGTTGGCCTAAGCTGATCCTACCCATTCCCCATACACGACATACGAGATAGAGTTAAGGTCGTATGTCGTTCACTCTGCACCATTTGAAGTACCACATATTACAGCCCTCAATCCGCACTGCCCCCGAACGAGATGCTTTCACAACGCCCGAGACCTCACTGGCAATTGTCGCCAGTGGGGAGGAACGGGCATCTTAGCACATGGTCCCATGTCCCACTTGGCCATGGGCATGGGCTGTGACAAAGCCAAGCTGGGCAGGTGGACCTGGGCCCGGTATCGTGGCAAGAATGGCATGGTCTTGCGCTGTGTGAGCGTCTATCGGCCAGTTCCCAACTCCACCGGAGCCTCTTCAGTGTGGAACCAACACAAGCGTTACCTTTTGAGCCAAAACGATGACCGAGACCCCCAAGTGGCCTTCTGGGAGGACCTGCGAAAGGAGGCACAAGAATGGCTGCAGGAGGGCGACCAGCTAATCATCGGAGGCGACGTCAACGACGAAGTCCGTGACCCAGCAGTGGAGACCTTCTTCTCGGACCTGGGCATGCACAATTTGATTTTTGAACACCACTCCCCGGATGGAGCTCCAACTACGTATTTTCGCAACTCGAACGGTCGAGTCATGGATGGATTGTGGGGCACTGCAAACATTTCAGCTGTGCGTTGTGGGTACTTAGAACCGAAGGAAATGGAAGGTGACCATTCTGCTCTCTGGGTGGACATCTCCTTCACCAATGCCCTGGGCCATAACCCGCCAACCCCGGCCACTCCCCGAGCTCGGCATCTCCAGTTGAGCCAACCCGCCACCGTCCGGAAATACTTGCGCATCTACAAGGCCGACATTCTCAAGCATGATCTCCCTGGTCGCCAATTTCGCTTGGAAGCATCCACCCAACCTGGCGTTCCGCTCACTGCAGCCCAGGCCAAGGAGGCTGAAGCCATCGACCTGTT
>ENA-ORBV01011650-ORBV01011650.1-microbial-mat-metagenome-genome-assembly--contig:-NODE-11650-length-13758-cov-5.785469_pt1 | contig 13758 bp, 9 predicted proteins | sample MGYA00237777_ERZ505514 | MGnify/ENA primary metagenome ERZ505514 (study PRJEB26160, sample SAMN06269048) | microbial mat metagenome | isolation source: Oligotrophic lake microbial mat | place...
GTATTTCTAATATTTAATCAAATAAAAAAATACAAAACTATAATGAGTAATTTAAAAATTGATTTTACATGTGTTGAAAGATTTCTTCGTTATGTAAAAGTAGATACACAGTCTGATCATGACTCACATACATTCCCTTCAACGGAAAAGCAAAAAGATCTTGCATTAATTCTTGTAAATGAGCTGAAGGAAATCGGAATTGCCGATGCAGAAACGGATGAGTATGGATATGTTTATGCGACTATTCCTTCCAACACTAACAAGCGTGTGCCGGTTCTTTGCTTTTGCTCGCATATGGATACATCACCTGATGCATCCGGTGAAAATGTAAATCCGATTATACATAAAAATTATCAGGGCGGAGATATAATTCTGCCAAAAGACAAAACACAGATTATTAAAGTTGAGGATAATCCTCAATTGAAACTACAGATTGGGAATGACATTATTACAACAGACGGGACGACATTACTCGGTGCAGATGATAAAGCAGGTGTTGCTGAAATTATGGATGCAGCAAAATATTTAACTGACCATCCCGAAATTAAGCACGGAAAAATCAGAATTTTATTTACGCCTGACGAAGAAGTTGGGCATGGTGTAGATAAAGTAGATATGAAAAAACTTGGTGCGGATTTTGGTTATACTATGGATGGCTCTGATGCAGGGAGTGTTGAGAATGAAACTTTTTCGGCAGATGCAGTTACAATAAAAATTAAAGGAGTTAATATTCATCCCGGATTTGCAAAAGATCAGATGGAGAATGCAATTAAAATCGCAGCAGAAATCATTAGTAAACTTCCGCAAAATTCAGTATCTCCTGAAACTACTGAAGGTAAGGAAGGTTTTATACACCCTGTTTCTATAAAAGGCGAAGTAGATTCTGCAGTAATTAAATTTATAATCAGAGATTTTTCGGTCGAAGGATTAATTGAAAAAGAAAACTTACTTAAGAAAATTACTGACGAGACGATTGCAAAATACAAAAACTCCGGTTTTGAATTTATAGTCGAAGAGTCTTACAGAAATTTTAAATCAGTGCTTGATAAAAATCCTGAGATAATTGAATATGCACTGGAGGCTGTGAAGCGTTCGGGCATTGAACCAAAACTGAGTTCTATCAGAGGCGGGACAGACGGTTCGCGACTTTCATACATGGGACTTCCCTGTCCGAATATATTTGCAGGCGGTCATGCATTTCATTCAAACCGTGAATGGATCTCTGTACAGGATATGCAAAAGGCAGTTGAGACGATTGTGAATCTTTGCATAATCTGGGAAGAAAAGAGTTAATGTCGGCATGAATAATTTATTTTTTACTTTGTAAACTGAGAAAAAATTTGTCGTTTTATTTTCTTGCAATTTAATATTGATATTCCTACATTTATCTGAAACTAAAAGAAGACTTTAAAATAAGAAAGGAAACATTATCATGAAAACAATAAATTTATTTAAGTTTTTCATTTCAATCTTTATTTTAGTAATTATACAGTTCACTAACTCTTACTCTCAGCTCAGCGGAAATTATACCATAGGAACTGGCGGAAATTATTCAACCATAACACTTGCAGTAAATGCATTGACTACACAAGGTGTTAGCAGTCCTGTTACATTTAATTTGAAATCGGGAAACTACAATGAAAAAGTTGTAATAGATTCTATACCTGGTGCAAGTGTTGCGAATTATGTAATAATTAAATCTCAAACGGGTGTGGCTGAAAATGTGAACTGGTATTCTTCCGATCTTTCTTCCGAATTTACATTAAAAATAAACAGTGGAGATTTTATAACGATACAAAATATAAGTTTTACAAATATGAATAATTCGGTAGCCGATAGAAGCAGAATTTATATTACCGGGTATATCGAAAATCTGAAAATTATGAATAACAATTTTTATGGAATCATAAATAAAGACAACGGATTAATCAGCAGAAATGCAGTAAATAAAAATTTGGTAATTTCGAATAATGTTTTCAACACTAAATTCGGAATTAATTTCAAAGAAATCTATGCAAGATCTCTTAATACAAAAATAATTGATAATACTTTTAATTGTAACAGAGGTGTTGAAATTAATTATCATGATAATTTATTAATTGAAAAGAATAATATAAGATGCTCTTCAATACAGAATTCAGAATCTCCATCGCCTTCCGGTATCAGAGTTGCAGGCTGCAATGGTGATCTTAAAGTTCAGAAAAATAAATTAAACTGTCTTGGAATAGAAGGTTCAGTTGATGGAATAGTCGTTGGATATTATTCAGGTACCAATGCATTAGTTGCCAATAATTTTATTTCACTAAAAACCGGAACAGGAATTTGGGTAGATGCAAGTACAAATATTCATATTTATTTTAATACAGTTAAGACAAGTTCACATTCATCAGGTGATATTACTTTTGTTGGATGCTCATCTGTTTATTCACGAAATAACATAATGGTTAATCTTGGAAACTTTGGAAGCGCAAGTCTGACATATTATCTTATCAACTCTACATTTACTACTTCTGATTTTAATATTTTCTTTTACAATAATCCTTATATCCTTTACGGCACTAATATCGGTTATGTACAAAATTTAAGTCAGTTCAGAGCATTGACCGGTTTAGACATGCATTCACTTGAGATTCCTGTTTATTTTTTATCTGATACAAATTTACATTTAAGCGGTACATCTTTATCCGATCCCCGTCTTCGCGGAACCCCGGTTTCAATGGTTTCAGATGACATAGACGGAAATCAAAGAAACTCACTTTACCCTACAATGGGAGCTGATGAAGACGAATTGACCGGCATCTTAAATTCAGCAACAAATAATACTTATTCTTTCAGTCTGTCACAAAATTATCCTAACCCTTTTAATCCCTCTACGCAAATTATTTATGAAATTCCTGTTAAAGGTTTTATCTCTCTCAATGTTTTTGATATTTCCGGAAAAAATATATTGAGTTTAGTGAATGAAAATCAGGAAGCCGGAACTTATTCCGTAACTTTCAAAGCAGAAAATTTATCTAGCGGAACTTATTTCTATAAATTAACTTTCGGAGATTTTACAGAGACAAAGAAAATGTTCTTAATAAAATAATTTTCTTTCGAAAAAGCATTTGCACTGACACTAAATCTTTCAAATTATTTTTCTGAAATTATTATTAAATTTAATATGAAAACATTAATTGTTTATTCCATGATTATATTTTCGATTATAAATTTAAAGTAACAGTATCTAACAAAGTTTGCAGTAATAGATGATTATGATTTTGTAAAAGGCAACTTTCATTTTTTTGTAATTGACAGTGAACCGAATGAAACTTACGGAGTTGATTCAAATATTAGGAATTGGAGTTCAATTCCATGAATTCTTAGTTTAAATAGTTTAAAATAGAATTTCACAAGCTAAAATAATTTAATGAGTTTATTTAATGTTGACAAAGATATTTCTATAGCCGAAACTCTTCCGGCAGAATTTTATACTGATGAAAAATATTTTGAATTATCAAAAAATAAAATATTTTCAAAAAGCTGGCAATATGCTTGTGATACTGACAAAGCTAAAGTCAGCGGACAGATTCATCCTTTTACATTGCTTGAAAAGTATTTAGACGAACCATTAATTATCACAAGAGACAAATCTGACAGACTGAATTGTTTATCAAATGTTTGTACACACCGCGGAAATATTTTGGTTGAAGGAAATTGTATTGAGAAAAATATTTCATGCAGATATCACGGAAGAAGATTTGATCTGGACGGTAAATTTATTTCAATGCCCGGATTTGATGAAGTAAAAAACTTTCCGTCAAAGAAGGATAATCTACCGGAAATTCCGTTTGATACATGGGAAAAGTTTTTATTTGTTTCTTTGAATCCTGTTTCTCCTATCAGAAATTTTATTGGTGATATGTGCTCGAGAATGTCATGGCTGCCTTTGAATGAATTTATTTATCAACCGGCACGTTCGCGTGACTATCTTGTAAATGCACACTGGGCTTTGTATTGCGAGAACTATCTCGAAGGTTTCCACATTCCGTATGTTCATAATTCTCTTAATAATGTACTGGATTATTCGAATTATAAAACCGAATTATTTCAATTTTCTAATCTGCAAATAGGAATAGGGAAGAACGGCGAAGATTGTTTTGATTTACCGAAAGATTCTGATGATTATAAAAATTACGGCAACAATATTTCAGCTTATTACTTCTGGATATTTCCGAATTTAATGTTCAATTTTTATCCGTGGGGATTATCAATAAATATAATCCGCCCGTTGAAAAAAGATTTAACGAAAGTTTCTTTCCTGACCTATGTGTGGGATGAATCAAAAATAGATAAAGGTTCGGGTGCAGGTATAGACAAGGTCGAAAGAGAAGATGAGGCAATAGTAGAAAATGTGCAGATTGGAATTAATTCGAGAAGTTATGACAGAGGCAGATATTCAGTAAAGCATGAAAGAGGGACACATCATTTTCACAGGATTATTGCTGAGTTTATTGGCTAAGCAAAAAATATCTTAAATTAAAATAAGCCGATGAAAACTCATTCTGCTTCTTTTTATTATTCAGTCAGTGATTTTTATTTCTTATACAACTTCCATAATTCAGAAAATACTTTATCAGGTTCAAGACCTAAGACTGCAGGATCATCAGTTTTTGACGGCATATTTTCAAAGATGAAATTGAATGATAGTATCAGAGGTAAGGGTGTTTATGAAGTAAAATGGAATGCTGATAAATATTCATCAGGAGTTTATTATTATTCAATTGATTTCGGTGATGAAGTCTTAACTTCCAAAATGTTGCTTATAAAGTAACGAGGAATTTTTTAGTTTCTGTTTTTATATCAGTCATTAATTAATATTGTTTTATCAAGGTCAGAGTTGCATCTATAATAATATGCAGCTCTGACTTTTTAATATCCTGTCAGCTCGACATAACCTCTTCCAATGATTTTAGAATTGTCTTTTGTCCCTTCTACTTTGACTGCACCTTCCCAGTATTTTACTGAAACATTCATAAGCTGATTCTTTACCGCCGGTGTTATTTTCAGATTTATATTCTTTGAAGGAATTATAATATCCCAGCCTGAAGGATACTTCTCTCCGCCAGGACTTTCCCAGTAATCAGATACTTTTAAATCAATGTCATCTTTCTTAATTTCTAATGAAGCTCCATTCTGATTTATAAATGTTCCTTTGCTGTATATATCCGGACTCCCGTCATTCTTTCTCATCTGATAATACATTATTTCTGTATTGTCATCTAACTGCAATGCAAACCAGTCCCATCCCTTCTGATCTTCACTCAATGCACTTGTACTCCATTCACGATCCATCCAGGAATTTCCGTTCACTTTGTATTCTTTTCCCTCAATAATTATTTTACCTTCGGTTTTTAATTTTGTGTATGAATAATAATATGAAGCATTTCCAATCTGACTTCCTTTCTGACTAAGCCCGCTGTCACCCTGCAAAACTAACGGTTTAAGAGATTCTAATGTAAAATTAATTTCAACCTTCTCACTCTTTGCTCTTATATTAATAACAGGAAAATCAAAAATGATTTTATCACCTGTTTCATTTATCTGCCAGTCCTCCAGCCAAATTTTAAACGGATTGATTTGAGCTCCTGCAAGTTTATTTCCTTCTCTGCTGAACCTCTCGTCATAGTAAAACTCCTTTCCGGAAATATCTGTAACTGCAAAGTGTGCCATATAAATCTGATTAGAATTCCATTCTGAATTTCCTGAAGTTTTATTTTTACTTAATGCAGATCTGAAAATCGTAAACTGATATCCGAATTCTTTATTGTCTTCTGAAATTAAGTTACCCGTAAAATACCACCATTCAGTTTTGAAGTCAGTGTGAGGACCATGGTCATCAGGGAAAATAAAATTTCTTTTGTCGATTGCCTTATTAAAATTTTCACCTTTATCATTATTATTATTATCAGTCATTGCTTTTGATATAGATATTCCTTTCTCGCTGTTCACTTTTTTCTGACTTTCACATCCGTGAACAGCAAAAATTATTAAAGCTATATGTAAATATTTAAAATATTTTCTCATTCTCCCCTCAATGCATTAGCCGGTGATGTTTTAGACATTTTGTATCCGGGATAAATCCCCGCAAGTATTGCAGCAACAATCGAAAAAATTATTGCTTCTATCATTATAGAAGGGATAATTTCAAACTGCATCGTCCATCCAAATGATCTTTTATTAATTATGAAAACAAGAATTGCAGCAAGAATATTTCCCAGTGGAAGTGCTATTATACTTGCTGTAAATCCCATTAAAAATGTCTGAAGAATTACAATTTTAAATAATTGTGACGGAAGTAAACCGTTTGCTCTTAAAATTCCGAGCTCTCGACTGCGCTCGAGCTGCAGTGACATTAGCGAACTGAGAATACCAATGAAGGCAACTATTACAGAAAGAATCTGTAAAACTTTGGCAATTAAAAATGTCCGGTCAAAAACTTCAATAGATGAATCGAGAAGATATTTATAAGTTCTTACTACAAGCTGCTGTCCGATTATATCTGATTTTATAGTTTCAATTTTATCCTTAATTAAATTTAAAGAGTTTTTATCTTTTGCAAAAACTGATATGCCGGATAAGCCTTCTGAATTCCAGTGCTTTCTGAAAAAATCATAATTCATTGTTACCAATCCCTGATCAGAAGCATAGTCATAATAAATTCCCGCAATTTTAAAATCCCGCATACCATTGTCAGTTTTCAATTGCAGTATCGAGCCAACATTTAAATCGTACCTGTATGCAAACGGCTCAGAAAGAAACAGTTCGCCGTTTTCAAATTTCTTCCACGCTTCATCAGGATTGCCTTCCTTAAACTGAAAACCTGCATAACTTCTTTTATTCAGTCCAGAAGCAATTATATGATACTTCTTTCCTTCCTGCATTAACTCAAGCTCTCGGTAGAAATTAATGTCTGCTACTTCATCAATTGATTTAATTTTCAAAAGCAGCTCTTCCGGTAAAACAGCATCGTTCCTTCTTGAAATTAGATTTGGTGCGGAAATAAAAATGTCTGCATTCAAACGAGTTTCAAGCCAGTTAATTACTGTGCTTCTGAATCCGCTTATCATCGTGCCGACTCCCACAGTCGCTGCAACAGCCAGTGATAATGCAGCAATTGCTATATAGGTTCTGCTGATATTTTGAATAATTGATTTCGAAGCCATCTTACCCGTTATGCCGAAAAGTTTTTTGTAAACAGGTGAAAATGTTTTTTCAACAAGTATTATTATTAACGGAGTAAATAAAGCAAAGCCAATTATTACAGGTAAAATTCCGAAATAACTAAGCCAGATATTTTTTGACGGAAAAAGAAGAAGTGCTGCGCCGGCAAGTATAAATAGAATTCCGGCAATAGTCATACGCGGTACTTTTTTAAGAACTGAAGATTCCTGATCAGAGCGAATCATAGCAATTCGCGGATTAATTTCCGATGCTTCTTTCGCAGGTTTAATTGCTGAGAGTATAGTTGCAAATACTCCCAAAGCAACGCCTTTGATTATTATTGCAGGAGAAATATAAATTTCTCTTACTGACACTACGTAATAAAGATCGTTTATAGTCTGTGAAATAAATATTAATAAAACTTTTGAAATAAAATATGCAGCTGCAAAACCGACTATCGTCCCGATAATTCCCATTATCAAAGCTTCACGAAGTATAAGTCCTGAGATTTCATTTGACGTAACACCGATCGAACGAAATGTCCCTATCAGAACTTTTCTCTGCACTACAGAAAAAGTCATTGTGTTATAAATCAAAAATAATCCTACTATCAACGCAAGCAGACTCAGTGAGGTTAAATTGATATTGAATGCTTCGAGCATTTGCTCTGCTGCCTCAGATCTCGATCCTGATTTTTGTAATTGAAATCCTTCCGGCAATAAACTTTTTATCAGCTGCTCTTTTGAATCATTGTCAATAATTATATCAATGTAATCTATTTTATCTTTCTTCTCTGTTAATTCCTGTGCCGATGAAATGTCGGTTATGAAAAGATTTTCAAGTGCTGATTTATTTTGTCCGTCTTCATTAATAATTCCGGAAATGTAAATTATCTTTTCTTTTCCGTTTATAATTATTGTTAAAGAGTCACCGATAACTTTATTTAATTTATCAATACTTTCCTTTGAGAGAATAACAGAATGCGGTTTCGTTAAAAAATTTTTTAAATCCCCGTCAATGGAAACTCCGGTCTGTGAAAGATAATCTCTAAAAGGACGCTCCGCAAAAATATCTACGCCTAATAGTTTGAAAACTTTTTTAGCGGAAGTAGTGGAAGTCTTTGTCTTTTCTGAATCCTGAATGCTGATATAGGATTCAATTACAGGGGCAATATTCCTGATACCTTTTTCTACTTTTAAAAAATTATAAAAAGAATCAGGAATTCCTTCGGAAGTTCCGGTAATCTGATGTGTTGCTTTTCCGGCAACAGCATTCATTGAAAGATTGAATGCAGTGGCTGAACTGTAGTTTGCAATATCAATTGATACAACGATTGCAACTCCCATTGCAATTCCTAATATTGATAAACCAAATTGCCATGGATGTTTAATTAAATATCTTAAACTTGATTTGGTAAGATTATTCAACTGTAATGTTCATTTTTATTTCAATAAGTTTTCCGTCTTTAAGTGAAATAATTCTGTCTGCAAGCCCGGTTACATCTTTACTGTGTGTGACCATTATCATTGTTTTCCCTTTTTGTTTCACTACTCTGTCAAGTAAATCAACTATCTGCAGACCTGTTTCGTAATCAAGATTTCCTGTCGGCTCATCAGCAAGAATAATATCAGGACTATGAATCAACGCCCGTGCAATAGCAATTCGCTGCTGCTCGCCGCCTGAAAGTTTATCGGGATAAGTATCTGCTCTGTTTGAGAGCCCGACTTCAGTTAAAATAGATTTTATTCTTTCTTCCTGATTATCTTCATTGTTAAGTTCGAGAGGTAGCTGCAGATTTTCTTTTACGGTGAGTGTGGGAATTAAATTAAAAAACTGAAAAATGAAACCAATCTTCTTCCTCCGTATTAAAGTTCTGTCTTTTTCTGAAAGTTTTGTAATATCAGTTCCGTCAATCAATATCGACCCGCTGTCAGGAATATCAATTCCGCTTATAATGTTTAATAAAGTTGATTTACCCGAACCACTTTTTCCGAGCAGAATAACTATTTCACCTTTAGCAATTCTCAGCTCAAAATTATTCAGCACGGAATGTTTTGTATTTCCTTCAAAATAATTTTTACTGACATTATTTAATTCAAGCATAAACTAAAAATTTATTTTTTTAATTTTATTCACCAATATTCAAACAGAAATCTATTGCTTCATCAATTTTTAATTCCGTTCCTTCTTTCCAGCTCCTGTTATACTAATCTTCGCCAAGGTTTTCGAGAATAATATTTTTCTCCTCATCTTTTAAAGCCAGAAATTTGCTCAGTGCTTTATACTTCGCATCATTTGAAATAGATTCCAGGAATCCGAAATATTTAACAGACTTACTGAATTCATTTCGTTTAAAAAATATTCTTGCAAATCCTGCAAGTAAATCTTTCATAAAAAACTCAGCACCGGGTTTTTCTTTTTCATTAATATATTCTTTGTAAATATTTATTGCAGATTGATATTTTTCTGTTTCAGTATATAAGTAACCGAGATTTAATCTGATCGGAAACATATTCATACTGTATCCGCAGTCTTTAGAAATCTTACTTGCTTCCAGCAGAATATACTCTGCCTCTTCAAAATTTTTGTTGTCATAATATAATTTCAATGCGGCAAGATGAACTAAGTTTATTGAAATAAGATACAGGTCATCAATCCTTCTCGCTATTACAAGACTTTCTTCTGAAAATGATGCAGCTTTTTTTATATCACCCGTTCTTCGGGAATGAATAATGCTTAAACTTAAAAGTGCCTGAGCCTTAAGATGCTCATCTTTTATTACCCGGGCAATCTTAAGCGCTTCTTCTCTGAGAGAAATTGCTCTTTCTACATCACCGAGATTTGCAACAGGAAATGATAAATTATACAGTGAGTCTGCTTTACTTTCATTTGAATTTATTTCTATACTCAGTGCAAGAGCTTCTTCATTAAATTTTACTGCATTTGCAAAATCCAACTCGGTATAAAATTTTAAAGCAAGTATATTCAGTGATTTCAATATTCCTTCCTTATCCTTTAAATCACGGTATAAATCCAGAGCTTCATCGGAATATTTTTTAAGCTCTTCAAATTTCCCCAGCTCGTAACAAAATCTTGAAATCCTGTTTAGCAAATCTGCTTTTAATTTTTTATCATTAACAGTAATAGTATTATTTATTTTATTCAAAGTATCATAGCCTTCCTGCAGGTAACCTTTATTCTGCCAGAAATCAAACACATTTATTGCCATTCTGACAGCATCATCAGGTTTATTTTCAGAAGCCCATGTAATATTTCTTCTTACATTATCAAGCTCTGCATCCATTACATTTACCCATTCAAGCTGACCCATACTTTTATTATTTGTAAAGGATGATAAATTCAGGAAATAACTCAGATGTCTCTGATTATCTTCTGTTTTATCCGTCAGCTTTTCAAATGCATAAAATTTAATGGATTCAAGAATTCCATATCTTCCTTTACCATTTTTCTCTTTGAAAGTAATAAGTGATTTATCATAAAGACTCGTCATAAGATCAAGAATTTCATAAAGATCAATATTATTATCACTGCAAATCTCTTCTGCTGCTTCAAGAGTCCACCCTCCCAGAAAAACAGAAAGTCTCTGTAACAGAATCTGTTCGTTTTCACTGAGCAAATCATAACTCCAGTCTATCAGAGCTTTCAAAGTCTTTTGACGCGGCAATGCGACAGAGCCACCTCCTGTGAGCAATCTGAATCTGTCATCAAGACGCTCAAGTATTTTTTCTGCAGATAAAATATTTAATCTTTTTGCAGCCAGCTCAATAGCCAGCGGAATTCCGTCTAACTTTTTACATAACTCAGCTACAGTAAAAATATTTTCTTTTGTTAAACTGAAATTTCTATTGACTGAAGATCCAATCTCGAGAAAAAACTTTACCGATTCATATTCTGCAAGTGATTCAAAAGATTCTTTTTTAATATCTTCCGGCATTGATAAAGGAGGAATTCTGTATAAAGTCTCTCCCGGAATATTGAATGATGTCCTGCTTGTGGAAATTATTTTCAGTTTAGGACAGTAAGCAAGTAAATCAGAAACGATTGAAGTACATTTCTCTATAAGATGTTCACAGTTATCTATAAGAAGTAAAATAGTTTTATCTTTTAAAAATTCTTTAAGTGTATCAAACAAATCTCTGCCCGGTTCCTCTTTCATTTTAAGAATAGCAGAGATTTCTTTTACAATTAATTCTGGATCTGTCACAGGTGAAAGCTCTGTTAACCATACTCCGTTTTCAAATTCATCAATGATCTCCGAAACAAACTGTATTGCTAATCTTGTTTTTCCTGTCCTGCCTGCGCCTGTCAGTGAAAGCAAACGGATCTTAGGAAACAGATTTTTAATTTCTTCAATTTCTTTTCTTCTTCATATAAATTTTGAAACTGAAGAAGGGAGATTATTTTGTCTGGCATCAAGACTTTTGATTGGAGGGAAACTTTGTACAAGAACTTCAGAAACAATCTGATAAATATGCTCCGGTATAATTATATCCTTAAGTTTTCTTTCACCAAAATCCTTGAATGAAATTTTGCTTTCTTTATTTTCCTTAAGTGCATTATAAAAAATCTCAGATACAATAATCTGTCCCCCATGAGCAAGTGACATTATTCTCTGAACTCTGCTTAATGTAACATAACCTGAATAATCATCTTTGACAAATTCAGCTTCTCCAGAATGAATTCCCATTCTTACTTTTATTACAGAACCTTTCCAGTCATTGGAATTAAGTTTAATTTGTGCTTTGATTGCCGCTTCTGCTGCATCAAAAGGATTATCAAAAGCACAGCAAAATGAGTCGCCAATTATTTTAAATACAAAACCATTATTTGAATCTATAACATCATACAAAATTTCATGATGTACTCCTAGAGATGCAATGTAAGCCTGATTATTTTCCTGAGCCAGTTTTGTACTGCCTTCGATGTCAGTGAAAAGGAAAGTTACATTACCGGATGGGATGTTATTCATTTATTATACAGAGATATTTTAAATTTATCAGTATTATATTGAACAGTAGATAGCAAAAGAAGTTATGTGATAAAACTTTATTCTTTTACATTTAAACATTATGTGATTCAATATTGTAAATTGTTTACATTATTCAAATACAATATAATTTATATTAGTTCAATAAATTAAAAAAGTTTAAAATGAAACAAATTAATGCTTTTTTTAAACTATCCTGCATTTCTTAACAATTTGTTTATTCAACTGTTCAATTTGTTAATTGTTAATTGTTAATTTACATCAAAAAATTTATGTTACAAACACTTAACTACACCACAAATTTTTAACATCTTTTTTTTATTTTAAATTTAACTCATGTAAAAGGGAAATCATTACTAAAATCATTTTGTCATAAATTTCTAAATTAAACCCCAATAAAAATGAAATCATTATTAAAACTTTTTCTGCTTGTAGTATTAACATTAAATTTAAACTCTTCTGTCTTTTCCAATTCAAGATTTTCAGCAAATAATTCCGGGAAAGTACAGAAAGAAGTTATGCGTGTAAATCCATTATATGACCTGAGCGCAAGATTTACTGAGACAACTGATATGCCGGCTCGTTCAAATTTCATGTTTTTTGATTTAATAATTTACCATACAAATATTAACTGAATCCGGACCATTCCAGTATGCCGCAGGTCAATATGTGCTTTATTTTAATTATGATATAGGCTGCGGTGGACAACTAAAATATGAAATTATTCCAGGCTCGTCGCAATTTTCAAATCCAAACGCAATTCCTGTAAATCCGAGAGTGTCCGGTAACAGATTAATATTAGACAGAAATCCAAATTTATTACCAGGTGACGGACCGATTGTTTCCCCAACTTTTCCAGGTACAACAATTTTAAAAATGAAATTTTCTACTACAGCTCCTTCATTTTGTGATGTTCCTCTTAATCTCAGCTGGCTAAATGCTTTAGGTAGCTCTGACAGTACAGCGGTTTTTGCATTCATAGGAGATTCAACTAATAATATTTCCTACGGCGGAACATTGGGTATAGACTCCGGTGATGTTGTTCATCCTGTTGAATTATTAAATTTCAGTGCTGAAAAATATAATAACAATGTTAAATTAAACTGGTCCACTGTTACAGAATCAAATAATTCAGGATTTGAAATTGAAAGAAGAAGCCTTAATGATCAGAGTATTACCTGGAATAAGATCGGCTTTGTAAATGGTAATGGAACATCAGGCAATCAGAATGATTATAATTATAATGATGTCAATGTAAATTCGGGCAGGTATAAATATCGTCTTAAGCAGATCGATTACAACGGCAATTATCATTATTATGAACTGCAGAATGAAGTCGCCATAGGAACACCGGACAATTATTCTCTTTCACAAAATTATCCTAACCCGTTCAATCCTTCAACAAAGATCAATTTTGATATCGCCGGATCAGGTACAGTAAAAATTATAATTTATGATATTAACGGAAAAGAAGTAAAGACTCTTGTTAACGGATTCAGGGAAGCAGGATATTATACTGTTGAATTCAGCGCTTCGGAATTTACAAG